>Ga0129317_1000201_pt1 | contig 74233 bp, 55 predicted proteins | sample Cm1ome_FD_94430 | JGI IMG/M metagenome (GOLD analysis project Ga0129317, IMG submission 94430) | Eastern black-and-white colobus group fecal microbial communities from Wisconsin, USA - Cm1105 metagenome | ecosystem: Host-associated > Mammals > Digestive system > Large intestine > Fecal | place...
ATCCTACATATCCGTTGAAATATCTTGCAAAGATTTCATCAACTTTATCCGAGCTGTCCTGCTGATATTCAGCAGAGCTCACCCAATATTTTCCGTATCCCGGATTTGCGAGGTCGATTGTCAGCGGATAGCGCTGTACCACTCTTCCACGGCTTTTGTTGAATATCACAACCTGTATTTCCAGCGGGGAGTTGTCCTTGCTGTATACACCTACGTTGCCGTAAGTGATGAAGCCGCCTGTGTCACCCATGTCCTGACCCAGAATAAAGCTCTGCACGGTGTTGTCTTTGGCGGTGAGTGTCTTGTGCAGAGCTATCTTCTTGTCGCCCTCATTTCCGGCAGAGACACATATGATGGCGTTGTCCTGCTTCTGAACCATATCGAAGTACTGGTTTAGCATTCCTTTGCCGTCGTGTGCGCCGGAGTTGCTTCCTAAAGAGAGGTTTATCACAGACGGCTGCTTCTTGTATGAGGCATATTGCAGAATATGGTCTACTCCGAGTGCTATGATGGCATCATACAGGTCACCGCATCCCACGGCGATGTCGGAGTTGTATGCCATGCCGTAATATGGATTCTCCATCGTACTGATGCTCGCGCCGCTTTGTCTGTCGCCTGTCGCAACTGTGGTTGCTCCCCTGTAGCTGCCTGCCATTGTTCCGAGAGTGTGGCTGCCGTGAAATGTAGTGGGGTTGTCGGTGGTGAATGTCGTTATATCCCTTCCGCCAACGATGTCGGCAGGATTGTTGCCGTAGAACTTTTCGTCCACTTCTCCCGTAGTCATGTTCGGTGTCATTTGTGCCAGCCATGCCACACGCGACTTGCCGTTTTCATCGCGGAAGTTGATGTGGTTGGCATCAATGCCGTTGTCAACGATGCCGCATATCACGCCCTTGCCGGTGTAAGCCTGCGTCAGTTCTGTGCCGGAATGTATCAAGTCCACGCCGCTGACAGCACGGCCTCTGTCATTCTTTGTATTTACTGGGCGTGCCAGCTGGAAGCGTTTTACACTATTGAGTGATGCCACGCGCTCAACATCGCTCACGGGTACTGATACCCAGGCAAAGCCGTGTCTACTACGCATAACTTTTACACCTTCAGCCTTCAGTTCGTCTACCGAGCAACCGTCGGCAAGCTTTATCATTCCGAATACATTTGCACCAGGTGCGGATGCCATGCCTTTTAGTCTCAGCATCTTGCCGTTGCCCTTAGTTTCTTGTTTCATTATCAGCCGCTGCTGGCGTAGTTGCGCACGGCTTACAAGGTCTAACGACGATTGTGCCGTTGCCGCCATTGCCGTCCCGAACAGCAGTGCAAACAAAAAATGTTTTCTCATTGTCACTGTCTTAATTTTATTTTTATCGTTTATTATGTAAGTTCTTGTCTTATTCCTGTCTTTTACGGGCAACAGGCAACAGGATAATCACTGTTGACTGTCCTGTTGCCTGTAGTTTCATGTCTACATAAAACGGTATATGTTTTGCCTGTTAAACAGTTCTTTATCGTTTAACCACCTTTTTGCCGTTGATGATGTATATGCCGGCTGGCAGCTGCTTCATGTCAGCATTGTCTGCCACGCGCATACCTTGTATATTATATATGCGGTTGCCGGCTGCCTTTTCTGTCTCAATTCCGTTTATTCCGGTTCCCTTAAGGCTTACCGCAACAGTTGTGTTCTTGTTTATAACCACCGTAAATGCGCCGTCCTCGCAGACATTGACGTTTTCACCGTCAACAGCCACGCTGATTTCATAGCCCTCGGTAGGCTTGATGCTTATCTCGGTGCCTGGCAGAGCCTTGTGCTTGCCTGCCCATTCTGTTATGCTGCTTATGCGGTCCATTGTCACAGCCACCTTGCTTGCGTCAACGTTGTCGGCGGCAGTAAGCTCAGCCTCAAGCATCTCGGGATTGGATGCGAGGAATATCTTGACTACATCGCCGTCTGTCAGGTTCAGCTCGTATGTCGTGGAACCTTCATACATAGGCTTTATCGCCTCGTTGTTCTTGTATACATTTGCGTATTCTGCTCCATACCATGACAGACCGAAAGGATTGTCGCCGTCGTAGAAGCTGATTTCGTTATAGCCGGTGGCAATGTCAATGGAAGAGCGGTCGCCGCGCTGGAAATTGAAATGTTGAGTCGCAGCCTCCCTGCTGTCAATGTATACCATAGCCTTGCTATTGCGCTCGATGGCTCCCGACTTCACCACAATCTTCATGCCCTCAGCCACTGTTACGTTGTATGCATTGTCATAGTCGGCAGAATATTGTTGTCCGTCGGCCGTCACTGACGTGATATAGCAGCCCGACACAGCCTTTATCTGTATCTGTGTGTTTGTCTCGCTCAGCTCTATCTCATTCTCGCCCGCTACCAGCCCGGTGATTATGTCATTGTTGTACGAATAGCCTTTGTAAACGATAATATTGTCTGGGTTGTCAATATCCAGTGTTGCCTTTACCGTTCCGTATTTCTTTGCGTCAACTTCGATGGTTGTTTCTTCAGTTGCTATAAAATTATATGAGCCGTAGAAATACTGTGTATTGCCGTTGACCTTGAACGACACAAGGTTGTAGTCGCTGGTGTTGCCTGAGATTTCCACTTTGCTTCCTGCCTTCACTGTAAAGTCAGCGTCGTTGTAGTTGCTTACAGCTGTGCCGTTGACAGTCACGTTTGTTATGAATCCTTTTGCTTCCTCCTGGGCGTATGTGAAGTGTACAGGAACATCAACATCGGGGAAGTTTGCGAACACCTCCACCTTGTCGCCGTTGGCAGGGCTTATGCGCCATGCTGTTCCCTCAGGAGCCACAACCTCGCCATTTACTTTCACCTGATAAAGTGCGGTGCCGTAGTTCTTCGGACCGATGGTGAGCGGCAGCTCGCTTTCCGTGATATACTTCACGTCGTTCCAGCCTTCTTTAAGGTCTATATACGAATAAGTGCCGGAGCGCTGTACCTGCACGTTTGCCGGGTCGTCAACCCATATCCGGCATGAGCCATCGCGCACCTCGTCGGCATTGGATGTTGTCACGGTAAACTTCGCTCCCTCATCGCTTGCTGATATATATATTGCACTCCGACATGTTTGACACGTATTGCTCGGTGTCCTCGGCTCCTTCCATGCTTTTCACGACCTTTGTCAAAAAGGCGTTGTCCTTGGCTTTAATCTGCACCGACTCGTATTCGTTGACTGTGAGCTGGTTGTCGCCGGCCACGATATTGTCCAGCAATGTGGAGCCGTAGTTTGTGTAGATGCTTACGCGCGACGGGTCGTCAACGTTTACGGTAATGTTAATGGCATTGGCTGACATAGATACTAATGTAAGCAATGCCGTTACGATAATTGAGTAGAATTTCCTCATAATTTGAATGTTTAAAAATTTTATGTAATACTATCTATACTATATGCCTGCAATGTAAACGTAGAAATTACGTATTGGTTACCTTAATTAATCTTTTATTAATTTTAATGTTTCTGTATAAAATCGCTGCAAAATTAGTCATTTTTTTAGAAAAATGAAAAAACAACAGCTACTTTTTTGCAAAATTAACACATTAGAGACATTTGTTTTCGTATGTCATTCCATACTATGCCACTTTGCAACAAGATTGCATTTATTACATTGTAATTTTGCAGGCGAAATTTGAAGAAAACGTATATTTAAAACTAAAACATGAGGAAAAAGATATTTTTTGCAGGTCTCTGCGGACTATTGGCACTAACTTCGTGCCACAGCCACAAGGAGCATGACCATGGCGACGGAGCTCATGCGGAGGAAATTGACAGGAATCACGGAGCCGGGGATGCCGACGCCGTAGACCACCGCCTTGACGGCGAGGGTGACAGCCACCCGGGCGAGATAGTGATAAGTGAAAAACAGGCACAGGCGGCGGGCATCGTGGCTGAGAGAATCGTGCCCGCCGACTTTCATGCCGTGGTGACCACAAGCGGCAGCCTGCAAGCGGCATCGGGCGACGAGACCACCGTGGTGGCGACCACCGCGGGCGTGGTGAGGATTCTGCGCCCCGTCACCGCCGGCACGAGGGTGGCAAAGGGACAGCCGCTGTTCAGGATTTCGGCTGAGCACATACAGGACGGCGACCCTGCCGACAAGGCTCGCATTGCCTACGACAGGGCAAAGAGCGACTATGAGCGGGCGGCAAAGCTCGTTGCCGACAAGATTGTGTCGGAGAAGGAGTTCAACGCCATCAAGGAGAACTACGACAACGCACGCATCGCCTACATGGCGGTCAGGGGCGGCAGCGGCAGGGGCGGAACCACCGTCAGCGCCGCCAAGGAGGGATTTGTGGTGAGCAGCGCGGTGAGCGACGGCGACTATGTGGCGGCAGGACAGCCGCTGATGACCATCGCCCGCGGCAAGCGCCTGCAGCTCGTTGCCGATGTGCCGGCACGCCACCACGCAACGCTGGGCAGCATCACGTCGGCAAAGTTTCAGTCGGCTTACGGCGGCGAGGTCTACGACATTGCCGCACTCAACGGAAGGCTGATGGCATACAGCCGCAGCTCGGATGCGGGTTCGTCGTTCATTCCAGTGACCTTCGAGTGCGACAGACGCGGCGGCATAATGCCAGGCATGGCTGTCAGGGTGTATCTGCTGGCGGGAGCGCGCCACGGGGTGATTAGCCTGCCCGTAAGTGCCATCACCGAGGATCAGGGCGCGAAGTTTGTGTACATAAAGAACGATGCCACATGCTACGAAAAGCGTGAGGTGACCACAGGCGACAGCGACGGAGAGAGAATCGAGATAAAGAGCGGGCTGAAAGGCGGCGAGACGGTGGTGACAAAGGGTGGCATACAGGTGAGGCTGGCTTCGGCAAGCAACGCAATTCCGGCGCATAGTCATTCGCATTAATATAAATAAGGTATGCTGAACAGAATAATACATTTTTCGCTCAACAACCGCCTGCTGGTGCTCATTGCATCGGTGATGCTCGTCATTGGCGGCACATACACGGCGTTTCACACCGAGGTGGACGTGTTTCCAGACCTCAACGCCCCCACCGTGGTGGTGATGACCGAGGCAAACGGAATGGCTGCCGAGGAAGTGGAGCAGCTCGTGACATTCCCCATAGAGACTGCCGTCAACGGAGCCACGGGCGTGCGCCGCGTGCGCTCCTCGTCCACGGCGGGATTCTCGGTGGTGTGGGTAGAGTTCAACTGGGACACGGATATTTATCTTGCCCGCCAGATTGTGTCGGAAAAGCTCGCCACCGTGGGCGACGACCTGCCCGCCAGCGTGAGCAAACCCGTGCTCGGTCCGCAGTCGTCGATTCTCGGCGAGGTGATGATCGTGGGGCTCACCGCCGACAAGACCACGATGATGGACCTCCGCACGCTTGCCGACTGGGTGGTGCGCCCAAGGCTGCTGTCAACGGGCGGCGTGGCGCAGGTGGCGGTGCTCGGAGGCGACATCAGGGAGTATCAGATACAGCTTCACCCCGACCGCATGAAGCACTACGGGGTGGCGCTCGCCGACGTGATGGCGGCAACACGCGAAATGAACCAGAACGCCAGCGGCGGCGTGATCTACGAATATGGCAACGAGTATATTGTGCGCGGAATGGTAGCTGCCGACAATGTTGACGGCATTGCAAGGACCGCGGTGAGGAGCGCCGCAGGCACCGTGTCGCTCGACGACATTGCCGACGTGAGGATTGGCGCGCAGGAACCGCGTCTGGGACTGGCATCGGAGAAGGGCCGTCCGGCGGTGCTGCTCACCGTCACAAAGCAGCCCGGCACGGGAACCATCGAACTGACCGGCCGGCTGGACACAGCCCTTGACGACCTGAGGAAAAACATGCCTGCCGACGTCAGGGTGTCTACCGACATCTTCCGCCAGTCGGATTTCATCGACAGTTCCATCGACAATGTTCAGAACTCGCTCATCGAGGGAGCGGTGTTCGTGGTCATCGTGCTGTTTCTCTTTCTCGCCAACGTGCGCACCACGCTCATCTCGCTCGTCACCCTGCCGCTGTCGCTGCTGGTGTCGCTGCTTGCGCTCCACTACATGGGTTTGAGCGTAAACACCATGAGCCTCGGAGGACTTGCCATCGCCATCGGCTCGCTGGTGGACGATGCCATCGTGGACGTGGAGAACGTGTGGAAACGGCTGAGGGAAAACGGCACGAGGGCCGACCATGAGTGCAAGTCGGTGATGACGGTGGTGTTTGAGGCGTCGCGCGAGGTGCGCATGCCCATCCTCAACTCCACCATGATAATCATCGTGAGCTTTGTGCCGCTGTTCTTCCTCAGCGGCATGGAGGGCAAGATGCTCATACCGCTCGGAGTGGCGTTCATCGTGGCGCTGCTGGCATCCACAGTGGTGGCGCTCACTCTCACTCCCGTGCTGTGCAGCTATCTGCTCAAGGGCAGGCGAAACTCCGGGGAGCTGCCCAAGGAGGCGTTTCTCGCCACATGGATAAAGCGCTACTATCACTCGGCGCTGCTGTGGGGTCTCTCTCACAAGGTTGCCGTGGCGGCATCCACGGCAACGCTGTTCGTGGTTGCCCTGGCGCTGTTCTTCACTCTGGGCAGAAGTTTCCTGCCGGGCTTCAACGAGGGGTCGTTCACCATCAACATCAGCTCGCTGCCGGGCATCTCGCTTGAGGAATCCGACAACATAGGGCGGCGCGCCGAAAGGCTGCTGATGGAGGTGCCCGAGATTAAGACCGTGGCGAGAAAGACGGGACGCGCCGAGCTCGACGAGCACGCGCTGGGCGTGAACGTGTCGGAGATTGAGGCGCCCTTTGAGCTTAGGGACCGCAGCCACGATGAGCTGCTCAGCGACATACGCGCAAGGCTGTCCACCATCGTGGGGGCAAACATCGAGATTGGTCAGCCCATAAGCCACCGCATCGATGCCATGCTCAGCGGCACGCAGGCAAACATCGCCATAAAGCTGTTTGGCGACGACCTCAACAGGATGTTCGCCATCGGCAACGAGATAAAGGAGAGGATTGAATCCGTGGAGGGCATCGCCGACCTCAACGTGGAGCAGCAGATAGAGCGGCCGGAGCTGAAGATTGTGCCCAAGCGCGACATGCTGCTCAAAAACGGCATCTCCATGCCCGAGTTTGCCGAGTTTGTAAAGGTGGCGATGGCTGGCGAGACGGTGTCGCAGGTCTACGAGGGCGGCAAGAGCTTCAATCTTATTGTGCGTGTGGCGGAGCCTTACCGCAACGCCATGGAGCGCATCGGCGACATGATGATCGACTGTCCCGACGGCAGGAAGATTGCCTTTGCCGACGTGGCTGACATTGTTTCCTCGGCAGGTCCCAACACCATCAACCGCGAGAACGTGAAGCGCAAGATTGTTATCTCTGCCAACACCAGCGGCAGGGACCTCAGCAGCGTGGTGGGCGACATCCAGAGCAGGATTGACAGCGGCATAAAGCTGCCCGAGGGCTACCACATAGAGTATGGCGGACAGTTTGAGAACGCTCAGGCGGCAAGCCGCACGCTTCTGCTCACGTCGGTGCTGAGCATCATAGTGATATTCCTGCTCCTCTACATGGAGTTCCGCAATGCCCGCGAGAGCGCAGTGGTGCTCATCAACCTGCCGCTGGCTCTCATCGGCGGAGTGTTTGCCCTGCTCGTCACCACGGGCGAGGTGAGCATCCCGGCTATCATCGGCTTTATCTCGCTGTTCGGCATCGCAACGCGCAACGGCATGCTCCTCATCAACCGCTACAACACTTTGCGGCAGGATGAGCGCCTCACGGTGAGGGAAAGCATCGTAAAGGGTTCGCTCGACCGTCTCAACCCCATACTCATGACGGCGCTCACATCGGCGCTCGCCCTCTGTCCGCTGGCTCTGCGAGGCGACCTGCCCGGCAACGAGATTCAAAGCCCAATGGCAAAGGTGATTCTGGGCGGACTGCTCACATCCACCTTCCTCAACGCCTTCATCATACCTATAGTGTATGAGTGGATTCACCGGAATGATGACAAAAAGGAACAAAATAAAGCAAAGATATGAAGAAAGCAATATTATCAATAACCGCCGCAATACTGCCCCTGACGGCAGCGGCACAGGACATCACAGGCATCCTGCAAAGCATAGAGCGCAACAACAAGGAACTCCAGGCCGCCAGGAAATCCGGCGAGGCACAGATGCTGGAACTGAAAGAGCAGAACACGCTCGACGACACAAGCATAGAGTACAGCCCGTTCTTCAAGAGCGGAGCGGGCGGTGTGGCAAGCTCGGAGCTGGTTGTGAAGCAGGGTTTCGACTTCCCCACTCTCTATGCCGGCCGCAGCAAGGCTGAGAAGCGCCAACAGGCGGTCACCGACCTGAAATGGCTCGCCGTCCGCCGCGATGTGCTTGCCGCCGCCAAGGCTCTGTGTCTCGACTTGATTCTGATAAATCAGGAGCGCGCACTGCTCGACAAAAGGCGCGACAATGCCGCGCGACTGCTCGCCATGGCGGAGAAACGCCTCAGCCACGGCGACGGAACAATACTCGATGTGAACAAGGTGAAGATGGAGCGCATGAACATAGAAACCGAGGTGCTCGCCAACACAGCGGCGCGCAACACTGCCCTGGAGGCTCTCCGAGCCATAAACGGCAACGTCCCCATTGATGCCGGCATGACCGAATATCCCCCGACTGCCGCCAGCCATCCCTCGACCGCCATCGACTATCAAACCCTGCTCAACAGCGCCGTAGCCGCCGAACTTACTCTCCGCACTGCCGAGGCCGAGGTTGCCGCATCGCAGCAGGACGTTAAGGTGAACCGCATGGGGCTTCTGCCCAAGCTGGAGATTGGTTACCGCCGCAACACCGACGGCTCTGAAGCCAGCAATGGTTTCATGGTGGGCGCTTCGCTGCCGCTGTTCTCGGGCAAAAGCAAAATAAAAACCGCCAAGGCGCGGCTGGAAGAGACCTCCCTCAACCTCGACAACACGAGAATACAAACCGAAAGCCGCATACGCTCACTAATCAGCGAGCTTCAGCAGACGCGCACTGCCGCCGATGTCTACGACACCGACCTGCTCAACACCACCCTCGATCTGCTCTACAAAGCCGTGGAGGGCGGCGAAATCACCATCATGGAATATTACGTTGAGGCGGACGCCATATACAAAAACCTGCAGGCTCACCTCCAGCTTGAAAACCAATGCCAGAAGATTCTGGCGGAAATCACCAAGAATGAGCTGTGAAAAATCTGGCATGCAGGCTTTGCGCTCTTTTATACGTAACATTTTCATTTCATCTTCCACCTTCCACCATTTTTGATTTAAATCTCAAGTAATCAGAATCTTAAATGAGTGGAAGATGCCCTGAAAACGGCGTTATCCTCCACTCATCTTCCACCTTTTTGCCCATTTTCAGGCTTTAAAAGGGATGAAAACCGCTTGTTTGTGAACGCAAAACCGCTTGTTTGCGGACACTATACCGCATTTTGTGGGCAAAAATGCTGGATTCTTAGTGTGAAAAAGCATTAAAAAGCGGACCGGCAGCGTAAAATAACGGTTGAAAAAATTGTATGTGTGTTTTTTTTTGTAATTTTGCAGTGATATAACAGCGGCAAGTACAGCAGAAAAAATTTTGTACCGGGATTCAGAAATCTTATGCCGGGATTTCTGTGTTGTCTCTCTATGAGAGACGCATCGTCTCTGGTAGAGAGACATACAGTCTCCGGTAGAGAAACGCACCGTCTCCGGTAGAGAGACGGTTGCTAAATCCCGAAATAAGATTTCTAAATCCCGAACCTCAGATTTCTCACGCCTGCCGTCAGATTTTTATTTGACGTTGTAATGGTATAAGAAACTTTATTTCGCCGGTTTGAGGCTCTGTCCCGGCGATTCACAGCCGCTGCTTTGAGCAATTACGGCACACTCCTTTTATAATATAGTTCAGCTGATGGGCAACAAAGCCCTCGGGTAGTGAAACGAGAGGTATGGCGTCGTCTTCCAGACAATAGGTCTTCTTGCATTTCTCGCAGTAGAAATGGCAGTGCCACTCGTCAGGGCGGCAATGACCGTGGTTGTGGCACATGCAGTATTTCAGTGAGCCGCTGCCGTCCTCAAACGAGTGTATGAGATGATGCTGGCTGAAGAGAGTGAGCGCACGGAAGATGCTCGACCTGTCGGCACTGAGCAGCTTCATCTCCAGGTCAGCAAGGCTGAACGACTCCTCCATCTCCATAATGGCTTTATACACCAGTATTCTCACTGATGTAGGCTTAACGCCAGCCTGCTCCAATATCTCAATACACTTGTCTGTTTCCATTTTAAATTACGAGTTACGAATTTTGAATTACGAATTGTCGGCCTGTGGCCGATTAAGAGTTATTTAATTACGAATTGGGAGTTTGAATTACAAATTGAGAGTTGTTAATTTACGAATTGGGAGTTTTGCTCGTGTGTCCCTATCAACTCGTAATTTAATAATTCTTCATCGCAGCGAAGCGAGAATAATTCGTAATTCAAAACTCGTAATTCGTAATTATCCCATTATCCGCCGCGCAAAGTAGCGCACGGGATACCACACTGCCACGAAGCCGACAAGGATTACGGTGATGAAAATCACGATGATGTCCTCGGGATGAACGCTCACTGGATAGGCATCGACGATGAACGAGCCCGACGAAGAGCCGAGACCCACAATGCCGTACTGCTGCTGAAGCCAGCAGAGCAGAAGCCCCAGCCCGATGCCAAGAACCGCACCGAAGACGGAAATCATGCGCCCCTCGTACATGAAGATGGAGGTCATCTGGCTGTCGCTCGCTCCGAGGTTGCGTAGCGTCACCACATCGTTCTTCTTGTCGATCATAAGCATCGACAGGCTGCTGATGATGTTGAAGCATGCCACGATGAGAATGAACGTGAGGAAAATGTATGCCATGAACTTCTCGATTTTCATTATGCGGAAGGTGTCCTCCTGCTGCTCAAAGCGGTCGAGCACACGGAACTTGTCGCCGGCAATCTCGCGCATCTTATCCTTTACCGCGTCGAAGTCACTGCCGGGCTTCAGTCTCAGCTCCAGCGACGACAGCATGCCCTGTTGCTCAAACATGCGGCGGGCGAAGGCTATGTCGGTAATGATATAGTTCTTGTCGTATTTTGCCTGCTGCACGCTGAAAAGCACGCCTGGCGACAGAAGCTCGTCCTCAATGAAGCCGTCCTCGGGATTCATCATGTCAAGCTGTCCCTCACGCCGCGGAGCATACACCTTGAGAGGCTCCTTGAAGCTATAGCCCGTGCCGAGCGCATCGGCAAGGCGTATGCCGATTATGCCGTAATAGAGGTCGGCAACCTTGAGGCAATAGTCGCCGTTGCCTACAAGAATCTCGCGGATATGGGTGAGCGAGTCGAAATTCTCGTCAACGCCCTTCACCTTTACCATTGCCTGACGCCCCTCATACACCACAAGCGCCTGGTCTTCGAGCGTCTCGGTGGCAACAGCCACCTGCGGCAGGCGGCGTATCTCGGTGAGAACGGGGTCGTCGGCAGCCACGGTCTTTCCCTTTACCGGCAACACCTTGATTTGCGGGTCGAAGTTGGTAAACAGTCCTGCAACGAGGTCGTGGAAACCGTTAAACACGCTGAGCGTCACCACCAGTGCCATGGTGGCAACAGCCACTCCCACCACACTGATGCCGCTGATTACGTTTATGGCGTTGGTACTCTTTTTGGAGAACAGATAGCGTCGGGCTATAAAAAACGGAAAGGACATCTTTTTGTTTTTATTACTTTACTGTTTAAGCAGTTCGTCAATACGGTCGATGTAATCAAGCGAGTCGTCGATGAAGAAACGCAGTTCGGGGATGATGCGCACCTGATGGCGCACACGGCTGCCCAGTTCAAAACGTATCGTCTTTGCATTTGCATTGACGTTCTTCAATATCTCCTCACCCTTTTCGCTCGGGAACACGCTGAGATATGCGGTGCATACTCCGAGGTCGGGCGACACCTTCACGCGGGTGACGCTGACCATCACCCCGTGCATTGCCCGCGTCTGCTGCTGGAATATGAGGCTCAGCTCCTTCTGGAACATGCGGGCTATCTTGTTTTGTCTTGTCTCTTGCATAATTTTTTATTCTTCATTTTCATTACAGCACGATATTCTCCACATCCACATGCTCGTGGAGAAACTGTTGTGCCGACTCGCGGAACTTGTCGGGGTTCTCGGTAGTGAGATAATGCACCCGTCCGCCTTTGGTGCATTTCGCCTCCATGTCGGGATGGCGTTCAAAGTATTGCTTCAAGCTGCCTGCCACATAATCGCCCTGCGGCACTATCGTTATGTCTTGCGGAACGTATTTTCTTATTTTCGGCAGCAAGATAGGATAGTGGGTGCAGCCGAGGATAATGGTGTCAATCTCGCTGTCGAGCGCCATGAGCTGGTCAACGCGTTTCTTCACAAAGTAGTCGGCTCCCGGACTGTCTGCCTCATTGTATTCCACCAACGGCACCCAGAACGGGCACGCCACTCCCGTGACCTGTATGTCGGGAAAGAGTTTTTGTATCTCCAGCTTATAGCTCTCGCTCTTGATTGTCCCCTCGGTGGCGAATATTCCCACATGGCGCTTCCTGGTTATGCTGCCTATCACCTCTGCCGTAGGGCGGATGATGCCTAATACACGGCGTTGGGGGTCGAGCAGCGGCAGGTCGTTCTGCTGAATGGTGCGCAGCGCCTTTGCCGATGCGGTGTTGCAGCCAAGTATCACCAAGTGACAGCCCAGCGCAAACAGCCGCTCCACTGCCTGACGGGTAAACTCATATACCACATCGAACGACCGTGCCCCGTAGGGCGCGCGGGCATTGTCGCCAAGATACATAAAGTCATATTGCGGCATAAGTTTGCGTATGCCGTTAAGTATGGTCAGTCCGCCATACCCAGAGTCGAATACGCCAATTGGTCCCGGCTGTGTAGGAAGGTGCATAATACTACAGTTTCTGCAAAAGTCTGACCACCGTCTGTGTCACATCAGTTCCCTGTGCCGGATTGATAAACGGACAGGCATTGTTGTCGGTGTTGATGATAAAGGCATAGCCGTCCTGCTCGCCGATAACCTTCAGCGCACGCTGCAACTTCTCGTGCAGCGGGGCAAACGCATCCTTCTCAGCCTGTGCAAGCAGCCTGCGGCTCTCTGCCTTGAACTCGATGTTCTTGTTGAGCAGTTCCTGAAGCTCGCTCTGGCGTTTCTCCAGAATAGACTTCGGCATATCTGCCTGAGTGTCGAGAAAGTCCTCGTACTTCGCGTTGAAGTCGGTCTCCACACGCTTTGCCTCCTCGTCGTACTTGTCTTTCAGCTTGGCTATCTGCGACAATGTTACGGCATAGTCGGGCATTGACTTCAACGCCTGCTCATAGCTCAGAAAGCCGAACTTGACAGTAGCCGTAATCCCGCTTTGCGCCGAAGCGCAAAGCGAGACTACCGAAAATATTATCGCAAGCAAATACTTGAATGCCATCCGGCATTTTTCATGCCCGGCATAGCGAGCAAGCCCTCTCTGCTCTTGCTTAATCAAGATGTTCATTATTTCAAACCGAGTTTAGACTTTACCTGTGCAGTAACATCGGTGCTGAGCGTAGTGCTGATGTAAGGAATGCCTGCAGCGGTGTCCATCACATACACATAGCCGCCTGCCTGACCTACAGCCTTGATGGCATCGATCACCTTGGTGGTGATTGCCTGCATCTTCTCCTGCTGAGTCTTTGCAAGAGCCTGCTGGTTGTCCTGATAGCTCTGCTGTATCTTCTGATACATCTCCTGCAACTCCTGCTGCTTGCGCTGCTTTACGTTGTCGGGCAGAGTCTTCTCGTTCTTCTCATACTCCTCGCTCTTCTTCTGCAACTCGTCCTGCATGCTCTTCAGGTCAGCATCATACTGCTTTGCAAGATTCTCAATCTCGGTGCGTGCCTGAGTGTACTCCGGCATTGCCTGAATTACTTCCTGCGAATTTACGTGTCCGAACTTCTGTGCCATCATACAAAGTGGTGTGAACATCAGAAGCATCAAAATTACCTTTTTCATTGTCGTTTAGTTTTTTTATTGTTATTAATATTAATTGTTCTTTAATAGGAGGGGTAGGAGATGTAAGAGTAGTAAGAATTGTATGAGGGGTAGGATACATTTTGATTCTTCACTCTTCATTTAATTTGCCGAGTATCCCAACTTCTGCAGCACCTCATTGCTTATGTCCACCTTCGGGTTGCCGAAGATTATGCCCGAGTTGCTGGCACGGTCGAGCACAAGCTGATAGCCGCGCAAGTCGGAAATGTCACGCACTGCATTGTATATCTCGTCCTGAATGGGAGTCATCAGCGCCGTGCGTTTTTTGAACAGCTCACCGTCGGGACCGAAGTATTTGCGCTTCAGTTCGGCTGCCTGTTTCTCTTTCTCCATTATCGCATCCTGACGTGCCTGCTTCTGCTCCTTTGAGAGAAACACCACCTCGTTCTGATAGTTCTTATACATGGTCTGCGCCTCGGTGGTGAGAGCCTCCACCTCAGCCTGCCATTTCTTCGACACCTGGCTGAGCTGCTCGTTGGCACGCTCGTACGCAGGTATGTTCTTCAAAATATAATCCATGTCGATGAGGGCAAACTTCTGAGCCTGCGCCGTGACGGTAAACACCGCCATCATCATAATCATAAAAATCTTTTTCATAATTGACTTTTTAATTGGGGTTTTATGGGGCTTATGGGACCTATTGGGCTTATAGGGCTTATGGGTCTTATTGGACCTATTTGCTATATTTGCCCTATTGGGCTAATCGCTATCTTATTCAACACTGCACACTCAACACTCCTAAAACTCCTGTCCGAGGATGAAGTGGAAGTTGCTGCCGCCACGGGCGTTATTGGAGCCGGCACGGTCGAAACCGTAAGCCCAGTCGATACCCATCAGACCAACCATCGGCAGGAAGATACGAACACCCAAGCCTGCTGAACGCTTCATGTCGAATGGGTTGAAGTCCTTGGTGTTGTACCAGGCATTACCAGCTTCACAGAATCCGAGTCCGTAGATGGTGGTGTTGCCGAGCATGAACGGATAGCGGAGCTCCAGTGAGAAACGGTCGTAGGCATATCCCGGCTGATAATAGCTTGGAGTGAGCGCGCCGTTCTCGTAACCGCGCAGTCCGATTGTCTCCTGGGCGTAGCTTGACGAATATCCTGTCATGCCGTCGCCGCCCACATAGAATGTCTCAAACGGCGACTTGTTATACTTGTTGTACGAACCGAGGATACCCAGTTCCACACGGGTCATCAGCACAAAACACTTCTGCGAGTTGGTGAGAGCCGTGTACGACTTGAACTTCATCTTCCACTTGTGGTACTCTATCCAGCGGTATTTCTCCTGCTGCTCATTCTCAAAGTTTGCCGACTGCGAGTTGGTGGCAAGATTCTTGTAGTCCTTATTGTTCATGAGCGACCACGGCGGAGTGAGTGTCACCGAAGCCACAAACTCCGAACCCGTGCGTGGGAACAGCTGGTTGTCGGTACTTGTACGTGCCAGTGTGAGGCTCAGGTTGATGTTGTTGCAGTTACCGTTGGAGATAAGGAAGTAACGCCAGTCGCGCAGCATGTATCTGGTGTAAGACAGAGCTGCTGACAGCTGGAAGTAGTCATCAGGCCAGCGGAGACGCTTGCCGAATCCTATGGATGCTCCTATCATCTGTACAAACTTGTCGTCGTCAAGGAAATTATCATAGTTAGGATAATATCCGTTCACGCTGCCCATGCCTCCCCAATAGTTATAGATGCTGTTCATATAACTGCTGTTGTAGTAATTGCTGTTCACATCAGTCTGCTTTGAGTAGAACAGGCTCACGTTGAACGCATTCGGGCGCTTGCCTCCAAACCATGGAGCGGCATAGCTGATGTTATAGCTCTGGTAGTAGGTACCGTTGGTCTGCGCGCTTAGCGCCAGCTGCTCGCCGTCGCCGATAGGCATGATGCCGCGGTGCATATCGTTTTTGCCAAAGAGGTTGCGCATGGAGAAGTTGTTCAGCTTCAAAGCTATTTTTCCTATCACACCAGTCTGTCCCCAGCCAAGCGAGAACTCCACCTGGTCGTTGGATTTCTGCTCCAGCTCATAGTTGATGTCCACGGTGCCGTCCACATAGTTTGGCTTTACGTCTGGCTTAATTGTCTCGGGGTCGAAGAATCCCATTGAGGCAATGTCACGCACCGAGCGCATCAAAGCATCTCTTGAGAAGAGGTCGCCCGGCTTTGTGCGCAGCTCACGGCGCACGATGTCCTCATACAGACGGTCGTTGCCGTAGATTCGCACATGGCTCAGATGAGCCTGCTGTCCCTCTTCTATTCGCATTTCTAAGTCGATGGAGTCTCCCACGACATTCACTTCCACGGGGTCGAGGTTGTAGAACAGATAGCCGTTGTTCCAATAATAGTTGCCCACAGCGTCATCGTCTTCTTTCAGGCGCTTGGTAAGCTGTTTCTGGTTGTACACGTCGCCCTTTTTCATTCCGAGCAGGGCATTGAGATAATCGGTGGTGACCACGGTGTTACCCACCCAAGTGACGTTGCGCAGATAATAGCGCTCACCCTCGTCCACCTTCAGATAGATGTTAACATGGTTCTGGTCGAAGTTCCACACACTGTCTTCCAATATCACAGCATCGCGGTAGCCCAGTTCGTTGTACTTCTCTATCAGGTTTTTCTTGTCGGTCTCGTAGCGTTCGTTGGTGAACTTCTTTGCCTTGAGAAACGAGCCAAGTTTTCCCGCTTCATGCGTCTTTGCAAAGGCACCCTTCTTGAAGAGTCCACCCTTGATTTTCGCGTCACTGAGATACTTGTTGCCCTCGATGATGATATTGCGCACCTTCATCTTGTCGTGCTTGTCGATATCCACATCAAGTATCACCTGATTCTTGCCCGACGGGTCGTCGCGCTGCGTGATGTTTATCTCAGCATTCTTGTAACCCTTCTCATCGAAGTATTTTTTTGCCAGAATCTTGGCGCGGTCAATCATGTTGGGGGTAATCTGACTGCCTTTTATCAGTCCTAATTTTGCCTCCATGTCCTCACGCTCGCTCTTCTTCAGTCCGGTGAAGTTAAGGGTGCTCACCCTGGGGCGCAGGGCGAGGTTGAAGCACAGGTATATCTTGTCGCCCACGATGGAGTCGGCGGTGATTGTGACCTTTGAGAACAGTCCGTGGCGCCAATAACGTTTCACCGCATTGGTCACCTCCGTTCCCGGCACAGTAATCTGCTGTCCCACAGATATGCCCGACAATCCTGTGAGCACATAATCCTCATATCCTTCCACACCCTTCACGGCAAGACCGCCGACAGTGAGCGTGCGTGGTGTCCCGGCATACGAAATGTCGGGATTGACAATCTTTTCCTGGGCGCTGACGCTGACAGCCAGTCCGCATGCCATCACAATAGCCGCTAATACCTTATTTATTTTTATCATCGTTATTTTGTTGTCTTGTTGTTTTGATTTTCCACTTGAGCCTCGGTTTTTCCAAAGCGCCGCTGGCGGCTCTGATAGTCGGCAATGGCTTTGTGCAGTGCCTCCTCATTGAAGTCGGGCCAATAGGTGTCGCAGAAATACAGCTCCGAGTAAGCAATCTGCCACAGCAGGTAGTTGCTTATGCGCAGCTCGCCGCCGGTGCGTATCAGCAGGTCGGGGTCGGGCATGAAACTGGTCTGCAGCCTTTGTGAGATAAACTCCTCATCCACTTCCTCTGGCTTGATTTTTCCACAGGCGGCGTCGGCGGCAATGCGCTTCACGGCATCGGTAATCTCCCACTTCGACGAGTAGCTCAGCGCCACCACCATAGTCATGGCATCGTTGGCAGCAGTGTGCTCCTCGGTGGCAAACAGTTTCTGCTGCACCTCCACTGGCAGTCGCGAACGGTCGCCAATCACTCTGAACCTCACGTTGTTCTTCATGAATATCTCGTCCTCGAGCGATGTGAGCACCAGACCCATCAGCGCCACCACCTCGTCGGCAGGGCGGTTCCAGTTCTCGGTGGAGAAAGTGTAGAGTGTGAGAAACTTCACTCCGAGCCTTGTACACTCCGACGTGATGCATCTCACGGCATCCACTCCCGCCTTGTGCCCAAAGCTGCGGTGCTGCCCTCTCTCCATTGCCCAGCGGCCGTTGCCATCCATGATTATGGCTATATGTTGTGGAATACGCTCCATGTCCAATGTCTCTGCCATATACTTTAATATATATTATATGATTTATTATTTTTTATTTTTCTTAAGCCGTTCACCAGTCGTCCTTGTTACAGGTCTTGCACTTCGGCGCGATGTCATAAGTCAGACTTACCTTCAATGCGTGGTAGCAGTCGGTGTTCTTAAACGCTCCGCTGCTCTTTATTCCATAAGGGTCCTTCATGCCGTCAAGCTCGTCACTGGTGGAGAAGTGCATCGCCCATTCCACCCCGAGGTTCAGTCTGTTGGCAATCTTGTATTTCACTCCCACGCCCAGCGGCAGGTTCATGCCCGCGGCGCTCTTGCCGCCGCTTGCCACGGTCACTCCCAGCCCAAGGGTTATATACGGAGTAAATGGCTTTGCGCCACGGTATTCCCTTCCTGTGCCGTATGGCAGGAAATTATACTCGTAACTCAAGCCTATATCCGTCAGTGTGCGGTCGAAGCCGCCCGTGGCGAGCGTTCCGCTCTCGGGGTACCATGTGCCGGTGCCGTCCATGTCGCCTTTTATCTTGCCAGACATCACGGCAAGGCGCAGAGCCATGCGCGGGTTCAGCCTGTATCGTGCCAAGACCTCGCCCATGGGCTGCAGGTCTGCGGTAAGGCTGCTGTTGTAGTCGCCCACATATCCGAGCAAACCTCCGCCGGCTCCTATTTCCATACGGTATTCCGGTTCGTCCTGCGCCGCCACGCTCACGCTGCACACCAAGGCGGGCAGCAACACGGCTATTATGCGCAGAATTGTTTTTTTCATCCGGATTATTTTTGCTTTGTTTTCAGTTTTCCCGGCTTACGGCTTTTTCATGTTTCCGTCTCACTGCATCGTTCCAATTCCCTGCTTACAGCTTCAGCGTCCATGTGCCCTTGTCGCACACAGCCACAAGCTGTCCGTCACTGGTGGCATACAGTTTTAGCCACTGCGCGCCACTCATGCCTGCCGGCAAGTCATAGTCGGGATTCTTTTTCCATGTCAGTCCGCCGTCGCGGCTCACATATATATATTTATATTCGCCCTTTTTACCCGTGGCGTAATACTCTCCGCTGTTTGCGGCAGCTATAGTCACCTTTTCCATCGCCGTCAGGCTGTATGTGACGTCCTCAATGCATATCCACCGGTCGGCACTGCTGCCAATGCTGGTCTTGGTCCATGTTTCCAGTATTCCGTTGTCTTTTCCCGGGTCGGCAATCATTACAGTGTGGTAGACACCGTTCACACCGGTTCGCGCCGCCGATATTGCAGCCAGCGGAACCGACGGATACAACGTGCGGTCTTCCACAGCATCCTCAATCCATGTTGCACCGTGGTCGCGGCTCACTATAAGCTTGTTGTCATTGCTCACGGCATACAGCTCTCTCGGATTCACTGCCAGCAGCTTCTGCACGCTTGCCGCGCTGTTGGTCTCCACACTGCCGCCGGCATTGGTGTAAACCACATTTCCGCCATCCATCGCAGCCATCTCGCCGCCATATCCCACAGCTCCGTCGGTGGTCATCCATTTTGGCAGCACTGCAGCGTCGTTTCTCTCCCACACCTTGCTGTCGTCGTTGCTTTTCTTCACATTCACCGTGATGGTGTACTCGCGATACACCTCATGATCGGTGTAGGCGTACACCCTCGCCGTTCTGGGATAAGAAAAGTCAGTGGAGTCGGTTGTGGCGACATACGCCCACACGTAATCGTCCTCACTGTCGCCGCTGGCGGTGGTGCCGTCCTCGTTTTTCTTCAGGGTCTTCATCACAAATGTTCCGTTACTCTTCGTGCTGTACGAGCAGAGCAGCTTCTTGGCGTCGGTGCCGTATGGCAGCGAGTCAACGTTGTATATCTTTCCCTGATATTGGTCAATCAAGAATTTTATTTTTGCCACATCTGTGTTTGCCTTTATGTATGTGGAATCCTCACCCTTGGAAGAAAGAGTGTGATACTCCACATCTGCCGATGAGATATAAAAGTTAGTAACAGCGGCATCCTCGTATAATGTCACCTCGTTATCGTCGGTATTGAGACATGAGGTGACACACATGAGCACCCCAGCCATAAAGCCCGACAACATGAATATTTTTCTCATATCTGATTTTAATAGAATGAATTTGGCTGCAAAGTTAATCACATTTCCCGAAAAATCAGCATTTTTATGTGTTAATTAAGAAAAAAGAGGCATTATTCTTCTTATTTTAAGGTCTGTTAGATTAAAATCTGTTTTTTTACAATATTTTTTTTAATCAAAAGACAACGCATCTGTCCAGTCCCCGCTTTTCCGTATCCGGAGTGAACAGGTGAATAAGGAAAGCCGCCGTGCTTCACAGCACAGCGGGCTTCCTTTTTGCCTTTTCTTTGCCCTCCTCACGGAGTATGTCTGTTTGGCGAATAAGACAAATAAAAAAACTACTAAACTTGCATTAAACTAACCAATCTAAAAAAATTGAAATATAAACTAAGAATTTAATTTCTTGGTGCAAAGTTACAAAAAATAATGGTAACCATAGGGCGAAAACTGTACAAATGACGGTGGAATCGTACTTTATTCGCCGGTGTGGGCAAAATATAGGTGTATAAAAACTGAGAAAGTTTGGACATTTGCGGCAAACTGCGCGAGTTTGCCGCAAATGTCACTTCCCTTTACTTCAAATACTTCGCCAGCCCGCTCTTGTTCTTCTTCAGCCCCTTAGCCACGTTTTTGGCGTTGGTTGCAGCGCCGAGCTTCGAGGTGTGGGTGTGGTCGTGGTTGTAGTATTTCATTGCCTTGTCCTTGCTGCCGCACTTCTTGTCGAGATAGTCGGCAGTGAGGTTGTGAAGGTCTACAAACTCTGTGCCTGTCTCCTCGGCTATCTGGCGGTACCACTTGCCGTAGGTGTCGTTTCGGCGCTCAATCTTGCCGTCGGTCCACTCGTTGCGCGGAGTGAGCGACACAATGACGGGAGTGGCGCCATGCTCCCGCACATCCTGAATGTATTTCCTGAGATACCATCCGAAGGAGTAGACCACCTCGTACTCGGCGTTGGCACCGCTCATGGGCTTAAAGTCCTTCAGACGGTAAACGTGGCAGGTGTCGTCGGCGGTTGCGATGCAGGCGCGGTATTTCTGCTCGTCAATCTTGCCGATGTCGTTGTGTCCGAACTCTATCAGCACATAGTCGCCGGCGCGCAGGCTGTTCACCACCTTGTCCCAGCGTCCCTCGTTGAGATACGAGCGGAGACTGCGTCCAGCCTTGGCGGCGTTCACCACGTTTATCTTCTTTTCGTTGAAAATGGTTGAAGCCAGTGCTCCCCATCCCCACATTCCGTCCTCATCGCTGTCGGTGTTCTTCACGGTGCTGTCACCTGTGATGAACACCGTGGGTCTACCGTCGCTGCGGTCGATGTCGTAGCGGTCGGGCTCCACGTTCTGCATCATAGCCTGTAGCGGTGCCAGCTGCGGGTCGGTGCTTTCCGCCAGTCCCTCGGCTGCGGAGCGTGCGTTCATCTCTGCGCCGAACTTAGATGTGTGGATATGGTCGGTGAAGAAGTGATACTGCTCCTTCCAACGCCCGTATTTGTCGAGCTTTGCCGCCGAGCGCTCGCAAAGGTCGACGAAGGGCACGTTCTCCTCGCGCGCCACGGTCTTGAGCCACTCTGTGTGCCTGGTGCGCACAATCTTTCCGTTGTCGTCGTAGGCATCGCGCGGCGTAAGTGACATAAGGATGGGGTGACCTCCGGCGCGGCGCACGTCGTTGATGTACATGCGCATGTAGCCGCCGTAGGTGTAGACTGTCTCCTTCACTCCCGTCTCCTTGATGGTGACGTTGAGCGTGTCGTTGCCCGTTCCGGGTATGCTGGCACGCGCCCTGCCGCTGTCGTAGGGTCCGTTGTCGTTGTGGCCTATGGAGATTATCACCCAGTCGCCGGGCTTTATCGCCTGTCGGATGGGCTCCCACAGACGGGTATAGAACGTCCGGCTGCTCATTCCTCCGAGCGCCTGGTTCTCTACTGTGATTTTTTTGTCGTCGAAATACTTGTGGGCGAAATATCCCCATCCCCACTGTCCGTTGTTTCCGTTGCCGAGCGTTCCGTTACGCATGGTGCTGTTGCCAATCAGGAACAAAACGGGGTTATTGCCGCGGCGCGATGTGCCGGGCACTATTCTTGCAGTCTGCGCCTTGGCAAGACTGTCGAAGGTCACGTCGTTAACGCCGTTCACGTCTGCCATTGGCTTTGCCACTTGGGCAGAGGCACTGAGAGAAAAGGCGATTGACGCTGAAAGTAATGTCTTTTTATAATTCATGATTGAAAGTTTTTTGCGAATTACTGTCCGTCGGGCTTTACATTGTCGTAGAACGGTGCGTTGTGCCATTTGAATGTGGTGAAGTCGTCGGGCTGTGCGGCGTTGTAGTCCTGCCAGTCGTTGCGCAGGCAGTTGATAAACGGCACATTGATTTGCTTCAATCCCATCACCACCATCTTCGACACCTCGTAGGCTCCGTAGGGGTTGAAGTGGGTGTTGTCGGCAAAATCCTTGCTTTGTCCCGGGAAAGTTCCAAGGGGATAGTGCACGAGAGCCCGCTTGCTGTTCTCCACGCCGAGCGTCTCGAAGAATGTGCGCGTCATGTCGTGCAGCTCTATCACGGGCACGTTCTCGCGTCGCGCCACCTCGCGCATGGCGTCGGGATAGTCGCCGTGGGTCTCGCGTATCTTTCCGTTGTCGTCGAAGTTGCGGCGCTGCGTGGGCGTGATGAAAATGATGTTTCCTCCCTGAGCGCGCACCCTGTCCACGAATATCTTCAGGTTGTGGGCGAAGTTGTACCATGCTCCGCTGCCTGCTCCGCGCTCCTTCTGGTCGTTGTGCCCAAACTCGCACACCACCCAGTCGCCCTCGTTCATCATTGCCAGCACCTTGTCCAGACGGTTTGAGGCGAGGAAGCTTCCTGCGGTGAGCCCGCTCTCGGCGTGATTGCTGATGGCTACACGCTGGTCGAACCACCGCGGAATCATCTGCCCCCACGACGCCCACGGCTCGTTGTTCTGGTCAACCACGGTGCTGTTGCCGCAGAGAAACAGGGTTGTTACGGTGTCGGCGGCAGGCTCCACGGTGATGCGGCTCACTGCGGGCGCTGTGCCGTTGAACTCCAGCGTGAGGCGGTCGTCCCAGTTCAGGTAGTCCTTCTCGCGCTCCTTAATCCTGACACTCTTCTTGCCGTCGATGTATGTCGACCGCTTGTTTACGGTGAACGTCACGGTCTTCGTCTCTCCCTTGCGCGTTGCAGTCTCTTCGAGAAGCAGGCGGCGCGACTCAGCCCTCACCACGGTGCTGCCCTTCTGGCGCTTGGAGCCGAGGGTGACGGTGACTTTATAGTTGCCGTCGGGCACCTTGAACGAGAAATATCGCGGAGCAGTGGACTTGGCGCCGGGAGTGGCGGTGACGTCCCATCCGTATGGCTGCGCCTCGCCGTCGGGCTGCGTGCTGCCGTATCTCGGCTGCTGCACGGTGAGGTCCACGTCGTAGGTCTGCGCCACGGCGGCTGTTGCCGCCATGGCTAAAATCATAAAAAGGAGTTTTTTCATATTGTTTTCAGTTTCAGTGTCACGGTCTTGTACTTGTCGCTTGTGATTCTGAGCGTTACGTCAGATGCCTTCTCGCCTGCGCGGAGAATCACCACCGCCTGTCCGAGCCACAGCTGGCGGGCGTTGCCGGCGAAGCTCTCGTCGGAGGCGATGTTTCCGTTAGCCACAGCCACAATCTGGGCGTCGCCTTCGACGGTGAACGTCAGCTTGTCGTCGGCTCCGAACACGCGGCGTCCCTTGCCGTCGACGGCGTTGATGGTGACGTGCTGCAGGTCCTGCCCGTCGGCTTTCCATGCGGCGTTGTCGGGTGTGGCGGCGAGCTTCGTGGCTTTGCCCGTGGTCTCAACCGCGTGGCGTGACACAACCTTGCCGGCAGTCCTGCCCACAGCCTCCAGGCGGCCCGGTGCGTAGGCTATGTCGTTCCAGCGAATCTGGTTGCGCATCTTTGCGTCGTCCTTCGGGTTCTTCTTCACGCCGAGACTCTTGCCGTTGAGCAGCAGCTCCACCTCGTCGGCGTTGGTATAGGTCACGATGCTGCACTTTGTGCCCGCCTCGCGGTTCCAGTTCTCGCTCATCAGGGCGTTGCTGGTCTTTATGCCGTTCCACAGTCCGTCGCTGCCGCCCTTTTCGATTATTCCGATGTGGGTCACGGGCTCATCGCTGAAGAAGCTCTTCATGTAATACGCTTTCGGCTTGGGGTCGAGCGAGATATAGAACACTCCCTGCGCCCATCCCTTCTCCGGCCAGCCCTGCGACTCTCCGAGATAGTCGATTGCTCCCCAGTAAGCCAGACCAATGACCTTGTCGAGCTCCATCTCAAAGAAGTTCTGCCCCATGGCGGCGGTGCTTGCCTCGCTCTGGTAGAACTTCATGTGGGGATAGCGCTTGCCGTCGCCGGGGAAATACATGTAGCGGTAGTTGTACGACGCGATGTCGGTGACTCTTGCCAGCGGCGCGGGCAGTTCGGGATTAGCGTCGTCGCGGTAGCGCGGGTGCATCGCCACGGTCACGGGACGCGTGTCATCGTAGCGGCGCAGCAGTTCGCGCTGTAGCTTGTAGATTGTCACTCCCCAGTCGTGGAACGGCAGGTCCCAGATTTGCTGAAGCTCGTTGCCGAGACTCCACATCACGATTGAGGGATGGTTGCGGTCACGTTTTACAAATTCAGGCACGTCCTTTTGCCAGAGATTCTTCCAGTCGGTTCTGCCGCCTGCGTATTGCGTGGTCCATTTGTCGTAAAGCTCGTCGCAGACCAGTATTCCGTACTTGTCGCAAAGGTCGAGGAACGACTCGCTGTAGGGATTGTGCGACGTGCGGATGTGGTTCACTCCAAACTGCCTGAGCAGCTGTATGCGCTTCTCGATGGCGCGCGGATAGACGGCGGCTCCCAGCGCCCCGAGGGTGTGATGGTTGGCGATGCCCTTGAGCAGCACTTTCCTGCCGTTGAGCTTCAAGCCGTATTCGGGCGAATATTCCACCGTGCGCACTCCGAAGTGCTGCGTCACCCTGTCGGCAACGCTTCCGTCGTGGCGCAGCAGGCTCACCTCTGCTATATATAAATAAGGTGTGTCGCAATCCCAGAGCCGGGGATTGGACAGCGTGACCGTGTTGAGCGGATATTCCTTCACCCTCTGCGAGCTGATAAACGCCACGGGAGTGACGGTGCGCGCCACCTCCGCGCCCTGCGCGTCGATGATGCGTGTGAGCACGCTCAGCGTGTCGCGCCCGCGCTGCTGATAGGCTATCTCAGCCTGTATGCTTACGGTCTTGTTGTTCTCTGTCGTGATTTTCAATGGATGGCGCGAGAAGTAATTGCTGGCGTCGGTTGCCACGATGTGTACGTCGCGGAACAGTCCGCCTCCGGTGTACCATCGCGAGTTGAGCGGCTCCATGGTGCTGCACTTTACCAGAAGCTCGTTTGCCCCGCCCCACTTCACCTGCTTGGTGATGTCGATTTCAAAGCCCACGTAGCCGTAGTCGGTTCCGCCAATGCGGCTGCCGTTGAGAAACACGTCGCCCACGAGCATCATCCCCTCGAAGTCGAGCGTGATGCGGCGGCCGCGCAGCGAGTCGGGCAGGATGAGCGTCTTGCGGTAGGTTCCCTCGCCCATCTCCTTGAATCCGCGGGCGCTGAGGCGCGACCTCACGTTGCTCGCCACGTCGCTGTTGTCGGGACGCTCCGATGCCTCGGGCGCCACCCACGGCTGGCTTATCTGATAATCGTGCGGAAGGTTCACCTTCTGCCACTGCCCTGTGTCGGCGCGGCGGAACTCCCAGCCAGAGTTGATGCACAGCTTTGCTCTCTGGGCGCTTGCGGCGAGCGGCAAGGCAAACGCCACCACTGCCATAAGAAGTTTTTTAGTAATCATGTTTTGTTTTATAGTTTATTTTAGTTTCTTCGTAGATGCTGTCGGGATTTTGCAAAGTTACGGTTAAGCGAGCACAGAACAAATACATTAAAAATATTTTTAAATGATTTGTTTTTGTCGAGCGCAAGTAACTTCTGCAAAGTTAACTATTTTTTTTCAGAAAAAAAGGATTTTCCACGGATATTTTCTCTTTTAACATATTTTTTTTCGCCGTCTTTATTTTTCTCACGACCATTGTCCGAAAGCCGGTGATATCGTTCACTGTTCTTATTCCGGCGTGAAAAGGGCTGTTTCAGGGCATTTTTTTGCAAGAGTGCGGAGGCTTGAATTTTTTTAGTACTATTTTCTAAAAAAAACAGTACTATTTTTGAAAATTTTTAGTACTATTTTCTGCAAAAAATAGTACTATTTTTTTGAAGCTCCGCCGCAGGGGGAAAAAGGCAGCCGGGGTTCGTCGAAGAAAACCTCCCGTTCGTCTAATTTTTGCCCGATTTCTCCCTGCAATCCTTTGGGAGTAAAACGTTAATCACTAACTTTGCAGCCGATAACCAAACAGAAAGCGAATGAACAGACGAACATCAACATTAATTGTCTCAGCCATGTTGGGCGTGTCGGCGGCAGCACAGACTTCCTCCGCCACATGGACGCTGCAGGACTGCATCGACCATGCGCTGCAAAACAACATTCAGCTGAAAAAACAGCAGGCGGCAACGCAGACGGCGCAGGTCAGTGTGAGCGAAGCCAAGGCGGCATATCTGCCAAGCCTCAGCGCATCGGTGTCACAGGGAGTTACCTACCGCCCCTACCAGGAGAGCATGGGCAACTTCGTAAACGGCGGCATAACGTCGAGCAGCGGCAGCAAGACCACCGAGAGCGGAAACTACGGAGTCAATGCCTCGTGGAACGTGTGGAACGGAGGCAGGCGCGCGCTCACGCTGAAGAGCAGCCAGAAGGGCGCCGAGATAGCGAGCCTGCAAGAGCAGACCGTGGCAAACAGCCTGCAGGAGCAGATAGCGGGATACTACGTGCAGCTGCTCTACATGCAGGAGGCGGAGCGCGTGAACACCGAGCTCTACCGCCAGGACTCCATCGTGTGCGAGCGCGGCAGGGAGCTGCTGCGCCAGGGGCAGATATCGAAAGCCGACCTCGCCCAGCTGGAGGCGCAGGTGAGCGGCGCGAGATATGACATAGTGAACGTGCGCACGCAGATAGCCAACGCCCGCAAGGCATTGGAGCAGCTTCTTGAGCTGCAGCCGGGAACGGCAGTCAGCATTGCCGCGGTGCCCGTGGGCGACGCGCAGGTGCTGGCGGCAATTCCGTCGAGGGAGGATGCCTATGCGGCGGCGCTAACCTCGCGTCCGGAGATTCGCGGAGGCGAGCTGAGCATTGAGCAAAGCGAGATTCAGACCAGCATAGCCCGGCGCGGACAGCTGCCGACGATTAGCCTCTCGGCAGGAGTGGGCGACTCGCACATGACCGGCGGGCAAAACGATTTCTGGAAGCAGATGAAAACCAACCTGAACGTCAACGGCGGGCTGACCGTGAGCATACCGATACTGGACAACAGGCAGACAAAAAGCGCGGTGGAGCGGGCAAAAATCAACGAGGAGACAGCGCGGCTGGAGCTTGCCGACACCAAGAGGCAGCTGTACAACAGCGTGACAAGCTACTGGCTCGACGCCACCAACGCACAGGAGAAATTCATGGCGGGGCAAGCCAACGTCAGCAGCGCCCAGCAGAGCTACGACATGATGCAGGAGCAGTTCCGCATGGGGCTGAAGAACATCCAGGAGCTGCTCACAAGCCGCGCAAGCCTGCTCTCGGCAAGGCAGTCGCTGCTGCAGGACAAATATACGGCGGTGCTCAACCGCACGCTGCTGGAGTTTTACACCGGGAAAAGGATAGAGCTGTAGGGAGAAAGCCCCATTAGCCCAATAAGCCCCATTAGCCCAATAAAAAAAACAATAACAACAAAAAACAATAGTCATGAACAAGAAAAAGATAACAGCAATCAGTGTCGCCGCCGTGGCAGTGACAGCCGCAGCATGGACGTTTATCGGCGGAGGCAAGGACACCGCCCCCGTGACCTACAAGACGGCGAAGGTGGAGAAAGCCACAATGGAGAACAGCATCACCGCCACGGGCACCATAGAGCCGGTGACATCGGTGGAGGTGGGCACGCAGGTGTCGGGAATCATCGATAAAATCTACGTCGACTACAACAGCGTGGTGAAGCGCGGGCAGGTGATTGCCGAGCTCGACAAGACCAACCTCGTGAGCCAGCTCAACACCGCCAACAGCAACCTTCAGAGCGCCAAGAGCGACCTTGAGTATCAGGCTCTCAACTACAAGCGCATAAAGGCACTGCACGACAAAGGGCTGGTGAGCGACAACGAATTTGACACCGCAAGCCTGCAATACCGACAGGCAAAGGCTACCTACGCCGCGCGGCAGGAGGCTGTGACAACAGCCAAGACCAATCTGGGATACGCCACCATTACGTCGCCCATCGACGGAGTGATTCTGAGCCGCGCCGTGGAGGAGGGACAGACAGTGGCTTCGAGCTTCAGCACGCCGACCCTCTTCACCATAGCGCAGGACTTGACAAACATGAGGGTGATTGCAAAGGTGGACGAAGCCGACATAGGCGGAGTGCTGGAGGGACAGGCAGCCACGTTCACCGTTGACGCTTATCCCGGCGACACGTTTAAGGGCGAGGTGACGCAGGTGCGTCAGGAGGCAACCACCGAAAACAACGTGGTGACCTATGAGGTGGTGATTTCTGCACCCAACGCCGACCTGAAGCTGAAGCCGGGCCTGACCGCAAACGTCGTGATATTCACCCTGAGCCGGAGCGGCGTGGTGAGCGTGCCGTCGAAGGCGCTGAGGTTCACTCCGCAGAAGCAGAACCTGCAGAAGGGCGAGAAGATAGCCGACTGCAGCGCCAAGCAGAAGCTGTGGACAAAAGACGGAAACACTTTCACTGCCCACGCCGTGACCACGGGAATGACCGACGGCAAGCGCACGCAGATTACAGGCGGGCTGAAAGAGGGAACAGAGGTGATAGTTGAGGCGGAAGAGGCAATGATGCCTGCCGACGGCGGCATGGGCGGCGAGGAAGCCGAGCGCAGTCCGCTGATGCCGGGTCCTCCAGGAAAGAAAAAGAAGTAGAAAGGAGCGAGACAATGACTGACAAGAAAAATATCCTGCCCCGCAACGGGCATATCGACAGAGAAAACCGCAAGGTGGTGATAGAGCTGCGCGACGTGCGGCGCGACTTCCACGTGGGCGAGGAGACGGTTCACGCCCTGCGCGGAGTGTCGTTCAAAATCCACGAGGGTGAGTTTGTAACCATCATGGGAACATCGGGCTCGGGCAAGTCGACGCTGCTCAACCAGCTCGGATGCCTCGACACGCCCACCAGCGGAGAGTTTCTGCTCGACGGCGTGCCGGTGCGCCGCATGAGGCGGTCGGAGAGGGCGGTGCTCCGCAACCGCAAGATAGGCTTTGTGTTCCAAAACTACAACCTGCTCGCCAAGACCACGGCTGTGGAGAACGTGGAGCTGCCGCTGATGTACAACTCGGCGGTGTCGGCAAAGGAGAGGCGCGAGCGCAGCATACGGTGTCTGGAGCTGGTGGGGCTGGGACAGCGGCTCAACCACAAGTCAAACCAGATGTCGGGCGGACAGATGCAGCGTGTGGCTATTGCCCGCGCATTGGTGAACAATCCTGCCGTGATTCTCGCCGACGAGGCTACGGGTAATCTCGACACCCGCACGTCGTTCGAGATTCTCGTGCTGTTCCAGCGCCTTTTTGCCGCAGGCAAGACAATAATCTTCGTGACCCACAACCCCGAGATAGCGCTCTACAGCAGCCGTAACATAACCCTGCGCGACGGAGTGATAAAGGAAGACAAAATCAACGACAACATCCTCTCGGCTGCCGAGGCGCTCGCCGCCCTGCCGCCGGCGGAGGACTGAGGAGGACCGGACAAAAACCGTGAACCAATAAAAAAGGAAGACTATGCACATAGAAAATTTGTTTAAGATAGCGCTCAGGGCGATTGCCGCCAACAAGCTGCGGTCGTTTCTCACCATGCTGGGCATCATCATCGGCGTGGCGGCGGTGATAGCCATGCTCGCCATAGGGCAGGGCTCGAAGGCAAGCATCCAGGCGAACATCGCGCAGATGGGAAGCAACGTGATAATGATTCGCCCGGGGCAGGACCGCGGGCCGGGCGGAGCGCAGCAGAGCGCCGAGAGCATGGAGACGCTGAAGCTGCGCGACTACGAGGCGCTGTGCGAGGAGGCGAAGCTGCTGTCGGCACTGTCGCCCAACGTGTCGGCATCGGGGCAGTTTGTAAACGGCAACAACAACACGCCGTCGTCGCTCTACGGAGTGGCGCCGGGTTATCTGGACATCCGTCAGCTGAAGGTGGAGCAGGGCGACATGTTTACAGAGCAGGACGTGAAGGCGAGCGCCAAGGTGTGCGTGGTGGGCAAGACCGTGGTCGACAATCTCTTCCACAACGGCGAGGACCCCGTGGGGCACGTCATAAGATTTAAGTCGATACCGTTCCGCATCGTAGGCGTTCTGAAGTCTAAGGGCTACAACTCGTTCGGCATGGACCAGGACGACCTTGTGCTGGCTCCATACACCACGGTGATGAAGCGCATCATGGCTGTCACCTACCTGCAGGGCATCAACGCATCGGCGGCAGACGAGAGCAAGACCGACGAGGCGATTGAGGAAATCACAGCGATACTGCGCGCGCAACACAAACTGGGCGAGGGCGACGAGGACAACTTCAGCATTCGCTCGCAGCAGGAGATGGCATCGATGATGACCAGCACCAGCGACACCATGACCGTGCTGCTGCTCGTCGTGGCGTGCATCTCGCTGGTGGTGGGAGGAATAGGCATCATGAACATCATGTATGTGTCAGTGACCGAGCGCACCAAGGAGATAGGACTGCGAATGTCGGTGGGCGCGCGAGGCGTGGACATCCTCACGCAGTTTCTCATCGAGGCGGTGATGCTCAGCGTCACCGGCGGAGTCATAGGAGTATTCGTGGGACTGCTCGCGGCGTTTGGCGTAAACGCCTTCGCCCACTGGCCCATAGAGATTCAGGGCTGGAGCGTGCTGCTCAGCTTCGCCGTGTGCACCGCCACGGGAATATTCTTCGGCTGGTATCCCGCCAAGAAGGCGGCAAAGCTCGACCCGATTGAGGCGCTAAGGTATGAATAGGCACAATAAATTCTCCCTTCCTCCGTTTATCTCAGAAACCCCTTGAATAAAAATGTCAAAGCGAATATCTCCATCAAGCGACACCCTGGCAGCGGTGGGCATCCACCTGCTGGTGTCGCTCTACGTGCTGGCGTCGCCCGTGCTGCTCATGGGGCCGAGCGACTCCATCACCCTCACCGAATATCTGCAGCGCATCGTCAGTCCGCTGTTCATGTGCGTGATATTCTACACCAACTTCTTCATTCTTGTGCCGCGGCTCTTCCTGCAGAAGCGCCATTGGCAGTTTTTTGTGCTCAACGTGGCGCTGCTGCTACTGATAGCATGGATGCAAAATCTTTATTTCGACTTTCTCTGCAACTACTGGCTCAATCACGGTGACGAGGAGCGGCGCGCCTTTGCACGCCACATGTTGCGGCGGCACGAGGAGACAGGAGCCGTGGCGCTGTTCTGCAAACGCTATGCCCACACCATGCTCTCGCATCTCATTGTGGTGGTGATTGCTCTCTCGGCACGCATCTCGCTGCAGTGGAACAAGGCGGAAAAGGCGCGCCAGCAGGCGGAGATAGGGCTGCGCGAGGCGGAGCTGCAGAACCTCCGCAACCAGATAAACCCGCACTTCCTGCTCAACACCCTGAACAACATCTACTCGCTCACGGCTTTCGACACCGACAAGGCGCAGGAGGCAATTCTGAAGCTGAGCCGCCTGCTGCGCTACGTGCTATACAAGGACCAGGCGCCGAGGGTGGAACTGCAGAAGGAGATAGATTTTCTTGTAAACTACGTGGACCTGATGAGGATGCGCCTCACCGACAACACCGAAGTGCTGCTGTCGGTTGACTGCCCCGACGCCGCCAACATAGAGGTGGCGCCGCTGATATTCATCTCGCTTGTGGAGAACGCCTTCAAGCACGGCGTCAGTCCAGCCGAGCCGTCGTTCATCCACATCTCAATGGCTGCCGGCGACGACGGCAGGATTACGTTCAGCTGCACCAACAGCAATCACCCAAAGGCAAGGGCGGACGACAAAAGTCCGCAGGGAATTGGTCTGCAGCAGGTGAGCCGACGGCTGGAACACAACTATCACGGCGCATATCTCTGGAACTACGGCACCAACGACGACGCCACCGTCTACACCTCGACAATAGAAATCGAAACAGCTAAACACTCAACACTGAACACTGAACACTAACATGACTCTCTCCTGCACCATAATCGACGATGAGCCTCTGGCAGTAAGACTGCTGGAGAGCTATGTGGCAAAGACCCCGTTTCTGGCACTCCGCAGCACCTACTCAAGCGCGGTGGAGGCGATGGAGGGGCTCACGCAAAGCCCCGTTGACCTGCTGTTCCTCGACATACAGATGCCGGGGCTCAACGGCTTGGAATTTGCCAAGATTGTAGACCGGCACACGCGCATTGTCTTCACCACCGCCTTCAGCAGCTACGCCGTGGAGGGATATAAGGTGAACGCCATCGACTATCTGATGAAGCCCTTCGGATATGCCGACTTCCTCGCGGCGGCGCAAAAGGCGCTGGCGTATTTCGAGGCGGTGGCTCCAGCCACAGCCGCGTCCGACACCGACATGTCGACCGCCGACGCCGAGAGCTTCTTCGTGAAGAGCGACTACCGCATAGTGCGCCTGTCATACCGACACATTATATATATAGAAGGGCTGAAGGACTACGTGAAAATCTACACCGAAGGCGACAGCCGCGCCACCGTGGCGCTCACCTCGATGACCCGCATGGCAGACTTCCTGCCCAAGAACTTCATACGCGTCCACCGCTCGTTCATAGTAAACATGGACCACGTCAGCGTCATCGACCGCGGACAGATAGTGATAGCCGGCCGCAGCATCAACATCGGCGACTCCTACAGGGACGCTGTCAGCGACTACGTGGGCAGGCACATGCTTCAGGGACGCTGAGACTGAAGGCTATAATCTCCACTTTAACCCACAAAAACATAATAAGGCAACTTTTTCTAAAAAAAATATTCCATATTCTGTAGTGTTTTACACGACGTTTGCGTCATAATACCAGAATCACACAAAACAAGCAAGATGAAAGAAAACGAAAGACAGTTTGCAGACATTGTCAGGCAGCACAAAAGCTCCATCTACTCGGTGTGCTATATGTTTGCAAAGGATGCCGACGAGGCCGACGACCTGTTCCAGGAGGTGCTCATCAACCTGTGGAAAGGCATGGACTCGTTCAGGCACGAGAGTAAAATCAACACGTGGATTTGGCGCGTGAGTTTCAACACATGTATCTCTGCCGACCGCAAGCGGAAGCGCAAGAAGGAAGTGAGGCTGTCGATGGACGTCAACCTGTTTGAGAGTCCCGACGAGGACTCGCGCCAGATACGCATGCTCCACGAAAGAATCCACCGCCTGCAGCCGTTCGACCGCGCCATCGTGATGCTCTGGCTCGAAGGCATAAGCTACGAGGAGATTGGAGCCATCGTGGGAATATCGGTGAAGAACGTGTCGGTGCGCCTGGTGAGGATAAAGGAGATGCTGAAGCAGATGAACAGCAACGGCGAAGAGTAAAGACAGTGAAAACAATTAGGAAATAATAGTGAAAACAATAGCTCATTAAAGAATATGGAAAAAATTATTGAAAACAAAAATATGGAGGAACAAACTATGACTAACGACTTTAACGAACTTGGCGAAATGCGCCGCCAGATAGCCCTGCTAAAGGAAAAGCTCGACAACGAAAGCATTGTAAACGACAGGCTGATGCGCAGCGTGATGAAGACAAAGGTGGGCAAGGTGGACAGCTACCTGCTGAAGCTGCTTTTTATCACTCCGCTTGTCATGGCGCTCATGTATCTCGACTTTGCCATCATGTTCCCTATATCCACGGCATGTCTTGTTGCCACGGAGATAATGCTGCTTGGCTGCGGAATCTTCATCTACCTGAACAAGCGCCTGCTGGCATCTGCCGACCTCGCAAGCGGCAACCTTGTGGAGGAATGTAAGAAGCTGGTGCGTTTTAAGAAGCGCGAGATAAGATATCTGTATGTTAGCATTCCGCTGGTGTTGGCATGGATGGCATGGCTGAGCTATGAACTGCTGCATTACGGCAATGACCCTACGGAGCGTCTCGCCCTTGTATATGGATGCGTGTTTGGAGGAATCGTAGGTTTCTGCATAGGTATTTACAAGTTCCGCTCGATGATGCGCAACATCAACGAGGTGGTGAGGCAGATAGAGGAAATCTCTTAAAAAAATCTCTCTTTTATTATTGAGCGCTCAGACACCGCGCTCCGCCCAGTCGCTGCGGTCAAGGCTGCGGTAGCCTATAGCCTCGGAAATATGGCGGCTCTGCACATGCTCCGCGCCTTCAAGGTCGGCAACTGTGCGCGACACCTTAAGAATGCGGCTGTAGGCGCGGGCAGAGAGTTTGAGCCGCTCCATTGCCTCGCGCAGCATCTCCACGGATGCTGCGTCGGGTTCTGCAAACTGGTGGATGATGCGCTCGGTCATCTGCGCATTGCAGTGTATTCCCTTATAGTTTCTGAAACGCTCTTCCTGAATATTCCGCGCCTTGATTACCCGCTCACGTATGGCGGCACTCGTCTCGCCCGGCGCCATCTTGGAAAGGTCGGCAAAGGGCACGGCTGTAAGCTCGCAGTGAATGTCGATGCGGTCGAGCAGCGGACCGCTGATTTTGTTCATATAGCGGGTTATCTGCCCGGGAGTGCAGGCGCAGCTGTGGGTAGGGTCGCCGAAATATCCGCAAGGACACGGATTCATCGAGGCAACAAACATGAACGAACAGGGATATTCCACGGCATAGCGGGCGCGGGATATTGTGATGCGGCGGTCTTCAAGCGGCTGGCGCATAACCTCAAGCACGGAGCGGTTGAACTCAGGCAGCTCATCGCAAAAGAGCACGCCGTTGTGGGCAAGCGAAATCTCGCCCGGCTGAGGATTATTGCCTCCTCCCACAAGGGCAACAGGCGATATGGTGTGATGCGGACTGCGGAAAGGGCGCTGCGAGATAAGCGTGGTGTCCTTTCCGAGTTTTCCGGCTACACTATGTATCTGTGTTGTCTCCAGACTCTCTGACAATGACAGCGGAGGAAGAATTGACGGCAGGCGTTTTGCCATCATTGACTTGCCGCTGCCCGGAGGACCTATCATTATCATGTTATGACCTCCGGCGGCAGCCACCTCCATGGCACGTTTCACACTCTCCTGTCCACGCACATCAGCAAAGTCAAGTTCAAAGTCACACTGCTGCTCATAGAATATCTTCCTGGTGTCGAGGTTTTGCGGCTGATACGCTTCACTGCCGTTGAGAAAGCTGACAACGTCCATAATGTTGTCCATGCCATACACCTCAAGATTGTTCACCACACCAGCCTCGCGAACATTGTCACTGGGCACTATGAGCCCCTTAAACTTCTCTGCCCTTGCCTTTATGGCAATAGGCAATATACCGCGCACCGGCTGCAAGCGCCCATCAAGACTCAGCTCGCCTATAAGCATGTATTTGTCAAGCACATCGGCATTCACCTTCTGCATTGTTGCAAGAATAGCCACAGCAATGGGCAGATCGTAGGAGCTACCCTCCTTTTTTATATCGGCAGGAGCCATGTTAACCGTAATGTCGGCAACAGGGAACTTAAAGCCGTTGTTTTCTACGGCCGCCTTTATGCGGTCGTAGCTCTCTTTCACGGCGGTGTCGCCAAGCCCCGAGAGATGAAACATCACTCCCCGGCTTGTGCTTACCTCCACCGTCACAACAGTGGCATCAAGTCCCGTCATGGCTGCGCAATATGTCTTGACAAGCATTGTTAATTATGAATTTTGAATTACCTCAAGAGCTTTCTCCACAATCTTATTCTGCTCGTTCATCACCGAGAAATATTGGCTCATGTCCCACAGGTCGCGGGCTATAAGTGCCTTGAGCTGAAGTTTCAGCTGAGGCAGTGTGCGCTGCAGCTCTTCATCGTCCTTAGGCTTAACGTTTTGTTTCTCGCCTTCGGCAAGCACCTCGTCGATAAACTCCTGCGACACTTCAAATTTCTGCTTGAAAATCTCGAATGTAGGATACAGCTTCTTCAGTTTCTTGCGGTTATTGTCGATGTAGCGCAGCGATGAGTTGATGATAACACTCTTTGCGGCCAGCTGGCGGTGCAGAGGAGTGTATATGGTGGTGTCGAGCGGCACGAAATAGTCGGGCATAATGCCACCGCCGCCATACACGGTACGATGCTCACGCAGAGTGTAGCATTTCAGCGAGTCAGCAAAGTGTATGCTGTCGGCACTCATCAGCTCGCCGTGCTTCAGACGGTTGTTCACATCCATAGCATAGTCTGTCATCTTTCCCTTTTCATACGGTTTCTGGATGCAGCGGCCTGCAGGAGTATAATAATGTGCAATGGTGAGGCGTATCATCGAGCCGTCGGGCAGGTCAATGGGACGCTGCACAAGTCCCTTGCCAAACGAGCGGCGCCCTACCACCATCCCGCGGTCCTGGTCCTGTATGGCTCCAGTGACAATCTCGGCAGCCGATGCGGAAAACTCATTGATGAGCACCACCACCTTGCCGTCCATGAGCATTCCGTTGCCCTTTGCCACATAGTCGTAGCCTGTTGTGCTGCGTCCTTTGGTATAGACTATCATGTCGCCACGTTGCAGGAACTCGTTGCTTATATCGACGGCTGCCTGAAGATAGCCGCCGCCATTGTCCTGAAGGTCGAGCACAAGGTCTTTCATGCCCTTTTCCTTCAACTGCTTGACAGCTGTAACAAACTCCTTATGCGTGGTGGCGCCGAAACTGCCTATGCGCACATAGCCCACACCGGGACGAATCATATACACGGCATCTATGGTGTTTACGGGTATCTTGTCGCGGGTCACGGTAAAATAGATAATATCCTTTATTCCCCGGCGCACAATGCCAAGCTTAACCTTTGTGCCCTTAGGTCCGCGCAGGCGGCGCATAATCTCCTCCTTACTCATCTTCACACCGGCAATGGCGGTGTCGTTGACATTCACAATGCGGTCGCCGGCAACAATGCCCACCTTCTCCGACGGACCGTTGGTCACAGGCTGTATCACGAGCAGTGTGTCGTCTGCCATATTAAACTGCACGCCGATGCCCTCGAAATTGCCGGCAAGCGGCTCATTCATTTCCTTCACCTCCTTTGGCGTGGCGTAGCTTGAATGCGGGTCGAGCTTTTCCAGCATTCCCCTTATGGCGTCCTCTGCCACCTTTCCCTCGTCGACAGTGTCTACATACAGGCTCGCGATAGCCATCTGGGCTATCTGCACCTTGCGCATGGCATTCTCGTCAAGCCGCTGCGCATTTGCCGGCAGACAGGCGAAGCCCCCTATCAGCAGCATTGCCGCACGCAGCAGTCTTACACCTTTTATATAATATAGTGCCTTCATTTGTATACCTTATTATTTATAATATGTATGTTTATCCTTATTCATTATGTGATTTATTCCAAGTCCTCTTCGGGTTTGTCCTCCTCAACCACCAGATTGTCGATGATGAAGTTCTGGCGTTCCATGGTGTTCTTTCCCATATAGTATTCCAGAAGTTTTCCCACCTGGTCGGTCTTCTGCAGCGTCACCTGCTCCAGACGCATATCTGGTCCGATGAAGCCTGCAAACTCCTCAGGCGAAATCTCTCCCAAACCTTTGAACCGGGTAATCTCGGGCTGCGGTCCAAGTTCGTTGATAGCCTTCACACGCTCCTCCTCGCTGTAGCAGTAGCGCGTTATGAAGTCGCTCTTTTTCTGCTTGCTCTCCGCCGCCTTCACGTCGGCATCGGCTATCACCTTGCGGTTCTTTATCTTGGTGCGCTTGTTGCGTACACGGAACAGCGGTGTCTGCAACACATACACATGCCCTTTCTTTATAAGGTCGGGGAAGAACTGCAGGAAGAACGTGATTATGAGCAGACGGATGTGCATGCCGTCCACATCGGCATCGGTGGCGACAATCACCTTATTATATCTCAGCGAGTCGAGCCCGTCCTCAATGTCGAGCGCAGCCTGCAGCAGATTGAACTCCTCGTTCTCATACACCACCTTCTTTGTGAGCCCGAACGAGTTGAGCGGCTTTCCGCGAAGTGAGAATACCGCCTGAGTGTTCACGTCGCGGCTCTTTGTGATGCTTCCGCTTGCCGAGTCACCCTCGGTGATGAATATCGAGCTTTCCTCCTTCTGGTTGTTCTTCGCATCGCAGAAATGTATGCGGCAGTCGCGCAGTTTACGGTTGTGCAGGTTGGCTTTCTTGGCACGCTCGCGCGCCAGCTTGGTCACTCCAGCCATCGCCTTGCGCTCTTTCTCGCTTTCCGAAATTTTCTGAAGCATCACCTCCGCCACATCAGCATGTTTGTGCAGATAGTTGTCCACCTCCAGCTTTATGAAGTCGCCTACATATTTGTTGATGCTCACTCCGCCGTCGGGCACCATGGTGAGCGAGCCGAGCTTGATTTTCGTCTGGCTCTCAAACATCGGCTCCTCCACGTTTATGGCTATGGCAGCCACAAGTCCGTTGCGTATGTCGCCATACTCAAAGTTCTTGTTTGAAAATTCCTTTATGGTCTTGGCTATATGCTCCTTGAACGCACTCTGATGCGTACCACCCTGAGTAGTGTGCTGTCCGTTTACAAACGAATGATACTCTTCGCCATACTGGTTGGTATGTGTGAAGGCAATCTCAATGTCCTCTCCCTTAAGATGTATTATGGGATAGAGTCCATCGTTGGTCATGGTGTCAGACAACAGGTCTTTCAGTCCGTTACGGCTCAGAATCCTGCGCCCGTTGTACATTATGGCAAGCCCCGTGTTAAGATAGGTATAGTTGCGGAGCATTGTCTCCACAAAATCGCTGTGGAAGCTGTAGTTCTTAAACAGGGTGTTGTCTGGCTCAAAATATATGTATGTTCCGTTCTCGTCCTCGGTGTCTTCAGTGGTGTCTGAAATGAGAGTTCCGCGCTCAAACACAAGGTGACGCACCTTACCGTCACGGAAGGACTTCACCTCGAAGTGGGAGCTGAGAGCATTCACCGCCTTAACACCCACACCATTAAGTCCTACACTCTTCTTAAAAGCCTTTGAGTCATACTTGCCTCCGGTGTTGAGCACACTCACCGCCTCAATCAGCTTTCCCTGCGGTATGCCGCGGCCATAGTCGCGCACCGACACACGCAGATTGTCCTCAAGGTCTATCTCGATTCTTTCACCACAGTGCATCTTAAACTCGTCAATGGAGTTGTCCACCACCTCTTTCAGCAGCACATAAATACCGTCTTCAGGCAGATTTCCGTCACCAAGACGACCAATGTACATACCGGGACGGGTACGCACATGCTCCATGTCCGACAAGTGGCGTATGTTTTCGTCGGTGTATTCCACCGGCTGCTCTATATTGTCTATCAGTTCTTCGGTCATAGTTTTTGATTCTTCACTCTTCATTTTATCTCCTTCCTATAGCAGCGGCGGCGCTTATGGTTCACAGGATTCAGCGGTCCCCACTGGCTCTGCACGTTGGCATTGGTCTCCATCTCCACCTGACTCTCTCCCCACTTCCATCCATATGCGATGTATCTCGGAATAAGGTCGGAAAACATCAGCGCATTGGCTCCCTTTGCACGATATTCGGGCAGCACGCCCATAAGCAGCAGATCCACGCCTTCGGTCTTGTGGAACTTCAGCGCACGCAGCAAATGCCACCACCCGAAGGGGAACAAACGTCCGTTGCGGCACTTCTGAAATGCCCTTGACATCGAAGGCACCGTTATTCCCACTCCCACGAGTTTATGCTCCGGCGTGTTCCAGTCCTCCACCAATGTCACAATATTGAGGTCCACCACCCGCAGATACATATTTATATATTGGTCTATCTGGCGCGGCGTCATCTCCGAATAGCCGTAAAGGTCCTTGAAGGTCTTGTTTATCACATCGAATATCCGCTGACCGTAGTTCTCCTTGCCGAACACCTCGCTCTTCTTGAGCTTTTTCACATGTAGGTTGTAGCGCTTCTCCACCATCTCCGCTATCTTCATGTATTTCTCGGGCACGCTTTCGGGCACATACATCTTGTACTCAACGTAGTCGTTGTCCTTTTCCCAGCCCTGCATCTTTTCCATGTGCTCGGGATAATATGGATAGTTATATATCGTGGCTTGTGTGCCAAGCTGGTCGAATCCCCATATCAGCATACCCTCAGGATCCATGTCGGTGAAGCCCAGCGGTCCAACAATCTCTGTCATGCCGCGCTCTCTGCCCCATTGCTCCACGGCATTGAGCAGTGCCGCCGACACCTCAGTGTCGTCGATAAAGTCAATCCAACCGAACCTCACGCTCTTGCGCTCCCATTTTTCGTTGGCACGCTTGTTTATTATGGCAGCCACACGGCCAACCACATCACCATTTTTTATCGCTAAGAAATATTCTGCCTCACAAAAGTCAAAGGCGGCGTTCTTGTCATGGGCAAATGTGTTCACCTCGTCCATATATAGGTTTGGCACATTATATTCGTTGCCGCGATATAAGTCGTAATGAAACTGTATGAACTGCTCCAGTCCCTTTTTGTCTGTCACACGACGTATCTCAACGCTTTTATCTGTCATATTGAATTGTTTTCGCATTATTTTTCTTACAAATAGAATACATTATAAGATTTGCAAAGTTACGAATAAGCGAGAACATAACAAAATAAAAAGAAATTTTTTAAGATTTTTTATCGGGCAAGTGCCCTTGTTGGAAAAATGTCAAAAGAATGTGAAAAGTTTTTCCTGAATTTGGAAAATCCGCAAATTTTTATTATTTTTGCATCGCAAAAGTTATGATTTCTTAATGTTGTTTCAAACAATAGAGCCAGACATATTTATTATATGAGATACACGGACTATACCCATGAAGCCATAGAGCTGTTGAAACGGCTTATAGCCATACCGTCAGTAAGTCGTGAGGAAGCTGCGGCTGCCGATTTGCTGTATGACTATGCGGAGAGTTGCGGGCTGCACTGCCGCCGTCACGGCAACAATATCTGGATAATGAACGATGAAGAGTTTTCATCTTTGTGCCCCACGATATTGCTCAACGCCCATATCGACACGGTGAAGCCGTCGGCATCGTGGACGCGCAGTCCGTTTGTGCCGCAGGTTGAGGGTGACCGCCTTTTCGGTCTTGGCAGCAATGATGACGGCGGCGGACTGGTGGCATTGCTTCAGGCTTACCGTATTATGACTGCCGAATTTACACCTTTTTATAATTTGGTGTTCTTAGCATCGTGCGAGGAGGAAGTGTCGGGTGCGGGAGGCATATCGAGCGTGCTGCCGATGCTGCCTAAGATTGACGTTGCCATAGTGGGCGAGCCCACCAACATGCAGCCGGCAATAGCAGAGAAAGGGCTGATGGTGATCGACGGTGTGGCTCACGGCAAGGCGGGGCATGCCGCACGTAATGAAGGCGTGAACGCCATCTACGAGGCACTCAATGACTTTGTGTGGATTCGCGACTATAAGTTTCCGAAGGTCAGTCAGCTGCTCGGACCGGTGAAGATGACGCTCACGGTGGTGGGTGCAGGCAAGCAGCACAATGTGATTCCCGACGAGTGCCGGTTTGTGATTGATGTGCGCAGCAACGAACTGTACTCAAACGAGGAACTGTTTAATATCATACAAGCCAATATGAAGAGCGAACTGAAGGCGCGCTCGTTCAGACTCAACTCGTCGCGTATCAGCATCGACCATCCCATAGTAAGGCGCTGCATGGGCATGGGACTGCATCCGTTTGGCAGTCCGACGCTCAGCGACCAGGCGCTGATGCCTTTCCCCTCGGTGAAATTGGGACCGGGAAAGTCGCGCCGCTCACACACCGCCGATGAGTTTATACATATCTCGGAAATCGACGAGGCAATATCAATGTACGTGCAGTTGTTGAAGGGGCTGGAGTTTTAAATTACGAATTTTGAGTTACGAATTACGAATTGTCGGCTAAAGCCGATGAAAAATTATAAATTTAAGAATTGGGTGTGATGATAATTCGTCACTCAATAATTCAAAAATCATAATTCGTCACTCTCAATTCGTAAATCTATAACTTTACATCGCAGCGAAGCGAGAAATAATTCGTAATTCAATATTCGTAATTTCAAACATGCGCAAGCTAAGAACAATAGAAATGAACCGTCTCACGGTAGACGAGTATAAGCAAGCGGAGAAGATGCCGCTGGTGGTGGTGATGGATAATGTGCGGTCGATGCACAATGTGGGCAGTGTGTTCCGCACTGCCGATGCGTTTCGCCTTGAGGCGGTGTATCCCTGCGGCATAACGGCAACTCCGCCAAGCAACGAGATTCACAAGACTGCCCTCGGTGCCGAGGAAAGCGTGGACTGGACCTATTTCCCCACTGCGCTTGAGGCTGTGCGTAGCCTGCAGGACAATGGCTACAAGGTGCTGGCAGTGGAGCAGGCTGAGGGCAGCACAAAGTTGCAGGACTTCCATCCCGAGCCGGGCAGGAAATATGCCGTGGTGATGGGTAACGAGGTGAAAGGAGTGGCGCAGGAAGTGATTGACGCAGCCGACGGATGCTTGGAGATTCCGCAGTTTGGCACCAAGCACTCAATGAACGTCAGCGTTACGGCGGGCATCATAATATACAAATTTGCGGAAGGGAAAATTTTAAATGAAGAATGAAGAGTGAAGAATGAAGAATCTCAATTGCGGCTATCCTATGCGCAGCCAATTCTTCATTCTTCACTCTTCATTCTTCATTTAATAATCTTCATTCTTCATTTAAAAAATTTCTTGCCGTTCACTATATATATACCGTGTGGCAGTGCGTCGGTTGATGTGGCATTGATGCGCTGTCCGCTCAGGGTGTAGATGCCAGCGCGCTTTGTGGCAGGGGCGGCGGTAATGTCGCTGATGCCTGTTACAGTTCCCTTGATTCCGTATGTGGCATAATAGCCGCCGTTGGTGAATGGTAGGTCGGCTGTCTGTGGTGAACCGTTGTTGCTGAAGATGATGCCTTCGTTGGTGCTTGCTTGTGCCACCTTGTTGCCGTTCCACGACCATTTCCAGACATTGTTTCCGTTGTCGGCCTTGCCTATCTTCTCGCACTTCACTCCCGGCCATTTGTTGGTGGTGTAGTTGCCGGTCTTGTCCCATCGCCAGCAGTACACGGTGGTCCATGTGCTCGGTGCCTCGAAGAATGCGCAGGTCTCGCCCTCGTCCATCTTGCAGAAGTCGGGTATCTTAAATTCTGGGTCCTCTACATCTTTTATCTCGTCGAGCGAGCTGATGTCGGTGTTTGTGGGCACGTAATACTTATATGCCGTACCTTCCATGGCGAGTTTATATCCCGCGGTGCTTGCCGGAGCGGCATTGCCAAATGCCAGGAGCGCATTGCCTTTCGTTCCTTTCACGTTCAGAACAAATCCGCCGGTGGCGGTAGCTGCGCTCACAATCTCGCTCTGGCTGTTGATGCCGAGCAGGCGGCGCAACGTGATGAGCTTCTTGATGGCAGTCTTGTATGCCTTCCAGTGGGAGATGAATACACACGGCGTGCCGGGCATTGCTAGAATATAGGCGTTGGCAGCCTCTACGTTGGCGTAGAGCGGGTCAGCACCGTCCTTGCCGCTCGACCCTGTGTCGTGGTTGTCCACAAAGGTCACGGCATAGCGCTGGTAGTCCTTGTCGGCGGCAAGAGAACTTTGGTTGAGCGCATACCACGCCCCGTTGCCGAATGCTCCCCTGATGCTGTATCGCAGTGGAAAGTCGAATGCCGCCGACTGTATTACGCCGTCAACTTTTGTGCCGTTAATCCAGTTTTTTACTACGTTGATGTTGCCGTCCCAGCACTCGCCCACCGAGAACTGTGGCTTTGCCGAGGTGTTGTATTGTCCTACGTATTTCGCGGCAAATCCTTTCACGAAGTCGTAGCGGAAACCTGTATAGCCAAGGTCGTTGAGCAGGAAGTCAAGATAGGTCTTGACATTGTTCTGCACATTGGCGCTGGTGTGGTCGAGGTCACGGCAACCGTCAAAGTCCTCGCCGGTGTCGGCAGCTCCTGTGACTTTATATCCCGCTTTCACTGTCTTGCCGCCATCGTCGTTCTTACAGATGTCGGCGAGCGTCCATGAGATTGTTTTGCCGTTCCATGTCTCGGTGGCAAAGTCGCACCAGTTGCTCACTCCAGCCTTATGGTTTATCACAACGTCCTCAATGATGCCTGTGCCTTTTGCCTTGAATGTCTTGATCATTGAGCGGAGCGCCTCCTCCGAACCGAATGCGCTCTTTTGGTCAAACCAGTAGATGGGAAAATATCCCATATTGCCGGATAGGGTGTTGCAATAGGCGGAATTGGGCACCCATATCAGGTTGAAATACTCCGACAGTTCGTCAGCCTGCGATTCAAGATTGGTCCATTGCGTGTCGTTGTAACTGTCCCAGTAAAATCCCTGCAGCATCACTCCGTCGTAGTTAGCGGGCCATCCCTGTGCCTGTAACTTTATGTTTGCGCAAAATATCAGTGTTAGCATTTGCGCGAAAAGTAAAATCTTTCTCATTCTGTTTAGTTAATTTTCTGGTTATGGTGCAAAGGTAACCATTATTGTAAAATAACTGTGTATTTTATCGTGTTTTTATACAATATATTGTGTGTAATCGTTTGCATTTGTCTAAAAAATATTTTTTTTGCAGTGTTTTTTTCTATAGTCCAACCCAAACACAGTTAAAATACTCATATTCATAGATTTACGCAAATTTATAGTCCAACCCAAGTCCAACCCTGCCCCAACCCAAGTCCAACCTTGCCCCAACCCGACTTCAAACTTTGAGAACAGGACTCTAAACATTGAATACAGAACTCCAATTCGCCGAATTACATCCGCCAATCGGCGATTCGCGATGCCAAATCGCTGTTTTAGCGTCCTCGATGTTGGACTTGGGTTGGGGCAAGGTTGGACTTGGGTTGGGGCAAGGTTGGACTTGGGTTGGGGCAGGGTTGGACTTGGGTTGGGGCAGGGTTGGACTTGGGTTGGACTATAAAATTGTGTAAATCTATGAATATGAGCACAATAAACGCATTTGGGTTGGACTATGAATAAAATGCGCAATTTTTTTGAGAAAAAGTGAAAAAACTGTCTTTAAAGGTACTTTTGTCCGACAAAAAAAATATTAAAAATTCTTTTAATATTTTGTTTTATGCTCACTTATTCGTACCTTTGCAATTCATAAAACAAAACCTTGAATATGAAACGACTATTATTTTCAGTGACATTGATTATTGCAGCCATTACGGGCAGGGCAGAGGACGGTTCGCGTCTGTGGCTCCGCCATGAGGCAGGCAATGTGGTGACAAACGTGGTGACGGGTGCCGGAGTGAAAAAATCGCAGACCGTGAGGATTGCGGTGGAGGAGCTGCAGGGCAGCGGAATAGGCAGGCAGATAAGGTTTGTACACGACAAGGACATGACCGCTGAGGCTTACAAGATAATGGTTGCCGACGATGCGGTGACCATTCAGGCATCTACTGCCAATGGACTGCTTTACGGCACTTACGCCCTGCTGCGCCAGAACGCCACGGGCAACCTGCACGATGAACTGAGTGCGCCGGCATTCGCGCTGCGTATGCTCAACCACTGGGACAACCCCGACCTGTCCGTGGAGCGAGGCTATGCCGGAAAGAGCATCTTCAAATGGGAGGAAATCGACAAGCGCGGCAGGATGAGCGACAGCCTTAGGACGCGCCTTGTGCAGTATGCCCGCGCTAATGCCTCGATAGGCATCAACGCCACTGTGCTCAATAATGTCAACGCCTCGCCGACAATCCTGTCTGACTTATATATTAATAAGGTACGCGCGATAGCCGACGTGCTGCGCCCTTACGGCATAACGGTTTATCTGTCTGTTAACTTCGCCACTCCGAAGGTGCTGGGCGGACTCGCCACCGCCGATCCGCTCGATACCCAGGTGCAGCAGTGGTGGAAGGACAAGGCAAAGGAGATATACAAGAAAATTCCCGACTTTGGCGGCTTCCTCGTAAAAGCTAACAGCGAGGGGCAGCCTGGTCCCGGTGACTACGGGCGCAGTCATGCTGAGGGTGCCAACACTCTGGCTGCCGCCCTCCAGCCCTACGGCGGCAAGGTGGTGTGGCGCTGTTTTGTTTATGGCAATCACAAGGGCGAGGACCGTGTGATGCAGGCGATAAACGAGTTCCGCGACACTGACGGCAAGTTCCTGCCCAACGTGATACTGCAGGCAAAGAACGGTCCGCTCGACTTCCAGCCCCGTGAACCCTACGCCCCGATTTTCGACTTTATTAAGAACACCCCGATGGCTGCTGAGCTGCAAATCACTCAGGAATATCTCGGACAGAGCCGGCATCTGGTTTATCTCGCCCCCATGTGGCAGGAGTTTTTCGAGTTTGTGGCTCCCAAGTCATTGGTGATGGTTGCCGGCGTTGCCAACATCGGTGACGATGCCAACTGGTGCGGTCATCATTTCTCGCAGGCAAACTGGTATGCCTTCGGACGTATGGCATGGAATCCCAATCTCGACAGCCGCATTATTGCCGACGAGTGGCTGAAGCAGACTTTCACCAAGGATGAGGCTTTCGTGAAGCCTGTGGCTCAGCTGATGATGGACAGCCGCGAGGCTTGCGTAAACTATATGATGCCCCTCGGACTGCACCACATATTCAAGGCAGACCATCACTACGGTCCGGAGCCCGACGGCAATCAGGCGCACTTCCCCATGGAGTGGCGTCCCGTTTACTATCATAAGGCAGATGCCAACGGCATAGGTTTCAACCGCAGCACTCACGGTGGCACCGGAGCCACGCAGCAGTACCGCGAACCCTACCGATCGCAGTACGATGACGTGGCAACCTGTCCCGAGGAATATCTCCTGTGGTTCCATCATCTGCCGTGGACTTATACCACTAAAAGCGGCCGCTCGCTGTGGGACGAGCTTTGTCACCTATATAATAAAGGTGTCGACGAGGTCACAACCTATCCCGGTCGCTGGGCTGCCGTGCGCGGCTATGTTGACGAGCAGCGCTGGGAGGAGGTGAACAGCCGCATCGCCCATCAGGTGGAGAACGCCAAGGAGTGGCGCGACGCCTGCCTGGGATACTTTGGGAGTGTTCAGCGATGAGTGAGGAGTGTGGAGTGATGAGTGAAAAGCTATTGGCTCAATAGGTCCTATAAGACTAATAGGCCCTATAAGCCCAATAAAGCTAATAATTATGAAGAAAAGACAAGATTTGTTTGAGGTTCCCGGCGGCGCAACGCGTGTGCTTTTGCATACGTGCTGCGCCCCGTGTTCGTCAGCCATCATCGAGTGTATGCTGAATCACGGCGTCACTCCCGTGATTTACTATTGCAATCCCAATATCTACCCCGAGGAGGAGTACAACATCCGCAAAAACGAGTGCACGCGCTACGCCCAGTCGCTTGGACTGGAGATTGTCGATGCCGACTACGACCACGGCGCATGGCTGTGCCAGATGGCGGGGCTGGAGAACGAGCCCGAGCGCGGCGGCCGCTGTCTGCGCTGCTTCAAGATGCGCCTTGCCGACACAGCGCGCTACGCCAGCGAGCACGGCTTCAGCGTTATCACCACCACGCTCGCCTCAAGCCGCTGGAAAAGCCTCGCCCAGATAGAGCAGGCGGGGCATTATGCCGAGTCGCTCTATCCGGGCGTTACGTTTTGGGCGCACAACTGGCGCAAGGGCGGACTTCAGGAGCGCCGCAGCGCCATCATCCGCGAATACGGCTTCTACAACCAGCTTTATTGCGGCTGTGAGTTCAGCCGCCGTGACGCTAAAAATTGATGTTGCGCTCCAGCTGCGCCGTGCTGCTGGCTCCCACCAGCACCGAGGTGACTCCGCGTTGTTCTATAATCCACGACAAAGCTTTTTGCGACAGTGTCCGTCCTTCTGCCTCGGCTTCTGCGTTCCATTTCCGCAGTTGCTCCAGCAGCTCGGGCGTAAGCACGTCTTTTTTCAGGAAATGTCCTTTCTGCATGCGGCTGTCCTCGGGTATTCCGTTGAGATAGCGGTCGGTGAGCAGCCCTTGCGCCAGCGGCGAGAACGAGATAAATCCCACTCCCTGCTCGTGGCAGTAGTCGAGGATGCCCTGCTCTTGCGGCTTGCGGTCGAGCATGTTCAGCCTGCCCTGATATATTAGCAGCGGCGTGTCGTGGGCGCGCAGATACTCCACCGCCACCTTCAGAGCCTCCAGCGGCCAGCGGCTTATGCCCACATATAGCGCCTTTCCCCGGCGAACGATGTCAACGAGAGCCTGAAGAGTTTCTTCCAATGGCGTCTCCGGGTCGTAACGGTGGCTGTAGAACAGGTCAACATAGTCGAGATTCATCCGCCTTAGGCTTTGGTCGAGACTCGCCATGAGGTATTTTCGCGAGCCCCAGTTGCCGTAAGGACCCTCCCACATGTCATATCCGGCTTTTGTGCTTATGAAAAGCTCGTCGCGGTAGGGACGCAGGTCGCTGTTCATGAGAGTGCCGAAGGTCTCCTCGGCACTGCCGTAGGGAGGTCCGTAGTTGTTGGCGAGGTCGAAGTGGGTAATTCCGTGGTCGAAGGCATAGCGCACAATCTCGCGGCTTCGCGACAGCGGGTCCACGGCTCCGAAGTTGTGCCAGAAGCCAAGACTGACCTTTGGCAGCAGCACTCCGCTGCGCCCGCAGCGGATATACTTCATCCCGTTGTCGTATCTGTCGGCAGCGGCTTTATAAGAATCGAGTACGTCCATAGTTCGTTTATTTTTTGATTATAAAATAGTTGTTTTCGTTGTCTCAATTATTTCTTGTTGGATTTTCAGCTACAAATATACGAAGAAAATCCTGAAAAACAGGGATTCCCCTGTCCTTTTGTGCTCTTTTAACAGTTGAGGTGCGGCAGATAAAAAAAATTATCCGGATAATTTTTCAAAATCCTGTACAAGATTTTTTTAAATCCTGTACATAATTTTTTCAAGCAACCCGACATCAGTTTTTTTTCTGCTGAAAAACGGCTGGAAATTTGGCGGTTTCAGGATTTTTTTGTACCTTTGGAGAAGGTACGCTGCATTTCGGCATAAAAAATATTAAAATTTCATTTTATATTTTGTTCTGCTCTCAATTTGCAGTACCTTTGGGCTAAAACTTTACTGACGATGACCGAAAAGACACCAAACAATCAGATAACGTCGCCCATCCTGGAGCTTCAGCGGCAGAGGATGCTGCTGGAGATGGAGCGCGATGCCGACCGCGAAGCCTTTAAGAAGCAGACACAGGCGGCGGGCATACGCCGGATGGTGAAGCGCGGCGATGCGTGGCTGCCCGTGAGCGTGGGCAAGAGCTACTACAACTCGCTCAACCAGCGCGCCGTGGAAATCTTCCGCACCGCCGACCACGACATAGAGCACAACTTTGAGTACGGACGCCCCGTGATGTTCTTCAAGGGCGAGGAGTGCAGCTATTTCCCCTTTCTCGCCACGGTGAGCTACGTGGACGGCGACCGCATGGTGGTGACCGTGCCCGACAGTGCCGCCGTGGCCGACCTCATGACCGAGGGGGTGGGAGTGCAGCTGGCGTTCGACGAGACGAGCTACCGCACGATGTTCGACGCGCTCAACCGCACCATCGCCGCAAAGGGGCGCCTGGGCTATCTGCGCGACCTCTTCTACTCGCATCAGAAGGTTGAGAAACTGTCGTTCCAGCCCATGCGCTTCGCCTACCTCAACGCCACGCAGGAGCGGGCGGTCAACGAGGTGCTCTGGGCAAAGGACGTGGCGGTGGTGCACGGGCCTCCGGGCACGGGCAAGACCACCACGCTGGTGGAGGCTATCTACGAGACGCTGCGCCGCGAGAGTCAGGTGCTGGTGTGCGCGCAGAGCAACATGGCGGTGGACTGGATTTCGGAAAAGCTGGTTGACCGCGGCGTTAACGTGCTCCGCATAGGCAATCCCGCGAGGGTGAACGACAAGATGCTGTCGTTCACCTATGAGCGGCGGTTTGAGGCTCATCCCGACTACCCTCACCTGTGGAGCATCCGCAAGGCTATCCGTGAGCTGCGGGCTCACCGCAAGCGCGGCGACGAGCGCTATCACCAAAAGTTGGAGAGCCTGAAGAGCCGCGCCGCAGAAATAGAAATACGAATCAATGCCGAGTTGTTTGGCGAGGCTCGCGTGATAGCATCCACGCTTGTGGGTAGCGCCAACCGTCTGCTCGACGGCATGAAGTTCAGCACGCTGTTCATCGACGAGGCGGCGCAGGCGCTTGAAGCCGCCTGCTGGATAGCCATACGCCGCGCGGGCAGGGTGGTGCTTGCCGGCGACCACTGCCAGCTGCCGCCCACCGTGAAATGCTACGAGGCTATGAAGGGCGGGCTGGGCAAGACGCTCATGGAGCGCATCGTGGACAACAAGCCCGAGGCGGTCACGCTGCTGCAGACGCAGTACCGGATGAACGAGGAGATTATGCGCTTCTCAAGCGACTGGTTCTACGGCAACAAGGTGGAGTCGGCGCCATCGGTGCGCCACCGCTCCATTCTCGACTACGACGTGCCGATGGAGTGGATTGACACCAGCCAGTTCGACTGCAAGGAGGAATTTGTGGGCGAGAGCTTCGGTCGCATCAACAAGCTGGAGGCGGAGCTTACTCTCCTCACGCTGAAGACTTATTTTGAGAAGATAGGCAAGCAGAGGATTATCGACGAGCGCGTAGACGTGGGGATAATCTCGCCCTACCGCCTGCAGGTGCAGTATCTCCGGCGGCTCGTGATGAAGCGCGAGTATTTCAAACCTTTCCGCCGCATGATTAGCGTCAACACCGTGGACGGCTTTCAGGGGCAGGAGCGCGACGTGATAATAATCTCGCTCGTGCGTGCCAATGACGAGGGACAGATAGGTTTTCTGCGCGACCTGCGCCGCATGAACGTGGCGATGACCCGCGCGAGGGCGAAGCTTATCATCCTCGGCGACACTCCCACAATGACCCATCACCCGTTCTACCGCAAGCTGTGGGAATACGTGAAGGCGCTGAACGGGGGAGAGTCTTTTTTTGAACAGTAATGTCCAGAAATGAACCAGTAATGACCAATAAATATTTCTTGTTTGCTAAAGCAAATAATGACCAAAAATTTTTTTTCATTGGTGGCATCGCCACAAAAATATTATTTATGGATATTACTGGTTCATTTCTGTACATTACTGTTCAAAAAGAAAATAAGAGCGTATTTACAACGCTGCATCTCGGCATAAAAAATATTAAAATTTTATTTTATATTTTGTTCTGCTCTCAATTTGCAGTAACTTTGCACGCTGAAAATAAAACAACAAACTATGACAATCAACGAGATACAAGATGAGGTGATAGAGGAGTTCTCCGACTTCACCGACTGGATGGACAAATATCAGCTTCTCATAGACCTGGGCAACGAACAGGAGCCGCTCGACGAGAAGTACAAGAACGAGAGCAACCTCATTGACGGCTGCCAGAGCCGTGTGTGGCTGCAGGCAGACTACGACGAGGCTGCGGGTGTGATAAACTTCACCGCCGAGAGCGATGCCCTGATTGTGAAGGGCATCGTGGCGCTGCTCATACGCGTGCTGAGCGGACACACTCCCGATGAGATTCTCGACACCGAGCTTTACTTCATTGAAAAGATAGGACTGAAAGAGCATCTCTCACCCACGCGCAGCAACGGTCTGCTGGCAATGATAAAGCAGATGAGAATGTATGCGCTGGCGTTTAAAATGAAGAGTGAAAAGTGAAACAAAAAACAAACTATGCAAAAACTAAACATGAAACAATGGATTGCCGGTGTGATAGCACAGAAGCAGGTGGCGGCAATCCCCATTATGACCCATCCTGGCATCGAACTGATAGGCGATACCGTGCGCAATGCCGTGAGCGACGGTGAGGTGCATTACCGCTCGATAAAGGCGCTTGCCGACAAATATCCCACGGCAGGAGCCACCGTGATAATGGATCTTACGGTGGAGGCTGAGTGTTTTGGTGCCGACATAGCCTTTGAGGACAATGCAGTGCCTGCCGTTGTGGGGCACATCCTCAACAATGCCGATGATATAAGAAATATGAAGGTGCCCCCGCTCTCCACGGGACGCATAAAAGAATATCTCAAAGCCAACCTCCTGGCGGCACGTAACATCACCGACCGTCCCGTGTTTGCAGGCTGCATCGGACCGTTCTCGCTGGCGGGAAGACTCTATGACATGTCGGAGATTATGGTGCTGATTTATCAGGACCCCGAGGCTGCCGACATCCTGCTGGGCAAGTGTACCGACTTTATCCTGAAATATTGCATGGCACTGAAGGAGACGGGCGTTGCGGGAGTGGTGATGGCTGAGCCTGCCGCCGGACTGATGAGCGATGAGGACTGTGAGCGGTTCTCGTCGGTGTTCGTAAAGAGGGTGGTGGATGCCGTGCAGGACGACAGCTTCAGCGTGGTGCTCCACAACTGCGGCAACACAGGTCAGTGTACTCACGCCATGGCTGTCACAGGTGCGGCAATCTATCATTTCGGCAACAAGATTGACATGGTGGAGGCAATAAAGGGTGTGCCTGCCGGCACGCTGGCGGTGGGAAACATCGACCCCGTTCAGATGTTCAAGGATGCCAAGTCCGAGGAGATGTATGCCTGCACCATGGACCTGCTCAACGCCACAAAGGATTATCCCAACTTTGTGCTGTCGAGCGGCTGCGACACTCCGCCTGCCACTCCGTTTGCCAATATCGACGCATTCTTCAGGGCGCTCGATGATTTCAACAAAAGGAGTTAGATGATTGAGACTACTATTACATACGACGACCTCGGCATAAGTCCGGCGATGATTTACGAGCAGATGGGCTATGGCTCGGCTGTGCCCGACGCAGACGTGCGTGCCGAGGTCAGCTCCATGCTGCTGGATGTGAGGAGGGTTCTCCGCCCGCGCTTCGCCTTCTTTATTGCCGAGGGGGTGCTCGATGAGGATGCCCATGCGCTCACCCTCAGCCACAGTCTTGAGCCCACCAACGTCAGCCGTGCGTTCAGCAGCACCCAGACATTCTCAGTGGGGCGCATCATCAGCCGCCAGCTGCGCGGCGCGCAGCAGTTTGTGGTGTTTGTCTGCACAAGCGGCATGGCTTATCAGGTGTTTCACGACCGGCTGACGGAAGAGGGCGACATGGTGCGCGTGTTTGTGGCCGATGCCATTGGCAGCGTGATAGCCGAGCGTACAGCCGACCGCATGCAAGCCGACGTGGCGGCATATATCGCCGGCCGGGGGTACAGAAACACCAACCGCTTCAGCCCCGGCTATTGCGGCTGGCACGTCAGCGAGCAGCGCAAGCTGTTTAGCCTGTTTCCGCAGGAGGCTCCCTGCGGAGTAACCCTCACCGACTCATGTCTCATGGTGCCCATAAAATCGGTGAGCGGCGTCATCGGCATCGGTCCGTCGGTGAAATGCCTCGATTATTCCTGCGGACTGTGCGACATGAAGCAGTGTTATAAGAGGAAATCTTGAATTACGAATTTTGAATTACAAATTACGAATTGTCGGCTAAAGCCGATGAAGAGTTAAAAAATTAAGAATCGGTGCGCAAGTCGGTGAATCTTTGATTGGTGCTCCAATTCATAAATAAAACAATTCTTCATCGGCTTTAGCCGACAATTCGTAATTAAATCACAAAATACTCTGCCCTTGGCGATGCAAGATACAGACCGCATACTGACGACTGCGGATACATTGCACCGTTTTCGGTGAGCCGTATTCCTATCTGCTCAAGATTCAGGAGTTTGTCGAGGTTGAAAATCTCCTTTTGGTCGGGCAGCGACGGATAGCCCACGGCAGGACGGATGCCGCGGTAGTCGGCTTTGTAGAAGCGTCGGGTGTCGGCAATCTCATCGGGGGCATATCCCCACAGTTCCTTGCGCACCTTGTGGTGCATCCATTCGCTGGCAGCCTCGGTCAGGCGGTCGCAGACGCTCTGCAGCAGCAGCGAGTCGTAGTCGTTGCCCTCGGTCTTTAGCCGCTCCAAGCGGCTGAGAATTTCCTTTGATATTGTTATGGCAAAGGCACCGATGTGGTCGCCGTAACCCTCGGGAGCCACGTAGTCGCAGAGTGACAGGCACACGCCCTGCCTGTTGGGCTTGGTCTGGCGCGGAGTGGAAATTTCAACCGTATGGTTGGTTCCGCCGCAGCAGGGACAGTCTTCGCCGTGGCTGCACTCCACCACGATGCTGCGGCTTGTGCCGTGGGCAGGGTAGAATCCCACGAGCGCCTGCAGGGTGGCGCGCTCCTTGACAAGGGTGTTTATCACCTTTTCCGCCTCAAGCTGTATGGCAGCCGCCTCTGGAGTGTCGGGACTCACGCGCCAAAGACGGTAGAAGTAGGTCCAGTTGATGTAAGGCCGGACTTCAGCAATGGATATATTATAATATGTACGCGTACCTATATATATAGGGCGGTCTATCGGCTCGCTTTTCCAGTCAATCTCGGGACGCAGGCTGTCGTCTGCCTTTTCTCCGGTCTGCGGACCGGCCATTGTCTGGCGCAGCCGCTCCTGCTCGGTCTTCAATACGGCTATGGTGCAGTCGCGCTCGTTGCCAAGGAGCTGCATTGCGATGATGGGATTTTGCGCCGCGTCCTTCACGTAAAACACTGCGCCGTCGTAGAGCGGAGCTATCTTCACGGCGGTATGGAGCGCCGATGTCGTTGCGCCGCCTATGAACAGCGGAACGCTGATGCCCGCCTTCTTCAGTTCGGCGGCAACGTTGCACATCTCATCGAGCGACGGCGTTATCAGTCCGCTCAGTCCAATGAAGTCAACGTCCTTTTCCTTCGCCGTCCTCACTATCTCGCTTGCCTCCACCATCACTCCGAGGTCGGTAACGTCGAAGTTGTTGCATGCCAGCACCACTCCCGTGATGTTCTTTCCTATGTCGTGCACGTCGCCCTTCACCGTGGCAAGCAGGAACTTGGGCTTTGGCGCGCCGCCCGCGGGCTCGCCCGGCTGCCGTTCCGTGTCGCCCGTCTGCCGTTCCATGCAGTTTTGCTGCATGGTCATCTCTCCCTGCTGCATGGTCATCTCTCCCATCACCATCTTCACCGCCTGCTTCATCGTTCTTGCCGATTTCACCACCTGCGGCAGGAACATCTTGCCGCATCCGAAGAGGTCGCCCACGAGGGTCATGCCTTTCATCAGCGGTCCCTCGATTATCGACTGCGGGGTGGGGTAGGAGGCGAGTGCTTCCCGCATGTCTTCGTCCAGATGCTCGCTGTCGCCGCGCTGCAGTGCGGCAATAATTCTCTCTTCCAGGGTCATGGCGCTGCGCTCCGCGCTGTCATCGGCAGCCGTCTCCACCTTCTTGCCGCTGTATTTCGCCGCTGTCTCCACTAAGGTCTCCACGGCGTTGTCCTTGCGGCAGAGTATCACGTCCTCAAGCGCCGTGAGCAGGTCGGAAGGTATGTCGGCGTACTGTACTTTCGCCGCCGGGTTTACTATCGCCATGTCCATGCCTGCCGCTATGGCGTGATAGAGGAACACCGAGTGCATAGCCTCACGCAGATAGTTGTTTCCGCGGAACGAGAACGAGAGGTTGCTCACTCCGCCGCTCACCTTTGCGCCTGGCAGGTGGCGCTTTATCCACGCCGTAGCCTCGATGAAGTCGAGCGCATAGCGGTCGTGCTCCTTCATGCCCGTGGCTATGGTCAGGATGTTGGGGTCGAATATTATGTCGTCGGGATTCACGCCAGCCTTTTCCGTCAGCAGGCGGTAGGCACGGGCGCAAACCTCTGTCTTGCGGTCGCGGCTGGTTGCCTGACCCTGTTCGTCGAACGCCATCACCACCATCGCGGCTCCGTAGCTGCTTATCACCTTAGCGCGGCGCAGAAATTCCTCCTCGCCTTCCTTCAGCGAGATGCTGTTGACCACCGCCTTGCCCTGGATGCACTTGAGCGCAGCCTCAATTACGTCGAATTTCGATGAGTCCACCATCCACGGCACTCTTGAAACCTCGGGGTCGGATGCCATGAGGTTGAGGAAGTGCGTCATCTCGGCTTTGGCGTCGAGCATGCCGTCGTCCATGTTTATGTCGAGCAGCATCGCGCCGTCTCTTACCTGCTTGCGGGCGATGGTGAGCGCTTCGTCATATTGCTTCTCGCTTATCAGGCGCAGAAACTTGCGGCTGCCTGCCACGTTGCACCGCTCGCCCACATTGATAAAGGTTCCCTTCATGGGACTGAAGGCGTCGATGCCTGCCAGCCACGCCACCTTGGGCGCGGTCTTTCGTGGATGTGCCGCCGACTGGCATTCGCGGCTCAGCACCCTGATGTGCTCGGGAGTGGTGCCGCAGCATCCGCCCACGATGTCCACCAGTCCCTCGCTCACCATCGTCCTCATGTATGCCGCCATGCTCTCCGGAGTCTCGTCATATTCGCCGAGAGCGTTGGGAAGTCCGGCGTTGGGATAGGCGCTCACGTAGCACGGAGCCGCCTTGCGCAGTTGCTTGATGTAAGGGCGCAGCTGTGGCGGACCGAACGAACAGTTGATGCCGATGGAGAGCGGACGGGCGAACATAACGGTGGCTACAAACGCCTCGATGCTCTGTCCCGTGAGCATTCGCCCGGCAGCGTCGGCGATGGTAATCGACAGCATTATCGGCAACCGCCGCCCTTTGTCACTGAACACGCTTTCGGCAGCCATAATCGTGGCTTTGGCGTTGAGCGTGTCGAAGATTGTCTCTATCAGCAGCACGTCCACGCCCCCGTCCATCAGTGCGCCAATCTGCTCGCGGTAGTTGGCAAACAGCTCGTCGTAGGTCACCGACCTCATCGCCGGGTCGTCAACGTTGGGACTCATGCTTGCCGTCTTGCCCGTGGGACCGATGCTTCCGGCAACGAATCGCGGCTTGTCGGGAGTCAGTGCCGTCATGCGGTTCGCTTCCTCGCGCGCCATTCTCGCCGCGCTGCGGTTTATCTCCTCCACATATTGCTCTACGTTATACTTTGTCAGCGATATGCGTTGTGAGTTGAAGGTATTTGTCTCTATTATGTCGGCTCCCGCCTCAAGGTAGTCGCGGTAAATCTTGCGTATGGCGTCGGGATTGGTGAGCGTCAGCATGTCGTTGCTGCCGCTTCCCTTGCTGTTCAGCCCTCTCTGCTGTATGAGTGCGCCCATCGAGCCGTCGAGCACCATCACCCTTTCTTTAAGTATGTCTTCGATCATGTTTTAATTACGAATTACGAATTTTGAATTACGAATTATTCTCGCTACGCTGCGATTATGAGTTATTGAATTACGAGTTGTGAGTTAAGAGTTACGAAACGGAAGTTCTACGAAATCAATTGCTCACGTTCCGCCGCAGAAAATAATTCTTAATTTTATAATTCTTCATCGCAGCGAAGCGAGAACAATTCGTAATTCGTAACTCAAAACTCGTAATTCAATAAACTTTTTTCGCAATCTTTTCTACGCTTGCCGTGGCGTTGATTGTGTAGAAGTGGATGCTCGGCACGTTGGCTTCCTTCAGCTCCCTTGCCTGCGCCGTTCCCCATTCCACTCCGAGCGCCTTCACGTCGTCGTTGGTCTTGCAGCGAGCCATTTCGGCGGCAAGCTCCTCGGGCATGTCTATGTGGAAGGTCTTGGGCAGCAGCGTTGCCTGTGCAAGTGTTGTGAGCGGCTTGATGCCCGGAATTATCGGCACGGTGATGCCCGCCTCGCGGCAACGGTCGACAAACTCGAAATATCGTTTGTTGTCGAAAAACATCTGTGTCACGATGTACTGCGCTCCCATCTCCACCTTGCGCTTCAGGTGCTCCATGTCGGTCTCGGGGTTCATAGCCTCCTCGTGCTTCTCGGGGTAGCCCGCCACTCCATAGGTGAAGGGTGTCGTGAGCGGTGCGGTCTCGGTGCCGTCCACCATCCTGCCGGCGTTGAAGTCGTTCACCTGCCGGCACAGTCCGTCGGCATGGCTGTGCCCGTCGGTGGCAGCCGAAAATCTGTTTTCGCCCTTCTGTCGGTCTCCGCGCAGCACCAGTATGTCGTTTATCCCAAGGTACGACAGGTCTATCAACTCGTCCTCAATCTCGTGGCGGCTGTATCCTCCGCAGATGATATGCGGCACGGTGGGTATTCCGAACCGTCCCTTCAGTGCGGCGGCTATCGCCACCGTCCCCGGACGCTTTATCTCCGAGAAACACCTGTACATGCCGTTGTCCATCGGCTGATACACCACCTCCGTGCGGTGCGTCGTGATGTTGATGTACGCTGGGTCGAATGCCATCAGCCTGTCGATGTTGCTGAAAATGTTGTCTATGCTTTTACCGCGCATTGGCGGCAGCACCTCAAACGAGAATGCCGTTTTGTGTTGTGAGTTTAGAAATGATGCTACGCTCATATCGCTGTTCTTTAATGAGTATTATATATAAATGGTGTGCAAAGTTACGAATAAGCGAGGACAAAACAAAATTTTTAAATGAAATTTTTTAATATTTTTTTTGTCGAGCGAAGTTATGTGACGATAAAAAAATAATTTGGATGGCGCTACAGCAGTCCCGTAAGGTCGGCAGTGAAGAATTCCTCGAATGGTATTCCGTCTGTTCCTATTACAATGGCGCGTTTGGGGTGATACTTCTTTTCGAATATCGGCAGCCCGCTGTTCATTCCCCGTTTGCCACTCTTGACTTCCAGTGCCAGAGCCTCGCCCTGCGATACCAGGATGTAGTCAACTTCGGTGTCGCGCTCGCGCCAATAATACAACTGACAGTCGTTGTCTTCGGCAAAATCGAGAAGGTACGTGCCTACGGCCGACTCCACCCATCTTCCCCACAGCATCGGATCCACGTAGTCGTGGTCGAAGCCTTTGCCGCGGTAGGCTGTGAGAAGGGCGTTGTTGTATACTGAGAACTTTGGTGGCGATTGTCTTTTTCTCGATTCGTCGTTGGCATATTTCTGGAGCCCGCACAGCAGGTTTGCCTCTTTCAGAATGTTTATGTATGAGGACAGCGTGGTTACATTGCCTGCGTCCTGCATCTGTCCCAGCACCTTTGTGAGCGACAGCATCTCTCCTGAGTATGAGCATCCCAACTCGAACAGCTGCTTGAGCAGTGCTGGTTTATAGATGAATGTGGTCATCAGCACATCTTTTTCTATTGCAGGAGTGATGAGCGAGTCCTTGACATACTTGCGCCATCTCTTGAAATCGTGCCAAAGTCCCGCGGTACCGGGGTAGCCGCCGTAGTAAATCCATTGCGGCAGGTCTATGCCAAAGGCATCACGCATTTCGGTGTAGTCCCAATGCCCCATTCTTATAAGCTCATATCTTCCGGCAAGCGACTCGGTGAGCCCTTTCCTGATGAGCAGGCGCGATGCCCCCAGCAGAATGACCTTTATATTGAGGCCATCTGCCGTGTCGGCATCCCATTCTCTCTTCACAAATTCGCTCCATCGCTCAATCTTTTGTATTTCATCGATGGCGAGTATCACTTCAGGCATTTGCAACAAGCTCATGCGGCTGCGCACCGATTCCCATGTGCGCTTTATCCAGTTGCTGTCGCTCCCGTCGATAGTGTCGGCACTGAAGAAGAAGAAAGGAATGGAAATGCTTTCCTCTATCTGTTTTATCAGTGTTGTCTTGCCAACTTGGCGTGGTCCGGCAAGTACCTGAATGAACATCCTCTTTTCTTTGAGCCTGTCCATAATCTGGTGGTAATACTTTCTGTGATATTCTGTCATATTTCTTTGTCTTTTACTCAAATCTTCGCTACAATTTACTCAAATCTCCGCTACAATTTACTCAAATCTTCGCTGCAATTTACTCAAATCTCCGCCACGATTTACTCAAATCTCTGCTACAATTTACTCAAATCTCCGCTACAATTTACTCAAATCTTTGCTACAATTTACTCAAATCTTCGCTACAATTTACTCAATTTTGTCTGCAAAGTTATAGCAAAAAACGAAAAAAACAAAGCGTAAGTTGCAAATAATGAGGATATTTAAGGTCTTTTAACTTGTTCGCGGACTTAAACATGTTTTAATGGTAGTGATGGCGTTTTTATTTGTTAAATTCTTACCATTCTACCACCTTAAATCCGAACAATCCACGTTTCATTTTTATTTTCCATGATCTGTCTTTGTGAGCATGATAATATTTTGTGCGGGTAACGGGCAGTTCCTTTGTTGTACCGTCCGTAAAGCAGACGGTAGCATAATAATGTTGTGTTGTGCGGCTGGTGGTGCGGTAGTGACGCCCTGAGCGCTGACCTGTGCGGCGTGTCACCAGCTCCTTACTGACCACGGTCACGGTTTCTTCTTTTATAGATGAAGTGTCGGCAAAAGCGCTGTTGGCAATGAGCAGCAGTCCGTAACTTGCGCAGCCCACAACATACAGATGGCAGAGTAGTTCCATAATTTTGTCTTTGCCTACAAGCCATCGCCAGCGATTGCGGAGCAGCGGCAGGGTGACAACAACGATGATTGCTGCGGCAACTGCCGGCAGCCACCACGCCACGAGGGTGCGCTCATAGAAGATGTAGCCTAAGATTGCAACCACAAGGATGAGGACGGCAAAGGCTACGCGTCCTGTGTAAAAAAGTTTCTTTTTCATCAGTTGTATGTTTAGCGTTTGTTTGTCAGTGTTACGGAATGCAAAATTACACATTTTTATTTATATAGTTTGCGTTTTCTGCATATTTTTTTTGCTGATGAAAAAAACGGTATAAAAAGTTTGGGCAATACACAAAAAAACACTAATTTTGTATTTCGTTAATAATTAATGTAAAAATATAACAATGAAAAGAACTATTGCAAAATGCGTTGTGACGCTGTGCTGCGCAATGCTTGCCGTGCCAACCATGGCACAGTTTAATCTGAAAAAGGCAGTTGGAGGAGTGGCTAAGGCTGCCAAGGCCGTGACCCTTACCGATGCTCAGATGAATGAGTATGTGAAAGAGTACATTGACTGGATGGACAAGCACAATCCTGTGACCGATGCCAACAATCCGTACACCATCCGTCTGAACAAGTTGACCGAGGGACTGAAGGATGTTGACGGCATTCCGCTTAACTTCAAGGTCTATGATGTGATTGATGTCAACGCATTTGCATGTGCTGACGGAAGCGTGCGCGTGTTCTCGTCGCTGATGGACATTATGACCGACGAGGAGTTGCTGGGCGTAATAGGTCATGAGGTGGGACACATTGCGCACCATGACTCGAAGAAGGGATTCCGCACCGCACTGCTCACATCGGCGCTGAAGGACGGAGTGGCATCAAGTAGCGGTAAGGCAGCTGCACTGACAGACTCGCAGCTCGGCAGTCTGGGTGAGGCTCTGGTTAACTCCACCTATTCGCAGAAGCAGGAGAAGGATGCCGATGACTATGGCTATGAGTTTTTGAAGAAGTCGGGCAAGAACCCGTGGGCAATGGCTTATTCTTTCCGCCGCCTGAAGCAGATGCAGGATGAGGCAGGCGCCAAGAAGGACAGCAAGATCAACCAGCTTTTCTCGACACACCCTGACCTCGACCTGAGAATAAAGCGCATGGAGGAGCGTGCCACTTCTGAGGGTATAGAGAAGCCAGCGAACGAGAAGAAATAATTTGTTATATGATTGTAAAGGAGTTAGGAGAAGTTCGCCTAACTCCTTTTTTATGGTCTCTAAAACTATTCCTAACTCCTACTAATTTTTCCCCTTTTTGTAATATACCAATACACTCCCACGCATATTATTACCGAGAGCAGCGAGCCGGCGGGTGATGCCCAGCCCATTGGGTAGAGTGTGTCAGGATAGCTTGCCGAGGTGATATACGCCATGGGTATGCGGACGCAAGCCATGGAGAGAACGTTGTGGATGAAGGAGATGATGGAGAGCCCGCAGGCGCAGAAGAATCCGCTGTAGCAGAAGTGGATGCCGGCAAACACGCAGTCCCATACATAGGAGCGGAGATACTGGCTGCCGAGGACTATCACCCGCGGCTCATCGGTGAAGAGCGAGATAGTTTCAGGAGCATAGAGCTGCATAATGAACGATGACACAAGACCGAACACCACGGCAATGGCGGTGGCGTAGTGCAGGGTGGCACGGGCGCGGGCAATCTTGTCTGCGCCTATGTTTTGGGCTGATATTGCCGATACGGTGGAGAGCATTGCTGAGGGAATGATGAACAACACGCCGATAACTTTCTCCACGATACCCACGGCGGCGGCATCGTTGAGTCCCCGCTCGTTGGCGATGATGGTGATTACGAGAAACGCTATCTGAATGAACCCGTCCTGCAATGACACTGGAACGCCAATCTTCAGGACGTTGCCCATCACATCGCGGCGGGGAATGAGGTCGTTGCGCGTGATGCGTATTCCCGCCTTGTTGCGGCGAATCATTAAGAGGGATACAGCCACGCTTATGGTTTGCGAAATGGTGGTGGCAAGTGCCGCTCCCATTGCGTCCATGTTTAGCACTCCGATGAGAATCCAGTCAAGCACGATGTTCACAATGCAGGCGATGGCAATGAAGTACATAGGACTTTTTGAGTCGCCCAGCCCGCGGAATATCGAGGCAATGATGTTGTAGGCAACGATGAAGGGCACTCCGATGAAGCACACGGTGAGGTAGATGCGGGTGTTGGCTATAGCCTCTGTCGGTGTGGACATTGCGGACACAATGGCTCCCGTGGCAATGAGGAGTCCCACAGCAAGAACGGCGGCGAACGTCATGAAGAGTGTTATGGTGTTGCCTATTGCTTTTGCCACAGCCTTTTGGTCACGGGCTCCAACCGCCTTTGCCGTCACAACGGTGGTGCCCATGGCAAGCCCCACGATTATCACGGTGAGCATGTGCATCACCTGACTGCCTATCGACACTGCCGTGATACTGTCTACACCGCAGTATCTGCCGATGAAAAACAGGTCGGCAAGTCCGTAGAGTATCTGCATGAAATATGATAGCAGATAGGGCAGTGAGAAGTTGATGATGTTGCGCTGGATGCTTCCGTGTGTGAGGTCTTTTCCGTTCATTTGTGGTGTTGGTTTTAGAAGAAGTGAAAGGGAGTTAGGAGGAGTGAAGGGGAGTTAAAGGACAATAGTTGCAGCCGTAAAAACAACGTTTAAATCATTTGTCCTCTAACTCCCCTTCACTCCTCCTAACTCCTTTTTACTCCTTATATATAATAATGTGTGGTTACTTCTGTCTCAGTAATTTCAGCTCTCCCTGCGGAGCCATTACGTTGTTTACGCTTTCGGTGTATTCCTTCAGTTTGAGCTGGCAGGTGTTGCGGATGTCGGCAACCGATGCGCCGATGTGGAAGGTGTAGGTGCCAGCCTCGGCAAGCCACTGGCTGTTTGTCTCGTCAAACGATGCCAGGTCGCGGCAGTCGATAGTCATTTTTATGGTCTGGCTCTCGCCCGGTGCAAGCTTGTCGGTCTTTCCGAATGTCTTCAGTTCCTTTGCAGGCATCTCCAGCTTGCCTTTTGGAGCTGTTACATACACCTGTACAGCCTCTTTGCCTGCCATCTTGCCGGTGTTCTTTACCGTTACGCTCACCTCCACGGTGTTGCCTGCAAGTTTTATGCTTGGCTTTGAGTAGGCGAATGTGGTGTAGCTCAGACCATAGCCAAACGGATAAGCCACTTCCTTGTTGAAGGTGTCGAAATAGCGGTAGCCCACATAGATGTCTTCCTCATGATTGGTGAAGTTGATACCCTTGATGGGTGTGCCCCATCCCTGCATGTTGCGGAGACTGTACATGTCGTATTCCTGCGGGAAGTTGGCGGTCGACGGATGGTCGGTGGCAGCTATTGGCCATGTCATGGTGAGCTTGCCCGAAGGATTCTCCTTTCCTGTGAGCACGTCGGCAACGGAGTTTCCGCCTTCCTGTCCCGGCTGCCATGCCACGAGGATGGCGTCCACACGGTCGCGCCATGATGCAGTCTCCATCACGCTTCCCGAGTTGATGATTACAATCACTTTCTTGCCTGCAGCGTGGAAGGCATCACTTACCTTGAATATCATGTCCTGCTCGCACTTGCTGAGGTTGAACTCGCCCTCAATCTTGCGGTCCATTCCCTCACCAGCCTGACGGCCGATGGTAATGATGGCGGCATCGGCAAAAGGCAGCTCGTGCTGTATGCAGCGGTCGGTGATTTCTATCTCGTCGAGCTTTGGCTGTCCCTGGTCGAGGAACCACATCATCGGGTTTTTGTCTGCCTTGAGCTTTGCCTTGGCATATTTCACATAGTTCTGATAAATCTCAGTGAGCTGTGGGGTGGTTCTCACGCCGATATTCTTCAAACCTGTAACCATGTCAACGACATATCCCACGTTGACACAGCCCGAGCCAAGTCCGCCTGAGAAGAAGTCGTAGGAGTTTACGCCGAACAGGGCAACTGTCTTCAGATTCTTGATAGGCAGGGCATTGCCTGTGTTCTTAAGCAACACCATACCCTCGGTGCTGCTCTGACGGGTGATGGCTGCATGAGCCTTTGTGTCGGGATTGTTCGAGAACTTGTAGCCTTTGAACCGTGGCGTCTTCACGATGTATTCAAGCATCTTGCGCACGTTGCGGTCAACATCCTTGATGTCCAGACGTCCGGCCTTCACGGCATCGATAATGTCCTGAACCTGTGCAGGATAGCCCGGCATCATGAGGTCGTTGCCGGCGCTTACCTCCTGCTCTGTGGGCAGGTCGGCACGCTTGCCTATCCAGTCGGTCATCACTATTCCGTTGAATCCCCACTCATTGCGTGTGATTGTGGTGAGCAGGTCCTTGTTGCCTTGGGCGTATGTGCCGTTAATCTTGTTGTATGACGACATGAGAGTCCACGGATTGCTGCGGCGCACCATCATCTCGAAGCCTTTGAGGTAAAGCTCGCGGAGGGCGCGCTGGCTCAGCCGCTCGTCAACCAATGTACGGTCGCTTTCCTGTGAGTTCACTGCAAAGTGCTTTGCGCTCACGCCCACTCCCTGGCTCTGCACGCCGAGAGTGTAAGCAGTACCTATAAGTCCGGTGACAATCGGGTCCTCGCTGTAGTACTCGAAGTTGCGGCCGCAGAGAGGATTGCGGTGAAGGTTCATGCCCGGACCGAGAATAACGTCGCAACCATATTCCAATGCCTCGTTGCCTATAGCCTTGCCAACCTGCTCCACAAGCTGGGGATTCCATGTGCAGGCAAGACAGGTACCGATGGGGAAGCCCGTGGCATAGAATTTCTTGTCGGTGCCCTTGCGGGTGGCGTCGATGTGCACTCCGGCAGGACCGTCCACCACTACTGTTGCAGGTATTCCCAGACGCGGAATGTCTACTGTGGTGCCTGCGGCTCCTGCCACAAGCTTTGTCTGGTGGCCGAGCATGGCTCCGCTACCCACAAATCCGTCGTTACCTCCACCCACAAGCAGCTGCGCCTTTTCTTCAAGAGTCATGGCTTTAATCACCTCGTCGATGTTGTTGGCGTTAAGTTGCGGTGCGTTTTGAGCGGTTGCGCTCACTGCCGTGGCGCTCACCCATACTGTCATGACAGATGTCATTAGATGTTTGAATAGTTTCATAAATTTAAAATATTAGTTAGTTTTTGTTTAATAATTCATTATGTTGGTCCTGTTTTCTATACCGTTTTGCTCGTCTTGCCTGTCGGGTAGCTATATACATATTTTATATATTGTCCCTGCAATTCAACTGTTGCGGTATTGCGACGGCGACATTCCCACGTGCTCCTTGAAATATTTTCCCAAGAACGACTGGTTTGGGAAGTTCAGCTCTGTGGCTATCTCTTTGATGCTCTTAGTGGTGTTTTTCAGAAGCAGGCGTGCCGCAAGGGTCACATAGCTGTCAATCCATTCGTTGGGAGTGCGCATGCTCACAGCCTTTACCGTTTCCGACAGATGCTTGGGCGTGATGCACATCTGGGTGGCATACCATCCAACGCGGCGCTCACGCTTATGGTTGATTTCCAGCAGTGATATGAACTTTGTGAACACCATGCTCGACCGTGTGTTGTGGCAGTTGGCAGCCTGCTGCCGTTTTGCCACCACATCGCACAGCTCATAGAACATAGTGTGGATGATTGCCCCCACGATGCTGCGGCGGTAGGTGTTTTCTGTATCTGCCACCTTGCGCTTCAGTAGCGCATAGTATTCGGCGAATATCTCCGACTCCCTGCTGTCCAGGCTCAGCAGCGGCTGTCTCTTGGAAAGTATGAACAGCGATGACAGGTCGCTCACATCATGCACCATATCGTAGAAGAAACGTGTTGACATAATCATCAGCTGTCCTTCGGCATCGGCAGAAGCCTGGTAGTTGTCTATCACGTGGCGCTCAGAGATAATCACAAGGTCGCCTTTCTGTATCTGCACATTGTTGGTGTCGATAGACATCGACACGGTGCCGTTGGTACACATCGCCACGACGATAAAAGTCATGCGGCGCGGCCCATCGGGCAGCGGCAGCTTGTCAAGGCTGTCGCTGATGATGATGTCGTTGGCTATGAAGTCGGTCGTGCTGAGCCGGTTCTTGGTAGCCTGAATGTCGGTTTCCTGTATCGGTTGTTTTCGCATGAGCGTCTGTTAAGCGTCAATGTTTGCGTAGGTCGCGTTCTTCTCTATAAACTCGCGGCGCGGCTCCACGTCGTCGCCCATGAGCATAGAGAAAATCTCGTCGGCCTCTGCGGCGTTTTCTATTGTCACCTGTTTGAGCAGACGTGTGCTCGGGTCCATGGTTGTCTCCCAAAGCTGCTCGGGGTTCATCTCACCAAGACCTTTGTATCTCTGCACGTGAATGCTCTTGCTTGTCTCCTCGCCGTCGGCATACTTGTCGATGAATGCCTGACGCTGCACCTCGGTGTAGCAGTATTCCTTAACCTTGTTCTTGTAGGAGCAGAGGTAGAGCGGGGGAGTGGCTATGTAGAGGTGGCCCTCCTGTATCACCTTCGGCATGAAGCGGTAGAAGAGCGTCATAATAAGGGTGTCGATGTGTGAGCCATCGACATCGGCATCGGTCATGATGATAATCTTGTCGTAGCGCAGCTTGTCGATGTTTGCCTCCTTGTCGCCCTCTCCGTCAACGCCGAAGCGCACGCCGATGCTCTGTATGATATTCATCACCGACTCGCTCTCGAACACCTTGTGCCACATCACTTTCTCCACGTTGAGAATCTTTCCGCGCAGCGGCAGGATTGCCTGGGTGTAGCGGTCGCGTCCCTGCTTTGCCGAGCCGCCGGCAGAGTCTCCCTCCACGAGGAATATCTCGCACTCCTTCGGGTCTTTGTTTGAACAGTCGGCAAGCTTGCCAGGCAGTCCGCCTCCGGTCATCGGGTTCTTGCGCTGCACACTCTCACGTGCCTTGCGGGCTGCAATACGCGCCGTGGCTGCAAGGATAACCTTCTCGCAAATCATCTTTGCCTCGTTGGGGTGCTCCTCAAGATAGTTGCTCAGTGCCTCGCCCACAGCCTGCTGCACTGCGCCCACCACCTCGCTGTTGCCCAGCTTGGTCTTGGTCTGACCCTCGAACTGCGGCTCAGCCACCTTTATGGAGATTACTGCCGTGAGTCCCTCGCGGAAGTCCTCGCCCGCAATCTCTATCTTTGCTTTCTCTATCTGCTTGGCAATGGCTGGCTCGCTGTCGGCGTATGCCTTCAGTGTTCTGGTGAGAGCCATGCGGAAACCTGTGAGGTGTGTACCACCCTCAATGGTGTTGATGTTGTTTACGTATGAGTGGATGTTTTCGTTGTATTCGTTGTTGTACATCACAGCCACCTCGATGGGGATGTTCTGCTTCTCGGTCTTGAGATAGATAACATCATCGAAGAGATGCTGGCGGTGACGGTCAACGTAGCGCACAAACTCCTTCAGACCGTCCTTGGCGTGGAACACCTCCTGCTTTGTCTTGCCTTCCTCATCGGGGCGCATGTCGGTGAGTGTGATGGTGATGCCGGCGTTCAGATATGCCAGCTCGCGCATACGCTTTGCTATAATGTCGTATTTGTATGTCGTTGTGGTGAATATCGTCGGGTCTGGCCAGAACTGCTGGCGTGTACCGTTGAGCGTTGTCTCGCCCACCACCTTTACCGAGTAGAGGGGCTTGCCCTGCTCATATTCCTGCTGGTAGATTTTGCCGTCGCGGAACACCTGCGACATCATGTGGGTGGAAAGGGCATTTACACACGATACACCCACACCGTGTAGACCGCCGCTCACCTTGTATGAGCCTTTGTCGAACTTACCGCCGGCGTGGAGCACTGTCATAACCACCTCAAGAGCCGACTTGTGCATCTTCTCATGCTCGTCAACCGGAATACCGCGGCCGTTGTCCTGTACTGTGATGCTGTTGTCCTCGTTGATTGTAACCTCAATATGGGTGCAGTAGCCTGCCATAGCCTCGTCGATGGAGTTGTCCACGGTCTCGTTCACCAAATGGTGCAAACCTTTCTCGCTTATATCACCGATGTACATGGCGGGACGCTTGCGCACCGCCTCAAGTCCTTCGAGTACCTGAATGTTACTCGCGGAGTAATTGCTCTCCTGATTTATTTCTTCGTTCATTTTTATTGATATATTTTCTTTTTTGTGATGTCATGCAAGTGCAAGACTTGCAAAAACGTTGCAAAATTAATAAAAAAAAACGAAATAACAAAGCATTTATATTTAAAAATATAAAATAGGGGAGAAAACACCAGTCTGTTACTAATTTTGTTGCAGACGATGAACAAAAATACTTTTTTTCTTGGTTTATTGGAAGAAAAACCGTAATTTTGCACCAACAAGTGCGGAAAAATGCAAAAATGTGCACAAATCTGCACTTATTAATGTAAAATGCTGTTTCGTAAAGTATGGAAATAAGGAGAAACATCGTTGACAGGCTGAAAGCATGGAAAGAGTCTGACAACCGTAAGCCGCTACTGCTGAAAGGTGCACGGCAGATAGGTAAGACATGGGTTATGGAAACATTCGGACGTGAATGTTTTGACTATTGTGCCAAATTTGATTTTGACCGGCAGGAAGAACTGAAATCTGTTTTCCGTCAGTCAAAGTCGCCGGAGCGTATAGTTAAGGAACTTGCCCTTTATTGTGACGTTCCCATCATCGCGGGCAAGACCCTGATTGTCTTTGATGAAATTCAGGAATGTGAAGAGGCTCTAAATAGTCTCAAATATTTCTGCGAGGATGCGCCTCAGTATCATATCATAGCAGCCGGTTCACTTTTAGGAGTGGCTGTGAAAAGACGCAAGATGACCGTTCCTGTTGGCAAAGTCAGGATTGAGCGGATGTACCCCATATCGTTTAGTGAGTTTTTAAAGGCAAGCAACAGCCAGTTGTGGGATTATGCCGAAGAATTGACCGAAGCCGTAAACTTGCCGGAAATCATTCTCAATAAACTCAAGACGGAATATCGCCGATATCTGGTATCTGGCGGAATGCCTGAGGCTGTAAAATGTATGCTGGAGAATAAAGGCATGGCTGAAGTGGACAAGACGTTGCAAGATATTCTTGACCTCTACGAACTGGACTTTGCAAAATATGCCGACGCAAGGGATATACCACGCATTCATGCCGTTTGGCACTCTCTCCCTTCTCAGTTGGCAAAGGAAAACCGTAAGTTCATATTCAAAGTAGTAAAGCCTGGTGCTAGGGCAAAGGACTATGAGGATGCGCTGATGTGGCTGGAGGATGCCGGCATGATCTACCGTATCTATAATATCAGTAAACCTGCTCTTCCCTTGTCTGCATATGCCGATGTCTCTGCCTTCAAGATTTATGCTTGCGACTGCGGACTGCTGCGCCGGCTTGCCAATCTGCCTGCTACCGTTGTCATGGACAATGCTGCCAACTATACTGAGTTTAAGGGAAGCATGGCTGAGAATGCCGTGCTCCAGTCGCTTATGCCTGCACAGGAAAATGCACTGCCGTTTTATTGGTCGCCAGACAGTCGCGCAGAGATTGAGTTTGTGATTCAGCATGAGGACAAGATTATTCCTGTTGAGGTGAAAGCTGAAAACTGCATAAGTGGGCGAAGCCTGAGTGTGTATAATGAGAAATATCATCCGGAGCGGCGCATTCGCTTTTCTTCTCTAAACCTTCAGAAAAACGAAGGTCTCCTGTCGTGTCCTGCCCCGTTGGCAGAGTGGTATAATAAGTTTTTATAGGAAATGTCCAACGTCACACCCCAACTTGCCTGAAACACTGGTAAACACAGGGATTCTGCGGGGTGTGACATGGGGTAGAGGTCACACCCTACGTTGCACCCGGTGCCACACTTCATTCGGCACCAAACCATCAGGCATATCCTTGGTATTTATTCTACAGCGAAAAGATCATCAAGAGTAACTTCTGCATTTATGCACGAAACATCACGCCTGTCTCTTAAACCGAACGATGTCACTAAAACAACCTGTAAAGAGTGAGATGGCTTATGCTGCTTGGATGCTAAAAAGGCTTCAATCTTGTTTTGAATATTCTCTTCGGTTTCCTAAAAAGATCCATGTAATAAGGTATTCCGCCTAATATCATGTGGCATAATGCAATCTCATAACGAGACATTCTAAAATGGTGAGCCAACAAATTCAGGCTTGTCTGAGTTATATATTCGTTGCAACTGAGCTATCTCTTTTTGACGTCCTATAATTGAAGTTGAAACCATAATACTTTTCTTTTAAAATTTTGATGCAAAGGTAATTAAATAAAATATAATATGCAAATATTTTAGCCAAAATGAACAAAAAAAAGTGATTTTGGCTAATTCTGCATAAAAGAAATGCCATACATTTTAGGTATAAATGATGGTAATAGGCGAAAAACGAAGACGCCCTGTCTCGTTGGCAGAGTGGTATAATAATTTTTATAAGGAATGTCCGATGTCACACCCTACGTTGCACCTTACATCACATACGATGTCGCACCATAACCATACGCTAAGCAATACCCGACGTTACCCTATACTGGTACAGTTATCTTTTTACAATTTATTTTCTTCTATATAATATTTTGCACATATTGTGTTGAAAATCCCCCTAAAGTTATCATAATTCTATGGCTATAAGTTTTAGCTACATAAATATAAGTTTTAGTTATGTGGCTAAAACTTTTAGTTATATAGCTAAAACTTATATTTATAAAACTTTCCGTTTATATGGATATTTTGGATAAGACATAAGTATTCTTAACTCTCTGTTTACTAATTTATTTTCAAGTAAAAATTATGAGATGAAGATAAAAGCGTTTTTGGCTGATTAACCTCTTACTGACACATACGGCATCAGCAAGACACCGTTTAAGGTGCCACCTTGGGTGTGACTTGGGGTGTGACCTCTAACCCCATGTCACACCCCGCGGAATCCCTGTGTTTATCGGCGTTTCAGAGGCCTCGGGGTGGGACGTTGGACGTTTTGCCTGAGAAACTTCTTTTCACCGTTTTTCGACTTTTCTCACGATTGCAATGCTTATCTCGTATAAAAAGTACAATGGTATTGTCACCAAGACTAAAGTCATGAGGTCGGGCGGAGTGATAACCGCAGCAATGACCATAATCAGCAGAAAGGCGTGTTTGCGGTACGATGAAAGCGTATCTGACGTGACAATACCCATCTTTGCAAGCACAAAGGCGATCACGGGCAACTGAAACACCACGCCCATGACCAATGTAAGTGTGGTGAAGGTCGACACATAGCTGTCCAAGGTTATGGTGCTGTGTACCCTCTCAGCCACGCTGTATGTTCCCAAAAACCTGAATGAGATAGGGAACAATACATAATAGCTCATAAGCACTCCGAGCAGAAACAGCGCATATACTGTCACAACGACCTGCACGGAATACCGCCGCTCATTCTCATACAACGCAGGGGAAGTGAAGCGGAACAGTTCATACAGTATATACGGTGAGGCGCCCAGCAGTCCGAGATATACGGCAGTGGTGATGTGTGTCATAAACTGGCTCGACAAATCGGTGGCAATCAGTTCCACATGATATTCATCAAAATGGAAGTTCGCATATCCGCAGGCGTGAGCCAGATTTTCTATCCACCTGTATGTGGCAAAGTCCCATTCACTCGGCGCAAGGAGCAGCTGCCACGTGGCATCCTTGAAGCAGAACACCACGGCGGCAATCACTCCCGCCACGCCGATAATGCGGAAAAGCATCCGGCGGAGCACCTCCAAGTGTCCGCCGAAAGTCAACATGTCTTGGCTATTTCCCTTTGCCATCAGTTTTTAGCCGTATCTTTGTCGTCAGAGGATAAAGCGTCTTGTTTCTTGTTGTCACCGTCTTTTGCATCAGCGTCATCTTGCCCCTTGTCCTCTACATCTTCCTTTATCTCATTTACCCCTTTCTTAAATTCCCTGACACCCTGCCCGAGTCCACGCATCATTTCCGGCAGTTTCTTACCGCCAAAAAGCAACAGAGCCATACCGCCGATAAGAAGCAGCTCCGTAGTGCCAATAAATAATAACTGATTAACCATAATTATTCTGTTACTAAGAATATCTCACATGTCTCGAAGTTTATTTCCCAGTTGCCGCCTTCGACACTTTCCCACTGGTATTTCTCAGCCATGCGGTCCCACCAGTCCTGGAACTTCGTGCCTGTCTCGCCCAAGTCCTTAACCAATTTCTCGTACAGTTCTGTATTATCGGCAGTCACAATTTTTGCCAACTCATTCAATCCATTACGGCGCTCAAAAAGCGTCTGGATTTCGTTCTTTTCCTCGACAGTTACCTGTCCTACTTGTTTCTTTACCATTGTTCTTTAATATCAAAAGGGTCTAAATAATTAATTTCCTTAATCTCTTCTTTTCCACGCAGGAATTCTCCATGCTTACGGATATTTGTCAATAGTTCGCGACTTGCATTCCGCTCAAGGTGTGCCACCACACACTGCTCATGGCTTGGAGTGTTTACCTCGTATGTAGTTTTGCGGTTCAGCCACACGCAACGTTTGCATTGGTAGGCATCACAATTACGGCAAAGGGGAGCATGATTCAACTGGTATAACTGCGGATTCTTGATGTCAAGACCGTTCTGCAAGTCACCTATGCTGAACTTCGCTTTACCCAAACCATAGTTTTCGTTATCACCGGCAAGATAAAAAGCAGGACACACATAGAACTTACCGTCAGGAGCAAGCGTGATATTTTCCCAACCAGCATTGCAGTTATTCATCTTGTTAAGCATCATGCGGTCGGTTAAGATGTTCAATTGGGGCGACTTGCCGTCAACATACAACCGTTCTATGCCATCCGACAATGATTTTAGTACTGTTTTATAGCTGTCAAAATCATTTTCTGTAAATGTGTCAACATCTGTAATGACTATATTCAAACGCATTACTTTTGCAAGAACTGCCGTCAAGGATAAATATCGCTCAAACAGGTCAGTCTTTGATGTGCGCAATACGCAAACCATCCTTTCTGTAAAATCATACTGTTCAAATTCCGTCCAGCCATTGAAAACAATAATGTCAGCCTGTTCTTTTAGGATTTTGTCTTGACATTCTGAAGAAATAATATTACTATGGTCGATAGTGTTTATCACTTCTTTATATTCCTCAGGCAGTTCATAATCAGGATATACAAACTGAATTGTCAGGTTCTCCTTCATAGCATAAACGATACCAGTTTTCAAGTCGTCAAGGGAAATAAGGTGACGTTCAGTTTTGTTGTTCTCGTAGTGACAGTACGATACAGACGTGTCATCCAGCTGTATTATTAAATATTTCTGCATATTGTCAGCAAATTACATCGTTACACTTCTGCTTATTTCTCTCATACTCTTCACGCTCGCCTTCCAGTTCAAGTTTGCGATAAAGTTTGTTCCAATAGTAGTTGTTGGCACGCACACGTGCCTTGTGCATCTTGCAGATTGCGGTAGAACGCTGATAAATGGTAGGCGTTTCTGCTGCATCATAGTTTTCTCCTTGGCACCATGCGCAACCGCTTGCCACTTCG
>Ga0129317_1000202_pt1 | contig 73562 bp, 71 predicted proteins | sample Cm1ome_FD_94430 | JGI IMG/M metagenome (GOLD analysis project Ga0129317, IMG submission 94430) | Eastern black-and-white colobus group fecal microbial communities from Wisconsin, USA - Cm1105 metagenome | ecosystem: Host-associated > Mammals > Digestive system > Large intestine > Fecal | place...
TGGACACACCTGTACCCATACCGAACACAGAAGTTAAGCATCATAACGGCGACGATAGTGCGCAAGTGCGACAATAGCAAGCTGCCAGTTCACTGATATCCCTAACAGGGATATCTTTTTTTTTACTTTTTTATTGTTTTTCTATTTACATTATGATATAATGCATAAGCATGTAAAATTATTTACTGCCTGTCTGATATACAGACCGTTAGACCAAAGGAGGAGGTAAAAATATGAACAAATATGAAATCATGTTTATCGTAAAACCAGACGTTGAAGATGAAGCAAGAAACACTTTAATTGAAGGATTCAAAAACATCTTAACTGCTAACAATGGTACAGTTGACAACGTTAATGAATGGGGATTACGTGATTTAGCTTATGAAATCAAAGATTATGCTAAAGGATATTATGTTGTTGTTGATACAACAACTACTCCAGCTAATATTGCTGAATTCGAACGTTTATCACGTATTAACGCAAACGTATTACGTCATTTAACTTTAAGAAGAGACTAAAAGGAGGCGTAATGTCGGATGATTAATCGTGTTGTGCTTGTAGGTAGAATGACAAGAGATCCTGAATTAAGAAGAACAAACACTGGTTCAGCAGTAACAAGTTTTACTTTAGCTCTTAACCGTAACTATAATTCAGCGGATGGTGTTCAAGCAGATTACATTAATTGTGTTGTTTGGAACAAAGTAGCTGAAAATGTAGAAAAATATTGTTCAAAAGGTTCACTTGTTGGTGTTGAAGGACGTTTACGTTCTCGTAGTTATGATAATGCTCAAGGGCAAAAAGTTTATGTTGTAGAAGTTGTTTGTGATAGTGTACAATTCTTGGAAACAAGAGCTGCACGTGAAAGAACACAACAACAACCACAAGCAAATAAAGATGACTTCTATGATGATATGAAAACAGTGAATTTAGAGAAAGATTTTGATAATTCATTTAATACATTTGATATTATGGAAGACGACATTCAATTTTAAAAGGAGGAAATATTTATGGCATTCAAAAGACAAAGAATGGGTAGAAGAAAAGTTTGCTACTTTACAAAAAATAAGATCGAATACATTGATTATAAAGATGTTGAATTATTAAAAAGATTTGTTTCTGCTAATGGAAAAATCATTCCAAGACGTGTAACAGGAACAAGTGCTAAATACCAAAGACAATTAGCAACTGCTATCAAACGTGCTAGACAAATGGCATTATTACCATACGTTGGTGAATAGTCGTCATTAAAATCCTTGATGAATTCAAGGGTTTTTCTTTTGCTTGAAAGTTTTGAGATCATTTTGACAACAAAATAGTTAAAATAGAGTATAAATATTTTGAGTTGTATCACATAATAAGATAAGTTATAAATGGCAGTTAAGGGGGGTAAAAATGAATGTTTTTTTAAAAAATACCCCCTTAACTTGAAAATAACTATTTTAATGTTTTAATAAATATGGTGATGAAAATGAACTTGTATAGAAGAGAAAATTATTTAAAAAAAATTAGAGGATTTTATCATGATTATGAAATAATTAAAGTGATAACAGGTGTGAGACGTTGTGGTAATAATGTAAAGCTTTACATAATGGTAAATCAAGTTTGATGTTAACAATTATTGAAGAATTAATAAAAAGTGGTGTTGATAGCCGTAATATTATTTATATTAATTTAGATAAACGTGGTTATAAAAATATTAAGACTCCTAATCAGTTAGAAAAAGTCATTGATGATTTATCTGTTGTTAATGGATTAAAGTATTTATTTATTGATGAAATCCAAAATGTGGATAATTTTGAAGAAGTTATCAATGTGTTTAGAGAAGATGGAGATTTTTCTATTTTTATAACTGGCTCTAATTCATATTTATTAAGTGGAGAACTTATTACCAAATTAACTGGAAGATATATTGAATTTGAAATGTATACTTTGACATTTGAAGAATACATTGGTATGAAAGAATATTTAGGAAAAGAAATAAATCCAAATTTAACAAAAGAATTTGATCAATATATTTTAGAAGGTGGTTTTCCAAAAACATTACAGTATGATTCTGTTAATGATAAGAGAACGTATATAAAGAGTGTTATTTTAGAAATATTAGAAAAAGATATTAAGAGACGAGTAAAGGTAAATAATGTTTCTGTTTTTGAAAAAGTTAAAACTAATATTATTAATGATTTTGGTGCAACAATGAGTATAAAAAATATTTTAAACGATTTAGAAAATGAAGGATGTCATATCAAAAGAGAAACATTAAATAGATATATTCAGATATTAAAAGATGCAAAAATTCTTTATAAGTGCCAAAGATTTGATTTAAAATCAAGACGTTCATTGCAAGGGGAACAAAAATATTATTTAGCAGATTTAGGATTTTATTATACTGCCAACACAGATAATAGGATTAATTATGGGTCAGTATTAGAAAATATTGTATTTTTATATGTAAAGTCCAAAGATTATGAGGTTAGTGTTGGAAGAATTGGAAAATTGGAATGTGATTTTATATTAAGATATGCACATGCCGATTATTCATATTTACAAATTTCAATGACGATTATGAATAGTATTGAAACAGAGAATAGAGAATATAGACCTTTAGAGATGATTAAAGATAATTATCCAAAATATTTAATAACAAGAGATGATATTATTCAAAAGAGAAATGGAATAAAACATGTAAATATCGCTCCTTTTATGAAAGATGGAAATCTTTTTGATTAAAAAAATCATCTACAAAATTCAAATGAATAGAATAAAGAGTATTTAATCTGTATTTATTTGTATCTAAAAGTATAGAAGATGAGGCACGGTATATAAAGAATAAAGGTTCTCATGACAAATATTATAAAAATATGATAATTAATTATCTTAATGAATTTAAAATGACTAAAAAGAAAGATATTAGAATTTTACTTTACGATAAATTACCTGATGTTTTAGATGATAAACAAAAAGAAAGAAAAATTTGAAATTTACTAGTTTCATTGAAAAAGAATTCATTAATAGAAACAGAAGAGAGTGATAGAACCTGCTGGGTTTTAAAAGAATAATTTAGTCGAGGTTTAGTCAAGATTAAGTCGACATCTAGTCGAGATTAAGTTGAAAATCGATAAAAAAATGACATCATTTTGACATCAAGAAATCATCTAAATAAAAATATTAGGTGTCAATACAGTGATTTATGTATTAAAAAATAAAATAAATAAAATAAGTGTAATGATATTTCTTATGTTATTAGATATCCTTAATTCATGGATGTATTTAATTGTATAAGAGAAAGGTTAAATACAAGAAATATTTGTGATTTAAATCATTAACATTTATTTAATAAATAATTGACATTAATTTATTAATTTGTTATTTTTATGTTAATGAAGGCAAAGGCGTCTTTAGAGATTTAACTCTATAGGCACCTTTGTCTTTTTGTATTTAAAGGGGGAATTATTAGTGAGTATACATGAGGAATGTGGAGTGTTTGGTATGTTTTCAACATTTCAACAAGACATTGCAAGTATAGTAAAAGTTGGTTTGTTTGCTTTACAACATAGAGGACAAGAAAGTTGTGGGATTGTTGTAAATGCAGATAGACAATTCTATACACATAAAGATTTAGGATTAGTTGGAGATGTTTTTACAAATGAGGTTATGGAGAAATTTCCACAAGGAACTCTAGGTATTGGACATGTTCGTTATGCAACAACTGGAGCAACTAATAGAAACAATTGTCAACCAATAGAAGTGAATCACCAAAAAGGGTTGCTTGCTTTAGCACATAACGGGAATATTTCTAATGCTTTTGAATTAAGAAATGAGTTAGAACTTAATGGAGCCATATTTCATTCAACAAGTGATACAGAAACTATTGCGTATATTGTGACACGTGAAAGATTGAAGTCAAAAAGCATTGAAGAAGCTATTTCCAAAGCTATGAATTATTTAGATGGGGCATATTCATTATTATTTATGTCAGCAACAAAGATGATTGCAGTGAGAGATCCTTATGGATTTAGACCATTATGTTATGGTGTGATGGAAGATGGAACATATATTGTAGCTTCAGAAAGTTGTGCGTTAGATGCTGTAGGTGCAAAATTTGTTAGAGATGTTGAACCAAATGAAATCATTGTTTTTTCACGTGATGGTATTCAATCATATAAAGAAAATTGTAAAAAGAAAGAAAAAGCAACATGTGTCTTTGAATATATCTATTTTGCAAGACCAGATTCTATTATAGATGGTGTTGATGTTCATACATCAAGAGTTAAAGCTGGTCAAATTTTAGCTCAATGTGCACCAGTAGAAGCTGATGTTGTGATTGGGGTACCTGATAGTGGTTTGGATGGTGCAATTGGTTATGCTTATGAATCAAAGATTCCTTATAAACTAGGTATAATTAAAAATAAATATATTGCCCGTACTTTTATTGCCCCTAATCAAAGTGAACGTATTAATGGTGTTCAAATAAAACTTAATCCTATTAAGAGTGTTATTGAGGGAAAAAGAGTTGTTTTGATTGATGATTCAATTGTAAGAGGAACAACATGTAGACGTATTGTAGACTTACTTAGAAAAAATGGAGCGAAAGAAGTGCATATGAGAATTTCAGCACCACCTTTTAAGTATCCTTGTTTCTATGGAACTGATATTGATTCAAGTGAAAATCTAATTGCTAATCAACTGACTATTGAACAAATAAGAGAGAAAATAGGAGCAGATAGTCTTGCCTATTTACCAATAGAAGAATTAAAGACTATTGTTTCTCATGAAGGAATATGTACCTCATGTTTTACTGGACAATATCCAACACAAGTTCCAGTAGATACAAGAAAATCTAGATTTGAAAATAAATAGAAGAATGGAGAATAAAAATGAGTAAATTTATATTTGTAACAGGTGGGGTCGTTTCTGGACTAGGTAAAGGATTGACGGCGGCATCGTTAGGAAGACTTCTTAAACAAAGAGGGCTTAAAGTCTTTATGCAAAAGCTTGATCCATATATTAATGTAGATCCTGGAACTATGTCACCGTTTCAACATGGAGAAGTTTTTGTTACAGCAGATGGTGCAGAAACTGATCTTGATTTAGGACACTATGAACGCTTTATTGATGAAGAACTTAACTGCAATTCATCAATCACGACGGGTCGTATTTATAGTGATGTCATTGCCAAAGAACGTCGTGGAGATTATTTAGGGGCAACAGTTCAAGTTGTTCCACATATTACTAATGAAATAAAATCACGTATTATGGCTGCCGCTAAAAGTAGTCAAGCTGATATTGTTATTACTGAAATTGGTGGAACAGTAGGAGATATTGAAAGTTTACCTTTTATTGAAGCTATCCGTCAAATTAGACTAGATTTAGGATATGAAAATACACTTTACATTCATACAACATTATTACCTTATATAGGAGCAAGCTGTGAAGTAAAAACAAAACCAACACAACATAGTGTTAAAGAATTAAGGGGTTATGGAATTCAACCAGATATTATTGTTTGTAGAAGTGAACATAATATTAATCAAGAAATCAAAGAAAAGATTTCATTGTTTTGTAATGTGCCTACTCAAGCAGTTATTTCAAACTATGATGTAGATGTTCTTTATGAACTTCCTTCTATGTTACAAGTTCAACATATGGATGATTTAGTTTTAGATCATTTAAGAATGACAGCACCTAAAGCAGATATGAAAGAATGGAATGAACTTATTTCATGTGTTAAAGGATTACATAAAACAATTAAAGTAAAAATGGTAGGAAAGTATACATCACTACCAGATGCTTATTTATCAGTGAATGAAGCATTAAAACATGCAGGGTACAATGAAAATGCTCATATAGATATTGAATGGGTTGATGCTGAAACTATTACAAAAGAAAATAGAGATGAGCTATTAAAACATGCTGATGGAATTTTGGTTCCTGGAGGTTTTGGAAAACGTGGGATTGAAGGTATGATTTTAGCTATTGAATATGCACGTACAAATAAAGTTCCATTTTTAGGTATTTGTTTAGGTATGCAATTGGCTTCTATTGAATTTGCAAGAAATGTTTGTCATTTAGAAGATGTTAATTCCATTGAATTTAAACAAGATGCTAAAACACCACTTATTCATCTTATGAGTGATCAATCATTAGCTGATATGGGTGGAACACAAAGACTTGGTAATTATGATTGTCATATTACTAAAGGAACTTTAGCATATCAACTTTACCAAAGTGAAGATATAGTTCAAAGACATCGTCATCGCTATGAATTTAATAATGATTATAAGCAAGTTATGGAAGAAGCAGGAATGATTTTTTCGGGAATGAATATTCAAAGAAATCTTGTAGAAATTATTGAATTAAAAGATCATCCATATTTTATTGCTTCACAATTCCATCCTGAATTTAAATCTAGACCTAATCGCAGTGAACCTTTATTTAAAGGATTTATCCATGCAATACAAAAAAATGCACTTTAATTGTGCATTTTATTTGTATTGATTAATAATTAGTAAAGCTGCTTCATTTTTTGATATACAATGATCCATTGCATATTTTTCGATATAATGATGTGCTTGTTCCTCAGACATCACACGTACGCTCATTAAAAGACACTTGGCTTGATTCATTAACCTCATTTGTCTGATTCTTGCATCCATAGAATGAATTTTATTTTCATACATTCTCATTTTTTCTCTTGTGCAAATAAGATGGTTAATTGATTGCATGAGTTGACGTCTAGAAAGTGGTTTTGATAGGACAAACACACCATTTTTAGCCATTATTTCATTATATTTGTTATATAAGTCTTCATTAATAACATAAAGTACAATATTGGTTTTGTTTACAGAACACTCTATCGCAAATTGATGTCCCAATTCTTCTTTAATTGGTGCATTAATGATAATAAAGTCATAATTATTCTCTGAAACAAGACGTTGACCATTAGAAACATTATCACAATCTGTGAAAATGAATGTTGGAAAAATGTCTTTGATAACTTTATTAAAAGAAGAACTATGAGATAGAAGAAGAACTCTATAAACGTTTTCTTGTAGGCTCATTATTTAATATAAGAAGAAATAATGGCTTGTGGTAAGTATTTTTGAATAAAGGGACTATTATTCGCTTGATTAATTGCTTGAACTTTTGAACTTGGAAGGGTTCCTAACACAGTATCTTGTGAATACATTTTCATATCAGCTTGTTTAATAGCTTCAAGAGTCGCATAGATGATTAAGGCAAATGCAATATAAGGATTACATAATGGATCAGGTGATCTTAATTCTACACGTTGATAAATGGCAGGCATGAAAGGGAGTCTAATGAGATAATTTCTATTTCCTTCTCCCCATGCTATATCTATTGGTGCTTTTTGGACACCTAATCGTTTATATGATTCATCAGTTCTATTTAAAAATAAAGTCATTTCTTGAATATGATTAATTAAGCCTGCAACGATATACTGTCTTGTATCTTTTAATTGTTCACTTTCAAGAGAAACATTGATATGGAAACCATTACCAGCTTTATCTTCTAATGGTTTAGGATTAAATGATGCATATAAGCCATTACTATTAGCAACAGTCTTTACAATATTTTGAAAAGTAATAACATTATCAGCTATAGTCAAAGGATCTGAGTATCTAAAATCAATTTCATTTTGTCCAGGACCAGATTCATGATGTGAAGATTCAGGAGAAATCCCCATTTGTTCAAGAATTAAACAAATTTCTCTACGAATATTTTCACCTTTATCATCAGGTGCAATATCCATATATCCAGCTTCATCATGTGGAATATGAGTTGGTTTTGAATTTTCATCTAATTCAAATAAATAAAATTCTTGTTCAGCTCCAAAATTAAAATAAAGATTTTGTTCTTTAGCTTTATGAATAGCATTGATGAGAATTTGTCTGCTATCACATTCAAAAGGAGTTCCATCAGGGTAACATATTTTACAAAACATACGCACGACACGACCTTGATCAGGACGCCAAGGTAAGATACAAATAGTATTTGAATCTGGAAAAAGTAATAAATCACTATGTGTTTCATCTTTAAATCCTTCAATTGATGATGCATCTATATTAATTCCATATCTAAAAGCTCTTTTAAGTTCATTTGACATAATAGCAATATTCTTTTGTTTTCCATATATATCACAAAAAGCTAATCTGATAAATTTAACATTTTCATCTTCAATATATTGTAAGACTTCTTCATCATTATATTTCATATACATTCCCTCATTCTTTCAATTTCAATTTTAATTTAAGTTATTTATACGAATAAGTCAATAAAAAATCTCAATAAAAAATTATTCAAGTGATAAAAAATGTTTGACAAAGATTGTATGTTTTGTTATAGTAGTCCCAACAAAGGCAAAGGCGTCTTTAGAGATTGAACTCTAAGGGCGTCTTTGTCTTTTGTTGTACAGGGGGGATTAATATGGTAAATGTACCAAAAGAATTTGGAATTAAAGTATTTGATGATCGTGTAATGAAAGCGACTCTATCAAAAGAAGTCTATGATTCATTAAAAAAGACAATCGACGAAGGTGAACAACTAGACTTGAGCATTGCCAATGCAGTTGCAACTGCACTTAAAGATTGGGCAGTTGAAAACGGTGTTACACATTATACTCATTGGTTTCAACCAATGACAGGGATTACTGCAGAAAAACATGATAGTTTTATTTCACCATCACCTGATGGTGGGGTAATTATGGAATTCTCAGGAAAAGAATTAATCAAAGGAGAACCAGATGCATCTTCATTCCCATCAGGAGGATTAAGAGCAACTTTTGAAGCAAGAGGATATACAGCTTGGGATCCAACTTCATATGTTTTCATTAAAGAAAACACATTATGTATTCCTACAGCATTTTGTTCATATAAAGGAGATGCTTTAGATAAAAAAACACCATTGCTTAGATCAATGGAAGCATTAAATAAACAAGCACTAAGAATTGTAAAATTGTTCGGAAATGATGATATTAAACGTGTAACAACATCAGTTGGACCAGAACAAGAATATTTCTTAGTAGATAAAGATTTATATAACCAACGTCCAGATTTAATTTTTACAGGAAGAACATTATTTGGAGCTAAGCCACCAAAAGGACAAGAAATGGATGATCACTATTTCGGAGCAATCAAACCTAGAGTTTTAGCTTATATGCAAGATTTAAATGAAGAATTGTGGAAATTAGGAATTCTTGCAAAAACGCAACATAACGAAGTTGCACCTTCACAACATGAACTTGCACCTATCTATACAACAACAAATATCGCAACTGATCAAAACCAATTAACAATGGAAATTATGCAAAAAGTTGCATTAAAACATAATTTAGTATGTTTATTACACGAAAAACCATTTGAAGGCGTAAATGGTTCAGGTAAACATAACAACTGGTCTATCGCTACTGATACAGGATTAAATCTTTTATCACCAGGAAAAACACCATATGAAAATGCACAATTCTTAATTATGTTATGTGCAGTCATTAAAGCAGTAGATGATTATCAAGATTTACTTAGAATTTCAGTTGCAACAGCTGGAAATGATCATCGTTTAGGGGCAAACGAAGCACCACCAGCAATTGTTTCTATCTTCTTAGGAGATGAATTAAATGCTATCTTAAAATCTATTGAAAACGATGAACCATATAATGGTAGTGATAGAATAAAAATGAAACTAGGTGTTAACGCATTACCTAGATTTACAAGAGATACAACTGATCGAAACAGAACATCTCCATTTGCCTTTACAGGAAATAAATTTGAATTTAGAATGTTAGGATCATCTAACAGTATTGCATGTGCAAATATTATGTTAAACAGTGCCGTTGCTGAATCTTTAAAGACTTATGCAGATCGTCTTGAAACTGCTGAAGACTTTGAAAAAACATTAAATGAAATGATTCGTAAAACAATTAAAGATCATAAAAAAATCATCTTTAATGGAAATGGATATGATGATTCATGGACAAAAGAAGCAGAAGAAAGAGGTTTATTAAACTATCGTACAAGTGCTGATTGTATACCACATATCTTAGATCAAAAAAATATTGATATGTTAACATATCATAAGGTTTATAGTGAATCAGAAATCAAATCAAGATATGAAATCACTTTAGAAAACTATGTAAAAACAATATTAATTGAAGCAAATACTATGGTTAATATGAGTGAAGAACAAATCATTCCTGCTATTGTCAAATATGCTTCAAAACTTGCAACAACAGCAAATTCAAAATTAACATTATCAAAAGATATTTCAGTAAAATATGAAACAGCATTAGTTAAAGAATTATCTCAATTAGTAGATGAAATCGTTGAAGTGACTAATGAATTAAAAGAAAACATAAACAAAGCTAATCAAATGACTGATATAGAAGAACAAGCATATTTTATTAAAGATAAAATCTTAGAAGATATGAATAAATTACGTGAACCTGTTGATAAAGCAGAAACAAAGGTTGAAAAAGATTATTGGCCATATCCATCATATGGAGATTTATTATTCAGTGTAAAATAATTCAAGATAAAGAAAGGTGATGAAATTATGTGTTCAATTATTGGATATATGGGAGATGATTTTGATTTAGATCAGATCAAAGAAGGATTTGATCAAACAATATCAAGAGGCCCAGATCAAACAAGAATCATAAAACTTGAAAAAGGATTATTAGGATTTCATCGCCTTGCAATTATGGGTTTGAATGAGAATGGCATGCAGCCATTTTCATTCAATGGTTCCCATTGTGTATGCAACGGTGAAATTTATAATTTTAAAATCATGAGAGAAGAATTATCAAAAAAATATACATTTCACAGTGAATCAGACTGTGAAGTTCTCTTACCAATGTATGAAGAATATGGATTAGAGATGTTTAAAGAGTTAGATGGAGAGTTTGCATTAATCATTTATGATCATCAAAAACAATCATTAATTGCTGCAAGAGATCCAATTGGAATTAGACCACTTTATTATGGTTATGATGCAACACATCAAATCATTTTTGCAAGTGAACCTAAAAACCTTGTGAACTTATGTGATGATATCTATCCTTTCCCACCAGGTCATTATTATTATGATAATGAATTTGTATGTTATCGTGATTTGACACAAACTGGTGATGTGATTCATGATGAACTAGAAAGCATTTATGAAAATATTAATCGAAAATTAACAAAAGGTGTTGAAAAAAGACTAGTAGCAGATGCGAAAGTTGGTTTTTTATTATCCGGAGGATTAGATTCTTCTCTTGTTTGTGCAATTGCGTCTCATACTTTAAAACAACCAATTGAAACTTTTGCGATTGGGATGGATAAAGACGCAATAGATTTGAAATATGCAAAACAAGTCGCAGATTATATTGGAAGCAATCACCATGAAATTATCATGGATAAAAAATTAGTATTAGAAACACTAGAAGAAGTTATTTCTGTTTTAGGAACTTATGATATTACAACAATTCGTGCAAGTATGGGAATGTATTTGTTATGTAAAGCAATTCATGAACAAACAGATATTCGAGTTCTTTTAACTGGTGAAATATCTGATGAATTGTTTGGTTATAAATATACAGATTATGCTCCAGATGCATTATCTTTTCAAAAAGAATCAGTTAAAAGAATTAAGGAAATACATATGTATGATGTTTTAAGAGCAGATCGTTGTATTTCTGCAAATTCATTAGAAGCAAGGGTACCATTTGGGGATTTGGATTTTGTGGAATATGTTATGTCTATTGATCCAGCACTTAAGATGAATACATATGATAAAGGAAAATATTTATTAAGAAAAGCTTTTGAAAAAGATAATATTCTTCCTTCTCAAATTTTATGGAGAGAAAAAGCAGCTTTTTCAGATGCCGTAGGTCATTCCATGGTTGATGACTTAAAAGAATATGCTAATAATTATTATAGCGATGAAGAATTTGAAATAAAAAAAGCAAAATATAAACATGCCACACCATTTACAAAAGAATCATTGTTATATCGTGAAATATTTGAAAAATATTATCCAAATCAATCTGAAATGGTTATTGATTTCTGGATGCCAAATAAAGAGTGGGTAGGAGAAGAAGTTAATGATCCTTCTGCACGTGTTCTTTCAAACTATGGTGAAAGTGGGGTTTAGTAAAAGATGAATAAGAAACTTGTATTAGAAAATGGAAGTGTATTTAGTGGCGAAAGCTTTGGATGTGAAGATGATGTTATTTGTGAAATTGTCTTTAATACATCTATGGTTGGATATCAAGAAATTATGAGTGATCCATCATATACTTATCAAGGGGTGGTAATGTCTTATCCCTTGATTGGTAATTATGGTATGAATGATGAGGATTTTGAAACAAAGAAACCATCAATGAGTGCCTTAATTGTTAGAGATTATAATCATATACCTTCACATTATCAATCGACAAATACATTGTCTGATGTTTTAAAACAATATCATATTGCCGGATTATCTGGTGTAGATACACGAGAAATTATCCGTCAAATTACTCAATATGGAGCTTGTTTAGGTGTTATTACTGATGAAGAGACACCATTAGAAAAAGCTTTAAAACAAATTCAAGATTATGAGTTAAAAAAGGATGCTGTTTCTTTAGTTAGTAGAAAAAGTATTGAAGTCTATGATATTGAACATCTTAAGAAACATATTGTGGCAATTGATTGTGGAATGAAACAAAATATTGTACGTTCATTAAATAATAGAGGATGTAAAGTCACTTGCGTTCCTTATAATACAAGTTTCGAAGATATTGAAAAACTTCATCCTGATGGACTTTTTATATCTAATGGACCTGGTAATCCTGAAGATGTAAAAGAAACTATTGATTTGATTAAGCATTTTATTGGTAAAATGCCTATTTTTGGAATTTGTTTAGGGCATCAATTGATTGCATTGGCTTATGGTGCTAAGACATATAAATTAAAGTTTGGACATCATGGTGCAAACCATCCAATAAAAAATATGAAAACTCATCAAATTGAAATGACATCTCAAAATCATAATTACGCTGTTGATTTTGAAAGTTTAAAAGATACACCTTTAGAAGTAACACATATCAATATATTAGATAAAACAATCGAAGGATTAAGATGTCAGAAAGATTATGTGATGTCTGTACAATATCATCCAGAAAGTGCACCTGGTCCTATAGATAGTTTGTACTTATTTGATGAATTTATTGAAATGATGGAGGAATACAGACATGCCTAAGAGAAATGATATACATAAGATTTTAGTCATTGGTTCTGGACCAATCATTATTGGACAAGGAGCTGAATTTGATTATGCTGGAACTCAAGCTTGTCTTGCTTTAAAAGAAGAAGGTTATGAGGTTGTTCTATGTAATAGTAATCCAGCAACGATTATGACTGATAAAATGATTGCCGATAAGATTTATATGGAACCACTTACTTTAGAATTTGTTGCTAAGATTATTAGAAAAGAAAGACCAGATGCTCTTATTCCTAATCTTGGTGGACAAACTGGACTCAATCTTGCAATTCAACTTCATAAGAAAGGTGTTTTAAAAGAATGTCGTACACAATTATTAGGAACATCTGTTGAAAGTATTGAACTAGCAGAAGATCGAGAATTATTTAGAGAATTGTGTGAACGTGTTGGAGAACCAGTATTGCCTTCCAAAGTCGCTATGTCTTTAGAAGAAGGAAAAAGAATTGCTTTAGAAATTGGTTATCCCGTTGTTTTAAGACCAGCCTTTACACTAGGAGGAACTGGTGGTGGTTTTGCAAACAATGAAGCTGAATTAACTGAACTTATGAAAACAGGGTTAGAATTATCCCCAGTACATCAAATTCTAATAGAGAAAAGTGTTAAAGGTTATAAAGAAATTGAATATGAAGTCATTAGAGATTCAAATAATACCACAATAACAATATGTAATATGGAAAATATGGATCCTGTAGGAATTCATACAGGAGATTCTATTGTTGTATGTCCATCACAAACACTAACAAATAATGAATATCAAATGCTTAGAAACAGTGCATTAAAATTAATTAGATCCTTAAAAATTGAAGGTGGATGTAATGTTCAATTTGCTTTAGATCCAAAATCTCGTCAATACTATATTATTGAAGTCAATCCACGTGTTTCACGTTCTTCAGCTTTAGCATCAAAAGCAAGTGGATATCCAATCGCAAGAGTCACTGCAAAAATTAGTGTCGGTATGTTATTAGAAGAAATAGAATTAGCTAATACACCCGCCGCATTTGAACCATCTTTAGATTATGTTATTACAAAAATTCCAAGATTTCCATTTGATAAATTTCAAGAAGCCAATGATGCGTTAGGCACACAAATGAAGGCTACAGGAGAAATCATGGCTATAGGAAGAACTTTTGAAGAAAGCTTACTAAAAGCTATTCGTTCTTTAGAAACATCTCATAGTCATTTATATGATTCTAAGTTTGAAAACAATTCAATAGATCAACTATATACCTATTGTGTAGATAATAAATATGATCGTATTTTTGCTATAGCAAAATTATTAAGACTTGGTGAAAGTGTCACAACAATTCATGAAAAGACAAAGATTGATTGCTTTTTCTTAGATAAGATGAAGAATATCATTTCTTTTGAAAATATATTAAGAAACAATGCGTTTCAATTGAAACAATTTTATCAAGCAAAGAAAATGGGATTTAGTGATGATTATATTGCACAATTATGGAATACAAATGAGTTAGAAATTTATGAACTAAGAAAGAAACACAATATCTTTCCAATCTATAAAATGATAGATACATGTGCTCATGAATTTGATAGTTATGTTCCATATTTCTATTCAACATATGAAGATTACAATGAATCCATTGTTTCACATAAAGAAAAAATAGTTGTCCTTGGTTCTGGACCAATTCGAATTGGTCAAGGCGTTGAATTTGATTACTCAACAGTTCATGCAGTAGCAACTATTAAAAAAATGGGTTATGAAGCCATTGTTATAAACAACAATCCTGAAACGGTTTCTACCGATTATACAACATCAGATAAATTATATTTTGAACCATTATGTTTAGAAGATGTAATGAACATTGTTCATTTAGAAAATCCTAAAGGTGTGATTGTCACTTTAGGAGGACAAACTGCAGTTAATCTTGCAAAAGGATTAACTGATCGTGGTGTTCATTTAATTGGAACTGATTTTGCAGCAATTGAATGTGCAGAAAATAGAGATTCTTTTGAAAAACTTCTTAAAAATCTTGATATACCACAACCAAAAGGAAATGCTGTAGTCAATCTTACACAAGCCAAAGAAGTTGCAAGTGAGATAGGTTATCCTGTTCTTGTTAGACCAAGCTTTGTTTTAGGTGGAAAATCTATGCAAATTGTAGCTAATGAGAAACAATTAGAAGCTTATTTTAAGATGGATATTATCATAAATGTTGATTCTCCATTGTTGATTGACCACTATATTTGTGGAAAAGAATTAGAAGTTGATGCGATTTGTGATGGAGAAGATGTTTTTATTCCAGGAATTATGGAATTAATTGAAAGAACTGGAGTCCATTCTGGAGATTCTATGAGTGTTTATCCAACATTTAGTGTTTCACAAAATGTTAAAAAGACAATTATAGACTATACAAAACGTTTAGGATTAGGAATTGGAATTATAGGGTTATATAATATTCAATTTATTGTAGACCAAAATGAGAATGTCTATATTATTGAGGTCAATCCACGATCTTCTAGAACTGTTCCATTTTTATCTAAAGCGACATCTTATTCACTTGCTGACATTGCAACGAAAGTCTCTTTAGGTATGAGTTTAAAGGAACAAAATATCATGGATATTTATCCAAAAGAAAAAGAAATGTATTATGTCAAATCTCCTGTCTTTTCTTTTTCAAAATTGAAAGGTATGGACACATATCTTTCTCCAGAAATGAAATCTACAGGAGAAGTCATTGGTTATGATGACAAGCTTCATAGAGCACTTTATAAATCTATAGTAGCAACTGGTATGAAGTTATCAAACTATGGAACAGTTATTATGACACTAGCAGATGAAGATAAAGAAGAAGCTCTTCCACTTGTCAAAAGAATATATGATTTAGGATTTAATATCGAAGCAACAAAAGGAACAGCTGATTATTTAAAATCTCGAGGAATAAAAACAAGAGTTCTAGGTAAATTAAGTGAAGGAAGTCATGAGATATTAGAATCTATTAAAGCTGGATATGTAACATATGTTGTTAATACGAGAAGCATTTATTCAGGTATTCACAATGAAGATGGTGTAGCCATTAGACAATGTGCTCAAATGAATAATATAACAACACTAACATCACTTGATACATTTAAAGTATTACTTGATGTTTTAGAAGAAGTCAGTGTAAATGTTTCTCCAATTTAAAATAAGGGGGATTTTAAATGCAAAATAAAGGGTTATATGATGCACGATTTGAACATGATAATTGTGGAATTGGTGCAGTTGTAAATATTAAAGGAAACAAAACAAATAAAACAGTAGATGATGCATTAACAATTGTTGAACAATTGGAACATCGTGCTGGAAAAGATGTCACAGGAACAATAGGAGATGGTGTTGGAATTTTAACACAAATTCCTTACGACTTATTCCAAAAAGAAATACCATATCTTCCACAAAGAGGAGATTATGGTGTTGGAATGTTCTTTTGTCCTCAAGATAGTGAATTAAGACAACAGGTTCAAGATAAATTTGAAGCTATTGTTAAACAAGAAGGACTTGAATTTATAACATGGAGAAAAGTACCTTGCCAAGAAGATATACTTGGACAGTATGCTAAAGAAAGTATGCCATACATTTTACAAGCTTTTATAAAAAAACCTGAATTAATAAAAGCTGGTATTGATTTTGATCGTGTGCTTTATCAAGTAAGACGTTTATTTGAACATTGTCAATTTAAAAATACTTATGTATGTTCATTATCTAGTCGTACTATTACTTATAAGGGGATGCTTTTGGTTAATCAATTACGTACATTCTATTTAGACTTATATAATAAGGATTATAAGAGTGCAATTGCATTAGTACATTCAAGATTTTCTACAAATACAACACCATCATGGGAAAGAGCACATCCTAATCGTATGATTGTTCATAATGGAGAAATCAATACAATTAAAGGAAACATAAAAAATATGTTTTCACGTGAAGAAACAATGAAAACATCTTTCATTGATACAAAAAAAGTCTATCCAGTTGTCGATGATAGAGGTTCTGATTCATCAATGCTTGATAACACAATAGAATTCATGATGATGGCTGGTTACGATTTACCTCGTGCAGTCATGACATGTATTCCTGAACCATATGAAAATAATCGTTTCTTATCAACAAAGAAAAAAGAATTCTTTGAATATAATGCAGCAATGATGGAACCTTGGGATGGTCCAGCATCTATCATGTTTAGTGATGGTGATATTATGGGAGCTATTTTAGACCGTAATGGACTAAGACCAACAAGATATTATTTAACCGATGATTATCTTGTCTTATCTTCTGAAGTTGGTGCACTTCAAGTTAATGAAGAAGATATTCTAGAAAAAGGAAGACTTCATCCAGGAAAAATGATTGTTGTTGATACAACAAAAGGAAAAGTATATAGAGATGAAGAAATTAAAGAATACTATGCCTCTATGCAGCCTTATGGAGAATGGTTAGAAAAGAGATTAGTATATCTTAAAGATATTCATATTCCTAATTTAAGTATTGCTCACTATCAAGAAAATCAACTTCTTCAGGTGCAAAAAGCACATGGATATAGTTATGAAGATACAAAATATATTCAACAGATGGCTATTAATGGTAATGAAGGAATTATTGCCATGGGGGCAGATAAAAGCTTAGCTGTTTTAGCTGATAACCATCCACCTCTATTTGATTATTTTATGCAATTATTTGCTCAAGTCACAAATCCACCTATTGATTCATTAAGAGAAGAAATTGTGACATCTTCAAGTGTATTTTTAGGAAAAGATGGGAATCTTTTAAATGATAGTGAAGAAAACTGTCACTTATTAAAGATTCGTAACCCTATCTTATCTAATAGTGATATGTTAAAAATTAAACAATTCAATAAATCAGGTTTTAAAGTAGGTGTTGTTGATATTGTTTATCAAGATTCTTCATTAGAAGAAGCATTGAATCAGGTTTTTAAAGCTGTTGATGATTGTATTAATGATGGTTGCAATATCGTTGTATTATCAGATAAAAAAATGGATGCACAACATCTTGCTATTCCATCATTACTTGCAGTAAGCGCCGTCAATGCTCATTTAGTTAATATCAAAAAACGTAATAGTTTAGCATTAATTATAGAATGTGGAGATGTTCGTGAAGTTCATCATTATGCAACTTTATTAGGTTATGGAGCAAGTGCTATCAATGGATATTTAGCCCAAGAAACAATTTATCATTTAGTTCAAAAAGGTTTATTAGAAAAAGATTATTATGCAGCAGTAGATGATTATAATAATGGTATTATTCATGGTGTTATCAAAATTGCATCTAAAATGGGAATTAGTACCATTCAATCTTATCGCGGTTCACAAAACTTTGAAGCTTTAGGTATTTCTAAAGAAGTTATTGATGCTTATTTCCCTAATACAGTAAGTCGAATTGGTGGAGTGACTTTAAAAGATATTGAACAAGATGTGTTATATCATCATCAACTTGCTTTTGATCCACATAACACAGCTTATGACTTACAATTAGATAGTTCAGGTGAACATAAAGTGAGATCAAATAAACAAGATCATCTTTATAATCCATCTACAATTCATACATTACAACTTGCAACAAGAAACAATGATTATCAATTATTTAAAGAATATACAAAAATGATTGATAATGAAGCACAAATTAATTTACGTAGTCAATTTGAATTTAAAAAGAGAAACAGTATTTCAATTGATGAAGTTGAACCAGTAGAAAATATTGTTAAAAGATTTAAAACAGGTGCAATGTCATATGGATCAATCTCTAAAGAAGCTCATGAAACTTTAGCACTAGCAATGAATCATCTTCATGGTAAATCTAATAGTGGTGAAGGTGGAGAAAATCCAGAACGATTCAAATATACAGATGATAAAAACAATAAATGCTCAGCAATTAAACAAGTTGCATCAGGACGTTTTGGTGTAACAAGTGAATATTTATGTAGTGCTAAAGAAATACAAATTAAAATGGCACAAGGGGCTAAACCAGGAGAAGGTGGACATTTACCAGGAAGTAAAGTATATCCATGGATTGCAAAAACAAGATATAGTACACCAGGTGTAAGTTTAATTTCACCACCACCTCATCATGATATTTATTCAATTGAAGATTTAGCACAGCTTATTTATGATTTAAAAAATGCAAATAGTGATGCCAGAATTTCTGTAAAACTTGTATCAGAATGTGGTATTGGAACCATTGCTTCAGGAGTTGTAAAAGCTGGAGCTGAAGTTGTATTGGTTTCTGGTTTTGATGGTGGAACAGGAGCAGCTCCAAAAAGTTCTGTTTACCATGCTGGATTACCATGGGAACTTGGTCTTGCAGAAGTTCAACAAACACTCAAAAGAAATGGTCTAAGAAATCGTGTTATTATTGAAACAGATGGAAAAATCATGACTGGTAGAGATTTAGCTATTGCAGTGTTATTAGGAGCACAAGAGTATGGATTTGCTACTGCACCACTTGTCACATTAGGTTGTGTTATGATGCGTGTATGTAATTTAGATACATGTCCAGTTGGAATTGCTACACAAAATCCAATTTTAAGAAAAAGATTTAATGGTAAAGCTGAATATGTTGAAAGATTTATGTTATTTATTGCTCAAGAATTACGTGAATATATGGCAATGCTTGGTTTTAGAACAATTGATGAAATGGTTGGTAGAAGTGATGTTTTAAAGATGAAAGATGAAAGTCGTTTAGATTTAAGTGCTATACTTGATTTTGATGATATAGACAACACACGTTATGGATTATATGATTTTAAATTAGAAAGTGTCAAAGATACAACAGTTCTTTTAAAAGAATTAGAATTACAAGATGAAGTGAATGTTCAAGTTAATAACTTAGATCGTTCATTTGGAACCCTTTTTGGTTCAACACTTACAAAAAAATATGGAACAAAATTAAATGATGATACGTATACAGTAAACTGTTTTGGTTCAGCTGGACAATCTTTTGGAGCATTTATTCCTAAAGGATTAACTTTAAGATTATTTGGTGAAAGTAATGATTATATTGGTAAAGGTTTATCAGGTGGAAAAATTATTGTGAAACCATCAGATGATTCTAAACTTGAAGCATCAAAGAATGTTCTTATTGGAAATGTTGCATTATATGGAGCAACAAGTGGTGAAATGTATATTAATGGTATCGCTGGAGAAAGATTCGCAGTTAGAAATTCTGGAGCTATTGCAGTTGTTGAAGGTGTTGGAGAACATGGTTTAGAGTATATGACTGGTGGAATGGTTGTTGTATTAGGTAAAGTAGGAATGAACTTTGCAGCTGGTATGTCTGGTGGAATTGCTTATGTTTATGATAAAGATAATACTTTATATCAATACATCAATAAAGATATGGTTGAATTTGAAAATGTTGTAGATATTAAAGATAAATCTCATATCAAACAACTTATTGAAAACCATTATCATTATACAAATTCATTAAAATGTAAAGAAATTATTGAAAACTTTGAAAACGAAGTCTTACATTTTAAAAAGGTTATTCCATATGATTATAAAAAAATGATGACTCTTATTGATAATTATTTAAAAAATGGTTTTTCAAGACAAGAAGCCTATAATAAAGCATTTGAAACATTTAACAAAGGAGGAGAAGTTCATGGGTAAATTAAATGGATTTTTAGAAATTGAACGTTTTTCATGTCAAGATCTTGATGTTCAATCAAGAATAACTCACTTTGATGAATTTCATGTTCACCAAGATATTGATAAACAATCACTTCAAGCAGCAAGATGCATGGATTGTGGTGTCCCTTTTTGTCAAAATGGAAAAATGATGAATGGTATGGTTTCTGGATGCCCTTTAAATAATTTAATTCCTGAATGGAATGATTCTTTATATCATAAACAGTATGATGAAGGATTAAAAAGATTATTAAAAACAAATATATTTCCTGAATTTACATCAAGAGTTTGTCCGGCATTATGTGAAGGGGCATGTACATGCTCCTTACATGGTGAAGCTGTAACAGTGCGTAATAATGAATATGCTTTAATTGAATATGGTTATAAAAATGATTTAGTTGGTCCTCATGTACCAACTCAAAGAGTTGATCAAAGTGTAGCCGTTGTTGGTTCTGGTCCTGCAGGACTAGCAGCAGCTTATCAATTAAATCAAAGAGGATATCATGTCACTGTTTATGAAAAAGCAGATCGTTTAGGTGGTTTATTGATGTATGGAATTCCTAATATGAAATTAGATAAATCAATCATTGATCGTCGAATTGATTTAATGAAAAAAGAAGGTATTGAATTTAAAGTGAATAGTCCAATTGAATCTAAAGAAGATGCTGATCACTTAATCAATCAATATGATTCTATTGTTTTAGCTTGTGGAGCAAGAAAACCTAGAGATATCAATGTTAAAGGCAGAGATGCTAAAGGGGTTTATTTTGCTGTTGATTACTTATCACAAGTTACAAAATCATTATTAGATTCAAATCTTGAAAATAAGAACTATATTGAAACAAAAGATAAGAATGTATTGATTATTGGTGGTGGAGATACAGGAAATGACTGTGTTGCTACAGCAATAAGATTAGGTTGTCAAAGTGTTGTACAATTAGAAATGATGGGTGAATTACCAGAAGTAAGAAGTGAAAATAATCCTTGGCCAGAATATCCTAGAATTAAAAAAGTTGATTATGGTCAAGAAGAAAGCATACATGTTTTTAAACAAGATCCTAGAATTTATAATTCCACAATTAAAGAAATCATTACTGATGAATTTAATCAAGTTAAACAAGTTGTTTATGTTTCTTTGAAAAGAGAAAATAATAGATTTGTAGAAATTGAAGGTAGTGAAAAAGTAATTGATGTTGATTTGATTTTAATTGCGGCTGGTTTTGTTGGTTGTGAAAATGCCATCACAAATGCTTTTGAACTTGATTTGACAGATAGAGGAACAGTATCTGAAAAAGGTTTTAAAACACCTAAAGAAAAGATTTATACTTGTGGAGATATGAGAAGAGGACAATCATTGGTGGTTTGGGCTATTCAAGAAGGATTGCGTGTAGCTAAAAGAGTTGATTTTGATTTAACTTTTAAGAGGAAATAATTATGATTAAGTTTACAAAGATGGAAGGCTTAGGAAATGATTATATTTATTTTGATGGTATCCATCAAAATATTCCATTAACGACTCATTTTATTTCTCAAGTCAGTGATCGTCATTTTGGAATTGGTAGTGATGGTATTATTGTGATTTTAGAATCTGATCAGTATGATTTTAAGATGCGTATGTTTAATAAAGATGGTAGTGAAGGAAAAATGTGTGGTAATGGTATACGTTGCTTTGCTAAATTCGTTTATGATCATCATTTAACGACTAAGACTTTTTTACAAATTGAAACTTTAAGTGGTGTGAAGAGTGCTTATTTAACTGTTGAAAATGGTGAAGTGACTTTTGTTAAGGTTGATATGGGGAAACCTATATTGAATACAAAGGAGATTCCTTGTCTTTTTGATAAAGAAACAATGATAAATGAACCTATTGTTATCAATGATCAAGTCATTTATTTAACTTCTTTATCAATGGGGAATCCTCATACTGTCACTTATATGGATAATTTAAATTTTGATATTGAGAAAATTGGTCCAGAATTAGAAAAATCATATCTATTTCCAGAGTCAGTGAATACAGAATTTGTTGAAGTTATAGATAGACAACACTTAAAAATGCGTGTTTGGGAAAGAGGTAGTGGTGAAACAATGGCTTGTGGTACAGGTGCTTGTGCTGTTATGTTTGCAAGTTATATAAATGGGTTATGTGAGAGTCATGTTAAAGTTGAATTACTTGGCGGTACTCTTGATATTTCTTATGAAGATGGAATCATTTGGATGAATGGTCCTGCAAATACATGTTTTGAAGGAACCTTAAGATTGGAGGATTATAATGTATAATAGTGCAGAAGAAATTATTGATTATATTAAAAATTCAAAAAAACAAACACCTGTTAAAGTGTATATTAATGGGCATGATTTACCTCAAAGCAAGGACTTTCAAGTTTTTGGTAGCAGTGAAAGTAAGGTGCTTATTGGCGATTTAGAACCTGTTAAAAATTATTTAGAAGAAAACAAAGATAAAATTAGTGATTCTTATTTAGAAGTTGATGCTAGAAATAGTGCTATTCCAATGTTAGATATTAGACATATCAATGCTCGTATTGAACCTGGAAGTATTATTAGAGAAAATGTCACTATTGGTGATCATGCTGTTATTATGATGGGAGCAATTATTAATATTGGCGTTAAAATAGGTGAAGATACTATGATTGATATGGGGGCAATACTGGGAGGACGTGTAGAAGTTGGACGTCATTGTCATATTGGTGCAGGGACAGTATTGGCTGGAGTTATAGAACCACCAAGTGCAAAACCAGTTATTGTAGAAGATGATGTTATGATTGGTGCTAATGCTGTTGTTGTAGAAGGTGTCAGAATTGGAAAAGGAGCTGTTGTTGGGGCTGGAAGTATTGTTTTAAATGATGTCCCAGCTGGTTGTGTTGTTGCTGGAAATCCAGCAAGAATAATTAAGGAATCTAAAACAGAAGAAACAATAAACAAAACACAGTTAATGGATGATTTAAGAAGGATATAATTATGTTAGATCAATTGATAAAATGGAGAAGACATCTTCATCAAATTCCAGAAATTGGTCTTAAAGAATATAAGACAGCTAAATATATACATCAAGAACTAGAAACAATGGGATATCAATGGGAACCAATTCTTGAAACAGGTACATATGTTTACATAGATAACAACAAAAAAGATACAATAGCTTTTCGCAGTGATATTGATGCTCTTGCTATTAAGGAGTGCAATGATATAGATTATCAATCTAAACATGTTGGTATGATGCATGCATGTGGTCATGATGGTCACATGAGTGCATTATTAGGTCTTGCCCATAAGTTGAAAACATCTCAAGCTGATTTACCTCATAATATTCTTCTTTTGTTTCAACCAGCAGAAGAATCTCCTGGAGCTGCACGCTTTATTGTTGAAACAGGTCTATTTGAAAAATATAATGTGAAAGAAATATATGGAATGCATTTAATGCCTTTTTTAGATGAAGGTATCATAGCAACAAAAAAAGGACCTTTAATGGCTATGTGTGGAGAATTAGATGTGAAAATCATTGGAAAAAGTGCTCATGCAGGTTTAGCCCATAAAGGAATTGATTCTATTGTGATTGCATCACATGCCATTCAAATGTATCAAGATCTTCTTTCAAGACGTATTTCACCATTTCAATCTACTGTATTAAATATAGGACAAATTAATGGTGGTACTGTAAGAAATGGAGTCGCAGGTGAAACTGAATATCATGGAACAGTGCGTTGCTTTGATGAGAATACATTCAATGAATTAACCAATGCAATTGGCAATATTCATAATGGTCTAAAAAGTATATATGGATGTGATATTGAATGGAGTTGTCCTCCATTATATCCACCAGTTCTTAATGATTCTCATCTTTTTGATAAATTCAAAAAAGTTGTAGATAATTTCGTTGAACTTAATGAGCCCTTAATGTTAGCTGAAGATTTTTCGTATTATCAAAAAGCTATTCCAGGACTATTCTTCTTTCTTGGAACAAAATCAAATCAATATTCCAATGGGTTACATACAGAAACATTTAATTTTGATGAAAAAGTATTATTGAAAGCAGTGAATATTTATTATCAACTTGCTTTGTCATATTAATGTTAGATAGAATGAAATTATCAACTTTTGTTATATAAATATCAAGATCATAGATTTATTTTTATGGTCTTTTTTTAATACTTCAATAAACATTTATTCTAAAAGAGATTGTATTGTAAAAAGCTTTGTAAATACAGATTTTCATAGTGGTTAAGGTAGCAAAAGGTTCTTTAATTAAATAAAATGATATGGATAAATATAAGAGAATATGATTAATACAAGTAGGCAAATAATATATATGGGTAAAATATACGAATACACAAATTACAGTGGTTTAAAACAATAATTAAAAATTTGCTTTAATAAGATTTTTGGTTGTCATCATTTTGTAGACAACTGAAAATAACAGCAAGTGATGGAAAAAAATATAATATAGATTGCTTGAATCAAGAGGGAATAAATGCACTGTTATTATTTCTCCCAACTAAAGAAAAAATTGCTTTTTCAGATTGGATTAAGGGAATGTCAGACCCAATTGATGAGCCACGAGAATTTGGTTAGATTGTTTATTGAAAAATAGAATAGAAAAATGTATAGATTGGAGTTTGATTAACAAAAAAGATTATTTGTTTGCTATGGAAAAAAGCCCTTCTAATGCATCATTTATTAAAAAACTAATAAATAATGCTCTTACTGATAAAATTAATGACAGAGAAATTTTTATGAAAGGGATAGATTATTCCTATTATTACGAAACTATTGATGAATGATTAGTTAAAAATTAGAATTAATGAGGAGGAGAGCTAATAATGTGTGAATATTGTTCAACTTTAAAATTAGTTAATTTTTTTAGAACTCCAAAGGATTACGAAAATGCCATTAATTATATTAAATTTCTTATTAAAGAACAAGGTTTTATAATGGTTGAAGGTAATTGTGAGATAGGGCGTCATAAAAATGAACAAGGATGTTGGATAGATGATATTATTTTATCACGTTATAAAATGCCCCAAATGTGGTCAAATTTACTCTTGCACAGTAAACACTTATAGAGGCGGCGGTTCTTTTAAGAAAGGTCGCTAAACAGTTTGTGGAGGAACAACTATGATAAAGAATACTATAATCTTTATTTTTATAAATATGATATGTCTGATAATTTGGTATGCAACAAACAAAATAAGAAGTACTAAAGTTGGTAAGGAATTTGACAATGGGTTTGAATTTTACAATACTTTAAACCCTATTGATAAAGAGAATTATTGGAAAGAAGATACCAAAATTTTAAATCTTTTCTTTGTGATTTTCATGATATTTATGGATATTTCCGTATTTCTTTTTTATACCAAAAATGATTTTTGGATATGTTCATTTGTTGCTGGATTAATTATTTCTTCAGTAGTTGCAATAGTATTGAGTATTAATCTTAAAAAGAAATACAAATAAGTGAATAAATTAAAGTTTGTAAGGATAAAAAAGATATATTATTTAGGACATGGTCAAAAAATGGTCATGTTTTTATATGAGAAACATATTTTATATTTTTAATAGGTTCACTACTATGTTATCAATTTCTAAATTAGTTGTTATTAGTGAAGTTAAATAGTAAAATATACTTAATAGAATGATAAAACGGTTTATGGAGGTGTAATCATGTTAGAACAGATTGCGTATCAGGATTGCTTTGGAATGGTTGAATATCCAGAGGATTTTGAATCTCTGATTGAAGGTTTGCCTATTGGAGAGCAGATGCGTTTTTTTAGGTTGGGGTGTGGGGTATATACCCATGAGCCTTTCTATGAACGTAGGAAAAACAAATATGATTTTAGTTGTTGTATTGATGATGATAAAGATGTAAAGTCAATTATTGTCAAAGATGGAAAAATAGCAGGTATCATGGTATCAACTATACAAGGAAAGATTGTTCCATGCATGGTTGAGAATAGATACTGTATTAGAGATGATGAAGAAGTTGATGGAAGTGGTTATAAATCATTTGCTTTATATCGTTATTTGATTTGTGTGTCTGAAGCATTTGATAGATTGTAAGGTTGATAGTTATTAGTTTGTAGGGATAAAAAGAGTATAGAATATAAAAGATAAAATTTGAATTTGTAGGAGTGAATTATAAATGAAATTGGGGACTGCGTATATATGTGTTAACAATATGGAAAAATCTTTAAATTTTTATAGATTACTTTTGCAGAAAGAACCTTTATATTGTAATGATGATAGATGGATAGCGTTTGATTGTGGTAATCAAATAGCACTTTACAATAAAAAATACGATGAAAAACTATTAAAAAATCTAGTGATATACATTTTAATCAAGCATATATTGATGATTTCTTTAAAGAAGATACTTTTAAAAAGAATAATATTGTCATATTTAATTTTGAAGTAGAAAATTTAAAAAGTGAATACGAAAGAATAAAATCATTAAATATAGGGAAAGTTTCAGAAATTATGTATGTAAATGTGCATCTGCCATATTATTATTTTAATGTAATAGATCCTGATGGCAATGTTTTGGAAATATCTGGTAATTACTAAATTAGAATTTGAATGAGGGGGTGTGGATTATGGAAATATATTGGATCTTTTTGATACCAGCTATCGTTTGTGCGTTATTTGCCGATAAAATAGATGCTTATGCTAAGACAAATAAAAAACTCAAAAAAGTAATACTTGTGTTTAGTGTTGGAGTTATCTTAGTATCTCTGATTGGTATAATCGCCACCATTTTTGCATAAGTACAAATTACAATTTGTACAAGAATTTAGGATATTTAAATAAACTTTTTATGAAAGTATTATCAATGAATTGATAGTGGAGTTTGTTTCTAAGTTGAGATAGATTCAAAGTAGCAATTGTTTACAGAATCTTGCTATTGAAATTTGGAGTTATAAAGATAGTAAAGGGTAAAGAGAATAAATACTTTGTTAAGTTTAAAATAATTGTGTAGTAATGATATAATAAATAGGGTGGTTAAAATGATTGTAAACATATTAAATGAATTTTTAAATAATACAGATCACAATGATATTAATCATGTGATTGCAAAGTTTATTAAGAAACATATTAATGAAATTCCTTATATGAAGATTGAAGATATCGCAAATGAATGTTTTGTTTCTAAAGGAAAAGTATCTGGTTTTTGTAAAAAAATTGGTTATGAAAATTTTAGTGCACTTAAAGATGATTGTTTAAAAGAAAAACAATCAAAACCAATAATTGCAAAAAGACAAGAAATCAATCTTCAAAAAGGTTATGTGAATCATTTACATGATTCATTAGAAACAATTCAAATGAATTTAGAGAAAATTGATATAAAGATAATAAATGATTTAGTTAATGATATTCATAAAGCGAAACATATCTTTTTATATGGGATTGCATATTCACATTTATTATGTCAATATTTCCAATATGAATGTGAAGTTTTAAATAAAGAAGTTATTGTAATGGATGAAAAACTAAATCGAGATTATCAAATGCCACCTCATTCATTATTAATTGTCATAACAATAGAAGGATATGCCTTTGTAGATAATCATAGATTACTTAGAAAACTAAAATTATATTCAGCACAAAAGTGGTGTTTATCTACAGATTTAATATCACAAGAAGTTATTAAGGAATTTAATCAATCTTTACTATTATCTACATATAATACAGAAATAAAGGATAGAAGAATATTATTGAGATATTTATTAGATGTTATATTAGGTAGATATCAATACTTATACATGAAGAATAAATAAAGTATGTTAATTGGCTTATTAACATACTTTTTTCTTTTTGTCAACAAAATTCAAGTTTTATGAACAAAAATGAAAACGTTATCAAAAATTGTTAAAGTATGTTTAAGATTTACTTGAGGGAGGAAAAAAGATGGGTAAATACAAAAAACTTGCTGAAACGATCTTAGAAAATGTAGGTGGAAAGGATAATGTAGAAAGTTTAACACATTGTGTTACACGTTTACGTTTTCAACTTATTGATGAAAGTAAAGCAAATGATGAATTTTTAAAGAATTTAGATGGTGTTGTGACTGTGATTAAAAGTTCAGGACAATATCAAGTTGTTATTGGGAATCATGTTAAAGATGTTTATAACGATGTATGTGAAGTTGGTGGTATTGTCAATAATGCGACAGAAAGTCAACGTGAAAAATCATTTAAAGACAAGAGTTTTGATTTTATTACAGGTATTTTTATGCCACAGATTGCTGTTATGACAGCAGCAGGTATGTTTAAAGGTTTATTAGCTTTAGCTGTTTTTCTTCATTGGATTGATCAAGGAAGTGGGCTTTATACATTATTAAGTGGTATTGCTGATGCTATGTTCTTATTCATGCCAGTTGTTGTTGGATATACATCAGCTGTTAAGATGAAAATGGATGGTTTTTTAGGTTTAGTTATTGGGGCAGCATTAATTTATCCTCAATTACAAGGTGTTGATTTAGATATATTAGGAATGACAATTAATGTTACATATACAAGTACAGTGTTACCAATTATTTTAACAAATGCTTTAGCAGCATTTATGTATAAGTATCTTAATAAAATTATACCTGATGTGATTAAAACGTTTGTTGTTCCAATGCTTATTTTAATGATTGCTGTACCAATTGGATTTGTTGTTATTGGTCCAATCGCAAATCAAATTTCAACTTGGGTATTAGGTGGAATTATGGGAGCATATCAAATTAGTCCAATTCTTGCTGGTCTTTTGATTGGTGGTTTATGGCAAGTTCTTGTTGTGTTAGGTGTTCATTCTGTTATTGCTGTAACAGCCATTATTACATTAGCATCAGGACAACCAACACCAATCTTTGCTTTAAACTTCTGTGTATCTTTTGCTCAATTAGCAGTTGTATTTGCGATTTGGTTAAAAACAAAAGATCAACGTTTAAAATCTCTTGCTTTACCAGCATGGATTAGTGCTATTTTTGGAGTTACTGAACCTGCAATTTATGGAATTACTTTACCACGTATGAAACAATTTGTTATTTCATGTATTGGTGGTGCTATTGGTGCAGCTTACTTAGGTTTACAAAATATTGTTTATTATCAATTAGCAGGAATGGGTATTTTCGCAATTCCAGGTTTTATTAATGGAGAAGGAAATACAGGTGATATTTTAATGCATGTTGGTATTGCTTTAGCAATAAGTATTATTTTCTCTTTTGTAGCTTCTTATTTAACATATACGGAGGATAAATAAAACAATGTTTAAAATGTTTTCAAAAGATAAATGTGTTGATATCTTAGCTCCTATTGAAGGAGAAGTTCATCCATTAAGTACAATGGAAGATGAAGCATTTTCTTCAGGAGCGTTAGGTAAAGGTGTTTGTATTCTTCCATTTCTTGGTCAAGTCTTTTCTCCGGTGAGTGGAAAAGTGACACTTTTATTTCCAACTTTACATGCTATTGGAATTCAATCAAATGATGGTGTAGAAGTATTGATTCATATTGGAATGGATACTGTTAATCTTAATGGGAAACATTTCAATGCTTATGTAAAACAAGGAGATAAGGTAAAAGTTGGACAAAAGCTTATAGAATTTGATTATCAAGCATTAAAGAATTTGAATATCAATTTACAAACACCTGTTGTGATTACAAATACTGATCAATTCAAAGAAGTCAATGTTGTTGATATAAAACAAGTACAAGTTGGAGAAACAGTGATAAATATTAAGAAATAAGGCATGGAAACATGCCTTTTAGGAGGATAATGATGGAGAAAGTTGTTGTTATTACAGGTGGTGCTGGTGGTATTGGACAAGCTTGTGTCAGTGAGTTTGCTAAAGAGAATACTGTTGTTATTTTAGATGTGAATAAAAAAGCAGTTGAAGATTGTATAGCAAAATATAATGTCTATGGTTATGTTGTTGATTTGTTAGATATTGATAATATTCATAATGTTGTTAGCACAATTAAAGAGCGTTTTCATAAAATTGATGTTTTAGTACAAACAGCAGGTATTATGGGGAGTTGTTTGGCATTAGAAACAACAAGTGAACAATGGGAATTGATGATGAAAATCAATGTTGAAGGTATGTTTTTTATGATGCAAGAAGTCGTTAAACAAAGCATGAAAGAACATGGTGGAGTTATTTTGAATTTTTCTTCAGAAGCAGCAATAAGAGGTTTTAAAGGACCTATGGCTTCTGTTGCTTATAGTGCATCAAAAGGTGCCGTCATTTCTATGAGTAAACAATTAGCAGTGGAATGGGGAGAATATAAAATTAGAGTCAATAGCATTTCACCTGGTGGAGTGATGACTTTAGCTATGAGTGAATTAGATTTTCAAGAAGATTGTGAAAACATTCCATTAAAACGATTGTCCATGCCTTTGGAAATTGCACAAACAGTTGTCTTTTTATGTAGTGAAAAAGCACCAATGATAACAGGTCAGAATATTGTTGTTGATGGTGGATGTTCAGCAGTGGGGGTATAGTATGGCAAAAGTAAAAATTAAAGTGATAAAAACATTATGTTTAAAAGAATTAGCAATGCAATATGGTCATAGTAAAGAGTATAAAGCATGTCCAGTTTTAAAAGAAGGAGATGAGTTTATAACAAAAGATCCTTTTGGAAATGTTATGCCTGATGGTTTTTGTCATATGGCATGGCAATCACTTTTTATGCCTGTATCAGTATTAGCGGGTGGAGGAAAAGTCTTAGGTATTGATGAGAAACATATTGTGTGTTGTAATGATGGATTAAGACCAGTTATTTTTGAATTAACAAGGGAGGAAGAAGAATGAGAGTTGCAGTTATAGGAGCAAATGGAAATTTAGGTAGTCGACTAGTAACATTATTGTTAGATCAAGGACATGATGTCATTGCATATGTATATAAAGGTGAATGTTTAGATCAACGAGCACAAGTTATTGAAAAGAACTTATTTGATTTAACAAGAGAAGAAATAGAAGAATGTGATGTTTTATTAAGTGCATTTGGTGGCGGTTTTCATGTTGATCCAGTCATTAATAAAAATGCGTTCTTAAAATATAAAGAACTATTACATGATACAAATAAACGCTTGATTGCGATTGCTGGAGCAGGTAGTTTATATGTAGATCATCATCATGATATGTTTGAATATCAATCAGATAAACATCCTGAAAAACTAAAACAAATATCTTTAAATATTCGTTTAGGTGTTGATGAATTAAAAAAAGATTTAAGTTTTGATTGGGTTGTTGTATGTCCTTCAAGAAAATTTGATTTAACAGGACCATATACTGGTCAATATATAATCGGACAAGATGAAGAAGTGATTTATAACGATGATCAAGAAAGCTATGTTACATATGATGATTTAGCAAAAGCAATGGTTGATATAACACAAACCAAAGATTATTCACAAAAAGTCATTACAGTTGCAACAAAAACATTAAAATAGGAGGTATGAATAATGAGTTTTCCAGATAATTTTTTATGGGGTGGAGCTACTGCTGCCAATCAATGTGAAGGGGCATATGATGTAGATGGAAGAGGACTTGCTAATGTAGATGTACAACCACATGGAAAAGAAAGATTTGCTGTTTGTGTAGGAAAAAGAAAAATGTTAAACATAGAAGATGGTTATTATTATCCAGGATTGGATGCAATTGATTTTTATCATCATTATAAGGAAGATATTGCATTATTTGCAGAAATGGGATTTAAAGTGTTTAGAATGTCTATTGCTTGGACAAGAATATTTCCTTTAGGAGATGAAGATCAACCTAATGAAGAAGGTTTAATGTTTTATGAAAATGTTTTTAAAGAATTAAAGAAATATAATATTGAACCATTGGTTACAATTACTCATTTTGATTGTCCAATTCATTTAACACAAAAATATGGTTCATGGAAAAATAGAAAAATGATTGATTTCTATGAAAAATTAGTTCGTGTTTTATTTACAAGATATAAAGGTTTAGTGAAATATTGGTTAACTTTTAATGAAATCAATATGTTACTTCATCTTCCTTTTACAGGAGCTGGTATCTTAATAGAAGAAGGAGAAAATAAGGAACAAGTCCTATATACAGCAGCTCATCATGAACTTGTTGCTTCTGCTTTGGCAACTAAAATTGCACATGAAATAGATCCTGAAAACAAAGTAGGATGTATGTTAGCAGGAGGTTCAACTTATCCAAATACCCCTAATCCTAAAGATGTATTTAAGGCTATGGAAAAAGATAGAGAAAACTATTTCTTTATTGATGTACAATCTAGGGGATATTATCCATCTTATGTTTTAAAACAATTAGAAAGAAAACAAGTTGTTATTCCATTTGAAAAAGGTGATAAAGAATTATTAAAAGAACATACTGTAGATTTTATATCATTTAGTTATTATTCATCTCGTTTAACAAGTGCAGATGAAAAAGTTAATCAAAAAACAGATGGAAATGTCTTTGCAACTTTAAAAAATCCTTACCTACAAGCAAGTGAATGGGGTTGGCAAATTGATCCATTAGGTTTAAGAATTACTTTAAATGCATTATATGATCGTTATCAAAAACCATTATTTATTGTAGAAAATGGTTTAGGAGCAAAAGATGAATTAATAGATGGATATGTAGAAGATGATTATCGTATTGCATATCTTAAAGAGCATATTCAAGCTATGAAAGATGCTATTGAATTAGATGGTGTTGATTTAATGGGATATACAGCATGGGGATGTATTGATTTGATTAGTGCATCTACAGGTGAAATGAGTAAACGTTATGGGTTTATTTATGTAGATAGAGATGATCAAGGAAACGGAACTTTAAAAAGATATAAGAAAAAATCTTTTGATTGGTATAAACAAGTTATTGAAAGTAATGGTGAACAATTGTAAAAGAAAGGTTAGATAAAATGAAACAAGATAAGTTAAGTATAAAGTCATTATTAGCTATATTATCTGCTGGATTGTTTTCTTTTTGTGGCGTTTTAATTGAAACAGCAACCAATATTACATTTCCTACCTTAATTAACGAATTTAACGTCACAACTTCAACAGTACAGTGGATGACAACAGGTAATTTATTAACAATGGGAATCTTTATTCCAATATCTTCTTATTTAAAAAAGAGATTCCCATCAAAACAATTATTCTTAGTAGCAGGATGCTTATTTTCATTAGGATTAATTATTGATAGTCTCACATCTTATTTTTCTATATTGTTAGTCGGTAGATTGTTACAAGGAGCAGGAGTCGGTATAGCATTACCAATGATGTATAATATTATTTTAGAAGAATCTCCGCAACGTTTATTAGGATTTATGATGGGGTGTGGTGCTTTTGTAACGGCAGCTGCCCCTGCTATTGGTCCTACATTTGGAGGATTAATGACACAATATTTCAGTTGGCGATTTATTTTTATAAGTGTATTACCTCTGATTATTATGGCTTCAATCATTGGATATTTTTGTATAAGTGATAAAGAAAAATATATGAATGAGAAATTAGATGTCAAAGGTTTTATAGCAATTGCTTTATCATTTGTTTTATTGATTATAGGTTTTTCTCATTTAGATAAAGTATTTGATCAGCCATTTATGGTTATTGCATATTTTATTTTTGGAATAATATCTATTGTTTATTTTGCTTATCATCAAAAAAATATCGAACATCCTTTGATTCATTTTCAAATATTTGATAATAAAGGTTTTATGTTTCATACATTAGCTATTATGTTTTTACAAATGACAACATTAGGATTTGGCTTATTATTACCTTCATTTGTACAAATTGTTCTAAAAGAATCAGCAACATCCGCTGGTGTTGTCTTATTACCAGGAGCAATAGTTGGAGCTGTTTTAGCACCAATAGGAGGATTGATTTTAGATAAATTTGGAGCAAAAAAACCTATTATCTTAGGTGTTATATGTTGTTGTATATCAGTAAGTGGTTTTCTATTATTGTTTTTACAATTAACATATATGACATGTGTAGTTTTGTATTTTATATATAGTTTAGGGATTGGCATGATAGTCGGAAATACAATGACAAGAGCTTTATCACTTTTAAAAGAAAACTTACATGCTGATGGAAATGCAACGTTACAGACGTTAATGCAATTATCTGGGGGAATTGGAACATCTATCAGTGCTGCTATTTTGTCTTTTTCACAACAAGGGGTTGAATTATTAGAAGGAACAAAACGAGGAACTTTGTTTGTTATTGTGTTTTTAGTTATTAATGTGTTTATTGTTGCGTGTTTTCAAAAGTTAGCTTTTCAAAGTAAAGGAGATGAATAAAATGGATTTTAAGAATAAGATTGTTGTGATTAGTGGAGGAACTAGTGGTATCGGGAAAACAACTGCTATTGAATTTTCTAAAAAAGGAGCAACTGTTATTGTGCTAACAGTAGATAATGATGATATTGCAAGTTTGGCTATGAAAGATATTGGGAATGAAGCAGAATATATCAAATGTGATGTTGCTAATGATGAACAAGTTAAAAATGCTATAACATATATTGTAGATAAATATGGCAGAATAGATTGTGCATTTAATAATGCCGGAATTGGACCAGATGGAGTACGTTTTCCATATCAAAATTTAACAGAAGTATCAGAAAAGACATGGGATTTCATTGTCGATGTGGATATGAAAGGTGTTTTTCTTTGCATGAAATATGAATTGATTCAAATGCAAAAACAAGGCTTTGGCTCAATAGTGAATACATCATCAATAGGTGGTTATAAAATGGCACCAGGTTTTGGGGCATATGGTCCAGCTAAAGCAGGTGTTATTGCCTTAACAGAAATGGCTGCTATTGAAAATGCTCGATATAATATCAGAGTCAATGCTATTTGTCCAGGACCTACAGGTGATACTGAACTAACAAGAAATACATTACAATCAAATCCACAACAAGAAAAAATCTTTAAGGAACATGTTATTCCAATGGGTAAATTAGCGACATCTTTAGAAGTAGCCAATGCAGTATTATGGTTATCTTCAGATTTATCAAGTCATACAACAGGACAAAAAATATTTATTGATGGTGGAATGCATATTGCATAAAGGAGATCAAAAATGATTAGACATATTTCAATTTTTACACTAGAAAATAAAAAAGATAAAGAAGCATTAATAAAGTTATTAAAAGAAGTTGCTGAACAATCTTCATTAATTGTTTATTCACAAGTTGGTGAACACATTGGTGAAAAGCCACCAGTTGGTTTAGAAGGACCTCACTTTGGTGATGTTATTCAATTAATAGATTTTAATAATAAAGAAGATGCTGCTCAGTATCCTCAAAGTAAAGAACATCTTTACTTATTTGAAAAAGGACCAGTTATGAAAGAAGTAACTGCAATAGATTATGAATTTGTAAAATAAATATACATAAAGGTTACTCCTAATATTTTTAAGAAAGAAACAATTTCGTCAAGATTATTTTATTCGTGAATCCAGAGATTTTCATAATCTAGTTATATCAAAAAGAATAATAATTATCATAAATTGATTTCATTATTTTTTTAATAGAACTCTTTGAGGATGTATTTAATATTTCAATATAAAAATACTACATATATGATTTATTAAAAATTTAATATTATGAATGCTTTTCTAAAATAAATTGTTATTTTGAGTGGTTAATTTCTAAAAAACTAATCTATTAATGTTAACTCTTATAAAGTATTATAAATGGTGAATTTACAACACAAAAAAGCATATCATCCTCTTATATTGTGATATGCTTTTAAATACTATAAGTAATTCTGAGGTTAAAACTAATTTATAAAAATAGAAATTCTTAAATTATATCTGTTCATTTTTCAATTTAATTTAATAATTTATTTAGTGTAAATAGCAATGTTGCAATTATTGATATAACCCCATATGTCAATCCGAATAGAAACGTTATATACGCAGAAAATATAATACAAGAAAATATTTTTAAAATTTTACCATTTTCATAAGCTTTAAAAATAATTTTATACTCTTTTACGGATAACATAGTTTTTGCACAGCTAATTTCAACCATCATAGCTAATGCTAATAAAATTAATGATATTAAACTCATTAGTAACCCTCTTTGAAAGTAAATAATAATTATCAAAAGGATAGATAAAACGCAATATATTTTTGCTGATTTTATTGTTTTACTATAATTTCTTTGGGGATTATCTGAATACAAAAGAATTTTCATAATTGTTTTTACTCCTTCAAATTTTTTTCTAAAGTGGCGAAAAATTTATCTGCTTTCATCCTTGCAATAAAAATAACCATTACATTAACGAAATTTAAAGTAAAGAGTAAAAATTAAATACACTTAAAAGTAATATATAATTTTTGAAAGATAAAAACGTTAGAGTTTGCATGCTTTTTTATTGTTTAATTTATTTTTGTTTAAATAAGCCCATTGGTATCACGTCCTTTTTTGGTTTGCTAATTTATTCAAAGTAAAAAATAATCGATTTAAATTGTATATCTTGTATTCAATTATAGTATATCACATTAAGTTTGTATGTCAATATAAACATATGTAGTTATAAAGGTATTTATTTATACTCTATATAATGATAATATATTAACGGAGGTAGTCGACATGCCTAAAAGAAATATTTATTTCAAATTTGATATGCTAATCTTATCTATATTATCTCATAGAGATTGTTATGGATATGAAATTACAAACTCAATTAAACAATTGTCTGATGGAATAATTGAGATAAAAGAAGGATCTCTATATCCAAGTTTATATAAAATGCTTGACTTGGGTTACATATCTAGTCGAGATGAGCTAGTTAATAGAAAACTACGTGTTTATTATCATATTGAACCATCTGGAATTGAATATCTAAAACAAATCACCAATGAATATAATTTATGGGAAAGCAAAATCAAAAAAATAATTTGTTATAAGGGAGAAATAACTAATGAATAGCGATGTAAAAAAATATATAAATAGTATTAAAATGTTGTTTCCTATTTTAAGAAAAGAAGAAAGGTTGTTTTTAAAGAGTTTTAGTGAAACAATCATTAAAGAGGCAAATAATGAATTTTTTTCTTATCAAGATTGTATTGATAAATTTGGTACGCCACATGAGGTATTATCGAGTTATTATGAAGAAATTGATACCAACATTTTGATAAACAAAGTTAAAAATCAACATATGTTAAAACAGTTTTTTTATTCTTTGATTATAGCTATTATTATTATTTCTTTTGTAGCGTGCACATTGTTATATAAAAGCTATAATGATGTTAAGCAAAATCATGTTTCTAATCCAGAAATTAGTATTGAAATTGTAAAATAAATAAGAAGAAACTTATATGATAAAAAAATTATATCTTGTATAATTGTAATCGCTACAATTATACAATTAAATCCAATTTATGCATTGGAAGAAAAAAATAACAATCAAGTTGTATTTTTTGATAATGGATATTATTTAGAAGTAAATGTTGAAATTTTAGATTCAAATACATCTAAAGCTACTTCAACAAGAATAGCAAAAAAAACTGCTACTTATAAAAATTCAAGTGGTGAAATTGTTTGGTTTGTTACTGTAAATGGGACATTTACTTATACTGGAACATCATCGACTTGTACTTCTTCAACTGTAATCGCTCAATCAAACGTAAGTAGTTGGAAAATTGATAGTAAAAGTGCTTCTAAAAGTGGAAATAAAGTATCTGCTAAAGCAACCGCAAAAGAATACTTTTTAGGCTTTTGTATTGATACAATTACTAAAACTGTTACATTAATTTGTGATAAGAATGGAAATGTAGCATGAAAATGAAAAAGTATATCGTCATATAAATCATATGATAAGTTAAAAATATCTAGTAGATATTTCTTTTTATCGAAAATTATTAACATTACAATTTTTTCTTTAGTAGATTCAAAAGAAAAAATTGTAAAATCTTGGATATAAAAAGGACAATGAAATCAATTGATAGTCATTGTCTTTTTTGAGTAATTGGATTATGAAAATCACTATATTTATACGGTTTAATTATAGTAATGTTTATTGACTTTTTTCATTCTTTTATATTTTCATGAATGATTTCATTATCAATAGAACGAGTTGTTTCAATACGATGTGACATTCTTAATTTATAATCAAGATTAGCCTGATAATTCAAGGAAAATAAACAAGAATAAAGAACATCAAGAATAATTGAAATAGATTCTAAAGAAGAAAAACCAGCAATCTTCGAAAAAGACTTTTCTCTTGTTGTGATATTTAAAGTCACATCTGATAAATCAGATAAATGATTTCTTCCAATACTTGTAATAGCAATAATAGGTATATGATTTTCTTTTAAAGTTTTGACAACTTGTAACATATGTGGTGTTTCACCAGAGTATGAAATACAAATAGCACATTCATTTGGTGTCATCATTGCAGCATCATGAAACATTAAATCTTGGACAATAGAAATTTGAGCTTTTTTCTGTATACGATTTAATTTAAAAACAAATTCTTCTGCAACATAAACTAAGTTTGATATCGCAAAGATTCTGACTTCTTGACTTCTATTTAAAATTTGTACAGCCTTTTGCAATGTATCATGATGAAATAAAGAAAGAGTATCATTGGCACTTTCAATATGTAAGTTTACAATTTTACTGGCAATATTCATAATTGTATCTTGATTTGTAAATGGAAGATTAGAATCAATATCTTGAAAATGTTTGTTTAAGTAATGAACTTCTTGAATATATGCTTTTTTGAAGTCGTTAAAACCTTGAAAACCTAATTTTTTTGATATTCTAATAAGTGTTGATGGTGAAGTGTATGTTTCATCAGCAATCATTTTTGTTGAATAATCTTCTATAAGTTCTTGTTTTTCCAAAATATAATGAATAATGATACGTTCACTGTTTGAAAAAGGATAAATTTTCATTCTTTCTTGTAATAACATAATCAAACACCTCTTATTTTTATTATATAGAAATAAAATATCATTTACAAATTCTTTTTAAAAATGTAAATGATATGTAAATGATGTTTGAAGATGATTGGGAAGCCTATATTTTGATATATGAGTATGTTATTTTAATGTCAGATATAAGGAGGAGAAAAATGGAAAGGTATAAAGGAAGTTATTTGAGTTATATGCTTATGTATTTATTCTTTTTTCTATCATTGGCATTGTTTTCTGGTTTGATTTCAGTTTATCTGCTTGATAAAGGTTATGATGCATCACAAGTGAGTTTTGTTGTATCGTGTTCATTTGTTGCATCAGTTATACTTCAACCATTGATTGGAAAATTAAATGATTGTTATTCATTGAAATGGGTTAATGGTATTGTGTTGTTTTGTTCTGCAATATTAGGAATTCTTTTTATCAAGGCTAATCATATATATTCTATTTCTATTTTGTATAGCTTAGCATTAGGATTGTTTAATGCAACAAAACCAGCAATAGAAAGAATCGCAACTTTATCACGACATCAATATGGGCGTATTCGTATATGGGGAACAATAGGTTATGCGATTGGCTCACAGATTAGTGGCATTATTTATGAATATATTGCTCCATCAGCTATGTATTTATTTTATTCTATTGGATTAGTATTTTGTATCATAGGTATGATAGGTGTTCAAAATCAATGCCCTTCTCAAAAAAAGAAAACAACCTATCCAAAACAAAAACTATGGAATAAACGCTTTATTGTTTATATCATTATTGTGTGTTTATTTTATGGAATCACCAACTTAAATACAACTTATTTACCAGCTATGTTTCAAGCAAGAGGAATCAGTATAGATAAAGTTTCAACCATTATTTTATTGATAACACTATCTGAGTTACCATTTGTTTATTATGCACATCGTTATATGAATAAAATATCAAATCATACTATGCTTATTTTTATCTTTGCATTACTTATCATACAATTTGGAACTTATAGTTTTATTCCATATTCTTTTATACAAATCATAGTTGCTGTATGTATAAAAGCAGTTTCAACAGTTATTTTTATCATGTTAAATATGAAAATCATTGCTTCTATAGTCAATGAAAATATGCAAATGAGTGCTCTTGCATGGGTATCAACATTTAATAGTTTTGCTTCCATTATTGTTCAACAAATAGGCGGTACAATTATAGATCGTACATCATTTACAGTTTTGTATATGATTTTATTTATATGTGCTTTATTTGGTTTCGTTGTTTGTTTTCTTTATAAATTACCATCTGGTAAAGAGTATCAACTTTTCTAGTAAAATTATAAAGTATATAAAAATGATTTGAGTTGGACTTCGTTTTTCTTTAAGTACCAACAATAAAAAGTTGCATGAGCATCTTGATCACTAATAGGAATAATCTTTCTATTTTGTGGTCTACCTTCAAGATTCATCATATAATCAGAAGTAAAAGAAGGTAAAGTTGATAATTCAATTAAATCATAGAAAACACTACGATCTTGTTGGATTAAAAACTTTGTATTTGGCATTGTTCTTTTATGCATTTTATGCCAAAAACCAATATTAGACATCAATAACATTCTTTCACCATCCATTTCTTTTAAAGAAATGGATGTTTTATTGACAAAAGGATGTGAAAAAGGTAAAGAGAAATAAAGTTGTTCTTCCATAAATGGAATACTATCAATAAAATCATCTTGACTTTCATAAGGCATAATAATAATTGTATATGTTTCATCTTTTAAACCATTGATGAGAATATCGATATCTTTAATTTCGCTAGATATTGTTTTATTAGGGAAAAAGCGTGGTGCTTTTTGGGTAAGGTGAATGATTGGGGCAGGAGCACATGATCCAATTAAAAATGTATGTAAATTTCTATCAAAAGATTTTAATTGTGTTTTCATATTGTGGGTATCTTGAATAATTCTTTTGGCATAATCAACAGCTTGTAACCCTGTTTCATTGAAAGAAATCTTATTTTTAGTACGTGTAAATAAAGTGACATCAAGTTCTTCTTCTAATTTTTGCATGGAACGAGTTAAAACAGGTTGAGATATATGTAAATGTTGGGCAGCATTTGACAAGGTTTTGTATTCATAAAAAGCAATAAGATATTGTAATTGTTCTAATTCTAGCATATTTATCCTCCTCACTATTCTATTTCATTATAGCAGATTTCTATATTGATATTGTACTTTTTTTAAAAAAGTCAATAAAATATAGGTGTAAGGAGGGATTAAGATGATATTCTACTATACAGCAACAGGAAATAGCTTATTTGTTGCTAGGCAACTTGATAAAGATATTTTCAGTATTCCACAAGAATTAAAAAAAGAAGTTCTTGAATATAAAGATGAAGCAATTGGTATTGTTTCTCCTATATATGCTGGTGAACTTCCTCAAACAGTAAGAAGATTCATTGAAAAAGCAACATTTCATACAAATTATTTCTATATGATATTAACATATGGAAAAGATGATAGTGTTGCTGGTATTTGGAGTGAGACATTTTGTAAACAAAATGACATACATGTTGACTTCATTCAAACAATAAAGATGGTAGATAATTATTTACCTTCATTTGATATGGAAGAAGAAATAATCATTAATCAAAAAATTAACGAACAATTAAAACAAGTCATCATCAATGTCAAAGACAGAAAAAAAGATATTCCACTTCCAACTCAAGAAGGAAGAAAGCTTTATGAAATTGTTTCTAAACGATTTCAAGAACAACCAGAGTTAAACAATGGTGAAATGATAGTTATGAGTAAGTCGTGTGAAGGATGTTCTATTTGTCAACAAGTCTGTCCTATTGGAAATATTATCATTGAAAATGGACGAGCAAAAAGATTATCAAAAACATGTGATTTTTGTTTGGCTTGTGTGCATAGTTGCCCATTTCAAGCCATTGGATTAAAAAAAGAAAAAAATCCATCAGCAAGATATCGTCATCCTCACATTACTTTAAAAGATATAGTGAAATCAAATAAACAAGGAGAGTAGAAGAATGAAAAAAACTTTATATTTAATGAGACATGGACAAACTTTATTTAATTTACAACATAAAATTCAAGGATGGTGTGATGCACCATTAACAGAGCTTGGTATTAAACAAGCTCAAATAGCTGGTCAATATTTTAAAGAAAACAATGTTACATTTGATCATGCTTATAGTTCAACTTCAGAAAGAGCATGTGATACATTAGAATATGTCACTGATTTTAAAATGCCTTATACAAGATTAAAAGGTTTAAAAGAATGGAATTTTGGAGCATTTGAAGGTAAAGATGAATGTTTAAATCCTAAGTTACCATATGGAGATTTCTTTAAACAATTTGGTGGTGATGGAGAATTAGAATTAAGAGAAAGAATGGTCAATACACTTACAGAAGTTATGAATAAAGAAGATCATGAGGTTGTTTTAGCAGTATCACATGGAGCTGCTTGTGCACAATTCTATCGTGCTTGGGAAAAATACGCAAAAGTCTTAAAAACAGAAAGATTTTATAATTGTTGTATTTTAAAATTTGAATATGAAGATGGAATCTTTACTTTGGTAGAAATTCATAATCATGATTTTTCAAATTTATAGGAGATAGATATGTTTAATTTTAAAGTTGATTTATTAAAAGATAAGATATTAAAAGCGATTATTATCTTTGCGATACCTATTCTTATTTCTAATATATTTCAACAATTTTATAACACTATGGATACAATGATTGTTGGTAATGTGTTAGGAGATACATCACTTGCAGCAATAGGGGCATGTACAGCTGTATATGACTTATTAGTTGGTTTTGCACTTGGTGTTGGGAATGGATTGAGTATTGTCGTTGCAAGAAACTATGGAGCCAGAAATGAAAATTTATTAAAACGTTCTGTAGCAGGAGCACTTATCATAGGTTTATTGTTGACTATCGTTATTATGATTATATCGCAATTAGGGTTATATCCTTTGTTGCAGTTATTAGATACACCACAAAATATTATTGGTGAATCTTATTCATATATATCATGTATTACTTTATTTGTAGGAGTTATGTTTGCATATAACTTATGTGCTGGATTACTACGTGCTATAGGAAATAGTTTTATGCCTCTTGTTTTCTTGATTATTTCTTCAATCATTAATATTGGATTAGACTTATTATTTATTACAGAATTTCATATGGGAATACAAGGAGCTGCTATCGCAACGGTAATTTCACAAGGTATATCAGCAATTCTTTGTATTGTCTATATGTTAAAGAAAACACCTTTATTAATTCCTAAAAAAGAGCATTTTGCTTTTGATAAATCTTTATATCAAGAATTATTAGGACAAGGTTTTTCGATGGGATTTATGATGGCAATTGTATCTAGTGGTACAGTCATTCTTCAAAAAGCTATCAATGGTTTTGGATATTTAACGATTGCAGGACATACGACAGCAAGAAAAATCAATGCATTCTTAATGATGCCTGGTGGAACAGTAGCAGCTTCTTTATCAACATTTGTTTCACAAAATAGAGGAGCAAATCAAAGAGATAGAATTATAGAAGGAGTTAAAACTGGCTTTAAAATTGCTTTTGTATGGGGAGTGATTGCAACTGTTTTGATGTTATTTTTTGCTGAACCATTAATTGCAATGGTTTCTGGTTCAAATGAAGCAGTTGTTTTAAATAATGGCTCACTATATTTAAAAATCAATGCACCATTTTATGCTGTATTAGGAATATTACTTATTTTAAGAAATGCATTACAAGGATTAGGAAAAAAGATTGTTCCACTTGTTTCTAGCATTATAGAATTCTTTGGTAAAGTTGTGTTTGCTGTGGTTTGTATTCCAATGTTAGATTATTTTGGTGTTATTATTTGTGAACCAGTCATCTGGTGTTTAATGACAATTCAATTAATATATGCATTTTATACAAATCCATATATTAAAAATAAGGAGGATATATAAATGGATTATATAACATTAAATAATGGAATAAAAATGCCTTGTGTAGGTTTTGGTGTTTTTCAAATTCAAGATAAAGAAGAATGTGTAAAAGTGGTGTTAGATGCTATTGAATCAGGTTATCGTTTAATAGATACAGCACAATCATATGGAAATGAAGAAGCAGTAGGAGAAGCTATACAAAAAGTTTCAATACCTAGAGAAGAATTATTCATTACAACAAAAGTATGGATTACTAATGGTGGATACGAAAAAGCCAAAGTATCTATTTTAGAATCATTAAATAAAATGAAATTAGATTATTTAGATCTTGTTTTAATCCATCAACCGCTTAATGATTATTATGGAACATATAGAGCAATGATTGATTTATATAAAGAAGGTAAAATAAAAGCTATCGGTGTTAGTAATTTCTATCCTGATAGATTGGTTGATTTAACATTGTTTAATGAAATTGTTCCAGCGATCAATCAAATAGAAGTCAATCCATTTCATCAACAAATAGAAGCCCAAAAAATAAATGAAAAGTATCATGTACAATTACAAGCATGGGCACCATTTGCCGAAGGAAGAAATGGAATGTTTACAAATCCATGTTTAAAAGAAATTGGAGATAAATATGGAAAATCAGTAGGACAAGTTATATTAAGATGGTTGGTTCAAAGAGGAATTGTCCCACTAGCAAAAACAGTTCATAAAGAAAGAATGTTAGAAAATATGAATATCTTTGATTTTAAACTTACTCAAGAAGATATGGATCTGATTACATCTATGGATAAAAAAGAAAGTTCTTTCTTTAATCACCAAGAAGCTTCCTCTGTAGAACGTTTAGCAAGTCTTGTAAGATGAAAGAATGTTTAAAAGGCATGACAATCTATGAAATATAAGCATTAGACATATCAATGCAATAGAATTATACTCATTGTATAAGGAGGACGTATAATGCAAACAAATAAAATATTAGTTACTTATTTTTCAGCAAGCGGACAAACAAAAAAATTAGCACAAACAATTTCAAGTGTTACACAAGGTGATTTATTTGAAATAGAACCTAAAGAAAAATATACTTCTGCTGACTTAAATTGGAATGATAAAAAAAGTCGTAGTTCAATTGAAATGGAAGATCAAATATCACGACCAGAAATATTAAATAAGAAAGAAAATATGAATGATTACAATATTATTTTTGTAGGTTTTCCTATTTGGTGGTATGAAGCACCACGTATTATTGAAACCTTTTTAGAAAGCTATGATTTTAGTAATAAAACAATTATTCCATTTGCAACTTCTGGAGGAAGTGGCATGGGAAAAACAGATAGTATTTTAGAAGCTTGTTGTACAGGAGCAATATTTAAAAAAGGTAAGAAATTAAATGCTTATGCTAGTGAAAAAGAAGTAAAAAATTGGCTTGAAAGTTTAGATTTATAAAATTTAGGATAAGAAAAAAGCTATAGTAGTTATAGCTTTTTCTTTCCCTTTTTTTATTTAGCTGAGTATGTTTGTTTAAATAATTCACTGCCGTCACCATTATTATAAACAACAGTTACTGTAATGCCTGTAATTTCTGTTTCTGTTTCTAATTGTTTTGCGATACCTTCAAAAGATGAACTCATCGTTTCCATAGTTTTTTCAAGCGTAGGTTTAATCATAGTAACTTCTTCAGCAGTGTAAGTTTGTGAGTATGTGAAAGAATAAATAACTTCATTTTCTTTGATATCTACTCCCATCTTTCCTAGTGAACTTGAATTTTGTTCAGCAATTTTATCAAGTTCTTCTTGAAGTTCAGTATTACTATTAGCATAGTCTTCAAAAGTTTTTGGTTCACTACCACAGCCAAATAACATAAATGATGTTGCAAAGACCATGACTAAGCTCATAATGATCTTTGCTAAACGAGATTTTTTCATAATATTTTTCCTCCTAATATATTATATCTAAATTAATTGTAGCTAATAAAAATTATAAAAGCAAACAAATACGACTTTGTGTAAAAAAAGTTTTTTTAATTAAGGTGTCATTTTTTAATGTCCTTTTTCTTATCCTATAATTGTGTTATAATAGGCTATACTTTATAAAAAGAGGCGAGTTTATGGGTAAAACAAATACAAAGAAAATGGTTCAAGGAGCTATGATTGCTGCGATTTTTGGTGTTTTGGCAGTTTTTAATACATATACTGGTAGTTTGTTTGATATCTTTATTTGTTATGTGATGGTTGTGCCATTAGTTTGGTATGGCTATACTTATGATATGAAAAGTAATGCCATTGTGTGTGTAGTTTCTATGTTTGTAATCGCAATGATGGGATTGCCATTTTTTATTATTTCTTCGATATCATCTTGTTTGGCGGGGATGTTTATTGGTGAATGTTTAAAAAAGAAACAGAGAAAAGAGATTATTTTATTGGGTACATTTGTGATTATGCTTTTTAATAATATTTTGATATATGAAGTTTTTGCTGGTTTATTAGAAATGGATTTAATCAGTGAATTGACTTTGACTTATCAAGAGATTTCTCAGTTTATTCCTCGTTTGACACAAACCATAACATTACAAACATTTTTATCATTTATTCCATTTATTTTAATTATTATGTCAGTTATGGAAATGTATGTTGTTGTATTGATGTGTCAAGTCATGTTAATGCGATTAAAGGTAGAGTTTCCTGGTAGTTTTCATATTGCGACAATGCATTTGAGTCGAAAGTGTGGTTATGTTGTTGGTGGTTTGATGGTTGGTTCTTATTTTTTGAATCATTTTGTTGGTATTGATAGTGTTTATTTAACTTATGTTTATACTTTATGTATGTTTATTTTAGGTTTACAAGGGTTATCTTTTGTTTGTTTTTATTTGATTATGAAAGGAAAACCTAAATGGATGTTTTTGGCATTTCTTGTTGTGTTTTTACCGATTGCAAGTACAATTTATATTGTCTTAGGAATCTTGGATATATTTAGTGATTTAAGAAGAAATATATTGTATAATGAAAATAATAAAGGATAGGAGGATGAAATGATATGACTAAGAAAATATTACAGTTACGTAATGTGATTATGGCTTTATTAATAGGAGAATGTTTTCTTTTATTTGGTCTGTATTTTATTTTAAATAATCCTTTATTGTTTGCGATTGCTATTTATGCTTTGATTAAGAATATTATTTTATTATTTGTTTTCATTTATTTGACTTATTTAAGTGAAACGAATACAATGAGTGTCTCTGATGCTTTGAATGTCGATGCAAAGAATGCTTTTATTTTTGGTGGTATTGGTTTAGTTCAGTATGATGAAAATAGAAATATTTCTTGGACAAGTGATTTGTTTAAAGAATTAAATATTAATATTATTGGTGTTAAATTATTAGAATGGCAACCAAAGTTAGCTTCTTTATTTGAAGATGAAGATATTAAAGTTATTGATGTGAAAGGACGTAAGTTTGAAGCTTATAATAGTCGTGAAACAAAATTAATCTATTTAAAAGATGTGACACAATTTCTATCTTTGAAACAAGATTATTTAGATCAACAAGTTTGTATGGCTTATATTACTATTGATAATTATGAAGAAACTTTAGAAAATGCTGATGAGCCTAAGATGGCTTTGATTCAATCAAAATCAAGACAAATTATTGTGGATTGGGCATATTCTAATGGAATTATTATTAGAAGATTTAAGTCAGGTGGTTATTTGGCTTTCTTTAATGAAAGAATTTATAAAAAGCAAGTTGAAAACAAGTTTGCAATTCTTGATGCTTTTAAGGAAATGTCGCATGAGTTAGATGAAGTGATGACTTTAAGTATTGGTATTGGTAGAAATTCTAGAGTCTTAAGAGAACTTGATGATATGGCTTCTTCGGCATTAAATTTAACTTATTCTCGAGGTGGGGATCAAGTTGCTGTTAAATCTGGTGATGATAATGTTAAATTCTTTGGTGGGAATAGTGATACTTTTGAAAAAACGAGTAAAGTACGTGCAAGAGTTATTGCTCAATCATTAGCAGGTTTGATTAAGAATTCTAGTCAAGTTTTTGTTATGGGACATAAGAATTCCGATTTAGATTCTTTTGGAGCTTCTTTAGGGGTTGCCCGTATTGCTCAGGCATATGGAAAAAAGAGTTGTGTTATTGTTGATCTTGATTCTATAGAACAAAAAACAAAAGATGTTGTGAATTTGATTAAAAATAAAGATAAGTATAAAGGTTTGATTACATCTTTTAATGAAGCATTAGAGCGTATTGACAAGAATACATTGTTGATATCGGTTGATAATCATAAACCTAGCTTAGCTATTTCTTATGCATTATTAGAGCGAGTTAAGAATAAAGTTGTTATTGATCATCATCGTCGTGGTGAAGAGTTTATAGAAGCACCTATTTTGACATATTTAGAGCCTGCTGCTTCAAGTACGGTTGAGTTAATTGTTGAATTATGTGAATATCAAAATATTGATTTAACGATTAATGAACTTGATGCAACGATTATGTATTCAGGTATGCTTGTGGATACAAATGGATTTAAGCAACGTGTTGGGGTGCGTACATTCCAATCTGCTGCAGTACTTAAAGATTTACAAGCCAATGTGACGCAAGCTTATGAGTTTTTAGAAGATTCATATAAAGAAACATTACAAAAACTATCTATTACTCAAAATACATATCAATATAATTCGTTTATTTTGGTTGCTTTGGGTGATGAAGAAAAAGAATATCCAAGAGCATTACTTGCAAAAGCAAGCAATTCATTGTTAGAAGTGAGTGGTATTAAAGCAACTTTTACAATCGCAAAAGTAAGTAAAAATGTAGTTGCTATTAGTGCTCGTAGCACTAAAGGTATTAATGTTCAAATTATTATGGAAAATATGGGTGGTGGTGGACATTTTTCAATGGCTGCTGCTCAATTTGATGATAAGAGTATTGAAGAAGTACGTCAATTATTAGAAGAAAAAATTAAAGAATATTTAGAAGATAGAGGTGAAGTAGAATGAAAGTCATTTTAACACAAGATGTAAAAAAAGTAGGAAAAAAAGGGGAAATTGTGAATGTTGCTGATGGGTATGGTCAAAATTTCCTTATTAAAAATGGTTTAGCAGTTTTGTCTACTCCTAGAGGGAGAGAAGTTGTTGCTGAAAATAAAGAAAAAGAACGTTTACAAGATTTAGAAAATAAGAAAAAAGCTGAAGAATTAAAAGCACATATTGAAACATTAACTTTAGAATGTAAGATTAATGCTGGTAAAGAAGGAAGAACTTTTGGTAGTGTTTCTACAAAAAATGTTGTTGAAGAAATGATGAAACAACATAATATTAAACTTGATAAAAGAAAATTTATTAATGCGAGTCCAATTCAAGCATTAGGATATACAAAATTAAAAATAGAATTATATAAAGATGTTATTGCAACAATTAATGTTCATGTTAGTGAAAAATAAGGAGGAGTAAAGATGGCAAGAGAATATCCACACGATATAGAAGTAGAAAAAGCATTACTTGGTTCTATGTTGATTTCTAAAGAAGCTTGTAATGAAATTATGTCTCTTACAACAAAAGATGATTTTTATCTTGATAGCCATCGTATTCTTTTTGAAGCTATGTTGTCTGTTAATGAATTAGGAAATGTTGTTGATGTGACAACTTTATCATCGTATTTGGAAGATAAGAAATTAATGAATAAAGTTGGAGGCTATGATTATTTGTATGAATTAAGTGAGTCGGTACCAACAACTGCACATAGACAATATTATTTGAAGATTTTAAGTGAAAAATCTTTACTTCGTAAATTAATAAAAGCATCGACAGATATTATTGAAAGTGCTTATGGAGATATTAATAATTTAAATGATTATATAGGTAGTGTTGAAAAGGATTTCTTAAATGTAACAAGAGATCGTAATGCTGGTGAATTTAAGAATGTAAAATCTGTTATTCAAAATGTTACTGATCGTTTGATTATGTTACAGAAATCTGATGGGAAAATATCTGGTGTAAAAACAGGTTATTATGATTTAGATAAGTTAACTTCAGGTTTTCAAAAAGGGGATTTGATTATTTTAGCTGCTCGTCCTTCAGTTGGGAAAACGGCATTTGCGTTAAATATTGCTTATAATGTTTCTTTACATGCTGATGAAGCAGTTGCAGTATTTTCATTAGAAATGCCTGCTGAACAATTGATTCAGCGTATTATTTGTGCGGCAGGAAGTTTAAATGCGGAATCATTACGTTCTGGTTCAATATTAAAAGAAAGTAATGAGAGATATTATGCGGCAGCAGAAAAAGTAGGGAAATGTAATCTTTATATAGATGATACTCCAGGTATTCGTGTCGGAGAAATTGCAGCTAAATGTCGTCGTTTAAAACAAGATCATGGTTTAAAGATGATTATTATTGACTACTTACAGTTAATTTCAGGACCAGCTAATAGTAGAGAATCACGTCAGCAAGAAGTTTCTGACATCTCACGTCAATTAAAAATGATTGCCAGAGAGTTAGAAGTGCCAGTTATTGCCTTAAGTCAGTTATCACGTTCAGTTGAAAAACGTGATAATAAACGTCCTGTTTTATCAGATTTACGTGAATCTGGAGCGATTGAACAAGATGCTGATATTGTTTCATTTATTCATCGTGAAGACTATCAAGATCCTAAAAAAGAAGCAGAAACACAAGGGGCTACTGATATTATCATTGCCAAACATCGTAATGGTGCATTAGCAGATATTCGTTTGATATTCCAAAAACAATACAGTAAATTTGCTAACCCAGCACGTAAAGATCAACAAATTAATCCTATGGAAGGTGTTAAAGATGTTAGAGCATAACATCTATGAATATCTTGAACATTGTCATATTGATTATCAAGTTGTTGAACATAAGGCAATTGATACTATTGAAGAAATGCTTCAACAAGATATACCACATCATGAATGGATAGTAAAAAACTTATTTCTTCGTGATGATAAAAAAAGACATTATTATTTATTAGTTTTAGAACAAAGCAAAAAAGTTCAAATGAAAGATTTAAGAAATAAAATCAATTCAAGATCTTTAAGTTTTGCATCAAATCAAGATTTATTAAAATATCTAAAAGTTCCACAAGGAAGTGTAACACCATTAGCTGTTTTCAATGATGATACACATAATGTAGAAGTTATTATAGATAAAGATATAACAGAAATGATAGGAATACATCCACTTATCAATACAAAAACAATCTTTATGAAAAAAGTATCTTTGATACAACTTCTTAAAGATTGTTCATACACTGTAAAAGAAATAAAAATATAGCATGTGCTATATTTTTATTATACTTTCTTTTCAAATTGTTGATGGCAGGTAGGGCAAGTAATTGTAATTTCGCCTTTTCTTTTAGGAACTCTTAAATATTGATGGCAGTTTGGACATTTTAAATATTTATGAGTATGTCTATACTTCCATTTGTTTTTTTGTCTATTGATAAATTTTCTTATGCCAGATGTTTTACTTAAATAAAAATCATTTTCAGCTCTACGTTTATAATATTGCTTAGAAAGCATTCTATAAAGACAGTAAATAACTAAAACATAAGAAGGAATAACCATAGGAGGAAATACCCAAGATAAAACAATACATATTAAATAAGAAATAAATAAAAAATTACCAAATTGATCTACCCCATAACGCCCATACATAAAGTTTCTTAACCATTTCATTATTTCATCACCTACTTCATTATATATATCAATTATGAATGAAATATGTACAAAAATACAAATAAGAATTATGTCTAATTTCTTGTTTTTAACTATTTAAAAATAATATATTTATAGTATAATAGATGGGTATGAAAGGAAGTTGTTTATGTATAATCAATATCGAGAAGGATTTTTAGAAGTTATTTGTGGATGTATGTTTGCTGGAAAAACAGAAGAACTTATTAGACGTATTAATGTTTTATCATTTGCTAAAAAAAATATTATTACATTTAAACCAAAGGTAGATAACCGTTACTCAGAACATGAAATTGTATCACATGCTGGAGCACATATTCCATGTATCGTTATAGAACGAGCAAAAGATATTTTAAAACATGTTCAAGATGATACTGATGTGATTGCAATTGATGAGGTCCAATTCTTTGATGAAGGAATTGTTGATGTTTGTGAATATCTAGCAGATCAAGGATTACGTGTTATGGTAGCCGGATTAGATAAAGATTTTAGAGGAGAACCTTTTCCTTCAATGGCTAATCTTTTACCACGTGCTGAATTTGTTACAAAATTAACTGCTGTTTGTGCAAAATGTGGAGCACCTGGTACACGTACACAACGTTTAATTAATGGAAAACCTGCTTCTTTTGAAGATCCAATTGTGGTTATTGGAAGCACTGAACAATATGAACCACGTTGTCGTCATTGTCATGAAATCTTAAATAAACCACATAAATTTTAAAAGTTCATTTTCAAGACACAATTCTTATATATATTAATTGTGTCGAAAGACAAATACGATAGTATTGATTCCCCTCAAATCTATCATATATCCCTGTTAGAGATGTTTCCCCAAAACATCTCTTTCTTTTTTATTTTTTAATAAGTTCATAAAAACTTCTTAACTTGTTCATATATAATTCATATTGACAAGTTATATTATAGTTGTGAAGAAAAGAAATTCATAAACCCCTCCCTTTTAAATAACATAGTAGTAAAAAAGGAATCGAAGTTCCCCGCTTCGGTTCCTTTATTTTTTTAAATAATCAATAACTAAATCTAATGAGTCTAAGATTGCTGTTGTTTTTTTTGCATATTCTTCTTCAGGATATTTCATATCTGGGATACAAATAACTTTAATTTGTCCTCCATTAGCAGCTTGAATACCTGCTTCACTATCTTCTAAAACAAGTGCTTCACTTGGTTGAACACCTAATTTTTCACAAGCTCTCAAGAAAACTTCAGGGTTTGGTTTTCCATTTTGAACTTCATCTCCACAAATAGAATCATCAAAATATTTTTCAATATCAGCTAATTCAAGAATGTGATCAACACGATTACGATGACTAGAAGTTGCGACAATTGTTTTATAATTATTTTCTTTTAAATATTCTAATAATTCAATTAATCCTTTTTTTAAAGGAACTCCTTCATTATCAAATAAATCTGCCATATACTTATGTACTTCTGGAACAACTTCATCTAAGTTAAATTCATTACCATATTCTTCAGCAAATAATTGTTTTGCAGTTTGAATTGTCTTGCCTAATAAAGTTTTATAAAATTCTTCAGTGATTGTTAATCCCATTTCACCCATTACTTTTTTGTAACCATCAAAAGTGACTCTTTCACTATTAATCATTAAACCATCCATATCAAAAATGACTGCTTTTATCATATCTATATCCTCCATTATTATCTATCGTAAGTATAAAAAAGAAAAAGAAATGTGTCAATTAAAAAAGCAAAGATTATATCATTATTATTTTGCTTATTTTGTTTGTTTATATTATAATGTAAAGGATTTGGAGGTTAGAATATGAATAATATGATAGAAAGATTGGAATCAATCGCAAGAAGATATGAAGAATTAAATCAAATGTTAATGGATCCTAGTATTGCTAGTGATATAAAAAAGATGACAGAAGTTTCAAAAGAACAAGCATCATTAGAAAATGCATTTAATCTATATCAAGAATATAAACAAATTCTAAGTGGTATTGAAGAAGCTAAAGAATTGATGAATGAAAGTGATGCTGAAATTAGAGAAATGGCAGAATTAGAATTAAGTGAACTAGAAGAAAAGAAACCTCACATAGAAGAAAAACTTCACTTAGAATTAATTCCAAAAGATCCTAATGATAATAAGAATGTTATTGTAGAAGTACGTGGAGCTGCTGGTGGAGATGAAGGAAATATCTTTGCTGGTGACTTATATAGAATGTATGTCAAATATGCTGAATCACAAGGATGGAAGATTGAAATTATGGAAGCTCAAGAATCTGATGCTGGTGGTTATGCATTAATATCATTTATGGTTAAAGGTGATGGCGTTTATTCAAAATTAAAATTTGAATCTGGATCACACCGTGTTCAACGTGTACCTAAGACAGAAACACAAGGACGTGTGCATACATCTACAGCAACTGTACTTGTTATGCCTGAAGCAGAAGAAGTCGATGTTGAAATTAATGCAAGTGATTTAAGAATTGATACTTATCGTGCCTCAGGGGCTGGTGGACAACATATCAATAAAACAGATTCAGCAGTACGTATTACTCACATTCCAACAGGAACAGTGACAACTTCTCAAGATGGGCGTAGTCAACATGACAATAAAGATAAAGCTATGAGAGCTATGCGTACAAAATTATATGAAATGAAGTTACGTGAACAAGAAGAAGCTTTAGGTAGTGAAAGAAGAAATAAAATCGGTAGTGGAGATCGTGCTGAAAAAATCAGAACTTACAACTATCCACAAAACCGTGTTACTGATCATCGTATTGGTTTAACGATTCAACAATTAGATCGTATTATGGAAGGTAAATTAGAAGATATTATTGAAGCATTAATTAATGAAGATCAACGTTTAAAACTTGCAGGTGAAGAATAATGACTGTTAGAGAATTGATTCGTCAAAGTGAAGCATTATTAGATGAAAAAGATAAAGATTGTAATGTTGCGAAGGTATTGTTTTATCATTTGGCTAATAAAGAGCCTCATCAATTATATTTAATGATGGATGAAGAAGTTGATGAAGATTTATATCAAGCTTTTCAAGCAGGTATGAAAAGATATATGGATGGAGAACCTATTCAATATATTAAAGGAAAAGAAACTTTCTTTTCTAGAGATTTTACTGTTAATGAAAATGTTTTGATTCCTCGTTATGAAACAGAAGAATTGGTTGAAAATATTTTATATAGAATTGATGATTATTTTGAAGATTATCAAACCATTGATTTATGTGATGTAGGAACTGGTTCTGGTGCGATTGCGATTTCGCTTGCTTTAGAGGAACGTAAATTAAATGTTGTGGCTACTGATATTAGTCAAGATGCTTTAGAAGTAGCAAAATTAAATGCCAAAGATTTAGGAGCGAATATTGAGTTTTATCAAGGTGATATGTTAGCTCCATTACTAGATAGACAGATTAAGGTAGATATTTTTGTGTCTAATCCACCATATATTCCACAAGAACAAGATATTGAAAGTGTTGTGAAAGATAATGAACCACATGTTGCATTATTTGGCGGTCAAGATGGTTTATATTTCTATCGTTTGATTTTTTCACAAGTGAAAGATCTTTTAAAAGAACGTGCTTTATTAGCGTTCGAAATGGGATTTGATCAAAGAGAACTCATGGAAGAAGCTATAGAACAATATTTCCCAAATACACCATATGAAATCATTAAAGATATGAATGGTAAAGATCGTATGTTATTCATTTATTATCATTTAAAGGATGAACAATGATTGTAGAAACTTATCGACTCTATATCCGTCCTTTAAATGAAAAAGATGCTCCTGCTATGAGTCATTATCGTAATAAAGAAGAAGTTGCTAAATATCAAACATGGAAACATTATTCTTTAAACGATGCTTTAAAACGTATTCAACATTGTCAAAGAATAGATGTATATAATCAACCAAGAACAGATTATCATTTAGCAGTTGTTTCTAAACAAAACCAACAAATGATTGGTGATATTTTTGTAGAAATTGTTAATCGAAAGACCTTTGTTTTAGGATATACTCTTGATAGTGAATTTTGGTCTTTGGGATATGGTAGTGAATTTGTTGGTGCTTTTATAGAGTATATGAAAGTGACTTATGATATGAAAAAGGTACTTTGTTATGTTTATCCAGATAATGACAGGTCAATTCGATTATTAAAAAAATTAGGGTTTCATAAATTTGAAGAATCTTATTTTTATGGCGATATTGGATATATGAAGAAATTATAGACTATTTCCTCGGAAATAGTCGTTTTTCATATCTTTTCCATATTTTTATATTATAATGTAAAATGAAATGAGGTGCATTGAATGAAGGTTTTATTGGTTGAAGATGAAAAATTAATACGTATGTTTATTGTGGAGTATTTTGCTAAGCAAGGTGCTGCAGTGATAGAAGCAAGTGATGGATATCAAGCTTTAAGTTTAATGGATGATAGTTTTGATATTGTTTTATTAGATATTATGATGCCAGGGATTGATGGGTATGAAGTATGTAAATTGATTCGTCAAAAAAGCGAAATACCTATTTTATTTATCAGTGCACTAAGTGAAGAAGAAAATAAATTAAAAGGTTATGAATTAGGAGCAGATGATTTTATTTCTAAACCTTTTACACCTTCATTGTTATATGCAAAATGTCATGCTTTATTAAAAAGATTAAAGAAGGAAACAAATTCTATAGATGAAGGAATGTTGCATATAGATATAGATACTCATGAAGTTTATGTGAATGATGAACTTATACAATTGTCACATAAAGAATATCAATTATTATTATATTTTATTGAAAATAAACGTAAAATCTTATCAAGAGATCAATTGTTAGATCATATTTGGGGATATGATTATTATGGTGATCAACGTATTGTAGATACATATGTTAAGAAGTTAAGAAAAAAATTAAAAGAAGCTTCTTGTTATATTCAAACAGCTATTAAAATAGGGTATATGTTTGATCCTAAGGGGTGAAAGTGTGAAAATTCGTTTAAATTTAATGTTGAAGATTACTGGTTTGATTCTTTTGGCTTTTGTATTGGTCTTAGGCAATGAAATTCGATTAGGTATTGATCGGTATATGAAAAACACATTAGAAACTGATGCAGAAATTAATGTTCGTACATTGGATAAACTGCTAAAAGAATATACTGATGAAACTGTCAATCAAAGTTTAAGTTTTCAAAGTGATAAATTTGAAGAAATATATAGTGATTTTTTATCTGGGGATTCAACACTGGTGAAAAGTTTAGTTACTCGTGATGGAAAAATTTTAGATATTTCTAGAGAAACTGAAGAAGATACACAAATATGTTTATTGGTTAAAAATTTTCAAGGAAAAAAAGATTGGCCGATTTATTTTCATCTTGATAGTATGGGTAGTAAAGATATTGATAATTTAGAAAATGAACTTACTAATGAAAATCAAGAGGAATGTAATGTAACTATTCATTATGTCAATTTACAGAGTTCTGATGAAACAAATAATGAATTAGATCAAATAGATGTTGCTCAAATAGATGTTAATGAAAAAACAATTGTCAAAAGAGAAGTGAATGGTGACATTCAAAAATTATCAGGAAAAGCAAGTTTTTATTTAAGTCAATATAAAGAAATCTTTTTTAGTAATAATAGTCAACCTATTACTCAAGGCAATATTACAAGAATTGTTTCAGAAAATAATGCTAAGATTGTGATAGATTATCATGATGCGATGAATGGAGTTCGTAATCAATTACAGAATCATTTTAAGCAATATATTGATATGGATAAGGTTTTTGTAGGGACGAGTTATGGAGAATATTATCTTTTAGAACCTTATCGTTATGAAAGTAAGTATTATTCTTCTGTTCTTGTGCCTATTATTGATTGGAGAGTATATAATAAGATTTATGAAGAAACTTTTGATGAAGTAGAAAATGATGAAAATATAATTAAAGAATCGACATTGGGATATGTTATTATAACTCAAGAATATTCTGATTTAACAATGAGTTCTATGCAACAATTTATGATTGATAACTTTTCTACGTATTTTTTGGCTTTCTTATTAATTATATGTATATGTTTAATTATTGCTTATATGATTATTAAACCAATACGAAGGATAGAAACAACAGCTAAGCATATCGCACACAAAGAATTTGATTATCCCATTGATATGACACGACATGATGAATTGGGTGACTTAGCACGTAGTATTGATATTATGAGTAAGGAATTAGAAAAAACAATTAATGATTTATATCAAAAAGTAGAAAAAGTCAAACAACTAGAAAATATAAGAAAAGAGTTTGTATCTAATTTTACACATGAAATCAAAACGCCTCTAGGCATTATAAATGGTTTTAGTGAATTGGTTGAATTAGAACAAGATGAACAAAAACGTAATGAATATATTAGTATTATTCAAAATGAAACTAAAAAAATAAATAATCTTGTATTAGCAATGTTAGAATATTCTCGATTAGAATCAGCTTCCATACCATTAAAAATAGAGGAAGTTGATATGCTAGAAGTTGTAGATGAAGCTATAAGTTCAATGAGTTTTTTATTCCAAAAAAAGAATATACGTTTACAGACTTCTCTTGATTTTGTTAATATTCAAGCAGATCGTTTTAGAATGGAAATGTTAATTACTAACTTTATAAGTAATGCTATTCGTTATACGAAAGAAGGAAATACTATTGATATCCATTTAGATGAACATACTTTTTCTATTGAAAATGAAGGAGCATATATTCCTGAAGAACATCTAGAAAAAGTATGGTTGACTTTTCATAAAGTCGATAAAGCAAGAAATGAGGAAGGAACAGGTATTGGTTTAGCTATCTGTCGTTCTATTTTAGAACTTCATCGTTTTGAATATGGAGTTAAAAATACTGAAACAGGTGTATTGTTTTATTTCCATTTTTAATAATGAAACTTCTTGGTAGATGTACTAAGAAGTTTTTTGTTTATCATTATAAAATCTTTTTTTATTATGTCTACAAACTGACAAATAATTTGTTATGGAACGATTATAATGACAAACGAGGTGAAAATATGGAATTAATAATGAGTCAAAAACGTACTCATAAAGTACGTATACATTTAGTTTTTTATACATGTATGATTTCTTTTTTGTTTTCTCTTGTCCAAATACATGAAACAGCACTTTTGTTTGTCCTCCCTTTCTTTTATGTGTGTTTTATGTGTGGCTATCAATCAATACTAGGTTACTTTATAGGGGTTAGTGTTAGTATAAGCTTGTTTCGAGTTCCTATAGATATCCTTTATATCAGTATTTTAAGCTTTGCTATCTTAAAGATTTGTCAGTTCTTTCATACCATGAAAGCATCATATATGCCTTATTTATTAACACTTGTTGCAGGAGTGTATTATGCATATATGCAAATTGATTTGCTTATGACACTTTTATTAACAATTCTCACTTATGTTAATCTTATTGTATTTACATATTTACCACCTATATTTATACATAATCAATCACAATTATTGACTCATGAAAGAATGAAAGCTTTAAGTATTGTGATTCTCGTCTGTATTATGAGTTTACTCCCTTACTCATCAGCAATTACAATGATTCTTGTTCGTGTTTTTTTACTTGTGATGATTTATCATCAAAGCATTGATGATCTTTTACCTGCCTTATTTTATGTTTCTATGTTGATATTATTAGTAGATATAGGTTTTAAAGATGATGTGCTTGCGATTTTTATTCCTTTATTTTTCTTTTATATGTTTCATTTAAAATCAAAATGGACATTAACATGCCTTTATTTAGTTAGTCATGTGACATTACCTTTCTTTGTTGATTTTTCTTATACTTATTATGGGTTAATTGTTGTTATGAGTGGTTTTATCTTTTTATTATTGCCAATTTCTCATAAACCAATTGTTTTATCTTCTTCTTTTGAAGAAATGACTTTAAAACAACAAATCACAAAACAGGTTGATTCTTTTTGTCATTTGTTTCAACAAATGACATCTTTATTTAATGAATCTCCAGTTCATAATCATTCATTGGAATATATAGGTTATATTTATGAAGATGTTTGTCAAAATTGTTCAAGCTGTGAATCTTGTTTTAACCATCAATATGGACCTAATCGTTTAGTTAAATTAATGAATAAAGGATTAAAAGAAAATTATAATCAAGAAGATCAAAGTTTTATCAATAATTATTGTTTAAGACCAAAACTTTATTTAAAAACAATAGAAAATTATCAAAAAGATTATTCTCATATATATCGTATACAACAAGAATATCAAACCATGAAAAAAGATTTATATCATCAATTTTCTTTATTAAATGATGTTTTTAATCAATTTTCAGAACAAATTCAAACTGGTCATATTGAAGATAAACATATTTATGAACATTTGAAAGGATATCATTTTCATATTGCTCATTTAAAAAAATATTATGAATCTCAATCTACTTATTATATTGAGATAGGATTATATGAAAGCACTAAAGAAGAAATAGAAAACGAACTTATACCTATATTAGAAACATATTTAAATGAAACATTAGATGTAGAAACAATTCAAACCCCAATGCATCAATTAGGATATACATATGTATTATTAAAACATCAAACTAGGTATTATATGCAATATGGAATGGCACAATGCTCACAAGATCCTATTGTTTGTGGAGATAGTTATACATTGTTTACAATGAATGAAAATCAATACTTTGCATTAAGTGATGGAATGGGACAAGGACAAAAAGCAAGTGATGATTCTTTATTGACATTAGATGTCATTAAACAACTTATTCTTAATGGTATTTCTTTAAAAGATACAATTCAATCAGTTAATGCATTATTACGTATTAAGAACCGTAATGATATGTTTACAACTTTAGATATGATACAGGTTAATTTGGTTTTAGGAAATGCAACGTTATTAAAATATGGAGCGTGTCCAACTTATATTATAAGAAATCATGAAGTTATTGAACTTTCATCTTGTGCTTTACCAATGGGAATTATTTCTCCATTAGAAATATCAACACAAAAGTACAAACTTAAAGAAAATGATATTGTGATTATGGTAAGCGATGGATTTTCTTTGAATTTTAATGAGTTTTTAAAAGAAAATGAATATTTGATTGATGATGAACATCCAAAAGACATAGCTCAGCTTTTTATGCATTTAGCATCAAATGATGATAGTCATGATGATATGACTATTCTTGTTTTAAAACTTTGTAAACAATGATCCCAAATTAATTGGGATTTTTGTGTTTCTTTGGTATAATGGGGAATGGAAGTGATGTTATGAAAGTGAATAAGCAGTTATTAGATAAAAGTCAATATTATGTTATAGGGGTATCGGGTGGTTGTGATTCGATGTTTCTTTTAGATACTTTAAGAAAAAATGGATATCATTTATTGGTGGCACATGTCAACTATAATTTCCGTCATGATAGTTATGTTGATTATGAATTAGTAAGTGAATATTGTGCAAAATATGGGATTCCTTTTTACTATAAACAATTTTATCATGAAGATTATGAAACAGGTAATTTTCAAGATCGTGCACGTACTTTACGTTATGACTTCTATAAAGAAATATATCAGCTTTATCGATGTGCAGGATTAATTTTAGGACATCATTTAGATGATAATTTAGAAACGATTTTTATGCAGTTAGAACGTCATAATACGGTTCATTATTTAGGTATTAAGGAAGAAAGTCTTGTTCAAGATATGCGTGTTATAAGACCTTTAATGGCTTGTTATAAGGTGGATATTGTGAATTATTGTATCAAACATAAAATTCCATATCATGATGATTATACGAATTTTGAAACTGACTTTGAACGTGATCGTATTCGTAATACTGTTTTAAATGAATATACGATTGAACAAAAAATAGAATTATTAAATAAAGCTAAAAAACATAATAAAAGAATTAAAGATTTAGAGTTTAAAGTACAATCATATTATCAACAATATATAGAAGATGGACAAATCTACTATTATTATATTCCTAAAGAATTAAGAGATATCTTTTTATATTTGATTTTAAAAGATGTTATGCATCCTAAGTTAATCTCATGTTCTTTAATCAATGAAATTAAACATCAAATCAATAGTGTTAAACCAAATATACAAATGAACTTACCAGTTAATTATCTGTTCATAAAAGAATACGATAATATCTACATCATCAATAAAGATAAAACAAAAGGTTATCATTATGAATTTAGTGAATTTGTTCATTTTGGCTGTGAATATTTTCATTTGTTAGATAATGGACATATTAATGAAGGTGTTTATTTAAGTAAAGATGATTATCCAATTACTATTCGTACTATGAAAGAAGGCGACAGCATTATGACGTCTTCAGGAACTAAGAAACTATCACGTCTTTTTATCAATGCAAAAATACCGGCATTAAAGAGAAAAACGTGGCCAGTTTTATTAAATAAAGATAAAACGATTATTTTAGTTCCACATATTGCAAAAAACATTGATTATTTGACTACAAAACCGAATGTATTTGTGATAAAATAGGTTATCGTTATAAGAGGAGTGAAGAAAATGCATAAGGATTGTAAAGAAATCTTATTTACGCAAGAAGAAATTTCTGAGAAATGTAAAGAATTAGGGCAAGTGATTAGTAAAGATTATCAAGATAAAAATTTAATGATGGTTGGTCTATTGAAAGGTTCAGTTCCATTTTTAGCTGAGTTATCTAAGTATGTTGATTTAGATGTAACTTTTGATTATATGGATGTAAGTAGTTATGAAGGTGTAGAATCTCGTACAATTACAATTAAAAAGGATATTGATCAAGAAGTAAAAGGTAGAGATATTTTATTAGTTGAAGATATTTTAGATACAGGTAAAACATTAACAACAGTAAGAGCAATGTTACTTGAAAAAGGAGCTGCTTCTGTTGAAATTGTAACTATGTTGGATAAAAAAGAAGGTAGAACTTTCCCAATTGAAGCAAAGTATGTTGGTTTTGATATTCCAAATGCTTTTGTGATTGGATTTGGGTTAGACTTTGATGAAAAATATAGAAACTTACCATATGTTGGTATTTTAAAAGAAGAATGTTATCAATAGAAAAAAGGAGAAATTATGAACAACAAAAATAAAAGTTTATTGAAAGCTATAATGCCTTGGGTTGTTGTTTTGGTATTGTTAGGTTCATTAATTCCTTTGTTGGGTTCTCAAAAAACAACAGAAGTGAATTATAATGAATTTGTAACAATTGTAGAAAAACAAGATGTTACTGAAGTGAAAGTAACACCAGGTGTTTATATCACAAGTGTAGAAGGAAAGTATAAACAAACAAAAGATGGAAAAGAAACAACTTATACTTTTCAAACAAATGTTCCAAAAACTGATGAAGAAATCAATTCTTTAATGCAATTATTAGAAGATAAAAACATTAAAGTAACAGTTGCGGACTTACAAAAAGAAAATATGGTTATGAATGCCATTCTTCAATTTGGTCCATATGTATTGTTGATGATAGGAATGTTCTTTGTCTTTAGAATGATTAGTGGAGCTGGTGGCGGAGCTAATGCCAAAGCTTTTGATTTTGGAAATTCTCGTGCTAAGCTTGAAAAAGACAGTAAAACAAGATTTACTGATGTAGCTGGTGCTGATGAAGAAAAAGAAGAATTAACTGAATTGGTTGAATTCTTAAAAAATCCACGTAAATTTGTAAGTATGGGAGCTAAGATTCCAAGAGGGGTTTTATTAGTAGGGCCTCCAGGTACTGGGAAAACTTTACTTGCAAGAGCAGTTGCTGGTGAAGCTAATGTTCCTTTCTATTCAATTTCTGGTTCTGAGTTCGTTGAAATGTTCGTTGGGGTTGGTGCCGGACGTGTTCGTGACATGTTCAAAAAAGCTAAACAAAATGCTCCATGTATTATTTTCATCGATGAAATTGATGCCGTAGGACGTCAAAGAGGTTCTGGTATTGGTGGTGGACACGATGAACGTGAACAAACATTAAATCAATTATTAGTTGAAATGGATGGATTTAGTGGTAGTGAAGGTATTATTATCTTAGCAGCTACTAACCGTGCTGATGTTTTAGATCCTGCATTACTTCGTCCAGGACGTTTTGATAGACAAATTCAAGTTGCAAATCCTGATAAGAAAGCAAGAACTGAAATTTTAAAAGTTCATGCAAGAAATAAGAAATTTGCTCCTGATGTTAATTTTGAAAACGTAGCACAACGTACACCAGGATTCTCTGGTGCTGAACTTGCTAACGTATTAAATGAAGCTGCTTTATTAGCTGTTAGACAAGGACATCAATTAATTACTTTAGATGATGTTGATGAAGCTATCGACCGTGTTATTGGTGGACCGGCTAAGAAATCTCGTAAATATACAGAAAAAGAAAGAAGATTAGTGGCTTATCATGAAGCAGGTCATGCGATTATTGGATTGACTTTGGAAGATGCTAATAAAGTTCAAAAAGTTACAATTATTCCTAGAGGTCAAGCTGGTGGATATAACTTAATGACACCTAAGGAAGAAACATATTTCCAAACAAAATCTCAATTAAAAGCTAGTATTACTGGATTTATGGGTGGACGTGTTGCTGAAGAAGTGTTCTTTGGTGATGTGACTTCTGGTGCTCATAATGATATTGAACAAGCAACACGTATTGCACGTTTAATGGTTACTGAGCTTGGTATGTCTGATTTAGGACCAATTAAATATGCTTCTGGTCAAGATGCTGTATTCTTAGGTCGTGATTATACTTCAACAAGTAATACACATTCTGGTCAAATTGCATTTGAAATTGATCAACAAGTGCGTAAGATTATTGATGAATGTTATAGTGAATGTAAACATATCATTGAAACACAAAAAGATAAATTAGAAATTATTGCTAATGCTTTATTAGAACATGAAACATTAAATAATGAACAAATTGAAGCATTATATAACACTGGTAAAATGTTAGAAAGTCATGATGGTTCTATTAATGAAACTCAAGAAGATCATCATGATGATACACCAACACCACCAGTAGCATCTGTTGATGTCAATGATGATTTATTAGATGAAATGAAATAAGCGCTATGCGCTTTTTTCATAAAAAAGGAGATATATGATGAATAGAAGTATGATGAGTAAAATTTTAGTTCTCATTTTAGTTTTAAGTATGCTTGTTCCTTTAATTGGATACTTTGCATTTGGGTAATGGTTATGAAAGATTATTTAGTAAGAGGTATTGTTGAATCAAGAAATTGTCGTGTGTTTGCTTGTTCAACAACTCAATTATTAGAAGAAACACGACAAAAACATGGTTTATGGCCAACGGCTTCTGCGGCTTTAGGGCGTTTAATGTCAGTAACATTAATGATGGGAGCAATGAATAAAAACCATGAAAAAATGACAATCACAATTAATGGTGGAGGTCCTATTGGAACATTAATGACCACAACAAATAGTGATGGTAAGATTAAAGGATTTGTAGCAAATCCAGAAGTACATTATACATATAATGATACTGGAAAATTAGCTGTTGGTGTGGCTGTTGGTAATCAAGGAACTTTACAAGTTATCAAAGATATGGGTTTGAAAGAACCTTTTGTTGGAACTGTTCCTTTACAAACAGGTGAAATAGGTGAAGATTTTTCATATTATTTTATGGTTTCTGAACAAATTCCTTCGGTTGTTTCAGTTGGTGTTTTAGTGAATGACACAAATGAAATCTTATCTAGTGGAGGTTTTATTATTCAATTATTACCAGATGCGACTGAAGAAGATATTCGTTATATCGAAGAAAAGATGAATGGATTTACACCTGTATCAACATTATTACATGAAGGAAAAACACCAGAAGATATTTTAAAGATGATTTTTGATGATGTTGAAATCTTAGATTCACAAGATTTATCTTTTGAATGTGAATGTTCAAAAGAAGGAATGAAAGCTGCTTTAATGACAGTTGGTGTGGATGAACTAGAAAGTATGATTAAAGAAGATCATGGTTGTGAAATGAAATGTCATTTCTGTAATACGAAATATCAATTTAGTGAAGAAGAACTACAAGAATTATTAGATGAAATAAAATAAAAGAAAAGGAAGGCCAGATTTCTGACCTTCTTTCTTTTGGGTTTACCAATATTAGGAATATAACTAGATAACTTACATCTATTTTAATGGGGAGGAAAAATAGAGGGGAAAGTGTAAGCTATCTGTATATATGTTTACCACTTTTATTTCTTTTATACATAAAAAATAAAAATTTAATAAAAGTTGGATCAATAAAGGAAAATAGTGACCTTTACTTAAATAAGATAATATATATCTATAGCATGTTTTGTTGATTTATCTTTGTTTTATGAATGAATTATGATATATTGAGTTATGGTGAAAATGATGAAAATAGGAAATGTAGAAATTAAAAATAGAATAATTATGGCACCAATGGCTGGTATTACTAACGTGGCTTTTCGTAAGATTATTAAAGAATTTGGAGCAGGGTTAGTTGTCAGTGAGATGGTAAGTGATAAAGCTTTATGTTATGGTAATCAAAAGACAATTGATATGTTACAAATTGATGAAAATGAACATCCTGTTAGTATTCAAATCTTTGGTGGTGATGTTGAATCAATGGTGACTGCTGCTAAGTTTGTTGATGAGAATTCTAACTGTGATATTATTGATATCAATATGGGATGTCCTGTAAATAAAGTATTAAAAGCACATGCTGGAAGTTTTTTATTACAGTATCCAGAATTGGTTTATGATATTGTCAAGAATGTGGTAGAAGCAGTAAGTAAACCTGTTACAGTTAAAATTAGAATTGGATATGATTTTGATAGTATTAACTGTGTTGAAATAGCAAAACTTATTGAAAAAGCTGGAGCAAGTGCAATTGCTGTTCATGGGAGAACACGTTCTCAAATGTATGAAGGACATGCTGATTGGAGTTATATTAAACAAGTGAAAGAAGCTGTGTCTATTCCTGTTATTGGAAATGGTGATGTAAAAACAGCCCAAGATACAATGCGTATGTTAGAAGAAACTGGTTGTGATGCAGTTATGGTTGGCAGAGCGGCTTTAGGAAATCCTTGGGTTATTAAACAAATGGTTTCTTATGTTGAAGATGGTATTTTATTAGAAGAACCAACTGCTGATGAAAAGATTGACCAATGTTTAAGACATGCACAAAGATTGATTCCAGTTGAAAGTGAAAAGAATGCTATTAGACAAATGCGAGGACATGCTCCTTGGTATATTAAAGGATTAAAATCAGCAAGTGTAGTTAAAAACCAATTATCAAAAGTAAATACTTATCAAGAATTAGAAGATATATTAGAAAAATATCGTGAGTACTTACACACAGGAGATAAAACGGTTTTTGATAAGTAGAAAAAATATTGACAAACAGCATGTTTATTTATTATAATACATGCGTATATAAAAAGGCTGTGAATAGAGAAGTAGTTGTTTTGATGTATGGCTAGAGAGTCCTGTTGGTGGAAATGGATGATAATAGAAACAATGAATAAAGACTAGGAGCTGTATTTTGGATGAATATGATAAAATAACGTGTGCCGCGTTACAGGCTAGACTCTGTTAGGAGTTGAAAAGGTTGTTATAGTGATATAATGACGAATTAGGGTGGTAACACGATTTCTCTCGTCCCTTGTGGATGGGAGTTTTTTTATTTGGGAAGGAGACAAACATGGAAGAAAGACAATTTAGTGAACAAGAGTTAGTAAGAAGAGAAAAGTTAGATTTTTTAAGAGAAAGAGGAATTGATCCTTTTGGACAAAAATTTGATGTTACACATTTTTCAAGTCAAATCAAAGAAGAATTTGCTGGAAAAACACATGAAGAATTAGAAGAAATGGCTATTCCTACACGTATTGCTGGTAGAATTATGACAAAACGTCGTAAAGGAAAAGTATGTTTTATGCATATTCAAGATAGAGATGGACAAATCCAAATCTATGTAAGAAAAGATGTTATTGGTGAAGATGATTATGAAGTTTTAATTAAAAGTGATATTGGAGATATCGTTGGTATTGAAGGAACTATTTTTGTGACTAATACTGGAGAATTATCTGTTAAAGCTGCTAAGTTTATTCACTTAACAAAAGCTTTACGTCCTTTACCTGAAAAATATCATGGTTTAAGTGATGTTGAAGAAAGATATAGAAGAAGATATGTTGATTTAATTATGAATGAAGAAGCAAGAAAGATTGCTTTTGCTAGACCAAAAATTATTCGTTCAATTCAACATTATTTAGATAGTAAAGGATATGTAGAAGTTGAAACACCAGTATTAAATCCTATCTTGGGTGGAGCTTCTGCAAGACCATTCGTTACTCATCACAATACATTAGATACAAACTTCTATTTAAGAATTGCAACTGAATTATCTTTAAAAAGATTAATCGTAGGTGGGATGGATGCTGTTTATGAAATTGGTAGATTATTTAGAAATGAAGGGATGGATAGAACACATAACCCTGAATTTACAACTATCGAAGTATATAAAGCATTCAGTGACTTAGAAGGTATGATGGATTTAACAGAAGGTATTATTGCTAATGCAGCAATGGAAGTATGTGGAACTTATGATTTAGAATATAAAGGGCATAAGATTTCATTAGCTCCAGGATTTAAACGTATTTCAATGACTGATGCAATAAAAGAACAAACTGGTATTGATTTTGCTGGAGATTTAACTTTTGAAGATGCAAAAGCTTTAGCAGAAGAACATCATATTGAATTAGAACCACACTTTGAATATGGACATATTATCAATGCATTCTATGAAAAATATGTAGAAGAAACAATTGTTGAACCAACATTTGTATATGGTCATCCAGTTGAAATTTCTCCACTAGCAAGAAAGAATCCTGAAGATCCACGTTTCACTCAACGTTTTGAATTATTTATTTGTGGAAATGAGTATGCAAATGCATTTAATGAATTAAATGATCCAATTGATCAATATGAAAGATTTGCTAATCAATTAAAAGAAAAAGAACTTGGAAATGACGAAGCAAACGAAATGGATTTAGATTATGTAGAAGCATTGGAATACGGATTACCACCAACAGGTGGAATGGGTATGGGTATTGATAGACTCGTGATGTTATTAACTGGACAAGAATCTATCCAAGAAGTTATCTTATTCCCTCAGATGAAACCACGCAATAAATAGTGATAAAATCAAGATAATTTGAATTTACAATGAATTAACAATATAAATATAAGCATAAATTTATGATATGATAATACGAAACAATTCATGACTATTGATCATAAAGTTATGCTTTTTTTATTCCATAAAAGAGTTAGATAATTTATAGAAAATATGTAAGTGGATGCAAAATGGATGCATTTTTAAAAAATATGTTAAATTTTTATGTGTTTTTATATGTTTTCATACATTATCATGAGACATGGACGCATTTTTTTGTAAGTGGCTGCATCTAGTTTAAATGTATAAATATGATTCATTTGTTATATACTTGAAATAGAGTCAGGCTAATGTTATAATTGACTCGTAAGTTAAACAGCATTGTATCAATGCAAAAAGGTAAGGAACGCTACTCCTTACCTTTTCTAGTTTTTATAGTGAACTTAACACTAGGATAGTTATCGCTTTATATTTCTGTCTATCCATTTACAAATATAATATGCAATTATACCTGCCACGACAGATAAAACTAAGTTAAACAACATTGTATCACCCCCCTTTCAAAGGAGGAACGATAACGATAATATTATACCAAACTATAAATTCCCTCTCAATTTAAATAATAAATAATACAAAAAAAGAACACCGAAGTGTTCTTATAAATTAGTAATATAATCATCTAATATTTTCCTATGTTTTTTATATACATGAGCATATGTTTCTCTTAATGTTTTTACAGTATGACCAAGTCTATCTGCTACTAATTGCTCTGATAGTATCGGATTGGATAATAAATAACTTGCATGAGAGTGTCTCAATCCATGAAAGGTAATAACTTTTACCCCTGCATTTTTAACATCTTCATTAAACCATCTTCTTAAAGTTCCTATAGAAATATATGTTTTATCCTTATATACAAACCAGTTTTCGTTAAAATCTCTAATCTGACTTACATATGAATATTTTAATTTTAATTTATCTATTATTTTTTTAGGAATAACAATTGTACGGTATGAATTGCCTGTTTTTGGAGAAGTAATTTTTGAAGTAATAGCACTCAAAGATTGATCAACAGTTACTGTTCCTTTTTCAAGATCAATATGCTTCCATTGCAATGCACAAAACTCTCCAATTCTTAGACCAGTGTAAAAACAAAACTCATATATATCATAATGCAATCCATCTTGAACACTCTCTAGAAATTCATTAAATTCGTCAATTTCCCAGTAATTATCTTTACTTGATTTTTCATTAGGTTTTTTATTTGGATTTTTAGGTATATTTACTGATGAACATGGATTTTTTATAAGCAAATCATGCTTCACAGCATATGTCAGTAATCCTGACAAATGTAATAAAATTCCCTTTATTGTTTCATCACAATATTTTACACCATTAAATCCGTTATTAAATATATTATTAATCCAACGTTGAATTTCCAAAGCGGTAATTTGATCAATATATCTATCACCAAATGTAGGTGATATTATATTTCTTTCAATTCTAGAATATCCTTTAAGCGTTGATTCTTTAAGACGATTGGGAGCATCTTTATGATACTCCTCAATCAATTGATTAATTGTTATATGAGACGGAACTAAACCCTTAAACTCCTCTATAAACTTTATTTCAGCCAACTTAGCTTCTTTTTTAGTTTTAAATCCTCTACGTTTATAACTTTTATTAGCACCATCTATACTTTTTGGATACCTGCCATAGAAAGTCCATGTTCCATTTGATTCTTTGCGCTGAGCCATTATGCAATATCCTTAACTGATAAATTTCGTCTTTGATCAACAATTTGCTTACTCTTTAATGCATTCTTTCTATTGCTGCAGTCTAAACCCAAATAATCATTTTCAAATGCTAAAATAATAGATCTTGGAAACATATAATTTTTACCAATTTTAATACCACTTATAATTCCAACTTCTCTAAGCATTGAGACTGTATTTACATGAACATGCAACACATTCGCCACTTCTTCTCTTGTTAGCATTTTTAATTCTTCCATATAATATCCCTCCTATCTTGAAATATCTTTATATGAATGTTGTTCTTTTTTTAGAAAAACATCTTCATTTGATATATTTTGTTGAATTAAAAAGTTAGTGCGTTCTTTTAATGTTTTGAACATCATTGCTGATTTTTTTATGGTTTTAAAACATATATCTTTGAGAATATCAATATTTATAGAATAATCATTTCTAGTAAATATTCTTTTAAATTCATTAAATACTTTATCTAAACCAATAAGAGAAAGAAAAGATTCGTGAATAAATATTTGATTTTTGAGTTTTTCTGTTTTATTCTCTAATCTATCATAATTATTTCTTAAGCAAGAAAAATCATATTCTTGATCTTTAATCTGTTTTTCTAACGAGAAAATAGAATCATACAAATTATTGATTACTTGATTTTTTTCTTTTAATTGCTTTGCTAAAGGCATCTGTCTATATGAATCAATTTCTTTCTTTTGTGTTAGTGTTAAATAAGATAAAGTTCGAACATCGGATTGTAATTGTTTATTTGTATTTTTTAATTCATCAATAACCTGATGACTTTTCTTTAAAGACTTTGTTTTCTCAAAAATATTTGTAGTTTCATAATTAATCTTATTCGATTCTACAATGATATTCTTACTTGCTTCAATATGATCATAAACATTCTTTAAACTTTTCTTTAAACTCAAATCTTCTTGATTTTTGAGTTCTTTTATTGTGCGATTTCCGTTGATTGTGGCATCGTTTTGGATAGCTGGCATATAACCCAACCTATTTTCAAGATAAGCTCCTAAATCAGGATGAAATCGCTTGAGTTCTTTCTTTGTCAAAATGTCCTTGCATTTCAACCTCTCAATTCCATCAATTTCTACAACTGGTATAAATGAGAAATGAATGTGTGGTGTTGCTTCATCATTGTGTACCCATGCACTTACAATATTTTGAATACCATATTTCTCTCTTAGAAAATCATATGTGTATTCAAAGAATCTTTCTTGATCATCAGCAAGTACATCTTTTGGTAAAGTTACTATCCAATCAACAAGATAAACAATATCATCACGTTTGATATGTTTAACTTCATCTATTCTTTTCTTTATGAATATTTCAGGCTTCATCGGTTGAATTGTCTCAGCAAGATTATAGTTGAGATGCGTACGACTTATATCTATATCTTTGTTTGAAAGTTCGCACCCTTCTCTACGCTCACAGTGAATGACCAAGCCGATGACACCTGTACGTTTGACTTTTTGTGCATGTGCCATACTTTTCATCCTTTCAAAAAGCTCCCGGCAGGGCAAGTTTCCAAAAGGCTTTAGCTTTTTGGTATAACTTGCTAGACCAATTTTTTGGTCTCTCTTTTTAAAGATTGCCGATAGGCTTTATATTAAATTTTCAATGTTCTTATTTTGTGACAGTGTGACAGTTGATTTCTATAGGGATTTCATCTGTCATCCTGTCATTTTATCGTTTTCATGATAGACTATTTTAATTATTCTTTTTTGACCATTTCTATCGTTAATAAAAGTGATATGATTTTCATCTAAATAAGGTTTATTTTGTTTTAGATACTTTGTAAGATAATTAGGATTAAGTTCCATCTTTGTCTTTTGAACAATCTCTTGACAAGTTCCTACAAGTTCATGTTTCTCTAAACTTACTACTGTATTAATCAACAGAAGAATATTTTTTGGTATTTCTTCAGTTATTGAATATTCATCAGTATCTAATATCCAATTAATATTTTTTTCATCTTTTTTGATCTTAATTATAGATTTATTACTTCTTAATATGAGTTTCAATTCTCCATGAGTATCAAATTCATTTCTTACGGAAAGTAACAACGTTCCTGTCGTAGCCCCAGAAAGTGCTTTTGACCCTATGAGATTATCCTGATCTATTCTTTCTTTATTTTTCTTTGTATGATGAATAAGAATACA
>Ga0129317_1000203_pt1 | contig 73430 bp, 71 predicted proteins | sample Cm1ome_FD_94430 | JGI IMG/M metagenome (GOLD analysis project Ga0129317, IMG submission 94430) | Eastern black-and-white colobus group fecal microbial communities from Wisconsin, USA - Cm1105 metagenome | ecosystem: Host-associated > Mammals > Digestive system > Large intestine > Fecal | place...
ACAGCTAACCCGGGCGGGTATCCGCCCGTGGTATATCGGACGCTGCAGGAGGAACTTCTTGCGGCATAGGTACTGAAAGAATTTAGTGAGTTTATACGACTACACTTTTCTTGACAATTCCAGGGATTCATTTCCACTATGGAATTGTAAACTACGATGATTGAAAAAGCAAGTAAAAAAAGAGTAAAGAATTTCGAAAGAATTTTAAACTTTAGTGATTGAATTGACAAAGTAATTGACAAAGGATAAAATAAACAACATATTAGAAATACAAGAATTGGAGAATGTTGAATGAATTGGTTGGATAAATTAGAAAGAAAATTTGGGCGATATGCTGTGAAAAACCTTACTGCTTATCTGCTGTGTTGTTATGCCGTAGGATTTGTTGTCGATCTGGTGATGCCGCAACTGGCATATTATTTTACTTTTGAACCGGCACTTATTTTTCAGGGGCAGATTTGGCGACTTGTAAGCTGGATCATTATTCCACCATCAGACGGTATTATTTATTTCATTTTTATGATGCTTCTGTATTATTCGCTGGGGACAACGTTGGAAAGTTTCTGGGGAACATTCCGGTATAATCTTTATATTTTCACGGGAATGATTTTTACAATCACAGGTGCTTTTATTGCATATTTTATCGTCTGCGCACAGAGAGGTGGCGCTGTTGTTGGAATTGGAAGTCTGGTAAGTACTTATTATATCAATCTGTCCATATTTCTCGCGTGTGCTACGATTATACCAGAGCTGAAGCTTTATCTTTATGGAATTATTCCAATTAAAATGAAATGGTTTGGAATTTTGTACGCAGTTCTGATCGCAGGAAGCCTGATCAATGGCAGTACGGTTACGAGAATTACGATTGTTGCGTCTCTTTTGAACTTTATTATTTTCTTCGCTTCCAGCCGCAACACGCAGCGTTATAATCCAAAGCAGGTAATTCGAAGAAAGAAGTTTGAACAACAAGTGAAGCGCCCTGTACACAATTATGAAAATGGTGCTAAACATAAATGTGCAGTTTGTGGAAGAACAGAGCTCGACGATCCGAATCTGGAGTTTCGATATTGTTCGAAATGTAATGGAAATTATGAATATTGCAGCGATCATTTATTCACACATGAGCATGTGAAATAGAGGATGGAGTTAATGGAGGCATAGATGAAAAAAGAAACATTTATTACGAAAGACAAATTAGAAGAAATTACAAAGATTTATCCAACACCATTTCATCTCTATGATGAAAAAGGGATCCGTGAAAATGTAAAGGCTCTGAAGGAAGCATTTGCATGGAATAAAGGATTTAAAGAATATTTCGCTGTAAAGGCGACACCGAATCCGAGTATTCTTAAGATTTTGCAGGAATATGGATGCGGATGTGACTGCTCATCTTATACAGAATTGTTATTGTCACAGTCGGTAGGAGCTGTAGGAAAAGATATCATGTTTTCTTCAAACGAAACTCCGGCAGAAGAGTTTGTGCTCGCACACAAATTAGGCGCAATCATCAATTTGGACGATATCACACATATTGATTTCCTGGAGAAGACGATCGGGGAAATTCCGGAAACGATCAGCTGCAGATACAATCCGGGAGGACTCTTTAAGATTTCCAATGACATCATGGATAATCCGGGGGATGCAAAATACGGACTCACAACAGAACAGCTTTTTGAAGCCTTTAAAATTCTGAAAGCAAAGGGAGCGAAAGAATTCGGAATTCATGCCTTTCTTGCAAGCAATACCGTGACAAATGAATACTATCCGATGCTTGCCCGGGTGCTTTTTGAAGTGGCTGTAAAATTGCAGAAAGAAACAGGGGCACACATCAAGTTTATCAACTTGTCTGGAGGAATCGGTATTCCTTATCGTCCGGATCAGGAGCCGAATGATATAAAAGTCATTGGAGAAGGTGTAAGAAAGGTATATGAAGAAGTTCTTGTTCCGGCCGGAATGGACGATGTGGCAATTTATACTGAACTTGGACGTTTCATGCTTGGACCATATGGATGCCTTGTTACAAGAGCGATTCACGAAAAACATACTCATAAAGAATATATTGGTGTAGATGCATGTGCTGCGAATCTGATGCGGCCGGCAATTTACGGTGCATATCATCATATTACGGTTATGGGAAAAGAAAAGGAACCATGTGACCATATATATGATGTGGTTGGTTCGCTTTGTGAAAACAGTGATAAATTTGCAATCGACCGGAAATTGCCGAAGATCGACAAAGGAGATCTGCTCGTGATCCATGACACAGGAGCTCATGGCTTCTCGATGGGATACAATTATAATGGACGGCTTCGTTCTGCTGAAGTTCTCCTGAAAGAAGACGGAACGACAGAACTTATCCGCAGAGCTGAGACGCCGGCAGATTATTTTGCGACCTTTGATTCACTTCCAATTTATGAAGAGTTGAAAAAGAATATGAAAAATGCAGAAGCATTATAAGATTTGAAATAAAACAGAAAGAATTTGAAAAACTGCTTGCGAACATAATGAAAATGTGTTAGTATATTTTATGTTCGTAAGAACGCCGGCGTGTCGGAATGGCAGACGAGGCAGACTCAAAATCTGTTGTAGGCAACTACGTGCGGGTTCAAGTCCCGCCGCCGGCATAAAATGATAACGGAGAATCCTTTGAAATCAGGGGTCCTCCGTTAATTTTTTTGTTTTGAGGGGGACGAGTTTAATACGATGCTTTTGAAATAAATCAATGAAAAATGAACTTTTATGTTATATAATTCAAAAAACGAGGTTATTGAATATGGATTTTAAATATTTGAATGAAAGCGAGATAGTGGTGGAAGGGGATGCTGCATGTCTTCAGGGATGCAGAGTAGGAAATTATAAAAAAACAAAAATAGCTTGTTATTTAGGAATTATTACACAGGCAATAGCGGCTAATTTTGCACCATTGCTATTCTTGAAATTTCATTATGACTATCATATTTCTCTTGGAAATATTGCACTTATATCGACATGTTTTTTCTTTACGCAACTTTTGGTAGATTTGTTTTGTGCCAAATTTGTGGACAAGATTGGATATCGTGTATGTATTGTGGCTTCCGAGGTATGTTCTGCAGCCGGGCTGATCGGTCTGGCAATTCTTCCGGATATTTTACCGAATTCGTTTATGGGAATTATATGCAGTGTAATCCTATATGCTATCGGAAGTGGATTGATTGAAGTACTCTGCAGTCCCATTGTAGAAGCATGTCCCTTTGAAAATAAAGAGGCGACGATGAGCCTGCTACATTCTTTCTATTGTTGGGGAGCTGTAGGAATGATACTAATTTCTACCTTGTTTTTCCAGATGTTCGGGATGGATAGTTGGAAGTGGCTGGCTATATTATGGGCGCTTATTCCGGCAATTAATATCTATAATTTTGCAACGTGTCCTATTGAGTATTTAGTAGATGAAGAGGAAGGAATGGGGATAAGAGAATTATTCCGCAAACCTTTATTTTGGTTAGCTGTTTGTTTGATGGTATGTTCTGGGGCATCAGAACTTGCTATGGCACAATGGGCATCGGCTTATGCAGAAGCAACGCTGGGATTATCAAAAACAATAGGAGATTTAGTAGGTCCTTGTATGTTTGCAGTCACAATGGGGATAAGCCGTGTAATTTTTGGAAAATACGGTGACAGGATGGATTTGATGAAATTTATGACGGGATCTGGATTTTTATGTGTGGCATGTTATCTTCTTACTTCGTTATCTACAAATCCATTAGTGGGTCTTATTGGATGTATTATATGCGGTTTTTCTGTTGGAATTATGTGGCCGGGGACAATTAGCATTTCATCTAAAAAATTTCCTGCGGGTGGAACAGCCATGTTTGCGTTGCTCGCCATGGCAGGAGATTTAGGCGGGAGCCTTGGACCTGGTATTGTAGGTCGTATAACGCAGTATGCAGGAAACAATATTCGTGCGGGTATGGGTGCTGGACTTGTATTTCCAATCATTTTGCTTGTGATGCTTTTTATCCTTGGAAAAGAAAAGAGTAGGTAAATGCAGTAGGATGCAATGCCATGCAGGAGTGATTCAAAACAAGTAAATGGATGTAATATGAGAACCAAGAACTGTTGAGCATATTACACCTAAAGTGGTTCCTAAAATACCGCCTGTCAAATAATAAGTAAAAGGTATTTGAATGGCACCAAGATATAAGCTGACTGCATCTCCGGGTAAGAAGATGAATGTGCGCAGCAGAAAAGAAATAAAAATCGGGTGCTGTCCCTGCTTGTCACAGATTTCTTTTAGTTTGGGATATTTTTTCTGCAGACTGTTTATCAAGTCGGAGCCGGAACAGCGCCCAACCCAATAAGGAATAGAGAGCGTGATTGCTCTTCCTAAAAAATTTATCAATAAAGCAATCGGTGTTTGAAAAAGATGCCCGGTTGCAATCTGAAGTACGGCGATTGGAAATACAAATGATACGCTTTTCAAAGCATAAAAAAGTAAAATGACTAAAGCTGCCGCAAAAGGAGCTTCCGGGGTATAGTTTAAGACAGTTTGAACAGTTATGTCGTTGCCGGATACAAGAAATAAAATAATAAATGTAACACATATTATGAGTGGTAAAGATTTCAAAAAGGGAATAATTTTCTTATTTTTTTGTAGTTTCATATGATTTCTCCAGTCGATTTAATTCTGGTCCATTCGCTTTTTGTTCGCGTTTACGGTAATCTTTTATTTATAAAGGCTATTGGTATTTTTGCATAATAGTTATTGAAATAAAAGTCGGTTTTTAGTATAATAATTTCAATAATTTCAATATTGTTTTGGAGGCAGACTTATGAATCGGACAAAAAAGGTCATTATAGATGCATTCTGGCAGCTTTTGGAAGAGAAACCATACAGCAAAATTACTGTACAAAGCATTGTTGATCGCTGTCAGGTAAACAGAAATACCTTTTATTATCATTTTCAGGATATCCCCACTCTTGCGGAGAATTCCATTCAGGAGTGGATAGAATCAGTGATTAATAAAAACTGTCAGCTTGATTCACCGGCCAATTGTATCATTCCTGTTACGCAGGAGCTTGTAAATCGTAAAACAGCTTTTATCCACCTTTATAATTCTGCTAACAGGGAAGCGCTTATGCGGTATTTAAATGAAATCAGTTATCACGTTGTACAATTTTATATAGACAATGTAACAAAGAATGTGGCTCTGTCAGCAGAAGACCGGTTTGATTTAATCTGGAGTTATAAATGTTTATTCGTAGGAATACTCATAGACTGGCTTGACAAAGGGGCATCTTATGATCTTTCTGCATCTTGCGAAAGAACTTTAAATCTTTTTGCAGGTTCAGGGAAAAGAACTTTTCTGATGTATACAGAAGAGGCAATGTCCAGATAAGGCTCTTTTCCCAATTGCCTTTAAAATTTTTCTTATTCTGTCGCAGCATATCTGCTATTTGTATATATCTTTCTTGGGACTTTTCTCCCACAATTCATTTGCAAAAGGTTTCCAGTTTTCGGCATACTGATCACACTTGGAACAAAGATGTTCTACGCTTTCAGGTGACTGAAGGTCTGTAGAATGGGCATTGGTGCAGGATACCATTTCACGAAGTTTTTCTGGATTTTCAAGCATCGGGCAAGGACGCAGCATATTTTTATTGAAAGGCTGTCTTTGATGGTATGCCATCATCATAGGAGAACGTAAGGCTTCCAAAAGAGTTTTTTTTCGAATATTGGAATCAGAGTAATGCACAAATACGCAAGGGTCAATATCTCCGTTGGCATTGATATGGAGATAACGGCGTCCGCCTGCGATACATCCACCAACATATTCGGCGTCATTCTGGAAGTCCATGGCAAACAGAGGTTTTTCTGCCCGGTAGCGGCGGATTCTCTCGTAAGTACCTCTACGTTGTTCCGGGGTTGGCATCAACTGTGGAACTGCGTCATTTCCTACAGGCATATAATGGAAATACCAAATAAAATATGCGCCCATCTGAATCAGCTGATCGAAATATTCTTCCGATGTGATAGATTCATAATTTGCGCTGGTATAGCAAGATGAAATACCATAGATCAGTTTTTTGTTCCGCAAAAGTTCCAGAGCATTTATCACTTTTTGATATACACCATCTCCGCGTCTTCCATCGGTTGCTTCTTCAAATCCTTCCAGGGAAATGGCAGGTACAAAATTGCCGACCCGGAGCATTTCATCTGCAAATGCTTCATCAATCAGTGTTGCATTAGTAAAACAGAGAAATACACAGTCGGAGTGTTTTTCACACAGCCGGATTAGGTCTTTTTTGCGCACGAGAGGTTCTCCGCCGGTATATATGTACATATAGATTCCCAGTTCCTTGCCTTGACAGATAATGTTATCAATCTCGTCATATGACAGATTCAGTTTGTTTCCATATTCTGCAGCCCAGCATCCGGTACAGTGGAGGTTGCAGGCAGAAGTAGGGTCAAGAAGGATTGTCCATGGAATATTGCAGTCATATTTTTTGCGGAGTTCTTCTTCTCTTGGCCATCCCACCAGACCTGCATTGATGAAAAAGTTTACCGCCAAAGTTTTTAGGACGTTTGGATCAACATCTGTGAACAGTCGATGTACATAAGAGTAATAGGGATGCTTCGGATCCGTAATAATTTCACGTATTATTTTTCGCTGGGAAACAAATTCTCCATTTGCAAATTTATCAGCCCAATCCATGATCTTGAGCATATTTTTGTCAGGGTCTTTATAAATGTAATGAAAGGTCTGTTCCAAACCAAATTTTTTCAGTGTTGTTGATGCATTCATACTATTTTTCTCCTTTGTATAAGATATGATACGGATATTGTACGTTTGTTTTTCTTAGTTTAAAATGGACAAACAAAGGGCAAATATCTAAAAACCAGACAAAGGCTTTATCATTGTCTAGTTGTATGATGTAAACAAAACTGAGAATAGAGGTTATCCTATACGGACAGAGCGTTAGATAAAAGAATTGTATTAAGAGTTTTTTTGTGGTAGTATAAAATAATATAGATTTTTTATAAATGAGGGATATGACATGAGTAAAATCGTGCTGGTTGATGGCCACAGTATTTTGAATAGAGCTTTTTTCGGACTTCCGGATCTGACAAATGCGGAAGGACTTCACACAAATGCAATTTATGGTTTTTTGAATATTATGTTTAAGATACTGGAGGAAGAGAAGCCGGAATATCTTACGGTAGCTTTTGATGTGCATGCACCGACGTTCCGGCATGAAATGTATGAAGCGTATAAAGGAACTCGAAAGCCGATGGCAGAAGAGCTTCGTCAGCAGGTACCTGTTATGAAAGAAGTGCTTACAGCCATGGGGGTAAGAATTGTAGAGAAAGCCGGACTGGAAGCGGATGATATTCTCGGAACATTATCTCGAAAATGCGAAGAACAGGGAATGGAAGTTGTGATCATTTCCGGAGACAGAGATTTGCTCCAGCTTGCCACAGATCATGTGGAGATTCGTATTCCGAAAACCAAGAGAACCGGGACAGAAATTGAAAATTATTACGCAGCGGATGTGAAAGAAAAATATCAGGTCACACCGAAGGAATTTATAGATGTAAAGGCACTTATGGGGGATACCTCGGACAATATTCCGGGGGTACCGAATATTGGAGAGAAGACGGCAACGAAAATTATCGTAGAGTATGGCTCTATTGAAAATGCATATGAACATGCAGCGGAAATCAAACCGCCGAGAGCATCCAAAAATCTGGTGGAATTCTGGGAACAGGCGAAGATGAGCAAAGTTCTTGCAACGATTGAGTTGAACGCGGAGCTTGATTATGATATAAGTGAAGCAAAACTTGGAAATCTATATACAGAAGAGGCTTATGTTTATTTCCAGCGCCTTCAGTTTAAGAATCTGCTGTCTCGTTTTGATATACAGACAGAAAATGCGCTGGAAGATTATTTTAAAGTTGTAAAATCGAAAAAAGAAGCAGAAAACATATTTGAAAAAGCAGAAAAAGCAGAAGTGATTGGAATTTCTCTTTATAAAGATTTGACAAACGTACTCCCACTCTTTGCCAGGGAAGCCGGGATTACTGGAGCGGCAATTGCTTTCGGACAGCAGGATGTTTATTGTATTTCTCTGGAGAATGGTCTGGATACCGGGTGGCTGCTTGAGAGAATCGGAGTCCTTTCGGATAAAGTGACTCATATTTCGATGTTTGATTGGAAAGAAAAACTTTCCCAAATTCAGGTGAACCGGGAAGAGGTGTGCTTTGACGCGACGATTGCGGCATATCTGCTGAATCCTTTGAAGAGTGATTATACGTATACGGATGTGGCACAGGAGCATCTGAATCTGTTGATTGATGAGAAAGCTTCCTGTGAGACAAAGGCATGCTATGAGGCATATACAGCCTTTGCCGCGTACGGTGTTCTTGTGAAAAAACTGGAAGAACAGGGGATGGGAAGGCTGTTCCGAGAAGTGGAAATGCCGTTGGTATTTACATTGCATGGAATGGAAAAAACCGGGGTAAAGATTGAAGCAAAGGCACTAAAAGCTTATGGACAACAGCTTGGCGAACAGATTGTAGTGCTAGAAAAAGAGATCTATACACTGGCCGGTGAAGAATTTAACATCAATTCTCCAAAACAGCTTGGAGTTGTGTTATTTGAGCATTTATCGCTTCCGAATGGAAAGAAGACGAAGACCGGTTATTCCACAGCGGCAGATGTTCTTGAAAAGTTGGCACCGGATTATCCGGTTGTGTCAAAAATTTTGGAATACCGCCAGTTGAGTAAATTAAAATCAACATATGCAGACGGGCTTGCGGCTTTTATTCAGGAGGATCAGAGAATCCATGGAAAGTTTAATCAGACGATTACCGCCACAGGAAGAATCAGCAGCACAGAGCCGAACCTTCAGAATATCCCAATCCGAATGGAACTTGGGAGACTGATTCGTAAAGTATTTATCCCGGAAGACGGCTATGTCTTTGTGGATGCAGATTATTCGCAGATTGAACTTCGTGTGCTTGCGCATTGCTCCGGGGATAAAGAGTTGATTCAGGCATATAAAGAAGAACAGGATATTCATCGAATCACGGCTTCACAGGTGTTTCATACACCGTTCGAAGAGGTGACGGATCTTCAGAGAAGAAATGCAAAAGCGGTTAATTTTGGGATTGTATATGGAATCAGTTCCTTTGGGCTGAGTCAGGATTTAAGTATCACAAGAAAAGAAGCGCAGGAATATATAGAACGATATTTTGATACCTATCCGGGTATTAAGAAATTTTTGGATGACGCTGTTGCACATGCGAAAGAAAATGGTTATGTGGCTACCATGTTTGGCAGAAGACGGCCGATTCCGGAGCTTTCATCAAGCAATTATATGCAGAGACAGTTCGGAGAGCGTATTGCGATGAATTCTCCGATCCAGGGAGCTGCGGCTGATATTATGAAAATTGCAATGATTGCAGTGGACAGAGAGCTTAAAAGCAGAAAAATGAAATCGAGACTGGTGCTGCAGGTGCATGATGAACTTCTGATAGAGACCTGGAAAGAGGAGATAGAAGAAGTAAAGGAAATCTTGAAAAGGGGAATGGAAGGAGCTGCATCTTTAGCGGTTCCGCTTGAGATTGACATGCATACGGGAGTAAACTGGTACGAGGCAAAATAGAGGATTTGACATGAGAAAAATCGGGATTACCGGAGGAGTTGGCTCTGGAAAGAGCAGGGTTTTGGAATTTCTGGAAGATATCCCAAAGGTGGCGGTATATCAGGCAGATGTGATTGCTCGAGAGCTTCAGTGCCCTGATCAGGAGTGTTACGAAGCGATTGTCGCACATTTTGGAACAGAAATTTTGTCAGAGGATCAGACGATTGACAGAGCACGTCTGGGTGGTCTGGTCTTTTCGGATAAGGCGAAAATTATGGTTCTGAATGGTTTGGTTCATCCGTTAGTGAATCGGAAGATCGAAGAACTGATTTTGGAAGAAGAGAAGAGAGGAACGGAAATATTTGTTTTGGAGGCAGCCCTTCTGACAGAAAAATTTTACCGGGAAATTTTAGATGAAATATGGTATATTTACACAGAGGAATCTGTGCGGAGAGAACGTTTGCGATCATCCAGAAATTATACAGATGAAAAAATTACCGATATGATAAGATCGCAGCCGACGGAAGAAGAGTTCCGCGGAGTTTGTGACCGGATTTTAGACAATTCGGGTAAGTTTGAAGATACAATAGAACAGATAAATCATCTGCTGAAAAGCAGCTGATTTAAGGAGTAGGAAATGAGATTATGCAGTATTGCGAGCGGCAGCAGTGGGAATTGTATTTATGTAGGAGATGAACATACTCATCTGCTGGTCGATACCGGAATCAGTAAAAAGAGAATAGAAGAGGGCTTAAAAGAACTGGAAATCAAAGGCGATGAGCTGAGTGGGATCCTGGTAACACATGAACATGCGGATCATATTCAGGGACTCGGGGTTTTCAGCAGAAAATATAACATACCGATTTATGCTACCAGAGGAACTCTTCAGGGCATACAGTCTGCGAAGAGCCTTGGGAAAATGCCGGAAGCTCTTTATCATGAGATAAAAGCGGATGAAGAATTTTCCCTGGGGGATATTCTGGTTCATCCATTTGCAATTTCTCACGATGCAAATGAACCAACCGGGTTCCGGTTCCAGAGTGGGAAAAAGAAGGTTGCAGTTGCGACAGATCTTGGAAAATATGATCAATATATTGTAAACAATTTGAAGAATCTGGACGCACTTTTGTTAGAATCGAATCACGATGTACATATGCTGGAGGTGGGACCATACCCGTATCCGCTAAAGCGAAGAGTGCTGGGGGACCGGGGACATTTGTCGAATGAGTTGTCAGGAAGGCTTCTTTGTGATATACTTCATGATAATTTGAAAAAAGTGCTTTTAGGACATCTGAGTAAAGAAAATAATTATGAAAAACTGGCTTATGAAACAGTAAAACTGGAAATTACTCTGGGAGAGAACCCATATAAAGGAGAAGATATTCCGATTTCTGTTGCAAAAAGAGATTGCAGATCAGAAATTGTTGTTGTGTAGTAGCATTTGTTTGTGAAAAAGGAGGCTTGCAAATGAAGAAAGTTGCAGTTATGACAGATAGTAATAGTGGAATTACACAGGCAGAAGGAAAAGCACTTGGCATTTTTGTGACGCCTATGCCATTTTATATTAATGACGAATTGTTTTATGAGGATATTTCACTTACACAGGAAGAATTTTACAAAAGATTAGAAGAGGACGCAGATATCAAGACTTCTCAGCCGGGACCGGAAGATGTGATGCAAATGTGGGACAAGCTTCTGGAAGAATATGATGAGATTGTATATCTGCCGATGTCCAGCGGACTCAGCGGTTCCTGTGAGACGGCAATGATGCTGGCGCAGGATTATGATGGAAAGGTTCAGGTGGTAAATAACCAGAGAATCTCTGTCACCTTATATCGTTCTGTTATGGAAGCTAAGAAACTGGTGGAAAAGGGACACAGTGCGCTTGAAATTAAGGAATTATTGGAAGCAACGAAATTTGATTCCGATATTTATATTACGCTGGATACACTGAAATATCTGAAAAAGGGCGGAAGACTGACGGCAGGGGCTGCAGCAATCGGTACAGTTCTCAATTTGAAACCGGTGCTGAGAATCAAAGGAGAGAAATTGGATGCCTTCGCAAAGACAAGGGGATGGAAGGCTTCTAAGAAGAAGATGCTTACTACTATTCAGACGCTTCTGGATACAGAATTTAAAGGGGCAGAAGTCTATATTGACGCGGCTTACAGTGGAAATAAAGAAGAAGCAGAAGCATGGAAAAAAGAAATCGAAGCAGCTTTTCCGGGATATGAGGTCTATCTGGCTCCGTTATCACTCAGCGTGGCCTGTCATATCGGTTCAGGCGCATTGGCGATAACGATTACAAAAAAACTGGATATATAGAAGTATAAAAACGGTCCGGAGTGAATCCGGGCCGTTTTAAGTATAGGCGCTTGGCGACCGCATACAATCCCAGAACGTGCCTTTTGGCACTTCCAGTGATTTGATATGAAACATAGAAAAAAGGAGCCGCAGCTCCTTATAATATACAAATAGATTGTGAGTGTTCTTCGACAAATGGAGCGTGAAACTTGTCTGTTACAACAGATTCGTACAGGTTTGCGGCGTAACAATCCGTTTCCAGCATCTGCTGACCCAAATGAGAGAGTGTGTCGCAATTGCTGATTTTGGTAATGACAGGAATGGTACTGTGTTTTTTAAATGCGCTTAACACAGCACTGTCAGATTTTCGAAATCCGAGCACACGGGCATAGAGGCAACTTGCATCTTCTTTATATGTGGAGAGATCGGATTGTCTGATACCCAGCAGAATATGTGTCAGCGCACGGCTGATCCGGTTAAATGTCAGTTCTTTTGTTTTCAGAAGAGTGCAGAACTGTGACCAGTTGATAAATTGATTTCTCAGATTGATGATTCGGTGCGCGAGTTCTTTAGAGATATCTGCATAGGTGCACAGACTCTCCTGCGTTTCTGATAAAAGTTTGTATTTTAAGAGGAGAGAAAAGTCATCGCAGGTCACAGCACCTTTTTCCAGACAGTACATATTGATCAGCCGGAAAGCTGATGCGGGAACCTGACCGGAGATGGCAGATGTATCACTGCCGAGAAGGTGATTTCGTATTGCAGATGCGGAACTGTACTGTTCATGCAAATCTATTTCTCTGTATCCGGCTCCCTGGCGTGTGATCGTAAAAGGTACGATGTCACTGCGAAGCACATCCAGTGCCTTTAAATATTCGATCCCCAGAATGTTGTTTGGACTGGATAAAATGTCTGCCAAATGTTCATTTGATATATAGTCGGCGAGTGCGTGCTGTCTGGCCAGAGGGTAGGACATTCCCTGACGAAGATATAATTGTAGATATGTTCTGTATCTATCCGGTTCTTCGCGAAGAATCCCAGCGATCGTCTTTAATTCTTCCAGATTACCGGACTCACTTCCGAAACAAAGAGCATCGATGCAGCCAAGTCTGTGAAGTAAAGAAACTCCTCCCCATGCAAAATATTCTGCACTTTGGCAGGCAAAACAAGCAGGGAGCTCCAGCACAACTGCTGCCCCCTCTTGAAGAGCCATCTCGGCTCGCAGGTGTTTGGGAAAAATGGCAGGTTCACCGCGCTGCACAAAATCGCCGCTCATAACGATGACGGCGGTGTCACAATTTGTTCTTTTTAATGCTTCCTTTATATGAAAAGCATGTCCGTTATGAAACGGATTATATTCAGCAATAATTCCGAGAATTTTCATTTTATTTGACAAAGAATCTCCTTGTATATTATTTTTGAAACGATTATACTATAAAAGAAAAAATTTAGCAAAAGAAAGTAAAGACGAAAGGAGAATACCAAGATGGAACATGAAAAGATTTTGGAACTCCTGGGAAACAGGCAGTATAAAATTTTAAAAGATGAACTGGAGAATTGTTATCCGGTTGATATAGCGGATTTGCTTGAAGAACTGGATGAAAAACAGGTACTTATTATTTTCCGATTGTTAGATAAAGATAATGCAGCGGAAACATTTTCTTATATGAATGGAGATGTGCGTGAGACTTTGATCAATGCACTTACCGATTCCGAACTGGAAGAAGTCATGGACGAGATGTATCTGGATGACGTTGTTGACGTGTTGGAAGAACTTCCTGCGAATGTTGTAGATCGTCTGCTCCTGGCTACTGATGAAGAGACACGTCAGCAGATCAATTCGCTGCTCAAATACCCGGAAAACAGTGCCGGAAGTGTCATGAATGTAGATTATATCGGTCTTCGCCCGGATATGACGGTGGAAGAGGCCATTTTGAAAATTCGGCAGGTTGGTATCAATAAAGAGACGATTTACACTTGTTATGTCACAGATAAGCGAAAATTGATCGGAGTTGTCGATGTCAAGGATCTTCTGACGAGCAGTGATACGCGTACGATGGAAGAGATCATGGATACGAACGTGCTCTACGCACATACGCTGGACGACCAGGAAGATGTGGCGCAGATGATTAATAAATACGGTCTGGTTGCCATTCCTATCGTGGATAAGGAAGGCTATCTGGTCGGAATCGTAACCGTAGACGACGCTATGGAAGTCTTACAGGATGAGACCACCGAAGATATGAGCATGATGGCCGGTATCAGTCCTACCGAGGACAGTTACTTTGGAACCAGTGTCTTCCAGCATGCAAAGAGCCGAAGCGTATGGCTGATCTTTTTGATGCTGTCCGCAACTTTCAGCGGAATGGTTCTTGACCATTTTACCCCTGTCATTCTTGCCATGCCGGTGTTAAATGCGTTTGTGCCAATGCTTACAGGTACCGGCGGTAACTGTGGATCGCAGAGTTCTACGCTGATTATCCGTGGACTTACTGTGGGCGAAATTGAATTTAAAGACATTTTGAAAGTCGTATTTAAAGAAGTCAGGGTTGCTCTTTTGGTAGGAGTATTTCTTGCACTGATTAATGGTGTCAGAGTGGTGATCATGTATCAGGGAAAGACGGACAGTCCGCTCATGCTTGCATTTGCGCTCGGATTGACTTTGATTTGTACGATTACACTGGCGAAAGTAGTAGGATGTACCCTCCCGTTGGCTGCGGAGAAGATCGGTCTTGATCCGGCGATTATGGCAGCACCGCTTATCACAACCATTGTGGATACCGCGACAACATTAGTTTACTTTACAATTGTCTGTGCAATATTTAATTTGTCCGTATAGAGAAATGTAATAGTTCAGTCATATACTTCAAACAGAAAAAATCGTTAAAAACGTAACAACTATTGTATGTCTCGTTTTTATGAGATATAATATCAAATATAGTGGGCTATATTATAAATAAATGAAGGAAAGCCACGAAGGGAGAATTAGACCAATGAACGTATTAGTAATTAACTGTGGAAGTTCATCATTGAAATTCCAGCTTATCAACTCTGAAACAGAAGCAGTATTAGCAAAAGGATTATGTGAAAGAATCGGTATCGATGGAAGACTGACATATCAGCCAGAAGGCGGAGAAAAGGAAGTTAACAACCTTGCAATGCCAACACATACAGAAGCGATCCAGTTCGTAATCGATGCTCTTACAAATGAAAAAACAGGAGTTGTTAAGAGTCTTGATGAAATCGGTGCAGTAGGACATCGTGTAGTACATGGTGGAGAAAAATTCACATCTTCAGTAGTAGTTACACCAGAAGTGAAAGCAGGAATCGAAGAATGCAGCGATCTTGCACCACTTCATAACCCAGCTAACCTTATTGGTATCACAACATGTGAAAACTTAATGCCAGGAAAACCACAGGTAGCAGTATTTGATACAGCATTCCATCAGACAATGCCTGCAAAAGCATATATGTATGGTCTTCCTCATGAATACTATGACAAATATAAAGTAAGACGTTATGGATTCCACGGAACAAGCCACAGCTTCGTTTCTAAGAGAGTAGCTGAATTCCTTGGAAAAGACTACAACAATACAAAGACAATCGTTTGCCACCTTGGAAACGGATCTTCAATCTCTGCAGTTCTTAATGGAGAATCAGTAGATACATCTATGGGTCTTACACCACTGGAAGGTCTTGTAATGGGAACACGTTCAGGAGATATCGATCCAGCGATCATGGAATTCATCGCTAAGAAAGAAAACCTTGATATCGCAGGGATCATGAACGTACTTAACAAGAAATCAGGTGTAGAAGGTATCTCTGGTGTGTCAAGTGACTTCCGCGATCTTGCAGACGCAGCAGCAGAAGGAAATGAACTTGCTGAATTAGCACTTGAAGTATTCGCTTACAAAGTAGCAAAATATGTAGGAAGCTACGTAGCAGCTATGAATGGTGTTGACAATATCGTATTTACAGCAGGTATCGGTGAAAACGATGTTACAACAAGAGCAAGAATCTGCAAATACTTTGGATATCTTGGTGTTGAAATCAATGAAGAAGCTAACGGAAAACGTGGAAAAGAAATGATCATTTCTACACCAGAGTCAAAAGTAACTGTACTTGTTATCCCAACAAATGAAGAACTTGCAATCGCAAGAGAAACAGTTGCTTTAATTTAATTAAAATTCAAAAAGGTCATAACCTTGAAGTTTTACTACAGTCCAGCTTTGTCTGGACTGTAGTAGGTTATCAGGTGTGCTAAAAGTTTCGTACAAAAGCCAAATTGTCCTTGACAAAGGAAAATTGCGTGTTATAATAGTTTAGGTATGAATAGGAGTAACGTTTATGTTAATAAACCTATCTGAAGTCTTAGCTGAACCACATAAGACGATTGTTCAGGATGTTATATCCGAGACAAGCTCTGTTCGAATTGGCAGGAAGAAATATACTGTCAATGAGATAAGCCCTGTACATCTCAAGGTAGAATATGCGGGAGAAAAGAAGCTCCATATCACCGGACATGTCTCTTTGAAAGTGACGATTCCATGTGACAGGTGCCTGGAAGATGTATTGACAGAACTTGAACTTGAGATTGACAAGAATGTTAATCTGAATGTTGCGTGTGATGCTGGCGAAGACGATTCCGATGAAGCGAATTATATTGACGGATATCATCTTGATGTAGAGCAATTGCTTTATAATGAGATATTGGTGGGATGGCCGATGAAAGTTCTATGTAGCGAAGACTGTAAAGGAATTTGTAGCGTATGTGGTCAGAACCTAAACCAGGGATCATGTGACTGCGAAGACACAAGTCTGGACCCTAGAATGTCAGTTATCCGCGATCTTTATAAGAATTTTAAGGAGGTGTAACCTATGTCAATCTGTCCAAAGAATAAATCTTCTAAAGCAAGAAGAGATAAGAGAAGAGCAAACTGGAAAATGAGCGCTCCAAACTTAGTAAAATGCAGCAAATGTGGAGCACTTATGATGCCACACAGAGTTTGTAAAGCTTGCGGTTCTTACAATAAGAAAGAAATCATCACAGTTGAATAATTAAGATGTGAGTGAGAGAGTTCCGAAAGGGACTCTCTTTTTTTGCATTCATTAATATAGAAAGTATTGATTTTTATATGGATGTCAAGTAAAATAAAACAGTAATGCTGGGAGGTAACAGTATGAATAAAACAACAAAAATAGTGCTTGATGCAATGGGGGGAGATCATGCACCAACAGAGATTATCAAAGGTGCAGTCGACGCAGTGAATAAGCGTGAAGATATTGAACTTATTCTGACAGGAAAAGAAGATATCATCAATCAGGAACTTGCAGGATATACTTATAACAAAGCACAGATCCGTATTGTGAATACATCTGAAGTGATCGAAATGGCGGAACCGCCGGTGATGGCGATCCGGAAGAAGAAAGATTCTTCTATTGTAGTCGGTCTTAAGATGGTCAAGAACGGGGAAGCAGATGCTTTTGTTTCGGCTGGAAGTTCTGGGGCTGTTCTTGCCGGAGGGCAATTACTCGTTGGACGTGTGAAAGGTGTAGAAAGACCACCGCTTGCACCTCTTATTCCTACAGAAAAAGGATTTTCTCTTTTGATCGACTGTGGAGCGAACGTGGATGCAAGAGCATCTCATTTAGTACAGTTCGCGAAGATGGGCTCCATTTATATGGAGAATGTAATGGGTGTTAAGAATCCGAAAGTAGCAATCGTGAATATCGGGGCAGAAGAAGAGAAGGGAAATGCATTGGTAAAAGAAACATTTCCACTTTTGAAAGCATGTGAGGATATCAATTTTGTTGGAAGCATTGAAGCGAGAGATATTCCATATGGTCAGGCAGATGTGATTGTATGTGAAGCGTTTGTGGGAAATGTCATCCTGAAACTCTATGAAGGAGTTGGAGGTGTTATGGTCAGTACGATCAAGAAGGGACTTATGACATCTATTCGCAGTAAGATTGGTGCGCTTTTGATCAAGCCGGCACTTAAGCAGACAATGAAGAGTTTTGATTCCAGCGAATATGGTGGGGCGCCGCTTTTAGGTCTGAATGGACTTGTGGTAAAAACACATGGAAGCTCAAAAGCAAAAGAAGTATGCAATTCAATTTTACAGTGCGTAACATTTAAAGAACAGGGAATCAATGATCGAATCAGAGAATGTTTCCAGAAAGATGCACAATAAAAAAGGAGAGTAAGGATATGGAATTTGAGAAATTAAAAGAAGTTATTATTGATGTATTAGGATGTATGGAAGAAGAAATCACAATGGACGCTACATTCGTAGACGATCTGGGGGCAGATTCGCTTGATATTTTCCAGATTATTATGGGAATTGAAGATGCGTTTGATATTGAAATTGAAAATGAAGATGCTGAAAAAATTTCAACAGTAGGAGATGCGGTAGAACAGATTAAAAATGCAGTAAACTAAGTAATAGAAATGAAAAAGCCCTTTGTCTGGGCTTTTTCGTTTTAAGAGGAGAATTATGGAAAAAAATATAAAAAAACTGGAACAGAAGATAGGGTATTCTTTTCGGGATAAAGATTTGCTGATTCGTGCACTCAGACACAGCTCTTATGTGAATGAGAAAAAAATGGAGAAATATGAATGCAACGAGCGATTGGAATTTTTGGGAGATGCAGTCCTGGAACTGACATCAAGTGAATTTCTCTTTTATGAACATCCTGAAATGCCGGAAGGACAGATGACGAAACTCCGTGCCAGTATGGTCTGTGAGCAGGCGCTTGCTTATTGTGCGAGAGAACTGGATCTTGGAAAATATCTCCTTCTTGGAAAGGGAGAAGACGCTACCGGCGGAAGAAAAAGAGAATCCGTTACTTCAGATGCGCTGGAAGCATTGATTGGTGCGATTTATTTGGATGGTGGTTTTGCTAATGCAAAAGAGTTTATTTTAAAGCATGTGTTAAATGACCTGGAAAATAAGCGACTCTTTTATGATAGCAAGACTATCCTGCAGGAAATAGTGCAGGGCAGACTTGATGAGACACTCACATACAAACTGATTGGTGAAGAGGGTCCGGATCATAATAAATCGTTTCATGAAGAAGTTTTAATTGGAAACAAGGTGTATGGAACTGGTATAGGAAGAACGAAAAAGGCAGCAGAACAGGCAGCTGCATATGATGCAATTTTGAGATTAAAGGATGAAAATGTATGTATTTAAAAAGCATAGAAGTGCAGGGATTTAAATCATTTGCGAATAAAATTGTCTTTGAATTTCATAATGGTATTACCGGCATTGTAGGACCAAATGGAAGTGGAAAAAGCAATGTTGCGGATGCGGTGAGATGGGTGCTGGGAGAACAAAGAGTAAAGCAGCTTCGAGGCGGAAACATGCAGGATGTTATTTTCTCAGGCACAGAGAACCGCAAACCGCTCAGTTACGCCTCAGTTGCGATTACGCTGGATAATTCAGATCACCATCTTCCAGTTGAATTTGAAGAGGTGAAGGTGACACGAAAGTTGTACCGATCAGGAGAGAGCGAATATCTCATCAATGGCAGTGCATGTAGATTGAAAGATATTAATGAGATGTTTTACGATACCGGTATTGGAAAAGAAGGATATTCCATCATCGGGCAGGGACAGATCGACAAAATCTTAAATGGTAAACCAGAAGAAAGAAGAGAGCTCTTCGACGAAGCGGCGGGGATTGTGAAGTTCAAACGCCGCAAGAATATGTCTTTAAAGAAACTGGAAGAAGAACAGCAAAATCTGGTGCGTGTGACCGATATTCTCAGTGAACTGGAAAAGCAGTTTGGCCCACTGGAGAGACAGTCTGAAAAGGCAAAAGAATATTTGAAGAAAAAAGAAGAATTAAAACGATACGATATTAATATGTTTCTTTTGGAAACCTGTCGCATCAAAGACCAGATAAAAGATGTGGATGCGAAGCTTGAAATTGCAGAAGCAGATTTGGCAGAGGCAGATCAGAAATATGCAGATATGAAAGCAGAATATGATCTTATTGAAGCACAGGTGGAAGAAATCGAGGCAGAGATCGAACGTTCGAAGGATCAGTTAAATAAAACGTCGCTTTTGAAACAGCAGTTAGAAAATCAGATTGCACTTTTAAAGGAGCAGATTCACAGTGCAAGAATGAATGATGAGCATTATAATCAGCGGTCGAAAACCATTTATCTGGAGCTGGAAGAGCGTCAGAAGCAAAAAGAAACGTTGCAAAGATCCAGCGAACAGATCGCCAGACAGCTTGACAGTGAACTGGCAAAACAGCGTCAGGCAAAAGAAACACTTGATTTTATTCAGGCAAGAATCGCAGGTACAACGGCTGATATTGAGAATACGCAAGGGGATATTTTGCAGATTCTGAATAACCGTGTATCAACGAAAACAAAGATTCAGCATTATGACACCATGATGGAGCAGATCAAGGTGCAGCGGTCCCAACTCTATAAACGTTTGATGGAAGCGGAGAAAGATGCGCAGGCACAGGCGGCTCTTCATAGAAACTACGAAGAAGAGCTGAAAAAAGTTTCTTCCGGAATTCTGGATCTGGTAAATGAGACGAAACAGTATGAGACGGAGATTGCGAAGCTGCAAAATCAGATCAGCGCAGAAAATGAGAAACTCCGTGTAGCTCAGGCAACATATCACAGGGAAAATTCCCGACTGGAATCCTTAAAGAATCTGACGGAACGATATGACGGATATGGAAACAGTATCAAGAAGGTTATGGAGAGAAAAAGTCAGGAACCGGGAATCCTTGGGGTCGTTGCTGATATTATTAAGGTAGAAAAGAAATACGAAATTGCGATCGAGACAGCTTTGGGCGGAAGCATTCAGAATATTGTGACAACGAATGAAGAAGTCGCAAAGAAGATGATCGGTTATTTAAAACAGAATAAATTTGGCCGGGCGACTTTCCTGCCGCTTACGGCAATTCGTCAGGGACAGGGATTTCAAAGACAGGAGGTTTTAAAAGAAAAGGGCGTCATCGGAACTGCGGATACACTGGTGCAGGTAGATGAAACCTACAAAAAGCTGTCAGAAAATCTTCTCGGCAAGACGCTGGTTGTGGATCATATTGATACTGGAATTGCATTGTCGAGAAAGTATCGTCAATCCCTGCGTATGGTAACTTTGGAAGGAGATCTGATCAATCCGGGTGGTGCAATGAGCGGTGGTGCATTCAAGAATGCCAGCAATCTGTTGAGTCGTCGTCGTGAAATCGAAGAGATGGAAAAAACGGTGATGAATCTGAAAAAAGATGTGGATAACTGCCAGAGTACATTGGATCAGATCAAGGCTGAAAGAGCCGGACTCTATGCGAAAGTAGAAGAAATCCAGCAGATACTTCAGAAAGAATATGTGGCACAGAATACAGCAAAAATGAATTTAGAACAGGCTGTTTCAAAAGAAAAATATGCAAGAACGCTTACACAAGACATCCATAAAGAACGTGTCATGTTGGACGAACAGATCATTGAGATTGAGGATAATCTGGAATCTATTCAGGTAGAGCTAAAAGCCAGTGAACAGTTGGAAGGAGAATTGTCACAGCAGCAGGATAAATATCAGAAAAAACTGGAAGAAGAGCGGGAGGCAGAAGGAAAAGAGCTTCGCAGAAATGAAGAACTTAGACTTTCTCTGGCCGCATTAGAACAGAAAAATGTATTTATTCAGGAAAATTTCGGCCGTATCAATGAAGAAATTTCTAAATTCAATGAAGAGTTGAAAGAACTGAATGCAAATAAGGGAGAGACCAGCGAAGAAATCGAGAAGAAGGAAGCGGAGATTGCTGATATTCAAAATGCAATTGAGGCATCGAAAGAGGTATTTACGGAAATAGGTGCAGAAACAGATGCCGCGCAGAAAAAGAAAGAACGGTTGACACAGAGAAACAAAGCCTTTCTGGAAAACAGAGAAAGTCTTTCCAGACATATGTCTGACCTGGACAAGGAAATCTTCCGTCTGAAGAGCCGGAGAGAAGGCTATGAAGAATCTTCGGAAAAGCAGATCAATTATATGTGGGAAGAATATGAGATTACCTACAACAGAGCGTTGGAAATCAGAGATGAATCTCTGACAGACCTGGCGGATATGAAGAAACAGATTCAGGAAATCAAGGCCGAAATCAAAGCATTGGGACCAGTAAATGTAAATGCCATTGAAGATTTTAAAGCTCTGGCGGAACGTTATCATTTCCTGAAAGCACAGCATGACGATCTGGTTGAGGCAGAAGAAAGCCTGAAAAAGATTATTGCAGAATTGGATGAAGCAATGCGCAAACAGTTCACAGAACAATTTGCGCACATTGCAGAAGAATTCAATCGTGTGTTTAAAGAATTGTTTGGTGGTGGAAAAGGAACTCTGGAGTTAATGGAAGATGAAGATGTTCTGGAGGCGGGAATTAAGATTATCGCACAGCCGCCGGGAAAGAAGCTTCAGAATATGATGCAGCTCTCCGGAGGAGAAAAAGCACTTACTGCTATTTCGCTCCTGTTTGCAATTCAGAACCTGAAACCATCTCCGTTTTGTCTGCTGGATGAAATTGAGGCGGCGCTGGATGATTCGAACGTTACAAGATTTGCACAATATCTACATAAGCTCACAAAAAATACGCAGTTTATCGTAATCACACATCGACGCGGCACAATGACGGCTGCAGACAGATTATACGGAATTACGATGCAGGAAAAAGGAATATCTACCCTTGTTTCTGTAGATTTGTTAGAAAATGATTTAGACAAATAAAAGGAGAGAAGAAATGGCTGAGGAAGAAAAAAAAGGGTTTTTTAAGCGACTGGTCACAGGGCTTACGAAGACAAGAAATAATATCGTTTCAAGTATGGACAGTATTTTTCATGGGTTTTCCAAAATAGATGAAGACTTCTATGAGGAACTGGAAGAAGTGCTGATTATGGGTGATCTGGGTGTGAAGGCGACGTATGCCATTCTCGACGATCTGCGCAGGAAGGTTAAAGAGCAGCATATCAAAGAACCGGTTGAATGCAAACAGCTTCTGATCGATAGCATCAAAGAGCAGATGTATGTGGGCGAAACGGCCTATGAATTCGAAGAAAAAACGTCTGTTGTGCTTGTGATCGGTGTAAATGGAGTTGGAAAGACAACAACCATCGGAAAGCTCGCCGGTAAACTCAGAGATCAGAATAAGAAAGTGGTACTTGCAGCGGCAGATACTTTCCGTGCTGCGGCCGGTGAACAGCTTCAGGAGTGGGCAAAGCGTGCAAATGCAGATCTGATTGGTGGTCAGGAGGGCGCAGACCCGGCGGCGATCGTCTTTGACGCGGTAGCGGCTGCAAAATCAAGAAAGGCAGATGTATTGCTCTGTGATACTGCGGGAAGACTTCATAACAAGAAGAACCTGATGGAAGAGTTAAAGAAAATCAACAGAGTCCTGGAAAGAGAGTATCCGGAAGCATATCGTGAGACGTTAGTTGTTCTCGATGGAACAACCGGTCAAAATGCGTTGGCCCAGGCAAAAGAATTCAGCGAAGTGGCTGATATCACAGGAATTATTTTGACCAAGATGGACGGAACAGCAAAGGGAGGAATTGCAGTGGCAATTCAGGCAGAGCTGGGAATTCCGGTCAAATATATTGGAGTTGGAGAAAGTATTGATGATTTGCAGAAATTTGATTCAGAGCAATTTGTAAATGCGTTATTTACAACAGAGGAGGTATAGAAGGATGTTCACATTAGACAAGTTTGAAGAGGCAAGTGAGATCGTAAAACGCGTGACAAAACCTACAAATCTTATTTACAGTGAGTATTTCAGCGCACAGACAGGTGCAAGAGTCTATCTTAAGCCGGAAAATATGCAGTATACGGGTGCATACAAGCTTCGAGGGGCATATTATAAGATCAGTACGCTCTCAGAAGAAGAACGAGCGAAAGGATTGATCGCTGCGTCAGCGGGAAACCATGCGCAAGGAGTGGCGTATGCAGCAAAAGCATATGGATGTAAGGCGGTTATTGTGATGCCTGAAACCACACCGCTGATCAAGGTAAACCGCACAAAGAGTTACGGTGCAGAAGTGGTGCTTTACGGACAGGTTTATGATGAAGCCTGTGCAAAGGCATATGAGCTCGCGGAAGAATATGGCTACACATTCGTACATCCTTTTGATGATCTGGATGTGGCAACCGGACAGGGAACGATTGCAATGGAAATTATTCAGGATCTTCCGACGGTAGATTATATCCTTGTGCCAATTGGAGGCGGAGGACTGGTGACAGGTATTTCTACTCTGGCCAAAATGCTCAATCCAAGTATCAAAGTAATCGGTGTGGAACCGGCAGGAGCGGCAAGTATGACAGCTGCAAAGAAGGCCGGACATGTTGTGACACTTCCAAGTGCAAATACGATTGCAGACGGTACTGCGGTGAAGACAGTGGGAGAAAAGATTTTTCCATATGTAGATGAAAATGTGGATGAAATTGTTACAGTAGAAGATAATGAATTAGTGACAGCATTTTTGGATATGGTAGAAAATCATAAAATGGTGGCAGAAAATTCGGGTCTTCTTTCGGTTGCAGCTCTTAGAAAACTTGACTACATCAAAGGAAAAAGAGTGGTTTGCGTAATCAGCGGAGGAAATATGGATGTTATCACAATGTCATCTGTCATCCAGAATGGTTTGATTTTAAGAGACCGTATCTTCACAGTTTCTGTGTTACTTCCGGATAGACCTGGACAGCTTGCGAAGATTACAAGAGTGGTTGCCGAAGCAAAAGGAAATGTAATCAAGTTAGAACATAATCAGTTTGTAACGGTAAACCGAAACGAAGCAGTAGAACTTCGTGTTACAATGGAAGCGTTTGGAACAGAACATAAGCATCTGATTATAGAAGCGTTGCGAAAGAATGGATTTGATCCAAAAATTGTGAAAGCATCGTTATAAGAAAACAATAGATAAGTGAAAGTTAGAAGAGGGGGTTTTCGGAGGAAAGAAAACCCTCTTTCTGTTTTCGGGGAGGATAAAAATGGAACAAAGAAATATACCAAAAGCAGGTGAATGCTACAGGCATTTTAAGGGAAATCGTTATCAGATTATTGCAATTGCAAAGCATACAGAGACAGAAGAAGATTGTGTAGTCTATCAGGCTTTATATGGCGAGAAAGGGATATTTGTCAGACCGCTTGATATGTTTATGGGGAAGGTGGATAAAGACAAATATCCGAATGCAGAGCAGGAATATCGTTTTGAGCTGGAGGAAGAAGAAAATCTTCTGATGAAGTATCTTGATCTGGAGACAAATGCACAAAAGCTCCGTTTTCTTCAGAAACATCGTGGAGAGATTACAGGAGATTTTCTGGAATCAGTGGCAGCGAGTATGGATTTTACAGAAAACGCTCCTACCATAGAGCTGCGTTTAGGTGAGATTATGCACTATTTGGAAATATTGATGAAGTATGAAAGGCGAAGATAGCACTTTCATTCGTTAAAAAGATAAAATCTCCACTTGACACAGAATGTATGATTGTATACAATTATACAAAAATGCAGAGACATAGTAGGTGAGACTGTTATGGAGACTAGAAAAGTATATCTGGATGAACATTCAAATTTGTTACAGTTAGAAGAACACATGTACCCGTTGGTAGATGTGCAATCACCAAATGTGTTCCGAAATTTATTTCAATACGATGAGATACCTAAAATTGCATTTAATGACAGAATTGTGCCGCACCATATGCCAAATGAAATATGGATTACAGACACAACCTTCCGTGATGGGCAGCAGTCGAGAGCGCCATATACAACCGAGCAGATTGTGACGTTATATGATTATTTTCATCGTCTTGGCGGACCAAAAGGAAAGATTCGTCAGTGTGAATTTTTCTTATACAGTGAAAAAGACCGCAATGCAGTTTATAAGTGTCTGGAACGAGGATATGAATTCCCGGAAGTCACAAGCTGGATTCGTGCAAATAAAAAAGACTTTGAATTGGTAAAAGAAATCGGACTAAAAGAAACCGGAATTTTGGTAAGTTGTTCGGACTATCATATTTTCTATAAATTGAAAATGACGAGAAGAGAAGCTTTGAATCATTATCTTTCTATTGTGCGAGAATGTCTGGAGACGGGAGTGCGTCCGAGATGTCATTTAGAAGATATTACAAGATCCGATATCTATGGATTTGTAATCCCGTTTTGTGTGGAACTGATGAAATTGATGGAAGAATATCAGATTCCGATTAAAATCAGAGTATGTGATACCATGGGATATGGAGTAAATTATCCGGGTGCCGTGATACCGAGATCCATTCCTGGAATTATTTATGGTATCCGTGTACATGCGGGTGTTCCAAGTGAACTGATTGAATTCCACGGACATAATGATTTTTACAAAGCAGTGAATAATTCGACAACCGCCTGGTTATATGGAGCGTGTGGTGTGAACTGTTCGCTGTTTGGAATTGGAGAACGAACAGGAAATACCCCATTAGAGGCAATGGTATTTGAATATGCGCAGATCCGAGGAACACTTGATGGTATGGATACAACGGTTATTACAGAACTGGCAGAGTATTATGAAAAAGAAATCGGTTACCGTGTTCCATCCAGAACACCGTTCGTTGGAAGGAATTTTAATGTGACACGTGCCGGAATTCATGCAGATGGTCTGATGAAGAATGAAGAAATTTATAACATTTTTGATACAGATAAATTCCTGAACAGACCACCGCTTGTTGCAGTGTCAAATACGTCAGGAATCGCAGGTATCGTTCATTGGATCAATACATATTATCATTTAAGCGGAGCACACATGTTAGATAAGAACTCTGCACTCGCTGTTGAGGTGAAGAAGTGGGTAGATGAAGAATATGCAACAGGACGTGTAACTGTTCTGACAGATGACGAACTTGTGGAAGTGATTGACAGAGTATGTAAAGAACAGGGAATTACATTGTAGAAACAGGGGAGAGATATGGAAAACTATTCTTTAAGAGGGCAGGTTTTTCATGCCATTCGCGAGGATATCCTGAAAGGGAGATATAAAGAAAATGATGAATTAAGGGAGGCTGCTTTAGGAAAGGAGCTTGGGGTCAGCAGGACGCCGGTTAGAGAGGCTCTCAGACAGCTCGAACTGGAAGGTCTGGTTAAAATCATTCCGAACAGAGGAGCTTTTGTGACCGGGATTTCCGAGAAAGATGTGCACGATATCTATAGGATACGTTCGGTTCTGGAAGGGCTTTGCATGCGGATGGCAGCAGAACATATGACAAAAGAGCGTGTAGAGGAACTGGAAGAAGTTCTGATGCTTTCGGAGTATTATTTTGAAAAAGGAAATATAGAGCAGCTCACAGAGTTGGACGGGAAATTTCATCAGATTTTGTACAGAGCCTCGGAGAGCCGTATTTTAGAGCATGTTTTATCGGATTTTCATAAATATGTGCAGCGTGCAAGAGGAAATTCTGTAAAAACAGAATCGCGGGCACAGAAATCGCTGAAAGAACACAGAGAAATTCTGGAAGCATTAAAAGAGAATGATGCAGATAAGGCTGAAAGGCTTGCAAACACACATATCTTGAATGTAATGAAGAATTTACATTTGAATCAGGAATAGGATTAGGAGGAAATTATGAACAAAATTCAGATGACAACACCACTTGTGGAAATGGATGGAGATGAAATGACCAGAATTCTCTGGGGAATGATTAAAGACCATTTATTATTGCCATTTATTGATCTTAAGACAGAATATTATGATCTTGGGCTGGAATACCGTAATGAAACAAATGATCAGGTAACCGTTGATTCTGCAAATGCGACGAAGAAATATAAGGTTGCTGTAAAATGTGCGACAATTACTCCAAATGCAGCAAGAATGGACGAATATAATCTGAAAGAAATGTGGAAGAGTCCAAACGGAACGATCCGTGCCATGCTTGACGGAACGGTTTTCCGTGCACCAATCGTGGTGAAAGGAATCGAACCATGCGTAAAGAATTGGAAAAAGCCAATTACGATCGCGCGTCATGCATACGGTGATGTATACAAAAACACAGAGATGAAGATTCCGGGGCCTGGAAAAGTGGAGCTGGTTTATACGGCTGAAGACGGAACGGAAATAAGAGAACTGGTTCATAACTATGAGGGCCCTGGTGTGGCACAGGGAATGCATAATCTTTGTGGTTCTATTGAAAGTTTTGCAAAGAGCTGTTTTAACTATGCGCTGGATACGAAACAGGATCTTTGGTTTGCAACAAAAGATACGATTTCCAAGAAATATGACCATACGTTTAAGGATATTTTTCAGGAAATTTATGAGAACGAATACAAAGAAAAATTTGAGAAGGCAGGAATTGAGTATTTCTATACGCTCATTGATGATGCAGTTGCGCGTGTCATGAAATCAGAAGGAGGATATATCTGGGCATGTAAGAACTATGATGGCGATGTAATGAGTGATATGGTTTCTTCTGCGTTCGGTTCGCTTGCCATGATGACATCAGTGCTGGTGTCACCGGAAGGTTACTATGAATATGAAGCGGCACACGGAACGGTACAGCGTCATTATTATAAACATCTGAAAGGTGAAGAAACCTCCACCAACTCTGTTGCCACTATCTTTGCATGGACAGGCGCACTTCGAAAGCGCGGTGAATTAGATGGCAACAAAGAACTGATGGAATTTGCTGACAAACTTGAACGTGCAACGATTGACACAATCGAAGCAGGGGAGATGACAAAAGATCTCGCACTGATCACTACACTGGAACATCCGGTGGTGTTAAATAGTGAAGATTTTATAAAAGCAATTGCAAAGCGATTGTAAAAGCCTATTTTGTGCCGAAAATGCGGTCACCGGCATCGCCAAGACCCGGGCAGATATAAGCATGTTCATTTAATTCACGGTCAAGGTTCCCCACAAAGATTTTAATATCAGGGTGAGCTTTGGCCAGTTTTTCCAGGCCAACAGGAGCGGCGATAATGCAGAGGAAGGTAATGTCCCTGCCGCCGTGCTGTTTGATAAAATCAATGGCTGCGACAGCAGAACCGCCGGTGGCAAGCATTGGGTCTACGACAAAAATTTTGCGCTGGTCTATGGCTGCCGGGAGTTTACAGTAATATTCGTGCGGTTCGAATGTATTCTCGTCGCGGTAGAGTCCGATATGACCGACTTTTGCCGTTGGCATGAGCTTTAAGAGTCCACTTACCAGACCAAGACCGGCTCTGAGAATGGGAATGATCGCCTGCTTTTTACCGGCAATCACAGGGCACATGGCAGTTTCCAGAGGAGTTTCAACCTCTACTTCTTCCAGTTTCAGATCCCGCAGAGCTTCATAGCCGATGAGCATGGCAATTTCTTCCACAATGGCACGAAATTCGTTGGTTCCTGTATTTTTATTTCGGAGCATTGTGATTTTGTGCTTTACCAGAGGGTGATCACATATAGTAATATTTTCATTTCCATTATACATAACAGTTGATTCCTTTCTTTTTCACTTTAATATCATTTTAGTTGCGGTATTGGACTTTTTCAAGGGAAATGTGGTGGTTTCAGCAGATAAATATTTGTTTTTTGTAGCTTTTATCTGTTGAGATTAGGCTATTTGCTCGAGGCTTGGCAGATAAAAGTTTGCTTTTTATAGAATTTATCTGTTAAAATTAGGTTGAATGTTTAGGATTTGTCATCTAAAAACTTATTTTTTGTAGAACTTATCTGCTGAGATTAGGATATCTGTTCGGAAATTGTCATCTAAAACTTTTCTTTTTCTAGTTTTTATCTGTGGAGATAAAGTTAGTTGTTCTAAAGTTGGCATCTAAATTTCTACATTTTATAGAATTTATCTGCCAGCTTCTGAAATTCTACGAAAGGCTTGACAAAAAAGTGGTGATAGGCAAAAATAACATTCTAAGGCATGTTAATTTGGAGGATAAGATTATGAATAAAGAGAAAAGCCTGCCATTGTTGGATGTGTGGATGAAGGAAGCAAAACAGGATCCGAATGCAGGAAAGGTCGGAATGTATCTGGTACATAATGGAATTGTAAGAGAAACTCCGAAAGCAAGGGTTCGCCATGGAGAAAACGATGGAAGATCCGTAAAGGGAATGCAATTTTCTTATGATGAGGACAAGGTGGCAGCGGCGATAGAAGAAACCAGAAAAAGAGAAGGAATTTACTATGTCCGTGTATGGCTGAATGAAGGAGAACTTCAAGTAGGGGATGCGATTATGTATGTTCTGATAGGAGGAGATATCCGCCCGAGAGTGATAGAAGCCTTGGAAAGTCTGGTGGAGAAAATAAAATCAGAGTGTGTGACAGAAACGGAAATATATAAAGAGAATTAGAACAGGCTGCACTTGCGGGTGCAGCCTGTAGTTGTATAAGCGACGAGCCAAAATTTTAAGCTTGCTTAAGACCTTGGCGACCGCATACAATCCCGGAACGTGCCTTTTGTCACTCCCGGTGATTTCTTATTCCGCCAATTCAGTCCATTTATCATAGAGAAGTTCCAACTCTTCTTCGTTGGTGCTTTTTTCTTTTGCCAGCTCCTGACATTTCAGCGAGTTGGTGTAAATTTCTTCCTGTGTCAGAAGTTCATCAATTTCCATATTACGTTCCTCTAGTGTGGCAATACGTTCTTCCGTCTTTTTGAGGTCATTCTGACGTTTCCGCTGACGGGCCTGTTCTTCTTTTTGCTCCTGCCAACTGAGTTTGGAAGCAGAAGATGTAGAAGGAGTGGTCTCTACAGTTTGTGCATTTCCCAGATAAATTTTACTTAGTTCTTCCTTTTTCTCCAAATAATAATCATAGTTTCCGATATAATTGATAAAGGTGTTTCCAGTCAGTTCCAGAATGCGAGAGGCAGTCTGGTTGATAAAATAACGGTCATGAGAAACATAGAGTACGGTGCCGGTGTAGTCATTCAGCGCATTTTCCAGGATTTCTTTTGAAGTGATATCCAGGTGGTTAGTCGGTTCGTCAAGAATCAGAAAGTTTGCCTCAGAAAGCATGAGCTTTGCAAGGGAAACACGTCCACGTTCTCCACCACTGAGGTCTCCGATCAGCTTGAAGACATCGTCTCCCGTGAAAAGGAAAGCAGCAAGAATATTGCGAATGCGGGTGTTTGTCAGTGAAGGATAAGCGTCAGAAATTTCATCGAAAACAGTTTTATCCATATTCAGTACATGATGTTCCTGATCATAATATCCTATCTTTACATTGGTTCCCAAAGTAAAGGTTCCGGAATCGGCAGGAATGACATTATTCAGAATCTTCAATAACGTGGTCTTTCCTGTTCCGTTGTCACCGATGATAGCAACATGTTCTCCGCGTTTAATCTCAAAATCAATATTCTGAAATAAGGTTTGTGGTGGAAATGATTTGCAGAGCTGTTCAACCTTGAGAACATCATTTCCACTTGTACAGGAAGGCTCCAGCGTAAGATGAATATCCGTGTTGATCTCTGCTGGTTTGTCCACGAGTACCATTTTGTCCAGCATTTTTTCACGGCTTTCTGCACGCTTGATGGATTTTTCACGGTTGAAAGATCGGAGCTTCTCGATGACAGCCTCCTGATGCTTGATCTCGCGTTGCTGGTTCAGATATTCTTTTAATCTGGCATCACGCATCTGCTGTTTCTTTTCGGCATAGGCGGTATAATTTCCCAAATAACTGGTTACGCTGCCAAGCTCGATTTCAATGACTTTTGTGACAACACGATTTAAGAAATACCGGTCATGGGAAACGATTAAAACAGCACCGGGATAGTTGAGAAGATAGGTTTCCAGCCATGCAATAGAATTCATGTCCAAATGGTTGGTTGGCTCGTCGAGGAGCAGGATATCCGGTTTGGTGAGCAGCAATTTTCCAAGAGCAACGCGTGTCTTTTGCCCTCCGGAGAGTTCGTCGACACATTTGGAGAAATCATCTTCACTAAATCCAAGTCCTTTTAGGACTCCGGTCACTTCGCTTTTATAAGCATATCCGTCTGCACGCTCAAAAGCAGCAGTCAGGCGGTGGTATGTAGAAAGCTTTTCTTCCAGAGCATCTCCTGTCAAATGGCTCAATTCCAGTTCGGTACTACGAATTTGCTGTTCTAATACAAGGATTTCTGCTTTTGCAGACTTTACTTCCTCATAAATATTCTTGCCGCAGGAAAGATCCTGGTGCTGTGCAAGATATCCAAGGGTTTTATCTTTAGCAAGAACAACATTTCCGTCATCAGCGGGAAGTTCTCCGATAATCATTTTAAGGAGTGTGGATTTTCCGGCTCCATTGATACCTACAAGTGCGGCTTTTTCTCTGTCTTCTATATGAAAAGATCCATTTTTGACGATGATCTGATCTCCAAAGGATTTATTTAGATTATGACATGCTAATATCATTTCAGTACCTCCTCCTATATTTATAGATACTTAGTCAATTTATTATTATATCGAAATTTGTTAAAAAAACAACTATTAAGTTTGACTTTTGCAGATGAACTCACTATAATTAGAAAATAAAAATTAAATTTGGAGTGGAGGGCGGAAGCAGGATGGGTGAGAGACAGATATCACAGGCCGTTATCAGAAGACTTCCGAGATATTATAGATACCTTGGAGAATTGCTTGAAAGCGGCGTAGAAAGAATTTCATCTAATGAATTAAGCAAACGAATGAAAGTAACTGCATCGCAGATTCGTCAGGACTTAAATAATTTTGGAGGTTTTGGACAGCAGGGCTATGGATATAATGTAAAGTATCTTCATTCAGAGATTGGCAAAATACTCGGAATTGATAAGAGTAATCATATGGTGATCATTGGAGCGGGTAATCTTGGCCATGCACTTGCCAATTATTCAGCTTTTGAGAAGCGTGGATTTGTGCTGGATGGCATGTTTGATGTGAATCCGGAACTGGAAGGAATAGAAGTTCGTGGAATACCAGTTCAGATGATTGATGAACTGGAAGCATTTTTAGACAGCCATAAGATCGACATTGGTGTGCTGACGATTCCAAAGAGCGCAGTTGTGGAGGTCGCAGATATTTTGGTAAAACATGATGTAAAGGCAATCTGGAACTTCGCGCATACAGATCTTAATCTTCCAGACGATGTAATTGTTGAGAATGTTCATTTGTCAGAAAGTTTGATGAGACTATCATATAATATTGCTCGCCATAAAGAAGAGAATAATAAGTAAAATGAGTCCGAAAGACGTGCGGGAAATATTTCCGCACGTTCTTTTTGTATAGGCGACGAGTCAAAGTCTTAAGCTTGCTTAAGAACTTGGCGACCGCACGCGAACGAGTGAAACTTGCAAAGCGTGTTTCATCTCGCTTACAAAAATGTTAAAGGAGACGCGTATGAAATATATTTTGAATGCACAACAGATGAAAGAGGCAGATGGGCGTATGATCCATGAAATGGGAATTCCATCTCTGGTACTTATGGAGCGTGCAGCGCTTCAGTGTGTAAATACAATAAAAGAAGAAGGAATAGACCTTTCTTCTGTGCTGGTTGTGTGCGGATCAGGAAATAATGGCGGTGATGGATTTGCCGTTGCAAGAATGTTTCACGAAGAGCAGATTCCGGTGGATATTATTTTCGCAGGGCGAATGGAATCGCGCAGCGAAGAGACAAAGATGCAGATGCAGATACTTGAAAATCTAGGACTTACGATTCTGGATACTCTGCCGGAGAAAGAATATAGTGTGGTTATTGATGCACTGTTTGGCATCGGGCTTTGTCGAAAGATCGAAGGAAAATATAAAGAAATTATCGAGCGTATGAATAGGTATACAGGATATAAGGTAGCTGTTGACATTGCTTCGGGTATCTCGGCAGATACAGGTGATGTATTGGGATGCGCGTTTCGGGCAGATCTGACGGTTACTTTTGCCTATGCAAAAGCAGGGCAGTTGTTGCATCCGGGATACGAGTATACCGGTAAACTGGCGGTAAGACCGATTGGAATCTGGAATCCTTCATTTGCCGCAGAAAAGGAAATATATTATATGTTGGATCCATTGGATCTGAAAGTGTGTATGCCAAAAAGAGTTGCCAATTCGAATAAAGGAACCTACGGGAAAGTGCTCGTAATCGCAGGAAGTAAAGGAATGTCAGGAGCCGCATATCTGGCGGCAAAGGCGGCATATATTGCAGGAGCAGGACTGGTGAGAATCTACACAGAAGAATCCAACAGGCAGATTCTGCAGATGTTGCTGCCGGAAGCCATTCTCACCACTTATCAGGAGACAGAAACAAATCCGCTTGCATGTCTGGAAGAGGTGATGGAATGGGCAGATGTGGTTTGCATCGGATGCGGACTCGGCAGAAGTTCACTTTCTGTAAAACTTGTGGAGACATTTTTGAAAGAAAACCAGAAACCTTGCGTTCTGGATGCAGATGGACTGAATATTTTATCAGAACTTCCAGAATATTATCAATATCTGGATGAAAAATATCTTTTGACACCACATATGAAAGAAATGTCACGACTGACTGGAAATACAGTTCAGGAACTGCAAGAGAATCGGACGAAGATTCTGAAGGATTTTGTAAAAAAATATCAGGTAAATGTTGCGCTAAAAGACAGTCGTACGCTTGTGGCTGGTCCGGGAAGACAGGTATTCTTTAATACATCTGGAAATGCGGCCATGGCAAAGGCGGGCGCCGGGGATGTGCTTGCAGGTCTGATTACAGGAATTCTGGCACAGAGAAAAGACGTTTATATGGCGGGCGTGACTGGGGTATTTCTTCATGGAATGGGTGGAGATGAAGCTAGAGATATGCATGGAAAATACAGTGTGATGGCACAGGATATAATTATCGGGGCCGGAAATGTTTTAAAAAGAATCGAGGAATGGTAGAAAATGAAACAATATGCAAGACTTCGGGCAGTGATCGACCTGAATGCGATTGAATACAATATGGAAAATATGTACGCAAATTTGAAAAAAGGGACAAAGATTATGGCGGTTCTGAAAACAGATGGTTATGGACATGGTGCAGTGCCGATTGCAAAAATGCTGGAAGAGAAGGATTATGTCTGGGGATATGCGGTTGCATTTGCGGAAGAAGGTTTGATTCTCCGAAAAGCGGGTGTAAAGAAACCGATTCTTTGTCTGGGATGTGTGTTTCCGGAACAGTATGAGGAGATAATAGATGCCGGTATACGAATGAACGTCTATACCTGTGAAATGGCTAAGGCAATTTCTGAAAAAGCAGCATCTATGGGAAAAAAAGCAGCCGTACACATAAAACTGGATACTGCCATGTCCCGTTTGGGATTTCCGGTATCTGAAGAAAGTGTAGACGAGATAGAAGAGATTTCCAGACTTTCCGGGATCGAACTGGAAGGTTTATTTACTCATTTTGCAAAAGCTGATGAGAAAGATAAGAAAAGCGCAGAAAAACAGATGGAATCTTATCTGTGGATGAAAGAAAAACTGACGGAAAGAGGAATCTATTTTTCATACTGCCATTGTTCCAACAGTGCCGGAATCATTGATCTTCCGGAGGCAAATATGGATATGGTGCGTGCCGGTATCTCTATCTATGGGCTTTATCCATCCGAAGAAGTGGATAAATATGCAGTAGATTTAAAACCTGCCATGCAGATATTTGCACATGTTACTCATGTGAAATGGATTGAGCCGGGAACTCAGGTCAGCTATGGCGGAACATTTGAGGCACGAAAGAAAATGAGAATTGCCACCATACCGATCGGGTATGGAGACGGATATCCACGGAGCCTTTCAAATAAAGGTTATGTATTGATCCACGGAAAGAAGGCATCGATTTTAGGCAGAGTATGTATGGATCAGATGATGGTGGACGTGACCGATATTCCGGGAGTGGCATTTGGAGATCTGGTTACTATAGTGGGAGAAAATGGCGGTGCATTTCTTCCGGTGGAAGAACTCAGTGCATTGTCGGGACGTTTTAATTATGAATTTATTTGTGATATAAATAAAAGAGTACCAAGAGAATATATCAGGAACGGTCAGATCGTGGAACAGGTTGATTACTTTTAAACTCTAAAAATAATCTGCATAGAATACTTACAAGAAAAGATGGAAATGCTAAAAGTATCTTGAAGTTGGAGCGTGAAGAAATGCAGATTAAGCGAGGAGATATTTTTTATGCAGATTTAAGTCCGGTCGTGGGTTCCGAACAAGGTGGAGTCAGGCCGGTACTCATTATACAGAATGATGTGGGAAATAAACACAGCCCTACCGTGATATGTGCGGCGATTACTTCGAAAATGAATAAGGCAAAATTGCCGACTCATGTGGAAATTCGTTCAAAAGACTATGGAATTGTGAAAGATTCTGTTATACTATTAGAACAGATAAAAACAATCGACAAACAAAGACTTAGAGATTATGTTTGCCGGACAGATCAGAAACTAATGAATAAGGTTGATGAAGCATTATACATCAGTCTGATGCTTCATACATAAAAGGAGAAAATTTATTAATTATGGACGAGGGAAGTACGTTACTTCAAAGGATGAGAAATGTTTTTTCTGAAAATGAAGATCAGGAAAAGCTGGCAGAAGAATTGATTGATAAGATTGAGGAGGGATACTCCAAAGGGCTATTTGGAAAGCATGAGATGCAGATGCTCTGCAATGTGTTCGAATATATGGATACAGATGCAAAGGATATTATGACACATAGAAAGAATATTGTGGCATTTGATGCAGCAACCCCTTTAAACGAAGCAATTCAATTCTTTTTGAATGAAAGATTTTCACGGTTACCGGTCTATGAAGGAGAAATTGACAGTATTATTGGAACGATTCATCTTCGTGATGCAATGAAATTTTATCTGGATGAAAGCCTTCGCAGCGTACCTGTCAAGGATTTGAAAGGTGCGATCAGACCGGTAAGCTTTGTGCCGGAGACAAAGAGCATTGAAAAGCTGTTTCAGCAGATGCTCAGTAAAAAGAATCAGATGACCATCGTTATTGATGAATACGGACAGACGGCAGGTCTTGTGACAGTGGAAGATATCGTCGAAGAAATCGTGGGAAACATTCAAGATGAGTACGATGAAGAAGACGAGATGATCGTAAAACAGTCGGAAAATGTGTATATTGCAGATGGTATGGCAGAGCTGGACGACCTGGAAAAATTATTACATATTGATTTTGAAGAAGAGGATTACGATACGTTGAATGGATATCTGATTGAGTGTCTGGACAGAATTCCGGCAGAAGATGAACAGCCGATGATGCAGTTCGAAGGATATAATTTTACCATTCTTTCTGTAGATAATAATACGATTCAGAAGGTCAGAATCGAAAAACAGTAAGAGTAAAGCAGTTTTGTCTTGTCACGGATTTAAAATAATGATAGAATAATAAGTTGTGAAACGAGAATAAAGATAAGAAATGAAGAAAGAGGTATTGTATAATGTCAGGACATTCAAAATTTGCCAATATCAAACATAAAAAAGAAAAAAATGACGCTGCAAAAGGAAAGATTTTTACAAAGATCGGACGTGAAATTGCAGTAGCAGTAAAAGAAGGCGGCGGTCCGGATCCTGCAAGTAACAGCAGACTTCGTGATGCGATCGCAAAGGCAAAATCAAACAATATGCCTAATGATAACATTGAAAGAAGTATCAAAAAGGCAGCCGGAGAAGGTTCACAGGACAATTACGAACGTATTACATATGAAGGATATGGACCAAACGGAACAGCGATCATCGTAGAAGCACTTACCGATAATCGTAACCGTACAGCTTCTAATGTGAGAAGTGCATTTACAAAAGGAAAAGGAAGTATCGGAACATCAGGATGTGTATCTTTCATGTTCGATAAGAAAGGTCAGATTATCATTGATAAAGAAGAATGTGATATGGATGCTGATGAACTTATGATGCAGGCACTTGATGCAGGCGCAGAAGATTTCGCAGAAGAAGAAGACAGCTTCGAAATCCTCACTGCACCGGACGATTTTAGTGATGTACGTCTTGCACTTGAAGAAGCAGGTATTTCTATGGCAAGTGCAGAAGTTACTATGATCCCACAGACATATGTAACACTTACATCAGACGAAGATATCAAAAATATCACAAAGACATTGGATCTTCTTGAAGACGATGATGATGTTCAGGAAGTGTATCATAACTGGGAAGAATAATTCCTGAGATTAAAAAGCTTACTTTCAAGGGTTAAAATAGACTTTTTTATTAACGTGTATCGTTAGTAAGGAGGTCTATTTTTTATGTTGTTGGAAGATGTATTATTAGCGCCGATAAGGGTGCTTTCTTTTTGTGAAAATTATGGTAGGGTTGACATTTTTTTCATGAAATGATAAATTAAAAAAATCAAAGAAAATGCAAATAATTATGTATTAACGTATATGACTTACATTTCTAAAAGATAGGAGGGATTGGAATGACTCAGGAGATAAGAGAAGGGTTTGACAGTATTTTTATGAAGCTTCCTTCTTTTGCCGGAAAATTCAATAAAGATACTTATGAAGAGTCATTCAAATCATTGTATAAAGAGTTTCATTCGTTTTTGGATGCGCTGGAAATAGAATATGAAAAAGCAGCAGATAAGAGTGCATTTTTAGACGAAGTTTCCGGATATTTGCCGGAGAAAATGAGTCGTGTTCTTGCAACAGTGGATTCTAAGCGAAAGAAAGAAAAAATGTTGGTGGATTACAATATGGGAATGGCAATGTTCGTTATCCCGCTTCTGCGTTACAGTAGAAAAAATTGTCATGAACAGATGGTAGAAAGAATTCTGGATATCTGGAACGACAATGGACTTTCTATGAAGCTTGGAAAGTCATCTTATGAGGAAATCAAGGGTGGATTCAAAAGTGGACTGTGTTATATTACAACGGCGGTCTGTGAGAGCCTGGGAAAAGCAGATGACTGTTATGAGCTGAATTTACTTAGAACTTACAGAGATACATACCTTTCTTCTACAGAAGAAGGGAAGGATGTTGTGAAGAAATATTATGATGTTGCACCGACGATTGTGAATCGAATCAGACACCAGGAAAATGCATCTGAAATATTTGAAAATATCTGGAACGATTATTTACAGAAATGTGTGAAGCTGATCGAACATAATGAGATGAGCAAGTGTCAGGAATGCTATGCCGATATGGTACATGATTTGCAGGAAAAATATTTATATTCATAGGAGGATCCACGATGAGCGATTATAGAATTGAAACGAAATGTATCCAGTCAGGATATACACCAAAAAATGGGGAGCCTCGTGTACTGCCTATTTATCAGAGCACAACATTCAAATATGAAAACAGCGATGAGATGGGTCAGTTGTTCGATCTTGAAAAGGAAGGATATTTCTACACAAGACTTCAGAATCCAACCAATGATGCTGTTGCAGCAAAGATCTGCGATATGGAAGGCGGAGTTGCAGCGATGCTTACATCTTCAGGTCAGGCAGCGAACTTTTATGCAATTATGAATATTGCAGAGGCTGGAGATCATATTATCTGTTCTTCGGCAGTTTATGGCGGTACTTATAATTTATATGCACATACGATCCGGAAGATGGGAATTGAGGCGACCTTCGTTGATCCGGACTGTTCAGAAGAAGAGTTACATGCGGCGTTCAGAGAAAATACAAAAGCAGTAGTCGGAGAGACGATTGCCAACCCGGCACTTACGGTTCTTGACATTGAAAAATTTGCGAGTGCGGCACATGCCCACGGAGTACCTCTGATCGTGGATAATACATTTGCTACACCGATCAACTGCAGACCGTTCGAATGGGGCGCTGATATCGTCACACATTCTACAACGAAATATATGGATGGACATGCAACATGTGTTGGTGGTGCAATCGTCGACAGCGGCAATTTTGACTGGACAAAATATGCAGATAAGTTTCCGGGACTTACAACACCGGATGAGACCTATCATGGACTTGTCTATACAGAACGTTTCGGAAAAGCTGCTTTCATCACAAAGGCAACATCACAGATGATGAGAGATCTTGGTTCCATCCAGTCGCCACAGAATGCATTTTTACTTAATATTGGTCTGGAAACATTACATCTTCGTATGCCGAGGCATTGTGAAAATGCACTTGCAGCGGCAAAATATCTGCAGAACCATGAAAAAGTTGCATGGGTAAGCTGCCCAATGCTGGAAGGGGATAAATACTACAATCTTGCACAGAAGTATATGCCAAAAGGTACATGCGGTGTCATCACCTTTGGTGTAAAAGGAGGACGCGATGCGGCAGTAAAAATGATGGATAGTCTGAAGCTGATCGCAATTGTTACGCATGTAGCCGATGCAAGGAGCTGTGTGCTTCATCCGGCAAGTCATACACATAGACAGATGAATGAAAAGGAACTGATCGAGGCTGGAGTACAGCCAGATCTTATCCGTTTCAGTGTTGGAATTGAAAATATAGAAGATATTATTGCTGATCTTGAGCAGGCATTAGCAAATATATAAACAGAAAACGAAACGAGAACTCCGGTATTCGAAAGAATAACCGGAGTTTTTTTGCACATACTACTTTTGTAACAGTTCAGCCATGCGCTTCAGAGGATTTGAGCTTTATGGCTGAACTGTTAAATATTTTCAGTATAGAACGCAAATAGGAGAAATATTATGTGTGATGAATTGGAAAAGGAAGATGAACATCTGAAGGAGATGGGAACGCTTCCAATGAAGAATGAGGAAAAGGGTAAGATAGAACTGCTCACGATTATCGGGGAAGTAGAAGGACATGAGGCCGTAGCTTCGAATACGAAAGCAACGAAATATGAGCATATCCTTCCCAAACTGGCGCAAATTGAGAACGACGATGAGATAGACGGAGTTTTGATTCTTTTAAATACACTGGGGGGAGATGTGGAGGCCGGACTTGCCATTGCGGAAATGATTGCGAGTCTCAGTAAACCTACGGTATCGCTGGTACTTGGTGGGTGCCATTCCATCGGAGGACCACTTGCAGTGGCGGCGGATTATACGTTCATTGTGGAAAGTGGAACAATGGTCATTCATCCAGTGCGGTCTGCAGGACTTTTTATTGGTGTGACACAAAGTCTTAGAAATATGGAACGTACACAGGACAGAATCACAGGATTTTTGTCAAAGCACTCCAGGATATCACAGGAGAGGGTGGAGGAGTTAATGCTGGATTCCTCTCAGCTTGTAAAGGATGTTGGAACGATGCTGGATGGAAAAGAGGCGGTAGAGGAAGGGCTGATTGATGAAGTGGGAGGAATTAAAGAGGCGTTTGCAAAATTACATGATATGATAAAAAGGAAATAAAAAAAGATTTATTAGGATGGATGACACAAACTTCTTCCGATGGTATAATGAGCGTTAGCGAGCCGGAGCAAGCGAAGCTTATTCAAGGCGAGCGGCGAATGACTAGCATATCATTTTAAGGGGGAAGTTTTATGGCTTCAAATACATCAAAAAATAAATCATCAAAGGTTACAAGAAATAAGAATACAGGAACAAAACGAACAACTTCCAAAAGAAAAACATCAAAAAAGCAGCAGGAAGAAAGAAGTCTTCTTTCACAGGAAATTACGATTTGGGCATCACTTGCCATCTGCATTTTGCTTATGATCAGTAATTTTGGCGCTGGTGGAATGATCGGAAATGCTGTGGGAGAATTCATGAAGCATCTGTTCGGATGGATTGCATACATTTTTCCAATGGTACTCTTTGGAATCATTGCTTTTTTGTGCTCGAATCAGGGAAATCGAATAGCCAGTGTAAAGGCTGGCGCCGGTGCAGTATTTATGGTTTTTCTTTGTGTCTTTTTTCAGCTTCTTAATAATCAGGGGGGAAAAGTTGGAGAAGGCATTGTTTCTGTTTTTCGTCCTGCGATCGGAATTGCAGGAACCTGGGTAATCACTTGTATCGTCATGGTAATTTGCATTGTGCTGATCACAGAGCGCTCGGTCCTTGGCGGTGTCAAAAATAAAAGTGAGAAGATGTATGGACGTGCCAGAGAAGACATGCAACGCTACCGTGAAGATCGACAGGAAAGAAAACAGACGAGAAGAGAACAGACAATCGGTGAAACACAGAAACAGATCAGAAGCGGGAGACGAATGGATCATGAAGTTTCCGGGGTTACTTACAATACAACATTAAAACCGTTGGAAAAAGAAACGGAAAATAAAAAGGCAGCTGAAGAGAAGGTTGATCCGATAGAGGATGTTGTGATCAGTCGTTCGGTGCCACAGGATATGACAGAACTGATGCCATCAGAAGAGGTGGAAGAATCAAAGGCAGTGAAGAAAAAGGAAACCATGGCGAAAGAGGATCTGTATAAGGAAACTGCTGTAGTGGAACAGGCGATTGCCGAGACAAAGGTGCAGAAGAAATACAAATTTCCACCGCTTACACTTTTGAAAAGAGGAGTGAAAGCAGGTGGTGACTCCGATGCACATCTACGTGAGACCGCGATGAAACTTCAGAAAACCTTACAGACTTTTGGAGTGAATGTGACTATTACAAATATCAGTTGTGGTCCGGCGGTTACCAGATATGAACTTCAGCCGGAGTTAGGTGTGAAAGTGAGTAAAATTGTCGGTCTGGCAGATGATATTAAACTGAATCTGGCTGCGGCAGATATTCGAATCGAAGCACCGATTCCAGGAAAAGCAGCAGTCGGAATTGAAGTTCCGAACAAGGAAAATACAATCGTTATGCTCAGAGATCTTCTGGAATCATCGGAATTTAAAAAAAGTACATCAAAGATCTCTTTTGCGACAGGACGTGATATTGGCGGAAAAGTTGTGGTTTCTGACATTTCCAAAATGCCGCATCTGCTTGTGGCAGGAGCTACCGGCTCTGGAAAATCTGTATGTATTAATACGATCATTATGAGTATTATTTATAAGGCAAGACCGGAGGAAGTAAAGCTTATCATGATCGATCCGAAGGTAGTAGAACTTAGTGTATACAATGGAATTCCGCATTTGATGATTCCGGTAGTGACGGATCCGAAGAAAGCGGCGGGTGCGCTTAACTGGGCTGTTACAGAGATGAACAAGAGGTATCAGTTGTTCGCAGAGTATGGTGTGCGTGACCTGAAAGGATTTAACGAAAAAGTTGCGACACTTCCAGATGCACCGGATAAACCGCAGAAAATGCCGCAGATCGTTATTATTGTGGACGAGCTTGCAGACCTTATGATGGTAGCTCCGGGAGATGTGGAAGAAGCAATTTGCCGTCTGGCACAGCTTGCAAGAGCCGCCGGACTTCATCTGGTTCTCGCGACACAGAGACCATCAGTCAATGTTATCACTGGTCTGATCAAAGCCAATATGCCGTCACGAATTGCATTTGCAGTGACATCGGGGGTTGATTCGCGCACGATCCTTGACATGAATGGGGCAGAGAAGCTGCTTGGAAAAGGAGATATGCTGTTCCATCCGTCTGGCTATCCAAAACCAATCCGTGTACAGGGAGCCTTTGTTTCGGATATGGAAGTACAGAGTGTGGTAAATTTTCTGAAAGAAAATAGTGGAGAAGTTACATATAGTGAAGAAATTCAAAATCAGGTAAATCACGGAACACAGGTGATTGCGTCTGGTTCAGGGGGAGAATCAGAAAGAGATGTCTATTTTGTAGAGGCAGGGAAGTTTATTATTGAAAAAGATAAAGCTTCTATCGGAATGTTGCAGAGAGTGTTCAAAATTGGATTTAACAGAGCTGCCAGAATCGTGGATCAGCTTGCAGAGGCAGGGGTCGTTGGAGAGGAAGAGGGAACCAAACCAAGAAAGGTACTGATGTCTCTTGAAGAATTTGAACAATATATTGATGAATATATGTAATATTTTCCATAGTTTCGACATCTTGCGTCATTATATTTTTTAAGGTATACTAAAAAAGTTATTATATTGTTTTTTATAATATTTTGTTTTGATATATAATAAAAAGGGGAAAAGATGCGTATGAAATGTATAAGCTGTGGAGCAAGAATTGCAGATGACAGTTTGATTTGTCCGGCATGTGGGCAAGAAATACAAATCGTACCTGATTATAATCCGTTGGACGATGTCCTTACAGAACAGGTGAAGGGTGCCGTCAGTGAGACTTTGAGAATTGAACTTAATCAGGAACAGGCAGAAAAGTACAGAGCAGAAAATAGAAGAAATACAGGCAGAACGCCGGAACGTGACGTGGAAAGGGCCTATCGAAAAAGGGTAGGAAACGGTCAGGGAGTAGAAAGCAGGAATGTGACTGCAAGAAACAAGATGACTGAGGAAGAACGTGAAAGAGAACGTCGTCTTGCAAGAAAACGTAAGTCAGAGAAGAGGAAAATGCTTGCCAGGAAGAAACGCCGGAAGAAGATGATGATTGCGGGTGGAGTCTTTGCAGCCGTTATTGCGTTGGGAGTTGTGGGATACACTAATTCCTACACAGGAAGAGTAAATAGCGGTTACAGAAAATTGGAAGCAAAGGAATATACAGGGGCAGAACTTAAATTTGAAAAGGCAATCAGACAGAAAGAAAAGCGAAGCGAAGCATATGCTGGTCTGGCCAAGGTGTATGTTGCACAAGGAGAAATGGAAAAAGCAGAACAGCTCTTTCTGGATGCCATTACAGATCAGTCTGATAATGCAGATCTGTATGAGGCGGTTATTTTGTTCTATCTGGATAACAGCCAGGAAACGAAGGTTATGGAACTGCTTGATAAGTGTGACAATGAGGGCGTTTTGAAAGCGCTTGAAGCCTATATTTCCGAAAAGCCGGAGTTCAGTCTGGAGCAGGAAGTCTTTGATGAAGTGCAGGCACTGGAACTTACAAGTGATGGAAAGGAAATTTATTATACAACGGATGGAACAGATCCGACAGTATTGAGCACAAAATATAAAGAGCCTGTAAAACTGGAAGAAGGCGAGACAGAAGTGCGTGCGATCTCGGTCAATGAAAAAGGCGTGCCAAGTCTTGTGGCTTCCAGGGTATATACTGTAGAATTTCCGATCGAGGATGCGCCATCGGTAATTCCTTCCACAGGTCGATATGAGGATTATCAGGAGATTAAAGTCACGGTGCCGGAGGGATATTTGGCATTCTACACAACAGATGGATCAGACCCGACAACATCGGACACAAGAATTCAGTATTCGGGACCGTTTGATATGCCGGAGGGAAGTACAATTTTAAATGTAGTTCTGATGAATCAGAAAGAAAGATACAGTGATATCACAAAAAGAAACTATGAATTAGTTCTCTCAGAAGAATAAATCTGAATTTTTTTACTTGCATATATGAAATGAACATGGTACACTGTAGAAAAGTGATAAAAAATTAACAAACTATTATAAACTTTTCATTCATTTATAATCTTGCTATTTCATTTTGAAAGTTTATAATTTATCATGTATGAAAAATAACTTAGGAGGCATGGACATGTACAAAATAAGAAAAGCTGAAAAGCTTGCTGATAAGATTTATCTTATGGATGTTGAGGCTCCACGTGTTGCAAAACACTGTGAACCAGGACAGTTTGTAATTGTAAAGATGGGTGAAAAAGGAGAGAGAATTCCACTTACAATCTGTGATTATAACAGAGAAGAAGGAATCATCACAATCGTATTTCAAAGTGTTGGAGCATCAACAGAAGTAATGGCTGATTTAAAAGCCGGAGATTCTTTCAGAGATTTTGCAGGACCACTTGGATGTCCATCAGAACTTATTTCTGAAGATATAGAAGAATTAAAGAAGAAAAAAATCCTTTTTGTAGCAGGTGGTGTTGGAGCCGCTCCGGTTTACCCACAGGTAAAATGGATGCATGCACATGGAATCGATGTAGATGTTATCGTCGGTGCCAAAACAAAAGATATGTTAATTCTTGAAGATGAAATGAGAGCTGTTGCAGGAAATTATTATCCATGTACAGACGATGGTACATACGGACACGCCGGAATGGTAACAAGCAAAATCGAAAAACTCATCGAAGAAGGAAATAAATACGATGTGTGTGTCGCTATTGGACCAATGATCATGATGAAATTTGTCTGTCTCCTTACTAAAAAATTAGAAATTCCGACAATTGTCAGCATGAATCCAATCATGGTTGATGGAACAGGTATGTGTGGTGCCTGCCGTCTTCAGGTTGGCAATGAAGTAAAATTTGCATGTGTTGACGGACCGGAATTCGATGGACATCTTGTAGACTTCGATCAGGCTATGAAGAGACAGTTAATGTATAAAACTGAAGAAGGAAGAGCAATGTTGAAATTACAGGAAGGTGATACACATCACGGTGGATGTGGTCATTGCGGAGGTGACGAATAATGGCAAACGTATTAGAAAGAGTACCAGTAAGAGAACAGGATGCAAAAGTACGTGCTACTAATTTCGAAGAAGTATGTCATGGATATAATATGGAAGAAGCTATGAATGAAGCTTCTCGCTGTATCGGATGTAAAAATGCACATTGTGTAAAAGGATGTCCGGTAGGAATCAATATTCCGGGATTTATCGGAGCAATCAAAGAAGGAAATATCGAAGAAGCATATAAGATCATCGGACAGTCTTCAGCACTTCCAGCTGTATGTGGACGTGTATGTCCACAGGAATCACAGTGTGAAGGAAAGTGTATCCGTGGTATTAAAGGAGATCCGATTGCAATTGGAAAACTGGAACGTTTCGTTGCTGACTATGCACTGGAACATGATATCAAACCAGCCGGACCAGAAGTAAAGAATGGTCATAAAGTTGCTGTAATTGGTTCAGGTCCTGCAGGTCTTACATGTGCCGGTGACCTTGCTAAATTAGGATATGATGTAACAGTATTTGAAGCACTTCATGAACTTGGTGGTGTATTGGTATATGGTATTCCGGAATTCCGTCTTCCAAAGCAGAAAGTTGTTGCAAAAGAAATCAATAAAGTAAAAGAACTCGGTGTTAAATTTGAGACGAATGTTGTTATTGGAAAATCAACAACCATCGATCAGCTTATTGAGGAAGAAGGATTCGAGGCTGTATTTATTGGATCTGGTGCAGGACTTCCAAAATTCATGGGAATTCCTGGGGAAAATGCAAATGGTGTATTTTCAGCAAACGAATACTTAACAAGAAGTAACCTTATGAAAGCTACAGATGAAAGCTACGACACACCTATTATTGGTGGAAAGAAAGTAGCTGTAGTCGGTGGTGGTAACGTAGCAATGGATGCTGCAAGAACAGCACTTCGTCTTGGAGCAGAAGTACATATTGTATACCGTCGTAGTGAAGAAGAACTTCCGGCGAGAGCAGAAGAAGTTCATCATGCAAAAGAAGAAGGCGTTATCTTCGATGTACTTACAAATCCGATTGAAATCATGGAAGAAGACGGATGGGTAAAAGGTATCAAATGTGTTCGTATGGAACTTGGAGAAGCAGATGAATCAGGAAGAAGAAGACCAGTTGCAGTTCCGGATTCAGAATTCGTACTTGATGTTGATACTGTTATCATGTCTCTTGGAACATCGCCAAATCCACTTATTTCTTCAACAACAGAAGGACTTGAAGTAAATAAATGGAAATGTATTGTAGCAGACGAAGAATTTGGAAAAACATCAAAAGAAGGTGTTTATGCCGGAGGAGATGCTGTTACAGGAGCAGCTACTGTAATCCTTGCTATGGGAGCAGGTCGTGCAGGTGCAAGAGGTATTCACGAATATCTTTCAAATAAATAAGAATGCTTTAAGAGGATCTTCGTCAAAAAGACGGAGATCCTTTTATAATCTTTCCGCGAAGAAGAAACTGTTCATCTGGACAAGAAATTGAGGGAATGTTATAATTTACTTTAACAGTCAGTTAAAAGAAGGAGAATGGAAAATGAATGTTCAATATATATTATTTGACCTGGACGGAACCATAACGGAATCAGGTCCGGGAATCATTAATTCTGTTTATTACGCGGTGACTCAAATGGGATATAAGGTGGAGGATAAAAGTATGCTCCGTCGCTTTATTGGACCACCCCTCTCAGAATCTTTTCAGAAGTATTTCAAAATGACAGAGAAACAGGCAGAAGAGGGAATCAGACGTTACCGTGAATATTACATAGACAGGGGAATGTTTGAAAATACGGTTTATGAGGGCCTTGAAGAGAGCTTGAAAACATTAAAAGAGCATGGAAAGAAACTGGCCATTGCCACATCCAAACCGGAAAAATTTGCAAAACAGATTGCAGAATATTTTAAATTTGATCAATATTTTGATGTGATTTGCGGTGCGTCTATGGATGAATCTCTGGTAGCTAAGGCAGATATTATGGCGAATGCGCTAAAAGAACTCGGTGTGTCAGAAAATGAAAAATCCCAAGTCTTGATGGTCGGTGACAGGGAGCATGATATTTTTGGAGCGAAGAAAAACCAGGTTGTTTCCATGGGAGTTCTGTATGGATACGGAGATCGCCCGGAACTAGAAGCGGCAGGGGCAAACTATATCGTAGAGACAGCAGCAGATATCGCAAAAGTAATATTACAGTTAGAAGAATAGTGACAGAAGGGAGAAAAATGGAACGCAGAGATAAAATTAATTATTATTTAGACCTGGCAGAAATGGTGTCACAGAGAGGAACCTGCCTGAGACGAAGATATGGGGCAGTCATCGTAAAAAATGACGAAGTCATTTCCACAGGGTATGTCGGTGCACCGAGAGGACGAAAGAACTGTACTGATCTCGGTGTTTGTATTCGACAGAAGCTGAATGTACCAAGAGGAGAACGATACGAACTCTGTAGAAGCGTCCACGCGGAGGCCAACGCAATTATCAGTGCGTCACGTGATAAGATGATTGGGAGCGCCCTCTATCTTGTAGGATTGGAAATGGCTACAGGAGAGTATGTGAAGAATGCAAACAGTTGCTCGATGTGTAAACGGCAGATCATAAATGCAGGAATCGAAAAAGTCTATATTCGTGATACAAAAGACGAATATCGTATGGTGAATGTATCCGACTGGATCGAAAATGATGAATCACTGGATGGCATATCAGGCTATTAACAGTATGGGACGAATATTTTTGTCTGAAGTATAATTTTAAAACGAAAGATATTATGGAGGTACTTATGAAAACAAAAATCAGAACAGCGAACGAGACCATATCGGGAATGACATTTCCGATTGTATTTGCCATTATTTGGGTGACGCTTATCGGATATCAATTTATAAAAAATGGAATTCGGGAGGAGATGGTATTTATTTTCCTGGTTGGGATGATTCTTCCGATTCAGTCATTGAGGTTTGTCAGAAATGCCTTAAAGTATCGACAGGTTCATGAGCATTTTTTGAAAAATTACAAACCACAAAAAGGAAAAATTGTAAATATTACAAAAGAATTGTCTGATGATGCATCCGGAAAAAAGAAAAAAATCTGTTATTATTTACAGATTGAAATACTGAATGCATCAGGACAGATGCTTAGAAGAGTGAAAAGTGAAGGCTATTCTATGCCGATTTATAAATACCTCGCTTCACCGGATGTAGACGTATATTATGATAACCAGCTTAAATATGTTGTTGTGGACGGGTTCCATTTGAAAACAGACATCAATGAACCGGATCTGATGTTTGAAGACTCAAATATATATGATGAGACAATCAAGCCAAAGACAGAGATTGCTCCTGTGGTAAAGTATGTTTGGATCGGAGCAGGCGTTCTCATTGCACTGCAGATTATTCTGATGGTTTTTTGGAAATAGAAGGAATTTGGAATGAAAATCACAGTCATAACGGTTGGAAAATTAAAAGAAAAATATCTGAAAGACGCAATTGCAGAGTACAGTAAACGATTGAGCAAATACTGTAAACTGGAAATTGTTGAAGTGGCAGATGAGAAGACAACGGAAAACGCAAGTGAAGTCATGGAAAAAGCTGTCCGCTCAAAAGAGGCAGAACGGATTCTGAAATATGTAAAAGAAGATGCATTTGTGATTACACTTGAGATTGCCGGAAAACAGCTCACTTCAGAAGAATTTGCCGAGAAGATTGAGCAATTGGGAGTCCGGGGAATCAGCCATATTCTTTTCATTATCGGAGGTTCTATCGGCCTTGGAGAGGAAGTGCTGGCAAAATCAGATTATGCACTCAGTTTTTCCAAAATGACATTTCCACATCAACTTATGAGAGTGATCCTGTTGGAACAGATTTACAGAAGTTATCGGATCATAAATGGAGAACCATATCACAAGTAAATGAAGTTTTTGGGATCAAGTCATATATAAGGAATCCAAGTCTTTCAAGTATGTAAAAGTTAAGGGATAGCAAGTATATTAAAGCTTGTTATCCCTGTTTTTTAATCATTTTTCTTAGGCGATACGTACTCTAATAAATCATGTAAGTACAATCTTTTTTCCATGATGAAGAAGGATATCTAAGAAAAGAAGGAGAATCAGATATTTTTCTAAAAGTTCATCTGGGGGAAGATGACATATATTATTTTATGAGGTCAACACGCAAGTAGTTATGAATCTTTTGCGGATGTTGAAGTTAAGATTGTTTATTGAAAAGATTATGAGTATAATAACAGTGTGAAGCAAAAATTTACTAAACTCAAGTGGAGGCAGTAGATTATGATGTACCCATATATGACTTTAGCGGATGAAACGGAAATTGTACATTCACAGATAATAGAAGAAAACGATGTGCAAAAGATAATCGTACATTTTGAGCGGCCTAAAGAAGCGGGCTTCGATTCTGCAAGATGTGAACTGCCAACATATAAGTGGATTTCGCAAGAAGGATACTCCAAAGACGAGATTGCTAAGTTTGAGGAAATTATTAGGTCTGCGGCTCACTTGATTAGTAGGAAATTAAGAAATTTCAAAGAAATATGTAAAGGAGATGAACTCATAGTGAATAAAAATCAAGCAATTTTAAGCAGTAAAGGAGATTTTACGAGTTTTACATATGATAATCATGTGATTCGGTTTCGGACATCTCCGTACTTGGAAAAATATACAAAAGTGAAAGAATGGGATAATGGTTATTTGGTTGTGATGGCGAAATATAGCAATAATGAAGATGATATAGAAGAGTATATTGATCTTATTCCGATTCTTCAAAACTTATATTTTGATACGAAAAGTTTTTTGTATTCAATAGAAGGGGTGGATATACAGTATGATTGATATTTTAAATGTTGCAGATGATGCGGATGTAATTATAAATGGTTATGCATTTAAACGCAAAGAAAATGGTGTGTCTGTACTAAACTTAAATAATCCCGATAAGGCTTCTTTTCTTTCGTATACCGGAGAAATATTGGAAACAACTATGGATGACATTGAATTAAGTATTGTACATGATTATTTTCAACGGGGGGTAAAGTATCTGGAGGTGCAGGATGCCGAAATATTATGAATTTAAAGTGTGTGGATACTATTTATATTTTACCTCTCATTGTATTATCGAATGTATGCATGTTCATGCGAGTGACCGCAAATTAACAGAAGCAGGATCGGCAAAATTTTTTGTGAAGAATGATGGCGATACTATTCTTCAAAATAAAGGCATTTTAAATGATCGTGAAGTTAGGATTATACAGGCTTTTATAAAGGAAAATTATAAAGAGATGTATTTGAAGTGGTCAAGTTTAAGTGAAAAAGGTTTCTATGGAGAAAACTAAGTAATAATTAAAACCTTGTGTCTTAAAATTATGGAAAAAATCACTAAGGATATAGAAAAAGGTCAATGCGTTGAGAATGATAGAAGCGCGTAGTACTGATATTCTTGCTTGAAGCAGGTGGTAATCTATGGAGTAGGTCATGAGAATGAGTGAAAAAAATTTCATTTTCCAATAAATCTGTTTTGCAGTTTGCTGCTGCTGGGATTTATTCCGTTTTTGTATACGATTGTGAGGACAAATTTAATCGCAAGTATTCCGTCAACAGATGGATTAGGCATTGCAGGACACATAGAATGGTTTGACTTGCTCAATGAGACGATACAGGCATTTTTGATTGTACCTTTATTTGCATTGTTTAATGGATGCATACAGGACAGGGCGAAATTTAGCGAGCGAATCTTTCAGACTTTTCTGGTAGTTAATGCTGTCTATATTTTATTTGCGGCAATAATTTTTATGCATTGCAGTTCTATAGTGTCTGCAATGACTTCAGACCGTATAGATGAAGTGACATCGTATCTCAGGTTAGAAACAATTGGATTTATTATAGGGAATATGGTTTCTTTTGTGAATGTATTATTTGTTGTTTTGGAAAAGCCATTATACATATATGTGATGGTCATTTTGAAAACTGTATTTACAGTGCTCGGTGATTTGTATCTGATTTCTGGTTTTGGGGTAAATGGTGTTGCATATTCTAACATAGTGGCAAATAATATTATTTGGGGGTTGATGCTTATTCCGATATCAGCTTTGGCAGAAATTATAAAAAAGGACTGTAAGAATGAAATGACTTCAAAAAGAATAATGCATTATAATGCTGTGATATTAGCAACATTTCTTGTATGGCTGTGTTTTATTCCGATACTAAATCTGTTTTTGAAAAATGTGATGGGAATCGAGAACTTTGAGGCAGTGAAACGAATATTAATAGACTTAATACCATTTTACTTTGTGTATGGTTACACGGTTTTATTTGACAATATATTGATTGGATGTGGTAAAACTTACTATTGCTTTGCGATATCGGCGATTGTTAATCTGATATATTATCCCATTGTTTACATATTGTTTTTAAATGATATATTTATACCCAATATAACGTTTGTCTGTATGATGTTCGGGTTTGGAATGGTAATACATTTGGTTTGCAGTATTATATGCTATGTTATATATAAAAGACATTCTTATAAAAGGATTTTACAAAAAACTGATATGTTCTGTAACTATTGAAGGATTGAAAAATAATTGTAACATAAGATAAAAATATAGACAAAATAAGAAAGGAGTGAGTCTATGCAATTGGCCATGATTACAGCGTTGGGGGTTGGAGGTGCAACAATTTTTGGGGTGCTTCTTGGATTTGTATTTCAGAAGATTCCACATGAGTTCAATGATATTGTTTTGGGATATGCAGCGGGAATTATGCTTGGCGCGGCTATCCTTGGATTGATCTTGCCATCATTGGAGGGAGAAAATGTATGGATTACACTTGCGGGGATACTTACTGGAGCTGTTTTTTTGAATTTTGCGGATAAAGTGACCCCTCACCTTCATCGTCTTACAGGTATGGATCAGGAAGCACATTCTGATAAACAAAATCAATTAAATAAAGTTATGTTGTTTGTGATGGCGATTGCGATTCATAATTTGCCGGAAGGTATTGCGGCAGGAGTAGGCTTTGGAACGGAAAATGTGGGAAATGCTATCACTGTTGCATTGGGGATTGCACTTCAGAATATTCCAGAAGGAATGATTATTGTATCACCGATGATTATTGCAGGGATTCCTAAGATAAGAGTGTTTTTTATTGCGTGCTTTACAGGACTTATTGAAATCATTGGCACTATGATCGGATATGGAGCCGTTAATCTGTCAACGGCGATTTTGCCGTTCATACTTGCTTTTGCAGGAGGTACTATGGTGTATGTTGTGAGCGATGAAATGATACCGGAGACACACAGTCATGGATACGAACGACAGGCTACTTATGCTTTATTGTTTGGATTCATGACCATGATTTTAATGGATTATTATATAGGGTAGAAATGAGTAAGAAAGAATTAAAAACAAATGCGATGAGAATTCTGGAGAAAGAGAAGATTCCTTTTGAGTATATGACTTATGAGTGTGAGGAATTTGTCGATGGAATTCAGACAGCCGATATTTTAGGCTGTGAACATGAGTATGTATATAAGACACTTGTCACGGTAGGAAAGACAGGGGCGTATTACGTCTTCGTGATTCCAATTGAAGAAGAAATAGATTTTAAGAAAGCGGCAAAAGCAGTAGGTGAAAAATCGTTGGAAATGTTACCACTTAAGAATCTGACATATGTGACTGGATATGTTCGGGGTGGCTGTACGGCAATTGGAATGAAAAAGAACTATCCGACAGTTATTCAGGATACAGCATGTAAACAGGAAAAGATATATATAAGTGGTGGGAAGATCGGTATGCAGATATCTCTGTCTCCTGTAGACTTTCAAAGGGTGACCCGTGCGGAATTTAAAGATATAATTAAAAATTAATATTAATTTAATTGTGTTTATACTTTTGATTCTGTATAATTGAAAAAATATGAAAGAACATGGAGGCATGTAAATGGAAAATACAGTAGACAAGACATTGTTTGATATCACACCGGAAATCCTGGAATTAGCGGAATTGTGCAATAGTGCTAATGAAATAGATAAAGAATTATATACAAAATATGATGTAAAACGTGGGCTGCGCGACTTGAACGGAAAAGGAGTACTTGCTGGACTTACTAATATTTCCGATGTCTGTGCGAAGAAGCTTGTGAACGGGGAAGAGGTTCCGTGTGAAGGAAACCTCTATTATCGTGGTTATAATATTAAAGATCTTGTAAAAGGATTCCTTGAAGCAAAACACAGTGGATTTGAAGAAGTAGCATATTTGCTTCTTTTCGGTGATCTTCCGACAGAACAGCAACTTGAAAAATTTGAGACACTTCTGGCAGAAAGGCGAACGCTTCCGCCAACTTTTGTGCGTGATGTCATAATGAAAGCGCCGAGCAGGGACATGATGAACAGTTTGTCCCGTTCTATTTTGAGCCTTTATACATATGATGAGAAGGCAGATGATACGAGTATTCCGAATGTTCTGCGTCAGTGTTTGAACCTTATCAGTCAGTTTCCAATGATGATGATATATGGATATCAGGCGTATAATTACCGGCAAGGGGAAGATTTGTTTATTTACGCACCTGATCCAAAGAAGACGATGGCTGAGAACATTCTGATGATGCTGAGAGAAGACCGTAAATATACAGACCTGGAAGCCAAAATACTTGATATGGCACTGGTTCTGCATATGGATCATGGCGGAGGAAATAACTCCACATTTACCACGCATGTGGTTACATCATCAGGGACAGATACTTATTCGACAATCGCTGCGGCAATGGCTTCTCTGAAGGGACCAAAGCATGGCGGAGCGAATATCAAGGTTACACAGATGTTTACCGATATGAAGAAGGAAGTAAAGGACTGGACAGATGATGATGAAATTCGTGCTTATCTGGAAGGGATTTTAAATAAAGAACGATTTGATAAAAAAGGACTGATTTATGGAATGGGTCATGCGATTTATTCTATATCAGACCCTCGTGCAGAGATCTTTAAATCATTTGTAGAACAGCTTGCAAAAGAAAAAGGTTTTACGAAAGAATATGGTTTATATGCAAAGGTAGAAAAGATGGCTCCGGAGATCATCTCACAAAGAAGAAAGATCTACAAAGGTGTAAATGCCAATGTAGATTTTTACAGTGGACTTGTCTATTCCATGCTTGGAATTCCGGAACAGCTCTATACTCCGATTTTTGCTGCGGCACGAATTGTGGGATGGAGTGCACACCGTCTGGAAGAACTTCGCAATGTAGATAAAATTATTCGTCCTGCATATAATCCACTGGCACCATACAGAGATTATATTGAATTGAAAGATAGAAAATAATCCGCGAAAAAGGTTTAATTATGTCAAAATTTTATTGCAACAAAGTGGCGGTTCGTGTATAATGTTACGAGACTTGTAAAGAAATAGAAGCATGAGGAGGAAAAGCATATGTCCCAAAGAAAAGATATTCACAAAGTATTGATTATCGGTTCAGGTCCTATCATTATTGGACAGGCTTGTGAATTTGATTATTCTGGAACTCAGGCATGTAAGGCACTTAGAAATCTTGGTTATGAAATTGTACTGGTGAACTCAAATCCGGCAACAATTATGACAGATCCAGAAATCGCAGATGTTACTTATATTGAACCACTTAACGTAGATCGTATTGAACGAATCATCGCAAAAGAGAGACCGGACGCATTGCTGCCGAACTTAGGAGGTCAGTCAGGACTGAACCTTTGTTCTGAGCTTGCGAAAGCAGGAGTTCTCGATAAATATAACGTTGAAGTAATCGGCGTACAGGTTGATGCGATTGAACGTGGAGAAGACCGTATTGAATTTAAGAAAACAATGGAAAGCCTTGGAATCGAAATGGCAAGAAGCGAGGTCGCTTACTCTGTAGATGAAGCACTTGCGATTGCTGATAAATTAGGTTATCCGGTGGTGCTTCGTCCAGCATACACAATGGGTGGTGCCGGAGGTGGACTTGTATATAATGTTGATGAGTTAAAGACAGTATGTGCAAGAGGACTTCAGGCCAGTCTGGTTGGTCAGGTTCTTGTTGAAGAATCTATCCTCGGATGGGAAGAACTTGAATTGGAAGTAGTACGTGATTCGGAAGGAAATATGATCACGGTATGTTTCATTGAAAATATTGACCCGCTTGGAGTTCATACAGGGGATTCTTTCTGTTCAGCTCCAATGCTTACTATTTCAGAAGAAGTTCAGAAACGTCTTCAGGAAAAATCATATAAAGTCGTAGATTCTGTAAAAGTTATTGGCGGTACTAATGTACAGTGGGCGCATGATCCTAAGACAGACAGAGATATTATTATTGAAATTAATCCAAGAACGTCACGTTCCTCAGCCCTTGCTTCAAAAGCAACAGGATTCCCGATCGCACTTGTATCGGCAATGCTTGCAGCAGGACTTACATTGAAAGACATTCCATGTGGCAAGTATGGAACTCTCGATAAATATGTTCCGGACGGAGACTATGTGGTAATCAAGTTTGCACGTTGGGCATTTGAGAAATTCAAAGGTGTAGAAGATAAACTTGGTACTCAGATGCGTGCCGTTGGTGAAGTAATGAGTATCGGTAAGACGTTCAAAGAAGCATTTCAGAAAGCAATCCGAAGTCTGGAAACAGGGCGTTACGGATTGGGACATGCGAAAGATTTCGATACAAAGTCAAAAGAGGAATTATTGAATAAATTGATTCACCCAACAAGCGAAAGATATTTCGTTATCTATGAAGCTCTGAGAAAGGGTGCGACAGTTGAAGAAATTCATAATATTACAAAGGTAAAACATTACTTCCTTGAACAGATGAAAGAATTGGTGGAAGAGGAAGAAGCTCTTCTTGCATCCAAAGGACATCTTCCGGCAGATGAAGCAATCGTTTCTGCAAAGAAGAATGGTTTCTCAGATAAATATTTAAGCCAGATTCTGGAAGTAAGTGAAGACGATGTAAGAAATAAGAGAATAGAACTTGGAGTAGAAGAAGCCTGGGAAGGTGTACACGTAAGCGGTACAGAGAACAGTGCATATTACTATTCAACATATAATGCGGAAGACAAGAATCCAGTGAGCGGAGATAAGCCGAAGATCATGATTTTAGGCGGTGGACCAAACCGTATCGGTCAGGGAATCGAATTTGATTACTGTTGCGTACATGCATCACTGGCTCTCAAGAAACTTGGATTTGAGACAATCATTGTCAACTGTAATCCGGAAACAGTTTCAACTGACTATGATACATCAGATAAATTATACTTTGAACCATTAACACTTGAAGATGTTCTCAGTATTTACAAGAAAGAAAAACCAGTTGGAGTTATTGCTCAGTTTGGTGGACAGACTCCACTGAATCTTGCTGCTGATCTTGAGAAGAATGGGGTTAAGATCCTCGGTACAGCTCCATCGGTTATTGATCTTGCAGAAGATCGTGATCTGTTCCGCGCAATGATGGATAAGCTGGAAATTCCAATGCCGGAGTCAGGAATGGCTGTAAATGTAGAAGAAGCACTTGAAATTGCAGAAAAGATCGGTTACCCGGTAATGGTTCGTCCTTCTTATGTACTTGGCGGACGTGGAATGGAAGTAGTTTACGATGCAGAAAGCATGGTAGGATACATGAAAGCAGCTGTAGGTGTTACACCGGACAGACCAATCCTTATCGACCGTTTCTTGGGACATGCGACGGAATGTGAGGCAGATGCCATCAGTGATGGTGTGCATGCATTCGTTCCTGCTGTTATGGAACACGTTGAACTTGCAGGTGTACACTCAGGTGATTCGGCTTGTATCGTTCCTTCAAAATACATTTCAGAAGAAAATGTAAAGACGATCAAAGAATATACAAAAAGAATCGCAGAAGAAATGCATGTAAAAGGTCTTATGAACATGCAGTATGCGATTGAAAATGATAAAGTATATGTGCTCGAAGCGAACCCAAGAGCATCAAGAACCGTGCCATTGGTTTCAAAGGTATGTAACATCAGAATGGTGCCGCTTGCAATTGACATTGCGACAGCAGAACTTACAGGAAGACCATCACCGATTCCAGAACTGAAGGAACGTGATATACCGTATTATGGTGTGAAAGAATCTGTATTCCCGTTCAATATGTTCCAGGAAGTTGACCCGGTACTTGGACCTGAGATGCGTTCTACAGGTGAAGTTTTAGGACTTGCTGAATCATCAGGTGAAGCTTTCTATAAAGCGCAGGAAGCAACACAGACAAAGCTTCCGCTTAGTGGAACTGTGCTTATTTCTGTAAACAACAAAGATAAGGCAGAACTTGTTGAGGTGGCACAGGGATTTGCTGACGCAGGATTTAAGATTCTTGCTTCTTGGCATACATGTGAAGCAATCCGCGCAGCTGGTATTGAAGCCGAGATGGTGAAGAAGCTTGCGGAAGGAAGACCAAATATCCATGACCTTATCTTAAATGGAAAGATCGATCTCATCATCAATACTCCACGTGATAAGTCAGATAAAGCGGATGACAGTTATTTACGTAAAGCAGCAATTAAAAAGAAAGTACCATATTTCACAACAATGGCAGCAGCGAAAGCAACTGTAGCCGGAATCAGATATATTCAGGAACATGGTAACAGTGAAGTAAAATCACTTCAGGAGCTGCATTCAGAAATCAAAGAAAAATAAATAAAAGACTGTGTGATCAGATTTGAAGAGGAAGTCCCTTGCCGCGTATGCGGCAGGGGACTTTTCGTTCAGAGGGGAAGATAAGAAAGCCTTTACACAGTTTATAATAATTTAACTATACAAAGAAAATCATATGAACTATAATAGACTCTAAGATAATGCAAATGAAGGAGACCGTAGTATGGACATTATATTTGTAATTTGGTTATTATATAGTAATGGTAAAGTGGCAATAAATCGTGGACATAATCCAAAGAAATATCGTTTGATTACAGTAGCGTTATGTTTTGGATTAGAAATACTTGGTTCGGTAGTAGGGATGATTATTACCTTATTCAGAAATCCGGAGTCGAAGTCCCTTGCGCTGACATATTCTCTGGGAATTCTGGGTATTGTGATAGGAACCGTGTGGTCGAGAATGATTGTCAACAGAGCACCGATAGAAAATCAGTCAGAGAATCCATATGCATATCAGGGAATGAATGCACAGAAAAATCAGGAAACACAGTATAGAAGAGTGGATTCTGCTGCTTATATGATGCAGGGAGAGAGGCTTGATAAACCGGCTACGATTCATATCATTAATGAATACTTCTGGAATGATGATGCAAGAGATTTGTTTTTCCTAAATGGAGTTCCGGTTTGTACCGTGCAGGCCGGGAAAGAATATTCTTTCTTGATCTCATCAGTGAAAAACGTACTTTCGATTGGAAGACCGGATTACCCTACAGATGATATCGAGCATAGTATCAGATTTGTTGCCGCAGAGAGTGGTTATATTGAAATCACTGTGAAAGGCGGCAAGATTGTAACAGACAAATTTAAAAATTTAAAAGCAAAATAGTGTGAGTTGGGATATCCATTTTGTTTTCTGCATATAGTTAGATAAAATGTTATGTGGGATGTTATGGATAAATCAAACAAAAAAGAGAGCGGAACATTTAAGTATCGCATGGCGGAGGCATCGAGTATGCCGAAAGATGTGGTCTTAGGTGTTCCGATTGTTACTATTGTAGGTGAATTTGAAATTAATATAGAAAATTATCGGGGAATTATTGAATATACAGATGTTTTGATTCGAATAAAAGTTAAGAACGGGCAGATAAAAATAACCGGGAAACGATTACAGATAGAATATTATACAAACGATGATATGATGATAACAGGAAGAATCGAGAAAATAGAATATCAGTAATCAGAAAGAAGTGAGACCGTGTGAGAAGCAGTGTGAGAAAATATTTAACGGGATATCTTAAAATACAGATTTTTGGATACTCGCCAGAACGTTTTTTCAATTTGTGCAGTCATCAGAAAATTGATCTGTGGGACTTGAATGTTAAGCTCAGGACTTATGAAATGAAGATAACTGTGAAAGATTTCCTGAAGCTGAAACCGATTATCCGAAAAACAAAAACGAAGGTCAAGGTTGTGGAACGATATGGTTTCCCTTTTTTTTTACAAAAATATAAGACCAGACATTTTCTGTTCTCGGGACTTCTGGCGGGAATTCTTTTTTTGTTATTTATGACGAATTTTGTGTGGAAGATTGAGGTTGATGGAAATGTCAGATGTTCGGATGAAGAGATAAAGATGTTTTTGAAGAGTATTGATATTTCAGAGGGAAAACGCAAAAAGGAAATCAGTTGTGATGAGATTGCAAAATTGATGAGAGAAAATTTTAATGATGTGATTTGGGTATCTGCTTCTATGGATGGAGTAGAATTAAAAATAGAAGTAAAGGAAAATATGGATCGAGTTTACGAAGAAGATGCAGAAGAGAAGCCTCCGATGGATATTGTTGCCGATAAGGATGGTATCATTACAAGTATCATTACCAGCAGAGGCAGACCGCTGGTAAAGAAAGGAGATGCAGTAAAAAAGGGAGACATTCTTGTGTCTGGAACCATCGAGGTATTTAATGATGCAATGGAGGTGACCGGTTACCAATACCAGATTGCGGAAGCGGAAATCCATATTCAGACAGAATATGTGTATGAAGAACAAATAGAGTACACTTATGAAGTTCTGGAGAAAACCGGAAAAAAGAAATATCAGATCCGGGCAGAAAATAATGATAAAATTTATTTGATAGGAAACAGAAAAAATGGTTATAAATATTATAACATTTATGAATATCAGAAAAATGTATCGCTGGGGAAGATTATTCCACTTCCATGGAAATTTGGTATAAAAACAATAGAAGAATGTGAGAAAAAAGAAAGAACTTATATGAAAGAAGAAGCAAGAAAAAAACTAAGTGAAAAATTTCACAGATTTTGTCAGGATTTAGAAAAAAAAGGGGTTCAAATTTTAAAGAATGATGTTAAAATATATTATGGCGCAGAACATACATCTGCAAAGGGTATGTTAGTATTAGAAGAGAATACCGGTGAGACAGTAGCCGGAGAAAAATATGAGCTGAATAATGATGGGAAGGAAACATATTAAATGGCAATTCTTGAGACAATCATAGAAATTCCTGCAGAACATGAACGGAATGTCTTTGGACAGTTCGATATGTTTGCAAAGAAAATTGAGCGCAGTCTTCATGTCACGTTAATCGCGCGCGATGGGAAGGTAAAGATTCTGGGGGATGCGAGAAATGTGGAACGTGCGAAGACAGTACTGGAACAACTGACAGAACTTTCCGAAAGAGGAAATGTAATACAGGAACAAACCGTAGACTATACATTGGCACTTACGCTGGAAGACAGCACAGAGAGTGTTATCGAAATGGATAAAGAGCTGATCTGCCATACATTGCAGGGAAAGCCGATCAAGCCTAAGACATTAGGACAGAAGAAGTATGTAGATGCAATTCGAGATAAGATGATCACATTCGGTCTTGGACCGGCCGGTACCGGAAAGACGTATCTTGCGATGGCGATGGCAATCACCGCATTCAAGCGAAATGAAGTGGGACGTATCATTTTGACAAGACCGGCGATAGAGGCAGGTGAAAAACTGGGATTTCTTCCGGGTGATCTTCAGAGCAAAATCGATCCATATTTGAGGCCTTTGTATGATGCACTTTATCAGATCATGGGGGCAGAAAGCTTTATAAAAAATTCAGAAAAAGGGCTGATTGAGGTTGCGCCTCTGGCGTATATGCGCGGAAGAACACTGGATAATGCTTTTATTATTCTGGATGAAGCGCAAAACACTACACCTGCACAGATGAAGATGTTTCTGACAAGAATCGGATTCGGATCAAAGGTGGTTATCACCGGTGATTCCACACAGAAGGATTTGCCGTCAGGGCAGATTTCAGGGCTTGACGTGGCAATCAATGTGGTAAAAGATATTGATGACATCGCAATCTGTCATCTGACCAGCAAGGATGTTGTGAGACATCCACTGGTACAGAGAATCGTAAAAGCTTACGAGGAATATGAGAAGAAGACATCAAAGAAGAAATCAGGAAATACAGAGCGAAAGAGACGGAATGAAAGATGAGAATTTTTTTAGAAGATGAAGGAAGCCTGGATTTAGAGCTCCCATATCTGGAGCTGGCAGAAGAGGTTGCGGAAGCAGTACTTGATTATGAAAACTGTCCATATGAATCACAGGTAGAATTATTGCTTACGGATAATGAAGAAATCCAGAGAATCAATCAGGAATTCCGCGAAATTGACAGACCGACAGACGTGTTGTCTTTTCCGATGATAGACTTTGAACATCCTGCCGAGTACGATTTTCTGGAAGAAGACGACAGCCTTTTTGATCCGGAAACGGGAGAGCTGATGCTTGGAAATATTGTGATTTCCAAAGAAAAAGTTGTTTCCCAGGCAGAAGAATACGGACATTCTGTCAAACGGGAATATGCATTCCTGATTGCACACAGTATGCTTCACTTGCTTGGATATGATCATATGGAAGAGGAAGAACGCGCTGTGATGGAAGAGAAACAAAGAGAAATTCTGAAGCAGTTGGGTATTAATAGATAGATATAAAAGAACGAGGTGCTTTATGGCAGAAAATAAAAAATCGAATGGCGAAAGATTTCTGGTTCAGGGAACTATTTTGGCCATAGCGGGTATCATAACAAAGATCATTGGAGCCGTATATCGCATTCCGATGCTGAATATTATGGGTCTGCAAGGGCAGGGATATTATGATATTGCTTTTCAGGTGTATTCAATTGCACTTCTGATATCTTCTTACAGCCTTCCGCTTGCGGTGTCGAAACTGGTGTCTGCAAGAGTTGCAAAAGGACAGCGAAGAAACGCTCAGAAAGTGTTTAAAGCGGCGATGATATTTGCTTTCACAGTTGGCACACTTATTATGCTGGTTGTGTTCTTTGGTGCAGAGTTCATTGCAGAATATGTTATGGGAGCCAAGGTCAGCTCTTATGCTTTGAAGGTGCTTGCACCGGGACTTTTGATTGTTGCAGTTATGGGAGTATTGCGAGGCTATTTTCAAGGATGCGGAACTATGATTCCAACCGCGATCTCACAGGTATTGGAACAGATCTTTAATGCGATCGTCAGTGTAGCAGGTGCAGCACTTTTGTTGGACTATGGAAGTAAGATTGCAAAACAGGAAAAAAATGAACTGCTTGGACCGGCATATTCGGCAGCCGGCGGAACACTTGGAACCGTGGCAGGCGCGCTTATTGGACTTGTATTTTTGGTATTGTGCTACTATCTTTCACGAAAAGTAATCCGAAAATGGATAAAAAGAGACAGAACACGTCATGTAGAAAGTTATAAGAAGATTTTCAAAATATTACTGCTTACAATTATACCGGTTGTTTTAAGCAGCGCTGTATATAATGTGGGAAATGTAATAGACAGTGCCATGTTTAATAATATTATGGGAGCACAGGGGCATCTGGAAGAGGAATGTGTAGAACTCTTAGGAAAGCTTGGACAATATTACACATTGTTTAATGTACCACTGGCAGTGGCAAATGCGCTGGGGGCTTCGATGATTCCGTCACTGGTGCGGGCATATGAACACAGAGATAAAAGAATATTACATAACAGAATTTATATGGCAATACGATATACTATGCTGATCGCAATACCAAGTGCATTCGCATTTTTTGTTGTAGGTGAGCCGATTATGGACTTTATCTGGCCGTCTATTGACAATACCACTCAGGCAGTTATGTTTCAAATTGGTGCAATTTCACTGGTGTTTTATTCATTATCTACGATAACCAATGGGGTGCTTCAGGGTGTAAATCGCATGATGAAGCCGGTAAAAAATGCAACTATATCACTGGTTCTTCACATAGTTTCACTTTTCATTATGCTCGTATTCTTCAAGTGGGGAATTTATGCAATTATTGTAAGTAAAATTGTCTTTTCACTTATCATGTGTATTATGAATTCGCACGATATCTGGGAAGCGATCGGATACAGACAGGAACAAAAGAGAACCTTTGTGATTCCATCACTGGCGGCATTGGTGATGAGTGTTGTGGTATATGTGGTAAATCTTTTGATGGAAATCTTTGTTGGAGGAAGATGGGGATTTCTTGTTGCGGTTGCTGCAGCAGTACTTACCTATGCAGTTTGTTTGCTTAAATTTGGTGGACTGACAGAAGATGAAATTCTGGAGCTGCCAAAAGGTGCCACACTTTTGACAATATTTAAGAAACTGCATCTCATAAATGACAATTTTTATTAAAATATAGTATACGAAAATAAAATAAGGCCAATACTGTAGAAAAAAGGAGTTGTCCTGATGAAACGAAAATATAGTATTGGTCTCATTTGTGCCGTTGTTTTATTATTGCTGCTGGCAGTGACGTTTGGATATCATAAACAATATGAATATGTGGAAGAACAGGCTCGCATTGCGGAAGAAAATGAAACTTTAAATGTTCAGGGAAATGCAGTGAAAGAGAACATTTTTTATTTGGAGCCTTTAAATGGATATGTGGTGGTTTACTTAGAGGACAAAAATACCATTTTTGAATACACAGATATCAGGGTTTCCGAATTACCGGATGAAATACAGCGGGAAATAGAACAGGGAAAACGAATCATTGGCTTAGAAAAGTTATATGGCTTTTTGGAAAATTATAGTAGTTGATGCGTAGAGAAAGGGTAGAAAAATGACAGAAGAGAAGATTCAGAGAATTAATGAACTGGCAAGAAAATCAAAAGCAGAGGGACTTACGGAAAGTGAAGCGAAGGAACAGCAGATTCTGAGGCGGGAATTTATTGATGCGTTCAAAAGAAATTTAAGAGGACAGCTCGATAATATTTCCATCAAAGAAAAAGATGGAAGCATCACAAATCTTGGCGAAAAATATGGAAAAAAAAGCGCAAATTAGAAAGATAAGAATTCAGAAACGCCTTCTGATGACGGAAGACGAGGTTTCGGAAAAAAGTATTATGATTACAAAAATGGTGTTGAAATTGCAGGAATATCAGCGTGCAGACACCATTTTTTGCTATGTTGATTTCCGGAATGAAGTGAAAACAAGAAAAATTATGGAAGAGTCCTGGTATCGAAATAAGAGAGTAGCAGTTCCGAGAATAGAAGGAAATGTTATGCACTTTTACTGGATTGAGAAATGGACGGATCTGAAAGAAGGCTATATGGGAATTCTTGAACCGAAAGAATTCTGTAAGCAGATTCATGTAGGAGAGGGAAATGAGCTTCTGATTATGCCAGGGGTTGCCTTTGATGAAAAGCGGAATCGTCTTGGGTATGGCGGAGGATATTATGACAAATATGTTTTACAGGCGAATGGGGTGTATAAAGTGGCATTGGCATTTGAAAATCAGATCTGTCAGGAGATTCCGTGCGAAGAACATGATATAAGACCAGATCTCATAGTGACGGAGAAGAGAATGATTATTGGAAAATGAGATGAAACACGCTTTGCGAGTTTCACTCATTTTTTAATATTATTTGGATAGTACAATTATTCCGGATAAATCAGCTGCGTTTCCGTGATGCTTTCCAACACTTCATTTAAATATTTCTTTGCGAGATATTTTGCCATCGGAAGATTCATATCCAGGTAGTTCCCGCAGTCTTTTGCGCAGGCACCGGGAACTTCACCCTCAAAATCAGCGATAAATGAGAACATTTCCTTCATGAGAGGCACGATATCCTTGGACTCATAGTCTCCGGATAATAGGAGATAAAATCCGGTACGGCAGCCCATTGGACCAAAATAGAGTGTTTTCTCACCATACACGTTATGATTTCTTAAAAATGTTGCAGCCAGATGCTCGATCGTGTGGATTTCGGCTGTGTTCATGACCGGTTCTTCGTTTGGATTTGTCATGCGGATGTCAAAGGTTGTGACTGGGTGAGAACCCACGATATCCTTTCTTGAAACGTAAAGACCAGGTACTAATTTGATGTGGTCTATTGTGAAACTTGTAATTTTTTTCATGTCTTTTCTCCTTTATGAAACTAATTTTTACGGTATGCATTGAAATCTTCTACCAGTTCTTTCAGGTCATGAAAGATTCGGTCGAATGCACCGGCTTTGTTAAGATTGATGATAATAATTCCGATCGGTATGGCGATGATCATTCCGATAACGCTGCTGAAACGATATCCAATAAACATACAGATCAAAGTGGTGAGCGGATCCATGCCGACGGTATCACCTACAAATTTAGGTTGGAGCAACTGATGAACCAGAAGGCAGATAACATAGATAATCATCAAACCAATCGCCATATAATAATCACCTGTCAAAAGTTGAAATGCTGCCCATGGCCAGATAGCAGTTCCGGTTCCAAGAAATGGAATAAAATCGAGAATCGCAATTAAAATTGCCCATAAAAGCGAATAATCAATGCCAAGGATCAGAAATCCAACAAAAAGGATTGCCGCGATGACGCCCATGATTTTGAACTGTGCTTTAAAATAGCCAAGCACGGCGCGGGAAAATATGGATTTTATCCATATGATGTGATCCGTCAGAGACTGGGGAATTATTTTTTTTATTTTCGCAGAAATTATTTCTTTATCAGCAATGAAAAAGTATGCGGAAAGAAACATAAATATAGCCTGCACGAGAATATTTGGAAGATGGCTTACGATGTCTCCGGCAAAGCTTAATGTAGGCATACCAATCGTTCCGATAAGGTTGCCTGTATAGGTATCAATATTCGTAAAAAAATCGGATAAATTTTCGTTCAGGGTTGGTGAAAGATTCTGCATGAAGTCAGATAAATTGACTTCGATATCATGTAACCCTGCAAGCATTGCGGAATACATTTCCGGAAGTGCGCTCACAAATCTTACAGCTTCGCCAGTGAACCATGAGATAATCAGATAACATGCGCCAACTACAAGTACAAGTGTGCCGACGATCACTACCCATGAACCGTGCTTTCTGATGATTTTTAAACGCTTTTCGAAAAATTTCACCAACGGGTTGGCAATCATCGATATGATCCAGCCGACTACAAATGGAAGAAAAAAACGCAATAATTTTGGCAGAAAAAAAACAGTCAATAATAATCCGACAACATATGTTAATAAATTTAAAATAGTTTTGATGTGTTTTGATGACATTGAAATCACCTCATTGCTTTGTAAGTTTTATGCAAGTAGAGTATAACATAAAATGTATGAGAATTCCACCTGCGATTGTTGTCAGGAAATATTATATTTATTTTTCAAACTGAAATATGTTGACGGAAAACAAGTGCTTTTGTTATCATAAGAACAGGTTGTATGTTGGAGTAGGAGGGAATATTTATGGCAATATTACATATGTGTGAAGAGGTATTTGAAATTGTTGTAGCGTGGAGCATTTTATTTATTGAATGTATCGGGGTTATCGTCCTTGTCAGAACCATTATAGAATGTTTTCTGGGATACTGGAAAAATGAGCATATCCGTCTGAAACTGGCAGAAGGAACTGCTTTGGCATTGAGTTTTAAGCTGGGAGGTGAGGTGCTCAGGACATTGATTGTCCGTGAGTGGAGTGAGCTGCTTATCCTGGGAGCAATCATTGCTTTGCGAGGTGCGATGACACTTTTGATTCATTGGGAAATTAAAAATGAAAAGAAGGATAATTCTAATATTTGACAAATGTTAATTTTAGGAATAAGATGTTTTTGATAAAATAATAATACTTTCGGAGATTACTATATGATACCTGCAGAAGAAAAAATTGAACGTATGACAACAGTGGCGCGTATGTATTATGAACATGATATGAATCAGAGTCAGATTGCGAAAGCACTTGGGATTTCCCGTCCGTTGGTCAGTGTTCTTTTATCAGAAGCAAAAGCATGTGGGATTGTAACAATTACGATCAACGATATTAATATGAATGAGGAAAAGCTGGCGGATGCCCTGAAAAGAAAGTTTTTGTTAAAGCATGTAATTCTGGTGCCGGATGAAACTGTGACGGGAGAGACGAATCTGTCTGTTGCAAGAACTGCTTATAATCATTGCTTCGATAAGAAAAATGCAAATAAAAGTGTAGGAATTGGCTGGGGCTCCATGATGGGACATATGGCGGATCTTGCAGTGAATCTGGATGATGAAAAACGAAATAATGGAAGTATTTTTCCGCTTACCGGTGGAATTTCTTCTGTAATTCGTGGCTATCACACCAATGAGATCGTCCGTATTTTTGCCCTGAAAACTGGAAAAACTGCCGACTTCTTATATATTTCTGCATTGTTTGACACAAATGTAGAGCTTGAGTTGGTCAAACAAACCGAGCCGTATATTCTTATTCAGGATAAGTGGGACAAGATGGAACAGGCGATTGTATCCATTTCCAATTTTCCATCTTATCCGGACATGGGAGTGAAGACCATATATGGAGACCGCCTCACCAAAGAACATGCTGTCGGGCGAATTCTGGCCCATTATTATGATAAAAATGGAAATATTATTCATCCAGACGAGGACAGCGTTCTTCAGGCCTCACTGGAACAGATGAGAAGAGCACAGGTAACAGCGGTATGTTCTACACAGGTCAAGGCGGTTGCAATTGCAGGCGCTCTGAGAGTTGGAATAATTGATACGCTTATTCTTCCAAATTCTGTGGCAAAACAGTTGCTTGAGTTTCGTGAATAATTTGAAAAATTAGTAAAAATACATAAAAACAGTCGAAACATTTATGCTTTGACTGTTTTTTTTACTAAAATCTTGACTCCAAATCAAACATATGTTAAATTCTAATTATAGAAAACAGTATATTTTCTAACGTTTGTTAAAAAAGAGGTGATACAATGATTACAAAGGCGGAACTTATCACAAGATTCAAAAATGCATGTAAGAGTGTATGTGCCGCAGAAGCGGAATTGACGGACATTGATGCCAGATTCGGTGATGCAGATCATGGATTTACTATGGTTAAGATTTGCAACACGATAGAAGAGGCATTGGATGCTTCTGATGGTAATATTAAAGACACACTGGATGATGCAGCCATGGCAGTTATGCGCTTGAATGGTGGAAGTGCAGTACCGCTTTGGAATACCTGGTTAGATGGTATGCAGGAAGGTGCGCCAGAAAGTGATGAGATGGATGTTGCGGCATTAAAGACTATGTTTGCAAGAGCTTTTGAAGAACTTGATGATATGTCAGGTGCAAAGGTGGGAGATAAGACGCTTATGGATACTTTAATTCCGGCCACAGAAGCAATTGATGCTTACGAAGGGAAAAGTGAAGCAGAGCTTTTTACAGTAGCAGCAGAAGCTGCAAAGAAAGGTGCGGAAAACAGTAAAAATTTCGCTTCTAAATTTGGACGTGCAAAGAGTTACGGAGCAAAGACAATTGGGACTCCGGATGCAGGCGCGATGTCAATGGCTTATTTCTTTAAAGGATTAGCAGAATAGATTAGGAGGTAACATATGAAAATGAAAAAATTTATCAACAGCCCGGAAACAGTTACAGATGAACTTATCGCAGGTCTTGGACTGGCTCACAGTGATATCCTTGATGTAGAAGGACATCTGGTAATCAGCAAAGATCTGGAAAAAGCAGATCGTGTTACGGTAGTTACATATGGTGGATCAGGACATGAACCTGCACAGGCTGGCTATGTAGGAAAAGGAATGCTTGATATTCAGGTAGTTGGAGATATTTTTGCAGCTCCATCCGGACAGCTTGTATTTGAAGCTATGCAGAAAGCAGACAAGGGGCACGGCGTCTTACTCTTGACACTGAATTATGCAGGTGACCAGCTGGCTGGAAAACAGGCTATGAAAATGGCTAAAAAATCTGGCATGAACGTGCGTCAGGTAATTACAGGAGAAGAAATTCAGTATGATCCAAATGGAGAAGATAATCAGAGAGGTCTTGCAGGTGCAGTAGGCATGTATCATGTTGCAGCTGCAGCAGCCGCAGCAGGTAAATCATTAGATGAAGTTGCTGATATCGCACAGAGATATGCAGATCATATGGCTTCTGTTACAGTAAAAGTTTCAGATGCAACACATCCACAGAATGGTATGTCATTCGGTGACCTCGGGGAAACAGATCTTATGGAAATTGGTGCAGGACAGCATGGAGAAGGCGGCGGAGTTCGTGTACCAATGATGAGCTCAAAAGATACAGTTGCAACAATCGCAAAACCTCTTTCAGAAAAAATCGGGCTTCAGGCCGGCGATAAAGCATTTGTTATGATCAATGGATGTAGGACGGATTTTGCGGACATTCAAAATAAAAAAGAATGTGGAGGTAACAGACAATGGCAAAATCATTATTTGAGGAACTGGGCGGCAAATACGAAAGGCAAGGGGATTATTTGATACCGTGCTTAACTGTACCCGCCGAAGAAGAACAGGCAATAGGCATCTGGGGGCAACGGCATTTAGATTATCTAAAACAGTACCGTAAAGTTACATACACCAATCTTCTTACAAGCGGCAGGCTAAACGCCTACCTTGCCGACATCAACAGACAGGCACAGGAACGCTTTGAAAGGCTCATAGAGGGTATGAAACAGGCACAGGGCATAACGGAACAGCTAAAGGCAGAAAACGCCTTAGAATGGACAGGATGCCTCAATAACATAAGGGCTTGTGCGAGGGAGATTGTGGAAAAGGAAATTATTTTTGCATAAACAGATGATTAGTGGCAGGGGGAAATCCTGCCGCTTTTTCTGCTTTAGTTTGTCAGCTTGACAAATAAAGGGTTAAGGAATATAATTAGATTCAGTATTATACAAGGAGTTAATAAATATGCGGCAAGGTATTCTTAAATAAACTGTCAATTTGATAGTGGGAACAAAAAGTAGCAGTCCCGTTTCACTTTTAATATGGGGCTTAGTTTTTTGTACCCAGTTTAAGAATACTTTTATCATGTAATTTTATATGCCCGAAAACATATAAGTGTTTTGGGGCTATTGGAGTTATTTACCCAGTGATAGGAGTATTTATCACTGGGTATTTTTATGCCCTTTTTTGGGTGTTGATAGGAGGAAAATCACATGAAAATAATTAACTTAGGCATTCTGGCTCACGTTGACGCAGGAAAGACAACATTAACGGAAAGTTTATTGTATACCAGTGGTGCAATTGCAGAACTAGGGAGCGTAGATGAAGGCACAACAAGGACAGATACAATGAATTTGGAGCGTCAAAGGGGAATCACTATCCAGACAGCAGTGACATCTTTTCAGTGGGAGGATGTAAAAGTCAACATTATAGATACGCCAGGCCATATGGATTTTTTGGCGGAAGTATACCGTTCTTTATCCGTATTAGACGGAGCAGTATTATTAGTTTCTGCAAAGGATGGCATACAGGCACAGACCCGTATACTGTTTCATGCACTACAGATAATGAAGATTCCGACAATTTTTTTCATCAATAAAATTGACCAAGAGGGGATTGATTTGCCAATGGTATATCGGGAAATGAAAGCAAAGCTTTCTTCGGAAATTATAGTGAAGCAAAAGGTTGGGCAGCATCCCCATATAAATGTAACGGACAATGACGATATGGAACAGTGGGATGCGGTAATTATGGGAAACGATGAACTATTAGAGAAATATATGTCAGGGAAACCGTTTAAAATGTCAGAACTGGAACAGGAAGAAAACAGGAGATTCCAAAACGGAACGTTATTTCCCGTTTATCACGGAAGCGCTAAAAACAATCTGGGGATTCGGCAGCTTATAGAAGTAATTGCCAGTAAATTTTATTCATCAACGCCTGAAGGTCAATCTGAACTATGCGGGCAGGTTTTTAAGATTGAATATTCAGAGAAAAGGCGGCGTTTTGTTTATGTGCGTATATATAGCGGAACATTGCATTTGAGGGATGTTATTAGAATATCTGAAAAAGAGAAAATAAAAATCACAGAGATGTGTGTTCCGACAAACGGTGAATTATATTCATCCGATACAGCCTGCTCTGGTGATATTGTAATTTTACCAAATGATGTTTTGCAGCTAAACAGTATTTTGGGGAACGAAATACTGTTGCCGCAGAGAAAATTTATTGAAAATCCTCTCCCTATGCTCCAAACAACGATTGCAGTAAAGAAATCTGAACAGCGGGAAATATTGCTTGGGGCACTTACAGAAATTTCAGATGGCGACCCTCTTTTAAAATATTATGTGGATACTACAACGCATGAGATTATACTTTCTTTTTTGGGGAATGTGCAGATGGAAGTCATTTGTGCCATCCTTGAGGAAAAATATCATGTGGAGGCAGAAATAAAAGAGCCTACTGTTATATATATGGAAAGACCGCTTAGAAAAGCAGAATATACCATCCACATAGAAGTCCCGCCAAATCCTTTCTGGGCTTCTGTCGGGTTGTCCATAGAGCCGCTCCCTATTGGAAGCGGAGTGCAGTATGAAAGCAGAGTTTCACTTGGATATTTAAATCAATCGTTCCAAAATGCGGTTATGGAGGGGGTTCTTTATGGCTGCGAGCAGGGGCTGTATGGATGGAAAGTGACAGACTGTAAAATCTGTTTTGAATATGGATTGTATTATAGTCCTGTAAGTACCCCCGCAGACTTTCGGCTGCTTTCCCCTATCGTATTGGAGCAGGCTTTAAAAAAAGCAGGGACAGAACTATTAGAGCCATATCTCCACTTTGAAATTTATGCACCGCAGGAATATCTCTCACGGGCGTATCATGATGCTCCAAGGTATTGTGCAGATATTGTAAGTACTCAGATAAAGAATGACGAGGTCATTCTGAAAGGAGAAATCCCTGCTAGATGTATTCAAGAATACAGGAACGATTTAACTTATTTCACAAATGGGCAGGGAGTCTGCTTGACAGAGTTAAAAGGATACCAGCCAGCTATTGGTAAATTTATTTGCCAACCCCGCCGCCCGAATAGCCGTATAGATAAGGTTCGGCATATGTTCCACAAGTTAGCTTAACAGCTTGCAAAAGTCATATAAAATGAGATTTGAAAGGATTAGAGACTAATTATGATGAAATGCGAATGGATATTGTGTCCTGTTTGTGGGAGCAAAACCCGTAATAAAATTAGGAAGGACACTGTTTTGGAGAATTATCCCCTTTATTGTCCAAAATGCAGACAAGAAAGATTGATTAAAGTTGACAACTTGAAGATATGGAATTGTCAAGAAAAGTGTAGTCGTATAAACTCACTAAATTCTTTCAGTACCTATGCCGCAAGAAGTTCCTCCTGCAGCGTCCGATATACCACGGGCGGATACCCGCCCGGGTTAGCTGT
>Ga0129317_1000204_pt1 | contig 72920 bp, 78 predicted proteins | sample Cm1ome_FD_94430 | JGI IMG/M metagenome (GOLD analysis project Ga0129317, IMG submission 94430) | Eastern black-and-white colobus group fecal microbial communities from Wisconsin, USA - Cm1105 metagenome | ecosystem: Host-associated > Mammals > Digestive system > Large intestine > Fecal | place...
AGGCCGGTGTAGAAGGCTTTTATATCTTCTAAACAGTGTCATCTCATTTCCACGCCCGCCCTTGTGCGGGCTATTTTCATTCAGGAATTCGACGAAAGTCGAACTTTCCTATAAAGTAAAAAAACAGGAGCCCGGAAATTATTTTTTCCCGTGCTCCTGAACTGACATACATATTTATTATGCTGCTTTATTCTACTACGGACTGAAGCACCTCACGCACTTTCTGGATATCTTTCTGTACCTGCTGTTGTACCTCTTCCAGATTATTAAACTTCTGAACGCCTCTTACAAACTGACGTACACCAAGAATAATTTTCTTTCCATAGATATCTCTTGCAAAATCCAGAATAAATGCCTCAATTGTCACATAATCAAAGTCATCAACTGATGGTCTTTTTCCAATATTGGTCATAGACTTGAAGACTTCGTCATCAATCTGTACACTTGTTGCATACACTCCACTCGGTGGTTTTAATTTGGAGTCTGCCACTCCTAAGTTTGCAGTTGGCATACCAACTGTTCTTCCGAGAGCTTTACCATGCTCAACTTCACCGATCATGATGTATGGGTGTCCACAAAGATCATAGATTTTGTCAAAATCACTCTTATCAAATGCTTCTTTTACCTGAGCAGTTGTAACTACTTCACCATCGACTGTCACTGTATCACATACAACAACTTCGACTCCACATGCTTTTGCTGTCTCTTCAACTTTTGCAAGACTCTCATGCTCTGCACCGACTACGATCACTTTTGCACCAAGTGTTCCTGCAAGAACATCTTTGACAACTACTTCTTCCGCTTCATTTTCAGAATAGGTAACAACTTCCTGTACCCCTTCTTTTTTGAATAAATATTCCTTTTCCTCTTCAGTAGAAAGTACCTGACCCTCTTTCGCATAGCTCACGATCACTGGTGTCAAACCTTTTTCTTTTGCAACTTCTACTACCTTCTTCGCAACTGCAAGATGGCCTTTATGTACACCGTCAAAATAACCGTATGCTACACAGGTATCTTTCATTTCTCTTATATTTCCCATCTTTTTTGCACCTTCGCCTTCCTAACTAGTCTACTTTATGTTTGTTCTGTCTTACCTTGTAATAAATGATTCCAATAACATACCATGCGATTGAATATGCCCAGATCATCCATCCACCGTTGATGACATCAGGGATATAACAGATAATGATCAGTGCCAATGCTACAACCGGAAGTACATTTCCACCTGGAGCGTGGAACGCACCTTCTGGAAGATTGAATTTCTTTCTTGCTACAAGAAGAGATACAATATTGATACTGATTGTCATTGCTGCGAATAATGCTCCAAAGCTTACGATTGTTGAAGTAAACTGTGGGAAACATGCAATCACAACACATGGAATTGTTACTAACACTGCTGCGTTAAATGGTACGCCTGCTTTATTATTTTTTGCCAATCCTTCCGGCATAAGTCCTTTATCTGCTGCTGCCTGGATTGCTCTTGATGTCAGAGACATAACTGTGAGCATTGTTGTTAACAGTGCAAGTAATGCTGCAACAGAGATCAGTTTAGATACCCATGGAATAGATGCCAGCTTTGTAAATGCTGCTGCATATAATGGGATAAACTGCATTCCCGGGTTATCCATTAAAAACTGTGCAGATACCATACCTACAGTTGCGAGGATAATTCCAAGATATAAGCAAAGTACAATGATCATAGCGATCAGTACAGATTTTGGTACGTTTTTGTTTGGATTCTTAACTTCAGATACCATGAATGCCATAGCTACAATAGAACCATATCCTGTCATAGCTGTTGGAACCATTGCAAGGAATCCTGTGCTTCCGCCAGAACCCTGTGTGAAGAACGGAACTAATGTAGAACCATCCCAAGCACCACTTACAAATGCAATTATCACATATGCGATCATTGTAAGTGCAAGACCTAATACTAATAAGTTGTTAACTTTACCTGCAAGAGCAAATTTCATGCTGTTGAGAACAAGAATAAGAATGATAGATCCGATTGCTAACGGAATCTGTAATTTCCCAAAAATTGGAAATCCTACACTTAAATATGTTCCTACATAAATTGCTGCAAACGCAATTGCAACAATATTTGCGTTGATGTATCCCCATGTGGATATCCATCCCCAAAGACGTCCCTGCTCCTCTGTTTTTCCAAGAGCTTTAGATGGGAATACGAATACTCCACCTGATTTTGGGAATCTTGTAGATAACTCTGCACAAACTAAACCGTAACATAACATGATCGCTGCTGCGATTGCCCATGTAATAATGGCTGCCGGACCTGCTGCTGTCATTGTAAGTCCTGACAGTGAAAAGATTGAGCTTCCTATCATACCTCCGGCTATCATTGCCACACACGTCCATAAACCTAATGAACCACCCTGATTGTTATTATTTGACATACGTCTCATTCATTACATTACTGCAAAGGGGACATGTAATATAATCTTTCCTCCTTCCTTTACGCTAATAATTCTTTGGCTGTCTGTAAGTCTGTAATCAGTACATTGATATATCCACCTTTCACCGCGGCTGAGATTGCCTCAGTCTTTTCTTTACCTCCGGCAATACCGATTCTTACTGGTATCTTCATATAATCATCCAGCATAACCGATATGATTCTGTCGCGGAATGGCGGTTCTACTGCTGTTCCATTGCAGTCATAGAAATGCGTACACACTTCACCTACAACATCTTTTGCCCATTCTGTCTGTGTTTTATCTTTAATATCATAAAGTGATATCATATGTCTCCACTGACTGGACGCAGTTCCTATACCAACAACTGCTATATTACATTTTTTTATGATTTCGTAGCTTTTCTGAAAATAAGGCTCTTGTGTAAAGGATTCTCTTAGCTTTTCACTCCCAAGAATAATCGGTGCATATAATTTTACTGCTTTTGCCTGCATTTTTGTTGCCAATCGATACACCGTCTCATCTACTGGTACATTTCCTTCTGTCTCGATACTGCCTCCCATCAACTGAGTGACTGTAATATTTTCCGGATACTCGTCTGCTTCTGGCAGATATTCTACCAGAGCAGATGTATTTCTCCCGCGACTGAAGCCTATAATATCGTCTTTTTTTAAAATACTTCTAAGATATTTCCCGCCTTCAATACCCAATTCCTGTATTTTCATTTCTTCTGCTGCTTCATCAATAACTCTGACTTCTTTCAAGCCATATTTTTGCTCAAGTTTGGTTTCTAGTTCAAGATTACTGTTATCCAGACCTTCAATATTAATTGTCACAATACCTAATTCAATACAACTACTTATAATCCGGTTAACTCTTTGTCTGGACATCTGCATACGTTTTGCGATCTCTTCCTGAGTAAGCCCTTCTTTATAATAATAGTAAGCAACTCTCCGGTATTCCTGTTTCTGCTCGTCTGTGATACTTTTTCTTCTCATAAATCCACCCTCCGTATCTTTATTTTTCAGACCTTTGATAGATTTATTGTACTTCTCAAACCACCCTTTACGCAACCCTACTCGAGTAATTTATAATTTTCTTTGCACCATCTGCAAACCTAATTTATTTATGGTTGCACTAAAATTCTGTATGTATCTGGTAAAATCGCCTCTTCAAAAGCTCTGTCAATCTCTGCGAGCGGTACTCTGTCAGAAATCAAATCAGATACATCCACAATCTTTGAAGATAACAGTCTGGATGCTGCTAAGAAATCTTTCTTCTGTGGATTAACTGTACCTGTGATAATCTGCTCTGAAGAATGTACCTTATTCGGGCTGATCTCAATCGGTTTATCCGGATGGAAAGATGTATAGAATACAGTTCTTCCAAGTTTTCCTGTCATCTGAACAGCCTGATCTGCAAGTGCTGCTACCGGAACTGTACAGAATACAGCATCTGCTCCTCTTCCTTCTGTCAGTTTCTTAACTTCTTCAACAGCATCTACCTTACCGGAATTAACAAGCACATCTGCTCCCATTTTCTTTGCAACTTCCAGTCTCTTCTCATCAAGTTCACATGCAATAACTCTTGCTCCTTTTAATTTTGCAAGTTGAATGTGAAGCGCTCCCATGATACCGATTCCGATAACAACAACGTCATTTCCGAGTTCAATCTGTCCATTTTCAATACTGTGAACGCAACAAGCTAATGGCTCTGTCAATGCTACATGTTCAAGATCCGCATCATCAGCAACTTTATAAACATCTGCTGCGCTTACCATCATGTATTCAGCAAGTCCGCCTGGACCCATTGCACATTCCTGTGTTTCTGCAATAAATGATTTTACGCACTGGTTCTCATGACCATTTCTGCAGTAGTAACATTCTCCGCAAGAATTTAAAAGTCGAATTGCAACTTTATCTCCAACCTTCACTCCTGCAACTTTCTTACCAACAGCCTCAACAACTCCTGATGCTTCGTGACCTCCTGCAAATGGATAACGATTCATAACTCCTGTATAAAATCTTTGTTCCAGAGTACAAATTGCACAAGAATCAACTTTAACTAATACTTGTTTATCATCTGGTTCTCTTTTCTGTACCTCATGAAACACGATGTTTTTTTCGCCTTCTAACACTGCTACTTTAAATGTTTCCATTTCTTTATCTCTCCTTTTTTATTTTTTAATCTCAAAAATAAAATTCTTAGTAAATTTTGTTCATTTCTTTCATAGCTGCTTCTACGCTGCAATCTTCATGGATCAGTTTTGCAATTGCTGCTGTGTATCCAACTGGGTTCTCATGTCCCCAGATATTTCTTCCCATTGCGATTCCTGCTCCACCAACTTCCAAAGCATCTTTGATTTCCTGAAGAAGCTGCTCTACCGGAACTTTCTTAGCTCCACCTAAGATAACTACTGGTTTATATGTAGCATCTACTAATTTCTTGAAGCTGTCCTGATCGCCTGTGTATACACTCTTAACAAAGTCTGCACCAAGCTCTACGCTCTGACGACATGCGAATGTAATGTTCTCTGGTGTTCTGGAATCTTCTGCCGGCTCAAATCCTCTTGGAAGAGCTTCTGCAAGTACCGGAACGCCCCATCTGTGCATATCCATACATACCTTTGTCAGGTTGCTTAATACGTCGTTCTCAAATTTAGATCCTGGGAAGCTCATTGTGATAACTGCGTCTGCGCCCATACGAACGATGTCTTCTGCATTTACTGTGATCTGCATTGGTTTTGATTTATCGCCAAGGAAAGATACTCCACCGTCTGCTCTTACGATGATTCCTTTTCCGAGGAAAGAATCAGTTAAGTACTCTGCCATACCTACTGTAGAAAGGAAAGCATCTGCTCCTGCTGCTGCAATCTCTCTAACTAATTTCTTTGGATCCTGTAATGCTGGCAATGTGTTGAAGTTTGCCGCATGGTCCATAGCCATAATAAATGTTTTTCCATCTGTGTTAAAAATGTGATTCATTCTTGCTGTTGTGTTCATTGTTTTTTACTTCCTTTCTCAATCGTTACTTTTGTAACACTCTTGTTCCTTTTGTATTACTTTTGCTCATTATATATTCTTTTGTAACATACGTCAATATATTCAAATCATAATTTTTCTTTTTGATAATATTGCATAATTTCAAGGATTGATTTTTAGTACTTTTTTATACCTCTGGGTAATTTCCATCAAAGCAGTCCGTATACATTTCCACGCCTTTTTCCGCTGTCATTTCTGCTGGAGATACTACAGTTGCAAATGCAGAAAGTGAAATTTCCGCCCATGTTTTTGCTGCTTCCATATACGCATCCCGATCAATGTCAAACTCTTTAAAACTTGTCTTAAGACCAAGTTTCTTCATAAGACCAAATAAATGGTCAATAAGTGCCTGTGTAAGTTCTCTGTCTGTTCCTTTGTACCCGAGTCTCTTTGCAATCGTCGCATAAGATGGGTGTACTCCTACATATTTCATTGTATACGGGAGCATAAGTCCACATATATTTCCATGTGCAAAACCAAATGCCGGTCCTGGATGATCATAAGAATGAGCCAGTCCTGCGCAGGCATTCGTAATTGCAACTCCTGCAAGGCCAGAAGCAATGTGCATCTTCTCACGAGCTTCCTTCTTCGCAGGTGTCATCTCTCCATCTGCCGCTGCCTCCTCCAGATTCTCCAGGATCTGAACAGCCGCTTCCATAGCGATTGCCCTTGTCATTGCAGAACCATTCACTGCCGTACTCGCCTCAATGGAATGTGTCAATGCATCCAATCCAGAAGCTATAGTCACAGAACGTGGCAGAGAATCTGTCATATCTCCATCCAGAATTGCATAATGCGGAATAATTGTATTATCTAACAAAAGTTTCTTTGTTTTTGTCTCTGGGTCGATAAACACTGCACAAGATGTTGTCTCGGAACCTGTTCCGCTTGTTGTCGGAACAGAAACATGGACTGCTTTCTTTCCAAGTGCAGGCAGTGCATAAGGAATCGTTGCCTCTTCAAAAGTCATCTCTGGATTCTCATAGAATAAATGAAGCGCTTTCGCTGTATCAAGAACACTTCCTCCTCCGATCGCAAGAATCATATCCGGCTCAAACTCACGTACCTTGTCCATATAACGGAAAATATCTTCTATAAATGGTTCATTACGAATCTGTGCAAGATAACAGATCTCTGCCCCTGACTCCTCTGCAAGCTTCTCAATTTTCGCTTTCAGCTCGTCATTAAAGCTTCGTCCACCACGTACAATGCCGATTCTTTTCTTTCCAAGTGTTGCAAAAAACTCGATTGAACCGCAACCAGTAATAAACTGAGGCATATACAGCCGATTATAATTTTGATTCATATTCTTCTCTCCTTTTCGTTACTTTTGTAATACTATCATTCCTTTTGTATCACAATTACTTTTGCTCATTGTATAATCTTTTGTAATATTTATCAATAGTTTATTCCTCACTTTTTGTTTTTTGATAACATTGCACAATTCAAGAGCTTTTTTTTTGGTATTTATTTTTCTTGAGTTTTTTTATTCTATTATGCTATGTTTGTATTAAAGACATTAATTATCTATAGGAGAGATAGAAAAATGCACTATAAAACAATGATTTTTGACATTGATGGGACACTGACCGACAGCGCTTCCGCCATTTTATATGCACTCAGACAAGCCGTATTAAAAATAACCGGAAAAGATTATGACGAAAAAGAACTTCTTTTCGCTCTAAGTGTACCAAGTCATCTCGCTATGAAAAAACTTACCGGAGACCGTTGGAGAGAAGCCATGGAAGTCGGACAAAATTATTATCAAGAAGGGCTGAAAAACATCCATCTTTTTGATGGAATAGAAAACACAATTAAAGAATTGTATAAAAAAGGCACGCAACTTGGAATTGTAACTTCCAAGTCACGCGCCGAATTTCAACGTTCTTTTTTTAATTATCCCATTCATCCATACTTTTCCCACGTCATCTGCCAGGATGATATGCCTTACCACAAACCAGATCCGCAACCTTTACTGGCATGCGCCAAACTCTTTGAAGCGGATCTTTCATTCGTTCTCTACATAGGCGATACAATTTCAGACAGCATCTGCGCGAAAAATGCAGGTGTTAATTTCGCTCTCGCTGGCTGGGGGTGCCAAGACCCAAATTCTGTTCCGTCAGATATTCTCCTCCATACGCCAGAAGAACTGTTATCTTTTTAATACTTCCTCAGTGTATCATGACTGTCATCCATTGTATTTTCTATCTTCCTGATCACTACATAATAACCGTCGTCTCCGGCTTTTACAAAGATTCGTTCTCCCACTTTATGCCCCTTTAAGGCTTTGCCAAGCGGAGATTCAATGCTGATAAGCCCTTGAAGCGAGTTGCCACGCACACTTGTCACAAGCCGGTAAGTCTCTACCTCGTCATCATCTTCAAAATACACATCAACTGTATTATTGATTCCCACTTCGTCTTCCTCAGACTCATCCGATACAATCTGCGCATATTTCAGCATTTTCTCTAAATAGCGAATACGGCTCTCATTGCGGTTCTTATCCTGTTTCGCTGCTTTATACTCAAAATTTTCACTTAGATCCCCCTGCGCTCTTGCTTCTTTCACCGCTTCAAGTTCTCTCTTACGAACAACAAGTTTGCGGTACTCAATCTCTTCTTTAATCTTTTCTACATCACTTCTGGTTAATTTTTCTCCCATGATACCCCCTATAATCTATCAAATTATTTCCAGTATTTACTTATCCATTCTTTTACAATCTCATCAGATGCTAAGAATTTCTCTCGCACTTTTGTCTGTACTTCTTCTCTGGATATCCCCAGTTCCTGAAGCATTTCTATGGACGCCTTAGCTCCTTCTTCGACACCTTCTTTCCACCCTTCTTCAACGCCTTCTTTCCGCCCTTCTTCGCGTCCTGCTTCCACGCCTGCTTCTTTCCCTTTTCCATATCCCTGACGCCAACCACTGTTCATCATATGTTGATAATCTCTCAGTGCTTTTTGTCTTGCTTCATATTCCATCCGTTTTTCTTCAGCAGCGCTAAGTTCCACCAACCGTTCATACGCCTTCTGTGTATATTCGTTACCTTCTGCTGCCATTTCCAGTTCCTCCTTATCCGTAGCATTAAAGAACCGCGCCCATTTTAGAAGTTCTGTCTCCGGATAATCATATTTTTCAAGTTTGGGAAGCTCTAACACATGAATCTCAAACTTATCAGAATATTGAAGCCGACGATGATCTTCCCATATATGGAATCTGGAGTAATATTCCTCGTCATCAAATAACTTAAAATCCAGAATACTAACATGAATACGTTTCATAATAAATAAATCTTTCGTACCCATACTGCACTCCTTCCCGCAGGAAAGAACCATGCATATTAAATACGAAGGATATGTATCTTTATTATAAATATACTCTTAGAAATATACAACTGCTTTCCCACATATCTCATTTTCATTTGCATTTCCGGAATTCTATGGCTGAATTGCCTGCGACCTATATATGAATGACCGAATTAGAATTCTTAGATAAATTTATTGTAATAGAAGGAGACGCAAAAGACAAGAAAAAAGAGAAGTTTAATTATAACCTCTCCTTTTCACATCATTAAAATAATAGATATGGATTATATAATAAAAATTTACCTGCCATTGCAAGCAATAAATACGCTATTGCCCGTCCTTTCACATATTTCTTTGGAAGACGTACCTCACCGGTAGAAACCACCAGTTCCAAATCATCAAGCTCTACAGTCTCTGTTTTCAAATGCACACCGAAGATTTTCGTGAATATTTTCCATATAAGATAACCAGCCAATGCTCCAAGAATATTAGCTGTCAGATCATCTATGTCAAATGCCCGAAAATTAAAAAGCTGTGAAAGCTCAATAAGCATAGAAAACATTGCTCCTATGAACACCGTTTTTCCCACACTTCTGCACTCTTTCCAGATAAAAGGAAGTAGAAATCCAAGGGGCATACACATGATAACATTCAGAACATATCCAATCCCCGCTTCAGCAAATGGCTTCAGATTGATCCTCCCCGAAAAAAGAGGAATATCCGTCCGAAGTACGTCCGCCAAAAGTCCGATTCCGGTAACTTCATATACCATCCACACATACACAAGAAATATACATGTCCAGATCAGAGAAACAGCCTGACAATGTTTCCCACTCTTCCTCCCCTGATACACCAATACAAGCTGATATAACAGGCAAGGTAAAAATACACATATCAAACTATATACCGTAAATATATTAAACATTCCCTCCATAATTTCTTCTCCTCCTTCGAGATATCTGATGTTTCTATTATAGAAATGAAATCTTTATATTCTCGAAAGAAATTTATTAAGGAATTATGAATTTTATTCTTTTTCACACCATGGTTGCAAGAAAACCATCTGACTTATTCAGTAATCAGTCCATAATGTACCATCGCTTTATAAATTCCGTCATTCTCTACAGTATCTGTCACGTACTCTGTATAAGGTTCCAACGCTTTATCATGTTTTCCCATAGCAACCGCATGAGTTGCATATTCAAACATAGACAAATCATTGCTGCTATCACCAAATACATATACCTCATCCTTGGAAATGCCGAGATGCTTCCTTATGTATTCAATCGCAGTCGCCTTACTATATCCTTTCTGAATACATTCATACATTCCGCCTCTGCGGTCAATAATTTCCATTCCATCTTCAATGCAGGCAAAAAACTTCTCCGTCTCACAGTGTTTATCTGTAAGAACCAAAATTTTATCATACTGAAAATTTTTCTTCTCTATTGTTTTCTCTGTTCCAAGTCCCATAGATGCCATATACCGCTTTGTGCTTTCTACAGGCTCAAACCGACTAATGCGCTCCGAAAAATAAATGTCTTCTGTTCCTTCTAAAAATCCTTCCACCCGGTACTGTTCCATAGCTTCAATATAGCGAACACCCCGTTCATACGGAATATGGCTTTCCATCAAAACTTCCTGCTTATAGACTAAATATGTTCCGCACCCACACAAATAGCCATCAAAATCTAAATTTTTGATCATTGCGGGAATACTGCAGATCGTGCGCCCGGTGTTAATAAAAATCTCATGTCCCTGCTCTTTTACTTTTTTCAACGCCTCCAGCGCACTTTCCGGTATCGTTCCCGTAAGTCCACCGATCAATGTATCATCAATATCGAAAAATAATGCTGCCATTATTGTGATTCTCCTTATCTTGTAATTCCCAGATATGCATCCACTCCATTTGCAATTCCCGCTACAATCTGAAGCTGATATTCTTCTGCTGCCATTTTTCTGTCTTCCTCCGGGTTTGTCATATAACCCATCTCTACAATTGTCACCGGAACCTTCGCCCAATTCACTCCACTCATGGTATCCGTCTCCCATACTCGTTCTTTGCGGGCTCCGGTAGCTGCCACTGCACTGTCAAGCACACACGAAGACAAAGCTTTACTTTTCTCATACAGTTCCCCATTATATGGATTAGAAGCAGTCTGGCAAATGGTCATCATGCCATTGGCACCGCTATTTTCTGCGCCGTTAGCGTGAATACGGATAAATGCATCTGCACCGGAAGAGTTCGCAACTTCTGCTCGCTCTGCATTAGAGATATCCACATCAGAGGTTTCCCGAACCATGATTACCTCATAGCCCCGGTTTACAAGCTCTTCCTTAAGCTTCATAGATACTTCCAATGTCAGCTCGTACTCCGGCTTACCCGTGGCAACACCGCTTGTTCCTGACGCGACCTTCGCCTTCCTCTCAGACGCTCCCGGTCCTACCGGCTCTTTCTCACTATTTCCCTGCGCCTGATGTCCGGGATCAATCACCACAAGATATCCATTAGTTTTTTGTTCTTCGACCATTGCATCCTCTTTCGCTTCTTCTGTTTCTTCCGGTTCTTCTGTCTCAATCACAAGCTCTTCCGGCTTTTCTTTTGGTTCAGCCTTGGGTTCTTCTTTTTTGCTGCATCCTGTTACACATACCGCAAATAGGAGCCCCAGCAAAATTACTTTTTTCATTTCCTGATTCCTCTTTATTTTGCAATTCCCGAAAGGTCAATTTCCCCGTCAAATACTACTTCTGCAGGTCCCGTCATAAATACATGACCTGTATCTTCCTCCCACTCTATTATCAAATCGCCTCCGAGAAGCTTTACTGTCACTTTTCGTTTTGTCAAACCATTTAAAATACTGGCTACTGCCACTGCACATGCACCTGTACCACAGGCCAACGTTTCACCCGAGCCACGTTCCCACACGCGCATCTCTACCGTATGTTCATCCAGTACATGTGCAAATTCTGTATTGATCCTCTGTGGAAATCTCGGATGATTCTCAAACTTCGGACCGATTTTTTCAATCTCAAGTTTTTTTAAATCATCCATATATACAACGGTGTGCGGATTGCCCATAGACACACCCGTCATACGGTACTTTCTTCCATCCACATCGATCTCTTCATCGATCACTTTTCCTACATCTTTATTTTCCATTGCGATTGGTATCTCTTCCGGCGCCAAATGCGGTTCTCCCATATCCACCTTCACTAGGCGTACTTTTCCATTTTCTACCGCAAGGTCAAGATATTTAATTCCTCCTAATGTTTCTACGGATATCCTTGTCTTATCAGTCAGCCCATAATCATACACATATTTTGCCACACAGCGGATACCGTTCCCGCACATTTCCCCTCTGGAGCCATCTGCATTATACATAACCATCTGAAAATCTGCTGTCTCTGACGGACAGATTAAGATCAATCCATCGGAACCAATTCCAAAATTCCGATTACTAACAAATTTTGCTACAGCAGACGGATCTTCTATCGTCTCTTTAAAACAGTTTACATATACATAATCATTTCCCAGTCCCTGCATTTTCGTAAATTTCATAGCAAGCTCTCCATTCTTCCCGTTCATTTTAATCCTAATCAATTTCACCCAAAATTATATGTCATTCCATATAGAAAGTCAAAGACATCTATGATCTTTTTGTTGAAAAACCGACCGCACTCTGTTACAATGTGTTTTAATCAACATCGAAAAATGAGGTGATCCTTATGGGACTTGCAATTCCAATTGAGACAAGCGCCAGACACATCCATCTATGTCAGGAAGATTTTGAAAAATTATTCGGCGAAGGACAAACGCTGACTTATCAGGCTGACTTAAGCCAGCCCGGGCAATACGTTGCAAAAGAAAGACTCTGTGTAAAAGGACCGAAGGGAAGCTTTGATACTGTTGCCATTTTAGGACCCTTTCGTCCGGAAACACAGCTTGAGATCTCAATGACAGATGCACGCAAGCTTGGGATTCCGGCTGTGATCCGCCAATCCGGTGACACTGCTGACACTCCCGGCTGCACATTGGTCGGCCCCGCTGGCTCCATTGACATTGACCACGGTGTGATTGTCGCAAAACGGCATATCCACATGACTCCTGTCCAGGCTGTACAGGCAGGCGTTCAGGATAACGACGAAGTCTTTGTCATTATGGACAGCTTCGAGCGTTCTCTGATTTTTGCCGACGTGATTGTCCGCGTAAACCCTGACTTTGCCCTAGCCATGCACGTGGACACAGACGAAGCGAATGCTTTTGCCGGAAACAGCCACCCAACCGGTGTGATTTTGAAGCTCTTCGGCGGACGAACCTACAATCTGCAAAAGTGGGCAGATGAACTGCAAAGCGGCATCAACCGATTATAACCGATTTCCCAAAAAACAAAAGAAGAGATAAACGCGCATCCTGCGATTGCCGCCTTTATCTCTTCTTTTATATCTTCATCCCTTTACTTCTTCAACTTATTATATCTTCGCTGTCAATGTCTTCGCACTGACACCCTGAAGCATGCCTAACTTCCCGGACAGGGTACTCGTTATATTCCCCGGTGCATCCAGCACAACGCTAATGATGGACACGCCTCTGTCACGATATGGAATTCCCATTCTTCCTACAATATACTGTCGGAATTCATGGAGCAGTTCATTGACTCTCCCCGCTGATTCCTCATCCTTCACAATGATACTGATCACTGATACTTTGTTGTCCATGATTAACCCTTCTCTTCTTATCCGATTGAAAACTTCTGCATGATAACGGACTTCTACATTGCATCAATAATCTGCTGTGCAAATGCGTCCAGCTCTGCTTCTCTGTCATTTTTCAACACAGATTTGATTGACAACTGCTGTGTAAGAAGCTCCATCTCTTTCATTTCCTCTAACTTCTTCACCATCTGTTTTCCTGCTGTCGGAGCCCATGTTCCATTATCCATCAATGCAACCGTGCGTTTCTGTACTGATAACGCTTTCATGTCATTTAACAGGTTCTCCATCGGAGGATAGATCCCTCCGTTGTAAGTCGCGCAGGCAATTACAATATGACTTGCACGGAAGATTTCTGCGATCAATTCTGATACATGGGTTTTTGAAACATCATATACTGCAATATGGCGGATTCCTTTTTCAGCCAGTTTTCCTGCCAGTGCATCTACTGCCTGTTCGGTATGTCCGTACACAGAACCATAAATCATGACAACCTCTTTATCCTCCGGCTCATATTTGCTCCATTTATCATATTTATCAATAATATAAGAAAGATTCTCTCTCCAGATCGGACCGTGCAGAGAGCAGATAAGTTGAATATCAAGTCCTGCTGCCTTCTTGAGAAGCGCCTGTGTCTGCATTCCGTATTTACCTACGATATTTGCATAATAACGTCTTGTATCTGCCAGCCACTCTTTGTCAAATTCCAATTCGTCACTGAAAATATTGCCGTTTAACGCACCGAATGTTCCAAATGCATCTGCGGAGAACAATACCTTCTCTGACTCTTCATAAGTAACCATAACCTCCGGCCAGTGTACCATCGGCGCCATAACAAAGCGGAAGGTATGTGTTCCTGTCGTCAAGGTATCTCCTTCTTTTACAAGAACAACACGATCCTCCTGCGGAAGGTCGAAAAACTGTCCGATCATCTGTATGGTCTTGGCATTGGCTACGATCTTCATATTCGGGAAGCGACGCATCATTTCCTGAATACCGGCTCCGTGATCCGGCTCCATATGCTGAACGATCAAATAATCAATCTCTTTTCCATCCAGAACATAATCTATATTTTCCATAAACTGCTGCAGTGCACATACATCTACTGTATCTAATAATGTAACTTTTTCATCCATGACAAGATAAGAATTATAGGAAACTCCTCTCGGAATCGGAAATAAATTCTCAAAAAGTGTCAAGCGGCGGTCATTACATCCTACCCATACAATATCGTCTGTTACTTTTCTTGTATTCTGCATATCAGAATCCTCCTAATCATATGCTAAATCTCTTTATCTTCTCTTCATTTACGCAATATTCGCAATTATTATAACACACTTTCCTTCTTTCGTATGCATTTTTTTCAATTTCTTCAAGAACAGTTACACGCAGGCATTTTTCACCCCTCTGAGGAGATTATCGGTAATCGCCGCCATCTCTTCCACCGTCTGATCTGAGTCTTCATCCAGCCATTTTTTAATCATTCCAATACATCCGAACAAACAGAACGTATAAGCATACTGCAGTTCATCCACCATTTCCGGATGCTGGCTCTTAAATAACCTCACACTATGTTCCGCAATCAGCTCCTCTAACCGATAGACAAACGCCATATCGCCATGTTCCCCCATAAGCGCCTGACAGATCTCTCTGTTTTTCTCCAGCACACTGAAGATTTCTTTCACATAAGCCGCATTTTCACACTCCAGATCCACTTCTGGATGATCCGCGATCACCTGACGAAAATCTTCCATCAGTTCTTCTTCGATGGTGCTCATCATATTATAAATATCCGTGTAATGGAGATAAAATGTAGAACGGTTGATATCTACTTCTTCTACAAGTTCCTTCACCGTAATCTCACGAATATTTTTCTCTTTCATCAACTTGGCAAGCCCTGCCCGCAATTGATTTTCTGTTTTTCGTATTCTTCTGTCTTTCTTTTCTTTTACCATGGCATACCCTCTCTTCTTATCATTTTTCACCGAATACTGTTTATAAAAAATTTATAATTTATTCTGTACATTTTCTTCCCAACTGTCCAGTATCGGACAAACACTTCCCGATTGTCGTTTGCCTCTCATTCACCCTTTTAGTATAATTACATCGAGACGATAAAGCAACTATGTGTCTATTAATAGATTTGCCATCTATAAAATAACACAATTTAATCTCTGTTTCAATCATTTTTTATACATAATTACAAGGAGGTCGATTTTATGATTAAACAGGAGTGGGCATATCTTAGAAAAAATAAGATTTTACTGCTTGTTTTTCTGGCTATCATTACCATTCCCACTATTTACACAACGTTATTTCTAGGTTCTATGTGGGACCCGTACGGAAAAGTTGACCATCTTCCGGTTGCCATTGTCAACGAAGATAAACCGGTCACTTACAATGATGAAGCGTTAGAAGTCGGAAATGAGATGGTTGATTCTTTGAAAGACAATGATTCTCTCGATTTTCATTTTGTTTCTTCAAAAGAAGCGAAAGATGGATTAAAAAATGGTACTTATTATATGGTCATCACCATTCCGGAAGATTTTTCAGCAAACGCTTCTACCGTACTCGATGAGCATCCAAGAAAAATGGTTCTGGATTATGAAACCAATCCCGGCACAAACTATATTGCCTCAAAGCTAAGTGAGACTGCTCTTAACAAAATTCGTACCAGTGTCGCAGATACAGTAACAAAAACTTATACCGAGACCGTATTTGATCAGATTGTCACAGTCGGAGAAGGTATGACAGAGGCTTCCGACGGTGCCGGACAGCTCGCAGATGGCGCCATTCAGCTTGCAGACGGAAACAATACCATTACAACGAACTTAAATGTACTGGCAAATAGTTCTCTTACCTTCAAAGATGGCGCTGACACTCTCCATGTAGGTCTGAAAAAATACACTGACGGTGTTGCTCAGCTTGATGATGGTTCCAAGAAGTTAAAAGACGGGTTATCTACTTTAAACAACGGGGCTTCTGCTCTTGCATCCGGTGTCAGTCAGCTCTCCAACGGTTCTGCCAGCTTGAAAAACGGCATTATCCAATATACAAGCGGCGTCAGCACCGCACAGGCAGGCGCTGATACCTTAAATAAAAACAGTGCTTCTCTCACAAGCGGAACGTCCAACCTTCAAACAGGTGTCAATAATCTGGTTTCGAAAAACGATGCGTTAAATCAAGGGATTGCAGCTATTTCAGATGGGCTTGGCAGTATCATCACCAAGATCGATCAGATGTCTGCCTCCAAACCGGAAACAACCACCGAAGTTTCTGTTCAGCCCGTAGACACCTCCTCAGCTTCCGCCAACGCCTCTGCCACGTCGGACGCTTTAAGCACTGCGTCTTCCAACAATCAGGCATTAATAAGCGTCATTGAGAACAGTTCTCTCTCTGAAGAGGAAAAATCTTCTCTCAAAACTCTGGCAAATGACACGCAGACTTCCATTGATAATGCTTCTGCCAATGCCTGTGACACGGAAGAAAGTATTTCGAAACTACCAACAAGCACATCCTCTTCCACAACAACCACGACACAGTCAGGAGCTGCTTCAAGCGATGCTCTGTCAAAATTAAAAGGACAACTTACCGATATGAAAAATCAGATTGATGACAAACAGACGGGATTAGCTGCCGGTATCCAGGCTTATACTGCAGGAGTCGGAGAAATCCAAAAGGGACTAAACGGTGACGGAAGTCTCAAAAATCCTGGTCTTGCAAACGGGATTAAAGCCTACACAAACGGAGTCTCCACATTAAATACCGGACTTACAACACTGAACAATAATTCTTCTTCCTTAACCTCTGGTGCCGGTCAGTTGAACAGTGGTCTTACCAGTCTGAACAAACAGACTCCGGTCCTGACTTCCGGCGTCAGTCAGTTATCCAATGGTTCTGCACAGTTATATGCGGGAACCGGGAAGCTCACCGCTAACAGCGCAGCTCTTATAAGCGGAAGCAGTCAACTCTCTGATGGTGCCGGAAAGATCAGTGACGGAGCTGCAGCACTCGCAGATGGTTCCTCCACACTTGGGAACGGAATCTTCCAAGTAAAGGACGGAGCTGATACACTTGCCTCCAGTCTTGCAGATGGCGCTGACGAAGTGACTTCTATCCACGCAGATGAAGAAACAACTGATATGTTCTCTTCACCGGTAGAAGACAATGGTTCCAAACTGACTAATGTAAAAAATAACGGACATGGAATGGCTCCTTATATGATGTCTGTTGCACTCTGGGTAGCCGGAATTGCATTCTCCATCATGTATCCGTTAACCAAATATCACGATCAGTTAAAATCCGGTTTTTCATGGTGGGCAAGCAAAGCTTCTGTATTGGTAATTCTATCCATTGCAGATGCGCTTCTGATGATTGGATGCCTTCACTTCTTTAATGGATTTGCTCCGAAAGAAATGGGGAAAACCATGCTGGTTGCAAGCTTTGCCTCTCTTGCATTTATGTCCATCATGTACTTCTTCAATGCCGCCCTCGGTAAAGTAGGAAGTTTTCTGATGCTTATTTATATGGTTGTTCAGCTCGCCGGTTCTGCAGGTACTTACCCGGTAGAATTATCCGGCAGCTTTGTTCCGGACATTCACTCATTTTTACCGTTCACCTATACGGTAGACGCATTCCGAAGCACAATAGCCGGAGGAACAAGCATCATGCCTTGCATGATTATGTTGATACTGATTACTGTCGTCTTCTCCATTTTAACGGTGTTATTATTCGAGAGACGGGCACATAAAATCAAAGCCGGAAAGCCAACACTGACAGATCTTTTGGAAAAATTAGGGCTTGCTTAACCATCTTTAGGTAAGCGTAAGGATACAAGAGCCACCTAAACTAGTCGCATATATTCAAAGAGCCTGCCGATTCATGAACATATCTTCGTGAATCGGCAGGCTTTTCATTTCCTACCATCTATTAATTATTCAAAATCTAATTCAATCGGGCAATGGTCTGAGCCCATTACATCAGTCAAAATCTTCGCATCCTTCAACCGCTCCTTCAGGCAATCAGATACACAGAAATAATCAATTCTCCATCCGGCATTCTTAGCCCTTGCGCTGAATCGATAAGACCACCATGAGTAGATTCCTTCTTGGTCGGGATAAAAATATCGAAACGTGTCAACAAATCCGGCTTCCAGAAGATTAGAAAATTTCCCTCTCTCCTCATCTGTAAATCCCGCATTTTTGCGGTTAGTTTTCGGATTTTTCAGATCGATCTCTTTATGTGCCACATTAAGATCCCCGCAGAAAATTACCGGTTTATTTTCTTCTAATCGCTTAAGATAAGCAAGAAAATCATCCTCCCATTTCATCCGGTAAGGAAGTCTTGCCAGCTCATTTTGCGAGTTTGGCGTATATACCGTAACAAAATAGTATTCCTCAAACTCCAAAGTAATCACACGGCCTTCCTGATCGTGTTCCTCGATTCCGAGACCATACGCCACAGATATCGGTTCTTTCTTTGTAAATACAGCAGTTCCCGAATACCCTTTTTTCTTGGCATAATTCCAATATTGATAATATCCCGGTGTATCAAGCTCCAACTGTCCTTCCTGCATTTTAGACTCCTGAATACACAAGATGTCCGCATCAATATCTTGGAAGAAATCCATAAACCCTTTCTGTACACAGGCACGGATTCCATTTACGTTCCAGGAAATAAATTTCATATTCTTCTCCTATCATTTATCCTTCTATTCTTTTCAGTCCGGCAATCACTTATGACCGCCGCACTTTTACATTGCATACTATCTTTAATAGTACACTTTTCGCAGGAACAGCCCTCTTGCCGGAGCAAGAAATCCTGCAAGGCTTCTATCCTCTGCTGCAATCACCACCGGAAGCTTAGAAGCATCTCGTTTTCCGGTTCCGATCTCCAGAAGTGTTCCTGTCAAAATTCGTACCATATGATATAAAAAGCCGGTTCCATAGTAAGTGATCCGCACTTTATCACCTGTACTGACAATTTTAATATTTGTTATCTTACGAATCGGATCTTTACATTCTTTGTCGTCTGTAAAGCTGGTAAAATTCTTCGGTCCCAGCAAATAAGGCACTGCTGCCCGCATTGCTTCGATATTTAATTTCTCCGGATAGTGATAACAATATCTTCTGGAAAATACATCCGGTTTCTCCCTGCAGTCAATATAGTATTCGTACTTCTTACCCTTGGCACTCTTGCGCGCGTGAAAGCCGTTTTTTACAAGTTCTACTTTCACTATGCGGATATCTTCCGGAAGATATCGATTGAGCGCATCTTTTAATTCCTGCACATCATAAAGTTTCGATAACTTCACACTTGCCACCTGCCCACGAGCGTGGACACCCGCATCTGTCCTTCCGGACCCATCTACCTGAACACGGTAACCAACTAATTTGCCAATACTCCACTCCAATATAAACTGGATGGTATTGTCAGTTGTTGCCTGCCGCTGCCACCCTTGGTATCTGCTGCCGTCATAAGAAATCGTCAGCTTATATGTTCTCATTTAACATCACCCTGCTATTTTAGTATTTTTTTCAATTCATCCATAAAAGTATTTACATCTTTAAATTCTCTATACACGGATGCAAATCGAACGTATGCAACCTCATCCAGATCTTTTAATGCATCCATAACGATTTCGCCAATCACATGGCTTGGGACTTCTTTTTCTTCTAAGCTGAAGATTTTTGTCTCCACAGATTCGACGGTCTTCTGGATATCTGCCGCTGAAACCGGGCGCTTATAACAGGCTCTTAAAATACCATTTTCAATTTTTCCCCGGTCGTACTGCTCTCTGTTATTATCTTTCTTAATAATAATAAGCGGAATTGTCTCCACCTTCTCATATGTAGTAAATCTCTTGCCACAAGCATCACAAGAACGGCGGCGTCTGATAGAATTGCCATCCTCTGCCGGGCGCGAGTCAATGACACGTGTATCTTCATTATTACAATATGGACATTTCATCTTCATCTAAGTCCTTTCTTTCGTTCTACTTCATAGTATATCTGGTGCAGATAAAGAAGTCAAACTACAAAATAAACATTTTATGTTTCTTCATGCATCTCTACTAAAATAATATCCGGGCCAATTCTTTTGATACATTTAAAAGGAATAATATACTCCGCCCCATCTCCGAATAGCCCGCAAAATTTTCCACCCTTCGGGATAATAATCGCCTCAATATCCCCCCTGCATTCATCGATGACCAGATCCACCACATAACCCAATTTACAACAATCACAGGCATTAATAACTTCCTTATCCTGTAATTCACGAAATCGCATAGCAATACCTCCCCGCGATCACATTCTCTTTTCTTACAATATAATATGTAGAAATCATTAATTCGGGACGGGGAAACCCCCGTCCCGAATTAATAAATATCAATCACCGATACCGGACAGCTATCTCTTGCCTCTTTCGCTGCCTTCTCATATTCTGGTTCGACTTTTTCATATGCTTCTGCCTCCCCATCATCATTAAACCGGAAAACCTCCGGGCAGGCAGCCACACAGGCGCCACAGGATATACATCCTTCATTTACTTTTGCTTCCATATAATACCTCCTTTATTTTAAAAATAGTATTTCCTGTTTCTTATTTTCTTAAACAAAAAAAGCATTCTGCGTAATTACAGAAATGCTTTCCACATGTTCTTTCCTATAATAAATATAAAAAATCGGGGTAACAGGATTCGAACCTGCGACCTCACGGCCCCCAGCCGTGCGCTCTAACCAAACTGAGCCATACCCCGATAGTCCTATTTTATCGAATCGTTTTGAAGAATGCAAGCCCTATTTTTATAAGGAAAATTATATTCTGATCCCTCACGCCAAACTTCCTTTCGTTAGAAAGATATGCTAAAATAAAACTATCTTCATTGTAAATGCCATACGTTTCGTATGGGAAAGGAGTATAAGCTATGAAAATAATTGTAATTGGACCAAGAGGTAAAATGGGGAAATTAATCACACAAGTTGCTGCTTCCAGAGACGACATGGAATTGATTGCCGGAGTGGCACCGAAAGGCCGGGATTATATCGGCACAGATCTTGGAACGGTTGCCATGGTCGGACGTGAATTGGGTGTCCCGGTTGTTGATGATCTTGAAAAAGTAATTGATGCATGTGATGTGATCATTGATTTTTCTACAAAAGAAATGGGAATGGAAGTCTTAGATCTTGCTCTCGCTCACAAGAAGGGGCTGGTATGCGGCACTACCGGTTTCTCGCCGGAAGAAATGGCACGTTTTGAAGACGCTTCGAAAGAGATTCCAATGCTTTACGCTGCCAACACATCCAAGCTCGTCAATATTATGAACAAGCTTCTTGAACTTGTTGTGCGTACAGCCGGCAACGATCTTGACATCGAAATTCTGGAAATGCATGACCAGTGGAAAAAGGACGCTCCAAGCGGAACTTCTAAAGAAATGGGTGAAATCATGGCAGAAGCACTTGGCAAAGAATTAAAAGATATTGCTGTGTATGGTCGCGAAGGAGTTTCTCCACGAGTGCCGGGAACTATTGGTTACCACTCTCTGCGCGCAGGTAATATTCCGAGCAGCCACACTGTGTATTTCGGAGGTATGGGGGAACGTCTGGAAATTACCCATCATTCCTACAACTGGGAATGTTTTGCAAGAGGAGCCTGTGACTGCGCTGCATTTCTGGCTGATAAAAGCGCAGGCTATTACACCATTAAGGATGTATTAAACCTTTAGTCTTTCCGAAGATAGTTTTCAAAAATAATTCTTGCATTTCCAAATCACAAACAGTATAATTGTATCAATCAAATAATACAGTTTGCCGAAGGAGGAAAAATTATGATACTTGTAAATACAGACTATATTGAGGGAAGAAAATTTGAAATGATCGGATTGGTAAAGGGAAGTATGATTCAATCTGTCCATGTAGGAAAGGATATCGTCAACAGCTTCAAAACACTGGTAGGCGGTGAACTCACTTCTTACACCGAAATGATGAATGAGGCGCGCGCAATTGCTACAAGACGCATGTCAGAAGAAGCTGCAATGATGGGCGCAGATGCAATCGTCAATATTCGCTATACATCCAGCCAAGTTGTACAAAGTGCAGCTGAAATCATGGCTTATGGTACCGCCGTAAAATTTATTGATTAATCATTGAACATAAAATTTCAAAAGTCGGAGTTCTTACTTGAAACTCCGGCTTTTCTTCTCTTAATCCTCTTTCATGGCTTTCTCAACATCTTTCGCAGTATTTTCATTTTCCATCATTGCATTCAGTGACGGTACAAGACTGGCATCTTTTTCATCCATCCTTATTTTTTCCAACCGCTTGATTCTCTGGTCAAGATCATGTTCTGTCAAATATCGGTACACACTCTTCGGAACGAGATGCGCCCATTCATGGTCCGTTGCAATACAGCTTCTTACCCATGAAGCAGTAATACCTTTATCTTCCGGTTTCTTTCTCCACAGAATCTCTGTCTTCAATCCAAGACTTCGCAAGATCTTATTTTTTTCCTCATCCCATGCATCACAAACTCCCATATAATAAACCGCATCATTTGGAACATATTGAAGCAGATACTCCGGACAATTGATAGGAAATGGCAAAATATCATACTCTGACTCCGGTACATTAAATTCCTTCATAGCACCCCGGATCATCTCATAGCGTTCATAGTAAGTCAGTGGATTTGCCGATTTTGCTGACCGGTTCTCATCATTTACAGAATCCCTTGTATGAAGGCTGTCCGGATTGGTCAGTCCGATAAACAGCTTTTTACAGCGCATTTTCGCCGCAAGAATATATTCCATATGTTTCAAATGTAAAATTTGAAATCTTCCATTTACAACACCAATTTCTGTCATATGCTCTCCCCCTTATGTTTATCCCTTGTTGTCACATTGTTCTGCTTTTATTGTAACATCTTTCTCATTCCTTGCAAAGTCTTTTACTTACAGGTATACTACTTATAGAACATATCATTCACTGAAAGGATTATTATATTACTATGATTTCAAATGCAATGCAAACTGCTATGGCTGATACACTTCCATTTTGGAAAGATTTAAATTCCGCGCAAAAGGAACGTCTCCTTGAAAATGCATCTCATCAATCTTACAAAAAAGATCAGCTCCTTTTGAGTTCTGATGCTCAATGTCTCGGTATGATTCTTGTAACTTCCGGTTCCTTGAGAGTCTATCTGCTCTCCGAAGAAGGTCGGGAAATTACACTCTACCGTATCAACGCCGGAGAATTTTGTGTCTTATCTGCTTCCTGCGTACTAAACTCGATCACTTTTGATGTCTATGTGGATGCAGTTATGGACAGTGAAGTGCTCCAGATCAGTTCTTCCATTTTAAATACTGTGATCCACGAAAATATTTACGCCGAATGCTGTCTCTACAAAATGGCTACCGAACGTTTTTCAGATGTAATGTGGGCAATGCAGCAGATCTTATTTATGAGCTTTGACAAACGGCTGGCTATCTTTTTATTAGACGAATCTTCCGCGCTTCATTCAGATGAACTGCGGATCACTCATGAGCAGATTGCCAAATTAATGGGAAGCGCAAGAGAAGTGGTTACCCGAATGTTAAAATATTTTTCATCAGAAGGGTATGTGACACTTTCCCGTGGAACGGTTACACTGACCGATAAAGCGGGACTAAAAAAATTATTGTAACTTCTTAGTTCATACAAATTACGGGAGCGCCCTGTACGGCACTCCCGTTGCTTGTTCCATATTCTTTTATGATCTATCGGGTTTATAATTTTATTTCTTTTATCTCTATTTTATTACTCCCTATGCATTCAGCATATCAAGAAGCTCTGCTTTTGACTTTGCTCCCACTTCTCTCTTTACTGTCTGACCGTTTTTGAAAACCATCAGTGTCGGGATAGACATCACTCTAAACTGTCTTGCAAGTTCCGGCTGTTCATCTACATTTACCTTACAGATCTTAGCATCTGTAACCTCTCCTGCCACTTCCTCGACAACCGGTCCTACCATCTGGCAAGGTCCACACCAGCTCGCCCAGAAATCTACCAACACCGGCTCCTTTGCCTGTAAAACTTCCTGTTCAAAATTTTCCTTTGTTAAATGTAATACTGACATATCTATTTCCTCTCTTTCTTTGATCTCTTTTCATGATCTGTTTTTGTTTTGTTAAGTTTATTATACCCTATTTTCGAAATAATTCTGTGATTGAATCACATTTTTGAAAAAACGCCCTGACCCGTTACCGAATCAGAACGTTTTTAAAGTGGACCTGGCGGGAGTTGAACCCGCGTCCGAAAGCCCATCCATCAGAGCATCTCCCATCACAGTCATTATACTGACATTCCCTCCATCAGACGCCTAATGACAGGCTCCTGACTTTAGTAGCTTCATAATTTCTTCCATCTCCTCAAAGCTTTGGAAACGAAGTGCTCCGCCTCGTTGAAGCCGGTTACTTAAGCAGCGGATGACCTAAGGCCGACTGCCACCATATTAGGCAGCGTACGCTAATTCTCTATTGTCTGCGTTTATATTTAATTGGAACTTTTAACGTAGTGTCCCGCTACGGATGGCTTCTCCAACTTCCAAACCCCCGTCGAAACCAGTACAAGCCCTGGTTTATAAACTATTTTCAAATAGTTTTCTTACATTTATTTATTATAGAAAGGAGCTTTCTTTTTGTCAAGGCATGACTTCCCTATTTCATCTTAAGTTTTTATTTAACTTTTTATTTAAAACATCGCTTTCCCATTCAAAGCTGCAGATATCAGTTGATCTCCTCCGTTATATACCAGCTTTAAGGAGAAAAACTCCCTGCTTTCATTCAAAAGCCGGAAAAAGATTTTATCACCTTCCCAAATGTTTAACTTCTCTATATCTTTCTTATCCACCCACTGAAGTTCTCCTTCATCACAAGGAATCGGAGTACCCTCAAAGCCGTCTGCTGTAAATAACGACATGTATTCCGTCACGCCATTTCCTGACACAAATGTCACTAAGCCACGATATTGATAAGAAGTCAATGTATATCCGGTCTCCTCTTTCACTTCACGCAGCAGACATTCTTCCGGACTTTCATCCTGCTCAAAATGGCCGCCCACTCCAATCCATTTATCTTTGTTTACATCGTTTTTCTTCACAGTACGGTGAAGCATCAGGTATTTCCCGTCTTTTTCTATATAGCACAAGGTGCTTAACTTCGCCATATTTTTCTTCCTTTCCCCGACCTTTTTATCTGTTGCCGATGATATCGCACCAACCACATCTGCATCTTATTATACTCTCTGGACGCTTAACACACAATCCGCTATAATGAATTCAATAAATATTTCGTTGCCAATTTTATCACAATACAAGGAGCCTTATTATGAATCGTACTATTCACTACAACATTTTAAAAGAAAGTAATGGATTTCGCATTGAACAATTTTTGAAGCATAAAGGCTATTCCTCACAGAACCTCACTCAAATCAAACGTATGCCGAAAAGTGTCCTTGTCAATGGACAGCACTGCTATATGCATGACACATTGAAGACCGGAGACACTCTTACCATCTGCATACAGGAAAATGACTGTTCGGAAAAGATTCCTCCCGTTTCTCTTCCACTTAATATTGTATATGAAGATGAGGATATCATTGTTATTAACAAGCCCGCCGGAATGCCGATCCACCCTTCCATGAATAATTACACCAACTCTATGGCAAATGCTCTTGCATGGTATTACCAACAGCAAAACAAACCGTTCATTTTCCGGTGCAGTAACCGACTGGACCGAGACACTTCCGGTCTTACCGTCGTTGCGAAACATCTTGTCAGCGGAAATATTTTATCCTGTATGGTTCGAGACCATAAGATTGACCGCGAATATCTTGCCCTTGTGCGCGGTCATGTAACCCCTCCAACCGGAACAATCCATGCACCTCTTGCCAGAAAAGGCGGAACGATCATAGAGCGAATCGTAGATTTTGAACATGGCGAAACTGCTGTCACACATTATCACACTTTGTCTGAAAAAAATGGGCACAGCCTTGTTTCCTTACATTTGGAAACAGGCCGTACCCATCAAATACGTGTTCATATGAAGCATCTTGGCTTTCCGCTGATTGGTGATTATCTGTATAACCCAGACATGGAATACATGACAAGGCAGGCACTCCACTCTCACAAACTCATCTTTAAACATCCCATCACCGGCGAGCCTATGCGTTTCACTGCACCACTTCCGGACGATATGCTCCAGGTTCTTACCATGCGCTAACCTTGTACTGTTTTATGTTTTTCTTCATTTTTCTTTACAAGCTTTACTACTGTTCCGGATAACAGGAACAATCCAATCAAGTTCGGAATTACCATCATTCCGTTAAATGTCTCTGCTACGCTCCAGAGCAGCCCAAGGTTGATGGTAGCTCCAACGATTGCTATGAGAGAATAAACGATCATAAAGCCTTTGTTTACCTTAGATCCCACAAGGAATTCAATACATCTTGTTCCGTATAAGCCCCAGCCGAGAATCGTTGAAAATGCGAAACAACACATTGCAATTGCAGTGACAACAGATACCCAGCCGCCATATGTATTAGTGAATCCTTTAATGGTAAGCTCTGCTCCCGCTGCAACTCCATACTGAATGCTGTCACCTGCTCCGATTAAAATGATAAGCGCTGTTAAAGTACAGATCACTACTGTGTCTACAAACACTTCAAACACTCCAAAGTATCCTTGCTCTACTGGATCGTCAACATGCGCTGCTGCATGAGCGATGGAACCTGTACCAAGTCCGGCTTCATTTGAGAAAATACCTCTGGAGAATCCACGTTTCATAGCCATAAACATGCTTCCAACAATACCGCCTGTGATTCCTCTCGGTGAAAATGCCCCTGCGAAAATTGCTTTAAACACACCCGGAACTTCTCCGATATTCAGAATGACAACTCCAATTCCCAGTACGATATATAATAATGCCATAAACGGAACTAACTTTTCTGTTACACTTCCAATTCTTTTTACACCGCCAACCAAAACTATTGCTACTAAAACTGCAATTATAATACCAATTCCTAATTTAAGTCCCATAGATGCCTGATCGATCAAGCCCATGTTAACAAGTGCTGAATCAATAGAAGCAACTATTGTATTTACCTGTGTTGCATTTCCCGTTCCAAATACAGTTAAAATTCCAAGAATTGCATACAAGGTTGCAAGAAAATGCCACTTTTTAGAAAGACCGTTTTTAATATAATACATTGGTCCTCCTACCCAGTCTCCGTGCTCATTTTTTTCACGGAAATGGACTGCAAGTGTAACCTCTGAAAACTTTGTACACATTCCGAGTAATGCGCTGCACCACATCCAGAATACTGCCCCCGGTCCTCCCAGTGCGATCGCGCCTGCTACACCGGCAATATTTCCCGTTCCAACTGTTCCTGCCAACGCTGTACATACTGCCTGGAATGGTGTTACCGCTCCATCTGCCGCCTTCTCCTTACTGAAAACACTTCCAAGAATCTTCTTCATCGCATATCCGAATCTGCGAATCTGAATGAAACCAGTCTTAAAGCTGAGCCACAGACCGACTCCGATAATGCAGACCATAGCAGGAACCCCCCACACAAAACCGTTCACTGCATCATTTACCCGTACAACTACATCCATATGTTTTCCTCCTTCGACATACTTTTTTTACGTCTTTACACTATAACTACCATAACACACTCTTCTTTTCGCAACAAGAAAAGTTATGTTTTTCACAATAAAGTTATTATTTTCACACTTTTTTTGTGCATTTTTCACAAGTATGTCTATTATTTCAACTAAAACGGATGAGTTGAAGGGAATAATTATTCTTCTATATGATTCCTGCAAAAACTGATGCTCCTACTACTGTCAACAATCCTGCCACCACAATTGCCAAACTGCTCATTGCCCCTTCGATTTCTCCCATCTCCATTGCTTTTGCTGTTCCGATCGCGTGAGATGCTGTTCCAAGCGCCAAGCCTCTGGCTATCGGATGCTGGATTTTAAATATTTTACATACACCCTCTGCTATTACATTTCCTAAAATTCCGGTGATCACGATAGACGCAACCGTAATGGTTACAATCCCACCCAGTTCTTCCGATACTCCCATACCGATTGCAGTAGTAATTGATTTCGGCAAAAGTGTTACATACTGCTCATGGTTCAATCCAAAAAGAACTGAAAATCCGAGGATACTCACAAGACTTGCCACAACTCCTGACAAGATCCCGACAAGAACTGCCTTAAAATTCTTTTTCAGAAGTGTAAGCTGCTCATATAGCGGTACTGCCAGACATACGGTTGCCGGAGTAAGAAGGTAACTGATATACTTAGCCCCCTCATTATAATGGTCATAATCTACTTTAAAAATCACTAAAAATGCCATGACTCCGAGCATTGCAAGAAGGAGCGGGTTCAAGATTGCCAGCCTAAACTTTTTCTTTATCAACAGGCCAATCTCATAAGCTACCAGACTGATCACAGCTCCGAAAAAGACTGAATTAATAAAAAACTGTTCCATCTTCTTTTTTCTCCTTCCCGATGATTCTCTGTGCTGCGCGTCCTGTCACTACCATTACAATAATTGTCGTAACAGACGAAATGACAACAACCGGTATCCACACCGGTCGAAGCGACGGCCATGCTTCTAAAAGTCCGACTCCTGCCGGAATAAACATCACCGGCATGATTTCTATCAAAAAAGCAGATACTTCTTTGATCTGATGAATTTTTATTATTCCGGTCATAAGTGCGATCAGCATTAAGACCAGTCCATATACACTTGCCGGAATCGGCAAGGGAAGCAGCATACGAAGCGCTTCCCCCATTAAAGAGATCAATAAGATAATGCCGAACTGTTTTAAATATTTCAATTTTCTCCCTCATTTCTTTCATCTGATAAAATTCAAAAATGTCTGATGAATTTTACCGCGTAGTATAGTCTGGATTCATTAAGTATATATTTTCAATTTTTTCCAGTTCTTCTTCACAAAAAGACGTATTCTGAATTGCCCGAATGTTATCAAGAATCTGTGATGGCTTGGAAGCTCCGATCAACACACTTGTTACGGAATGATCTTTCAGTACCCATGCCAGTGCCATCTCGGCTAATGACTGACCTCTTTCTTCTGCCAATGCATTCAACTGTTCAATCTGCATGATCCGTTCTTTTGTCAAAGCATTTTCTTTTAAAAAGCGTCCATCCTTCTTTACACGACTGTCACAGGGAATTCCGTTTAAATAGCGATCTGTCAGCATCCCCTGTGCCAGCGGACTGAATGCAATGATTCCTTTGCCCAGTTTTTCAGCAGTATTTTTCAATCCGTTATTTTCAATTGTTCTGTCAAAAATAGAATACCGATTCTGATTAATGATAAACGGGCACTTTAAATCGTCCAAAATTATTGCTGCCTTTTCCAAATGTTCTCCATCATAGTTCGACAAGCCGACATACAACGCTTTCCCACTATTTACCGCCTGCGCCAAAGCCCCCATTGTCTCTTCCAGAGGAGTCTCCGGGTCCATACGATGATGATAAAAAATATCTACATAGTCAAGCCCCAATCTCTTTAAACTCTGATCAAGGCTCGCAAGAAGATATTTTCTACTGCCCCAGTTTCCGTAAGGGCCTTCCCACATATCGTATCCCGCTTTTGTACTTATGAGAAGTTCATCTCGATATCCGCTCAGTTCTTCTCTCAGAATTTTCCCGAAATTCGTCTCCGCACTTCCATATTTCGGACCATAATTATTTGCCAGATCAAAATGTGTAATTCCATTATCAAATGCAGTAAAACACAGTTCTTTCATGTTATCGTAGACTGCATTATCTCCAAAATTATGCCAAAGTCCAAAAGAAACGGCCGGCAATTTCAAACCACTGTTCCCACAAAAATGATATTCCATTGTCTCATAACGTTTTTCTGATGCCTGATACATACCTATTACCTCCTTTCGTGTTTTCGCGATATGAATCTAAATAAAATATATTGCTACTTCTTTGCACTCCCGGAGAGATTATTATACTAAGAAAAGGCACTGGTGTTCAAGCAGTTTTTCACAGGGTGACGGAAACAAAGTGCCGCTTTGCTTAGCGCTTCATCCATTTTGATCTTTTCAATTCCTTCTAATTATTTATTCTTTTAGACACTTGACATTCCCAGAAAACCATCCTATATTGGTTATACCAATTTGAAGGAGGTGTTTATAATCGAACAGAAACAAAGTGCCAGAGAGATTGCAGTCAATTATTTATTGGAGGAAATAAAAAACGGGAGTTTAATTGCCGGTGATAAAATCCTAAACGAAAGAAAACTATCTGATAAATTAGGAATAAGTCGCGTCCCGCTCAGAGAAGCAATTTGCACACTATCAACACTTGGAATTTTAGAAACACATCAGGGTGACGGAACATATGTCAGCGACAACAACGCCAAGATATTCGGTAACATCATAAAAAAATACGGGATATTTAACCGATCGATGGTAGATGAAGTATTTGAAGCAAGAAGCTTATTTGAAGCCGATGCTGCAAAACTGGCTGCACAGAATCGAACTTCGCAAGACTTAGAACATTTGCAGGAAGCATTGTCCGAACATGAAAATGCTTTGTCTCTCTACTATGAGGGAAAAATTTCATCAGAAAATATGATGACTTATGATCATAACATTCATTTGGGCATTGCGGCTTCCACACACAATAATTTTATCCTTCAAATTATCGAAGCAATACGCCATGTTACATTAGAACATGAATTTTTTAGCGAACAATTCACACGAAACAAACAACATTTCAAAGAATCCGTAATTTTCCACAGAGATATTGTACATGCGATTGAACAGAAGGATTCCAAGCTGGCATACAGAAAAATGCAAGAGCATATTTTGCAAATTCAAACTGCGCTTGATCTAGATAGAATCAGGAGGATCGATAATGAAAACTTATAATTGGGTAACTTTGGGATGTGGTGTCATTGCTCATCAGTTAGCGGATGCAATGCAGCAGGAAGGACGCACCCTTTACGGAGTCGCAAACAGAACCTACAGTAAGGCAAAAGACTTTGCAGAAAAACACCATATTCCTAAAGTATATGAAAATATTCAGGACATTTTTACTGACGAAAATGTAGATATTATTTACATTTCCACGCCTCACAATACACACATCCAGTATTTAAAAGAAGCATTACGGCATGGAAAACACATTTTATGCGAAAAATCTATTACGTTAAATTCACGGGAACTGGAAGAAGCAAAACAATTAGCAGAAGAAAATCAGCTGATTTTGGCAGAGGCAATGACCATTTATCATATGCCATTGTATAAAGAACTGCATGACCGAATAGCAAGTGGAAGTCTCGGCGAGTTAAAAATGGCTCAGATGAATTTTGGCAGTTATAAAGAGTATGATATGACCAACCGCTTTTTTAATCCTTCTCTGGCGGGCGGCGCCTTGTTGGATATCGGTGTATATGCACTTTCTTTTGTCAGATGGTTTATGTCTTCCGCCCCTGACCAAATTGTATCACAGGTAAAAATGGCGCCAAGCGGTGTTGACGAACAAGCCGGAATTTTACTGATGAATCCATCCGGGGAAATGGCGACTATTGCACTCACACTACATGCAAAACAGCCCAAAAGAGGAACTCTCGCCTTTGATAAAGGTTATATTGAAATATATGAGTATCCACGAGCCGAAAAAGCTGTAATCACATATACGGAAGATCAGCACCAGGAAATCATTTCAACCGGTCAAACAGAACATGCATTAAGATATGAGGTTCTTGATATGGAAAAAGCAGTATCCGGGCAAAAAAATGAAATGCACTTAGACTATACGGTAGACGTCATGTCTATGATGACTGAAATAAGAAAATCATGGGGCTTATTCTATCCGGAAGAGCAAGAAAAATAAAGCAAAGACAGTCTCTTTTTCTTGCCATGCTCTTTTCCCAAGGCGGCAGTTTCACTGCCGCCTCATACTGTAAAATTCTCTTATTACACATGTCAATTCCATTTTTAGGTCGGCAGGCTCTCCCTCACACAAAGTGCGCCATACCCCACCTGTGGATTCGGATACACATCAAATCCCGGTAACGGTCTCGCACCTCTTCTTAAATAAGCTTTCACCTTCTCTCCATAAAGATAAGGATCATTCCCATTTACGATTCCCCATTCCATCAGAAGTGCTGCTGCCCCTGTAACAAAAGGTGTCGCAAACGAAGTCCCCGTAAAGGATGCATAACCTCCACCTGCCGCCACAGTCGTAATATCCACCCCGGGGGCTACCAGATCCGGCTTTAAAAGCATACCGCTTCCCCCTCTTAAGGGACCTCTCCCTGAAAAATCCGCATAAGAAAATGTACGTCCGTCATAAGCTCCTACTGAAATTGCTCTCCACGAGGTAGATGGAATGGTAAGCGTTGTTGTATTCTTGGGATATAAAAATCCGGTTCCTTTATTCAACGCCGCTTCACTTGGAAGCCATAATTCATACCGTCCAGACACAATCTCTCTTGGTGTCAGAACAATTTTCCATACTCCCTGATTCATATAATCATTGACAGGCAGCATATCGATAAAAATTTCCTGTGCCACGCTAAAGGGACTTGGCTCGCCATAATATAGTAATATTTCTGTCTCTCCCATCGTAAATCTCTGCATTCCAAGTTTTTCCGGAATCGGTCCTACCCGGATGCCCGAAGGTGAGATCAATGAAATGTCCATGAAATCAGTATACTCCTTCCAGATCTGCACGTTCAGAGAGGGCTGGCGATTCTGAACCGCTAATTCAATCACCTCTTCTTTATCATCTTGAAGTTTTCCTGACGTATGCCCTGCACTTACCGATTCATTCCCGGTTCCGATACAAATACTATTTTTCCACACCCCGGAAATATCATCAATAAACCGCTCCAACAGGGATGTTCCATCATGAGATCCGTACGTATTGCCAAAGCTTAGATTTATCGCGACCGGACGTCGATATTCCAACGACTTTCTCATAACATAATCAAGCCCCATCATAAGCTCTGTTGTTCTTGGAAATCCATCTTTTGCGGGTGTTCCTAATTTTACTACCAGAAGCTCACTCTCCGGCGCCACACCCCGATATTGAGGGAATCCCACACTTCCGCGTCCTGCCGCCACGCCTGCTACCGCAGTTCCGTGACCAGAAAAATCCTGCGACTTCACAATCTGCTTTCTTTCTTCGTTCGTTCCTGCTTGAAGCGCTTTGTTAATCTCTTCCTGATTATATTCTACACCTACTTCAAATCCTTTTGGTGCAATTCCATCCACACCATTTTGGAGACTTTGATCCCAAAGTGCGCGAATCCGCGTAGTTCCATCTGAATTTCTGAAATCCTCCCGCTCATAATCAATGCCCGAATCTAAAATTGCCACAAAAATCTTTTTTCCTGACAACGAAAGAGGCGGATTCTGAACCGGATAAATACAAGATACCCGTTTCCCCTCCATCACTTCAAAGAAAAGTCTTTTTGGCTTTTCAATATATTCAATTTGTGGAAACTCCGTCAATGTATTAATTCTGTCTTCTTTTATGACAATCACCGCATATCCTCCCATCAGCGGCGTTACTCGCTTTGCAATTCCTCGAACCTCCTGCAAATCACCCGAATATTTGATAATTAACGTCCACTCTTTTTCTTCTTTTGCAAATCCCACATCTAATTCGATTGAACGCTCCCTTTCTTCTCCTGTCGCCTCTAATGCAAGGTTTAAAATATTCTCTCTTTTTTGACTTTCCATTTTGTCCTACCGATTCTCCATTTCACTTTACATTTATAAATGATACGAAACTTTCTCAGTATTCATGCAGTTATTTATTGTTTTGAAAAAGAAAAAGAGAGACTCCCTTTCTGAAATCTCTCTTAACCTCGTTTTTCGTTTTAATAGTACTCTCCTTCAACAAACTCTAATTCTCCCGATTCATCTACATTTACCACACCAGTCAACGTTCTGAACTTCCCGTTCCCTGGACTAGGACCTTCAAATGTGAGTATGCAGCCCGCTCCTACAACATTGACTCCATCCCACTGAAAAACGGAAATATCCAAAGAAACTTCGTTAACATCTCCACCAAAATAATCGTATAAACGAATCTTAGATTTAATAGCTTGTTCTATCATTCCTTGATAGGGATCAGCATGGACTCCAAAGTCTCCCCACACTCCTGAAAAGCCTTGAAAATTTCTTACCAAATCCTCAACCTTGTTATTATCCATCGTGTTACTAGATGACGGTTCTGATATTCCAGAGGTATCTGACGTAATCGGCTCTTGCATTATATACATTTGGAATATTTTTAACTTCATTATCTATCACAAATCCGACCGCCTTAATTCTTAATGGCTGATTTAACATAAATCGTGATTTAATAAAAATCAAATCTCCCACTTCTACTGATTGGATCATTTCATAGTATCTTGGCTTTTCTTCCTCCATATAGCCAATCACTGCAACTTTTTCTTTCAAACAATCCTTTGTAATATCTCCTTCTCCCTGAAAATAAGCGCCTATCCCCCATACTGCCATAACATATTTCCTCCTTCGTATCTTTCTCATCCTCATTACATTTTAGGTCAATTACACCCTGATAGTCAATAGGTCATCGTGACATAATTTAATTATATTTCAACACTCCACAAAAAGGAGGTGCAATACCTATTGTCACGCTTAAAAGACTTACGCAAAGAACGTGGCTACACGCAAATCAAGATGCAACATTTAACTGGTATAGACCAAAGCGATTACTCCAAGATAGAAAATGGCAAACGTTACTATACCTTTGAACAATGCCGGAAGATAGCCCTCGCCCTTGACACAAGCATGGACTATCTTTCCGGACTGACGGATGAAAAGAAACCTTACCCCCGTTCCCATTCATCCAACTAGCAGAAAAACTGCCTATCATCATTATAATGACAGGCAGTTCTTTTGTACTATGCACGCAGCTTAGTAACGAAGTTTATTTAGTTTTTCTTTCACTTCCATTACATCCCTATAACGTTTACTTGGATTTACCATGATACATTTTTCTATGATATTTCCGATTTTTCCGGTTGCCATCTCATTCACAGGGTGTTTTCCGGTCAGCATGACGTTCATCATAATTCCCAATCCATAGATATCCGTTCTTGCATCCGATTGAGCCTCTCCGTACTGTTCCGGTGCAGCATAACCGATTGTCCCCACCGTTCTCGTATCTTTTTGTGAATACATTTTATAAATTTTCGCAGCATCAAAATCAATAATCTTCACTTCTCTGTTTTTCATGACTATAATATTTTCCGGTTTAATATCTCTGTGAATAATTTGATTCAAGTGCATCGCATACAATCCGTCACATACCTGACTTATGATTTCCTTTACATAACTTTCTGATAATGTTTCCTGTTCCAATCGTTCTGCAATCGTGATCCCCGGTATAAATTCTTCCAGAATCATCGTTTCTTCTTCAATATGGCACGCTTCATAAATTAACGGCAGGTGTTCTTGCTTCACACCTACCAATCTTTCATATTGAAACATACACCTTGGACAATAATGTGCTTCATCCGGCAACTCCATGTTACAATTCGGACATATTTTCATCTTACTACCTCTTTGCCATCATGAAAACAACTTTGTATACTCTGTCTGTGTGTCTGCAATATGATACACATAAACGGTGTTTCCTCTCTGCCGATATATAGAAACATACCTTTCAGATATGAGCATTCGATACCCCTGTTTATTCAGCCATCTATCCGGTGTCAGAGAACCGGAGTCCGGAAAACTCTCTAATTGCTCAATACTGTCCAAAATCTGTTCTGTAACTTTCATAGCAGATTCCACGCCAAATTGAAGCAGATAATAATCTTCAATTTTTTTCAAATCTTCCCATGCTGTAGGAAGAAGCTCTACTTTATATTGTCCCTGCACGTTCTCTTAATTCCTTCCTTGCTTCGGAAATACTTCTTGTCTTTGCTCCGCTTAACCGTTCCTCTTCTGCCTGCATGATTTTTGCACGAAGTTCTAATGCCTGCTCTCTTTTCTCAAAAGCATCGATACTCATAAATACTCCGTCGCCCTCCCCATTTTTTGTTATATAAATCGGTTCACTTGTTTTTTTCGCAAGATTAGAAATAGAAGCATAATCATTCCGAAGTGTTGCTGAAGCCTTAATAATCATTTTCTTCATCCTTTCCTGTCGTCTTATGGATATATCATTTCATTGATATAATTATATCTTATTTCTTATATATCATCAATGTCTTTCATAAAATTCTTTATGCAATTTATATATCTTTACTTTTTATTTCATTATTTCACGAACCCTATCTTTAATTAAAGCCCACAATCCTTCTTGCCACACTGTATGCAAGAGAAGAAATCTTGCGTCCGGATTTTCCCGGAATATTCATAGTCTGTCCAAGGATACCATATCGTATCTTAAGAAACGTACGCATATCTTTTTTCTTTAAATACTTCCACAACTCTTTTTTCTTTTCCAGATTTTCCTCTTTTTTCGAGCGAATACATATGATGGAAGACACTGTCATCATAATTGCCAGATAATTGATCATATAATTTCTAAGTTTCTTGCTGGAAATATCCTTCATCTGATACATTTTAATCATAGATTTTGTCACAAAGATCTGTTGATCTACTCTGGCAATCATATTTTTTTCATTGACCGACTGGTCGTCACGTCCAATAAAATACCGATAAAAATCTACATCCAGATAATAAATCTTCCGAACATACGGCAGCGGATAATACACATAAATATTATCCACATAGAAGGTATGCTTTGGCAGCACCATCTGACTTAACTTTAACATTTCTGTCCGATAGATTACAGAATGCATCAGTATATATTGATCTAAATGGAAACGTCCGATATCGTCCCATCGAAAAACTTCTCCCTGCGGGAGCACATTTCGGTAATGAATACATTTCTTACGAGAGGCGCCTGTTTTTTCATATACATAGTTGGAAATCAACATGTCAATCTGTGTTCCTTCTTCTTCAAATTGATGCAAAAGATCTAAGATGGCGCGAAGAGCTTCTTCGTCCACCCAGTCATCACTATCTACCACTTTGAAATAACGTCCGGATGCATGATTCAATCCGGCATTCACTGCATCTCCATGTCCGCCGTTTTCTTTATCTACCACTTTTATAATCTCAGGATATTTTTCTCTATATTCATGGGCAATCTCTGATGTATGATCCTTGGAGCCATCATTTACGATAATAATTTCTACATCTTCGCCGCCAACAAGAATACTCTCGATCGCTTTTGCCATATATTCCTGCGAATTATAACAAGGAATAGCAAAGGATATATATTTCATATAAATTTCCTCCTCGTTCAAAACTTTCTAAAAAACTCTTATAAGTATAAATCATTCTCTTCCATTTTCCAACCGCTTTCTTTGTAAATACTTTGCAAATCCCTGCCGGAACATTGTAAAATTGTCGGTTTTCCGATATAGTATTAAGTATCACAAGATTGGAGGAATCATACATGAAAAATATCATTGTTGGACAATCCGGCGGACCTACCGCCGTTATCAACGGAAGTTTATATGGAGTAACATCAGAAGGACTGAAGCATCCGGACAAAATTGACCATGTCTACGGCATGATCAATGGAATTGAAGGATTCTTAAACGATCAGATTATGGATATGGGCGCCCTTTCTGACAACGGAGAGCTTGAATTCGTTAGAACAACGCCGGGAGCCTATCTTGGCTCATGCCGTTACAAACTGCCGGAAGATCTGTCAGATCCGGTATACCCTCTTTTATTTCAGAAAATGGAGGAAAAAAATATTGGATACTTCTTCTATATCGGCGGAAATGATTCTATGGATACTGTAAGCAAATTATCCCGCTATGCCGCTGGAATTGACAGCGATATCCGCTTTATCGGCATTCCAAAAACCATCGATAACGACCTTGTAGAAACAGATCATACACCGGGATACGGAAGTGCTGCCAAATATGTGGCTTCTACTGTACGGGAAATTGCACTTGACGCTTCTGTCTACGACAATAAGAAATCTGTAACTATTGTTGAGATCATGGGACGCCATGCCGGATGGCTCACTGCTGCCAGCGTTCTCGCCCGCAAATTCGAAGGAGACAATCCGGTGCTGATCTATCTCCCGGAAGTTGCTTTTGATCAGGATGATTTTATTGCCAAAGTGCAAAAAAGTCTTGAGACAACACCAAACCTTGTAGTATGTATCTCCGAGGGAATCAATGACGGAAAAGGAACCTTTATCTGTGAATACGCAAGCGACGTTGGAGTGGATACTTTCGGTCACAAGATGCTCACCGGTTCCGGAAAATATCTGGAAAATCTTGTCAAAGAAAAAGTCGGTGTAAAAGTACGTTCTATTGAGCTTAATGTCTGCCAGCGTTGTTCCAGTGCTATGCTGTCCGACACTGACCTGACAGAAGCTGTTAACGCCGGTGCATATGGTGTACAGGCTGCCCTCAAAGGCGAAACCGGTAAAATGATCACATTTAACAGACATTACAACCACCCATATGAATTATCTTACGGAACTGCAGATGTCAACAACATTTGCAACAAAGAAAAACCGGTTCCTGCTCAGTGGATCACCGAAAATGGTTCTGACATCAGTAATGACTTTATTGCCTATGCAGCACCATTGATTCAGGGAAATGTTACTGTGCCAATGAAGGATGGACTCCCGGCATTTGCCTATCGGAAATAAGAAAGTGGATGTTCACAATTTGTTCATTTATCTTTCAAAATTCTTTCATTTATAGCACATCATTTCTTCATAGATGTCACGTATACTAAAATCATCAAAAAGAAGAAATGATGACGCATAGTAAATACTATTTTGAATAAACTTTTTCATAATATATGCCGGGAACCGCACTAGGCGGTTACCCGGCATCCTCCCTTTTATAGGGCTTTTATTTTTTTAATTTATCTTCAAAAATCTTTACGATAGTCCCTTCTGTCTCTACCATTCCAGGCGAAGCGATCAGTCCCATATTTCTCATTGTCTCTTCGGCTGTATTTCCATTGATTCCATGAACATCCTGAATATAAATTCCATGCATGGCAAAGTCAACAGACTGATATGCTGCATCTACCGCTGCAATTCCTTTCATGGTACATCCTTGATTTCCGCCATCACAGATCATTCCGGTAATACTGCTTGCCATATTATTGATCGTATGCTTCATCATTTCTGTTGTTCCGCCTCTCAAATACACAAGTGCACACGCCATCCCTGTCCCCGCTGCAATCGCGCATCCGCAGAACGCTGATAATTTCCCGGAATACTCCTTAATATACATACACACAAGATAACTAAGCGCCGTAGCTCGCAGAAGCTTCTCCTCACAATAACCATTTACCTTGTAAGCCGCATATAACGGCATTGTTGCAATAATTCCATGGGCGCCGGAACCGGTAATACTCATGGCCGGTTTATCAAGACCAATCACTCTCGCCTCAATTGCCGCATTACACAATAACGAAGCTGTTGCCTGCTCATTTGAAGAAATAACATCGCCCCCGTTTTTTTCCAACAAATATCTGGCAAATGTGGTTTTTGGATTTTTCAGACCTTCTTCAAACAATTCTAAATTTGTTTTATATGCTTCTCGTATAAACAAAAGGTCTTCTATCTCTTCTGTCTCAACATATTCCACCAATTGTTCCAACGTATATTTATGTATAGCATGCGTTTTATTTTTTTCTTGTTTTTCTTCTGTTTTCTCCTCTTTAACCTCTTTATCAAAAAGAAGCTCTCCATTTACCACAATCTTGACAATATTAGTATGCGAATCTCGAATCGTTACTGTCGCTTCCCCGTTCGTTGTTTTTACAAATGCTTCAATGAAGATCCGACTGGTAATTCCGCTTAATTCTACCCGGACTTTTCCCTCTTCTATCAATCTCTTCGCCGTATCGTTATCTTCCGGGCATACATCTGCCAAGGCCTCCAGACCTTTCTTATCATTTCCTGCTACAACGCCTAACGCTGCCGCAAAGACATTCCCTACTTCCCTACTATTTGGTATTCCGCAGGTAAATGCATTTTTGTACATTCCGCTATTCAGCGCTACACGAACCTGCTCCACTTCACCTTCCACGTAGCTTTTCGCCTTTGCTGTCGCATATGCAATCGCTCCTGGCTCTGTTACCCCCAACGCCGGCTTCATATCATCTGCAATTAGCTTCGTAAGCTCTTTCATTTTTTACCTCCTCCCTGATCTTTCAGAAATACATACCGGTCTTCTGTAGACTCTTTTTCTGAATACCGATATCCCAATCGGCAAAATCTCTTCATTTCTTCCGGTTTTTCTGCTTTATGTTCCGCCAGAAAACGAACCATTTCGCCTCGCGCCATCTTAGCATAAGTCCCCTTTTCAATCACTTTATCCCCTTTGTACTCTCCAAACACACACGTAATATAATTGATATCCGGCGTCAAATATTTCTCGATACATTTACTATATTCCTTAGATGCCAGATTTACAATCACTTCTGCATCTGCAGACACCTCTCTGTATATTTTATCTCCCCAATATTCATACAGATTCTTCACATTCGGAAGGCTTACTTTGGTCTGCATTTCCAATCGATAGGGAGTCACTCCGTCAAGTGGACGAACAACACCATAAAACCCTGACAAAATACACACGTGCTCCTGTACATATCCCCACTGACCGTCTTCCAGCACCGCCGGAGCCATATATTGATATTGAATCCCTTCGTATGACAGCAGTGCAGGAGTAAGTTTCATCCGAAGATTCATCTTCTGCAATCTCTCATAATTAATCTGGGCAATCTGGTCGTTGCACTTCCACAAACTTTTCAATTCCTCATAAGATCGTTCTGACAGATGCTTCTGCAAATATTCTGCTTCATGCAAATACACCGGAAGCGCACGCACTTCCAGTGTATCTGTATTTACCTTCATTTTTTTAGCTGGTGAAATAATAATCTTCATTGGCACTTCTCATTTCTATTAGTCTCTAACTATGGGCGTAATCCCATTCCGCCTTCCAACGTCAATGTCTCGCCGCTCATATATTTGAAATCTGGAGATGCCAGTTGTACACATACACGGCCAATCTCTTTTTCTGTATCACCAAAATGTCCTGCCGGCGGCATTTTTACGTTTTCTTTAAAAGCTTCCGGATATGCTTTTTCAAAATTTTCAAGCTGCGCTGTCCATGCAAGCGGACAGATAATATTTACATTAATTCCATCTGCTCCCCATTCGTTGGCAGCAACTCTTGACAAGCCCCGAATTCCTTCTTTTGCAGCCGCATATGCACATTGACCATAATTTCCAAACAGACCTGCACCTGACGCAAAATTGATTACTGTTCCCTTTGTTTCTTTCAAATATGGATAGCATGCTTTCATATAATAGAATACTGCATATAACCCTGAATAGATAGAAAGATCAAACTGTTCTGTCGTATGATCAGCAAGCGTCACTCCTGATGCGGACGCCTGTGCATTATTGATCAACACATCAATTCGTCCGAATTCTTTCATTGTCTCTTCTACGACATGATTTACGACTGCCTCATTGTCTCCTCCTGCCGACACATCTGCCTGCACCGGTAAAACTTTGATTCCGTAGAGGCGTTCCAGTTCTTCCTTTGCTTCTTCTAATTTCTTTACATTACGCCCTGTGATCACAAGATTTGCGCCCTCTTTTGCGTACGCTGTTGCGATTCCGTATCCGATCGAACCACATCTTCCATCACTTAAAACAGACTTGCCTCCGCCTGTAACAATTGCCGTTTTCCCTTTTAAATGTCCCATACACATGTCTCCTCTCTTTCATGTTCTATATATTGGTCAAAATAACATTCTCTTCAAAACTCATTTATAAGAATAATATTTTACAAAAATAAAATACCACATCTCACTAATTCTTTCAATATTTTCTGTTAATTATCTAATAATTAACAATATTTTTGTATTATTTCTGTTTTATGCTCGCTTTTTCTATATTATTAATTCTTTTTTAACAAAAAGAAAACCGCAGATGCATCCCCATATGCCTCTGCGGTTTCACTATATTCAAATCTAACTATACATAATCAAAATGATCCGGTCCTTTAAACCAGCTGCTTCGTCCCATATGGAAGATCAGCGCTAAAACTGCGATTACAAGATAACCAACAGCAAACGGTGATGTCGGATTAAATCCAAGCTGCGCACTGTGAATGAACCCAAAGCAGGCCAGCACATATCCTGTCACTGCAGTAATTGCCACCTTATCAAGCTTCTTATCAATAATAAATACGGTCATTGTTCCAAGTAAGATACCAATAATGATCGCTCCGCTCTTTACTCCCGGCACACCGTTCCACATTACACCGGCATCTTTGATCATCTGTGTAATCTCTGCATTATATTCGGACAATCCGGAAGGCATCACTTCTGTATAATAACCTGCCAGTCCTACTGCTCCTGTGATCTGTGTATAGAGATAATCGGCAACCGGCGGAACCATTGCAATTCCAACTGCTGCATAATGCTTCACTTCACAGTCTTTGAACGCCTGCGCTACCATAACAATTGCACACCAAAGGAATGTCACAGCACATACTGCCGGAGGAACTACACTGCTCAAGAATGTGAAAAGCCCGAAAATTCCTGCTGCGCCAAGCACAATTCCTGACACAAGAGAATAGCCGATTCCGGCATTGGATTTTTTAAGTCCTGCATGACCAAGCCATACCGTATTCGGCACAACACCTCCACAAAGTGCAGAAATCATAGTACAGATTCCGTCAGCGAACTGAGTCTCGCGGACATTGTAATTATCACCTGCCGCATTTGCCGCTTCTACATTATCCATTGTCTCGATAAAGTTATAAATCTCAACCGGAATCACAATGGTCAAATAAGGAGCAACAATCGCAAAACCATTGATCAAATGCTGGATACTGTTAACCGGGTTCGGAATATAAAAGCCGATTCCACTGAAATCCACCGTTGTACGTCCCAGACAAAAAGCATAGATAATTCCACCAACGATCGCAACAACAAGCGGCGGAATCTTCTTCGGGAATAAATATCCTCCGAATATACCAACCATCGCAACGAACAAAATCGGAAGACCTACCAATGGATCTCCAAACACATCAAACACACCCTGTGTTGCCATCCAGATAAAACCAATTCCTGCAACTGTACCAAGAAGCGCTGCTCTTGGAAGCTTCTCTTTCATCCATGGTCCGATAAAACCACCGATAAATTCTACTGCACCGCCGATAAAGCAGGCTGCCACTGCTGCTGACCATGCAAGCATTGGATCTTCTAACGCATAATGAAGCGGCATGATCACTCCGTACAAAATTACGAACATCGCCGGAGTGGATACACCGGATGGAAGCGCTGTTACGTCCGCTCTTCCTTCTTTCTTAGAAAGTCTGCGTCCCATATATGCGTAATAAACACCACTGCACAACAAACCAATGGACATTCCCGGAATCACATAACCGTACACGATCTTGTCCGGCCACCCAAGAACACCTGATAAAGTTGCGATAACAATTAAATAGTTTACAATATTATTTGTAATGGAATAGCTCATTCCACCGATGTCCCCACGTCTAAACCATGGGACGATTGTCTTTTGTTTTTCCATCTTGCCTTCCTCACTCTTACTTTACTCTCATTTTTTTACTCTTATCTGCGTTATTCTGCTTCTACAGGAATAAATGAAAATGTTGTAACATCAAATAATCCCATATCCGTAAGCTTAACTTCCGGAATCACTGCCAACGACATAAAGCACAGTGTCATGACAGGCTCTACATCTCCACAGATTCCAAGCTCCTCATATGCCTTCTCATGGATATCCGTCAATTTCTGATCTACCCATTCTCCGCTCTGGTCACTCATCAGACCACCGATCGGCATTGGCATGCTCTCAATCACTTTTCCTTCTTTTACAAGAACAATACCGCCTTCCTGCGCGATCAGGCTCTGCACTGCAAATTCCATCTCCTCATCGCTGACACCGACCACGATAATGTTGTGGGAATCATGTGCAATCGATAATGCCACTGCTCCGGATTTGATGCCGTATCCTTTCAGGAAGCCGCAGGCAACATTTCCTGTTCCCTGATGTCTTTCCACTACTGCTACTTTTACAATGTCTTCTTCTGGATTACGTACAAATTCACCATTTTCATCCAGTGTAATTTCTGCCGTCGCCTTTCCGGTCACAACTCCCCCCGGAAGGATCTGGATTACATTTACTTTATTTGATTTTAAATGCATTTTAAACTTCTCTTTGGAGAAATCTTTTACGATTACACTTCCTTTTACAGATGAAATATCATGCACCTGAATTTCCGGAAGATACTTTCCATCTTCTGCCACAAATTCACCATTGATCCATACTTTATCTACATAGAAGTCTTTCAGGTCATCAAGCAGTACAATGTCTGCACGGTATCCCGGCGCAATCGCTCCACGATCCTTTAATCCAAAGCATTCTGCAGCATTTAACGTTGCCATGCGGATAGCTGTCACTGCGTCCAGACCTTCTTCTACACAGATTCTCAAATGATTATCAAGGTGTCCCTCATGGAGAATGGTCTTTGGTTGGCGATCATCGGAACACAGAAGACATCTTCTGCTGTTTTCCGGTGTTACACCTTTCAACAATGGTCTTAAATTGTGACACGCAGAACCCTGTCTGAGAAGAATATACATGCCTCTCTCAAGACGATCTTCCATCTCTTCCACAGTAGAACATTCATGGTCTGCTAAAATTCTTGCTGCTGCGTAAGCATTCAGATCATTTCCTATGATTCCAGGGCCATGTCCATCAATGATCTTTCCTTCTTCTTTCGCAACCATCAACTTATCCAGCACACTGTCATCCGCCCCGATTACGCCTGGGAAATTCATAAATTCACCAAGTCCTAAGATTCCATCTCTCTTAATCGGCTCTTCCATCTCCGGCGCACCGACCACTGCTCCGGCATGTTCAAATGGTGTTGCCGGTACACAGGATGGAAGCACATACTGAATATCAAGTGCTGTTCCTTTGGCAGCTTCCATCATATAATCAAGTCCTGTAATCCCACATACATTTACAATCTCATGCGGATCGGCAATAATCGTTGTTCCGCCATGAGGTACTAAGAGGCGTCCGATTTCTTCCGGACTTACATAAGAAGATTCAATATGGATATGGCTGTCAATAAATCCAGGTGCCGCATAGCGTCCTTGTGCATCCACAACTTCTTTTCCTTCATAGTTACCGATTCCGGCAATCTGTCCGCCACTTACTGCAATATCGCCTTCCACGATTTTACCAGAAAACACATTGACTACTTTACAATTCTTGATGACTAGGTCAGCCGGAATTCTTCCGGCTGCTGTATCAATTAATTTTTTTAATTCTTCTTTTTTCATATGACTGTCCCTCTATTTCTCTACTACTTCAAGAATCGGGTCAAAGGTTGTAAGTGCTACATAGTCTACCGGACCTGCATCTGTGATCGCATAATCCGGAATGGCTGTGATCGGCAGGAAGAACATGTACATCATTGGATCCGGCAGATCAGAGCCAAGAGATCTTGCCGCCTGATCAATGAGCTTTTCATGTGCTGCAATCTCTTCCGGCTCGCGGTCACTTACAATTCCACCAACTGGAAGCGGAAGAAATTCAAGAATTTCTCCATCCGCAACGACAACCTGCCCACCGCCCTGCTCAATCAAATAGTTTACTGCAATAGACATATCTTCTGCATTTACTCCCATTACAACTAAATTGTTATCATCCGGTGCTGCTGAAGATGCCATTGCACCTTTTTTCAATTTCCATCCGGAACAGAAAGCAAGAGATTTATTTCCGTTTCTTCCGAATCTTTCTAATACGGATACCATTGCCACATCCTGCTCGGTATCCGGAAGAACGATGCCATTTTCCACTTTCAGAACGACATCTCTTCTCTTACGAACGAATGGTCCTTTTACATCCATAGCAAGAACCTTGGCTTCTCCATTCTGGATAAAAGTCTTATATTCAAAATCTTCTTTTGTTGTTTTCTTACACTTCAGCTCCCCTTTTAATACAGAACTTCTCTCCGGAGCCTGAAGATCATAAGTAAGCTTGTGATCTTTTGCCACCATCTTACCATTTGTCATAACTTCTTTTACTTCAAAGTTCTCAAGATCCTCTACAAAAAGGATGTCTGCAATTCTTCCCGGACAGATGGAGCCGACTTTATCATCAATGCGGTATGCTTCTGCACTATTAATGGTTGCCATCTGGATTGCTGTCATTGGCTCAACACCGGCTTTGATTGCCAGACGCACCACATTGTCAAGATGTCCTTTTTCCAACACATCTGTCGCTGTCACATCATCCGTACAGAAGCTGACACGACGTGCAAATGCTGGATTTACCTCTGTCACTGCTTTGATATTTTCCTCAAGGAAATGTGTCACAGAAGATTCACGGATCAACATATGCATTCCTTTTCTCATCTTCTCTACCACTTCCTCGTGATCATAACTCTCATGATCCAGACGCACTCCGCCGCATAAGTAACCGTTCAAATCATTTCCTCTTGCCATCGGCGCACATCCAAATACCGGAAGGCGATTCTTATAAGCCTCTGCAATTGCTCCCAGTGTATCTTCATCCTCTTCCTGCAGGAACTCTCTTACCGTCTCCCATACACCATAGCATTCCGGCCACTGCTGAACTTCTGCATGAACTTCCTTCGTAAAGTTAAATGCAACGGTTGACTGCGGAATTGTATATGGAGTCTTGTAAGGTGCTCCCCAGAACACTTTCAGTGGACTCTTCTTCACTTCTTCCTGCACTTCTTTCAAGCCTTCCAGACCGGATACAGAAATATATTCGTCTAACCCTGAGATCATACTTGTCGTTCCTCTTGGAACAACCGCTTTTGCATAGCTCGTAATACTCAGCTTACTACACTCACTGTGGATATGTCCATCGATCATACCAGGAGTTAAATATTTCCCTTTTGCATCAATGATCTCTGTTTCTGGTCCAACATAATCCTCCACATCACCAACTGCTGCGATCATATCCTTGTAAATCGCAATATCCGCCGGATAAATCTCGCTGGACATAACGTTTACAAGCTGTCCGCCCTTAATCACCTTGTCAGCCGGAATTTTACCGCGGCCTGCACGGATCATTTCTTTTAAGTTTTCTACTGATGTTCTTTCCATTTTCGTAATCCTCCTTAACATTGTCTCTCTTGCAACAAAAAAGATACATCGGCTAAAAGCTAAACAGGTTTCCCGTCCTGCAAATGTATCTTGAAGAATTTTGAAATATTCAGTTGTACTATCTCGTTAGTTTTATCATAGCATATAGGCATAAAAAAAAGAATCATCTGGCTCATTACATTTTTGCATAAGCTTTCATAATTCTTTCTTATAAATAAAGTTTAAAGTTGTATGCACATCTCGTGCCACTCTTCTCCGCCCCATGATGATTGTGCCAATCCAAGATCTTCATAGCCCATCTTCTGATACATAGCCACCTTGGCATCCAGACAGGTCAAAATCAATTTTTTCCTTCCTTTTGCTTTCTCTGTTTCTACATATCGCCGCATAATCTCACTGGCAAGTCCCTGCCTTCGATACTGCGGCAATACATCCAAACCAAGAAGCATTATATTTTCCCCTTCTGGAACGTACAAACTTGTACCGGTAAAAAAATCATCTCGGAAAACTTCCTCATCCGTTGATAACCCATTTAAAAATCCGGCAATCTTTCCTGTCTCCCGATCAATAGCCACTAAAAACAATTCCGGCGCCGTCTTTACTCTTTCCAGCATCATTTGTTCCGAACATGCTTCCTGCGGCGGAAAACAGATTTCTTCTATTTTTACTGCCTGATCTGCCTCCTCTTGAGTAATATTTCGAAACTCAAATCTTTCCTCTAAATCGTACATTTTTTTCATTCTCCTTTTTTACATTTGATGGCGTACAATCTTATAATCGTCATTCGAATGATAATAGGGACAATTCTTATAATCACTGTGTACAAGGCGATAGTATTCATCTTCATCTAAATTAACATCACAATAATAGCTGTCCTCTTCTTCATCGTAAATATAGTTTGAACAATAGTCACAATTCATTGCCATATTTATTCATTCCTTTCTTTCCCTAATAATTATACACTATAACTCTTTTATAAACTACTCTCAACTCTCATTTTTTAGTAATAATGACGATATTGATAAATTCTAGACAATTTTTTCAAAAATGGGTTCATTTTTCTCTCAAAATGTTTTATACTGAAAGTTAGTTAAAAACTTATCAGAAAGGGGAATGCAAATCATGGCAAAAATTACAGAAGGCTATATGCCATACCTTGGCTATCAAACATATTATAGAATAGTCGGCGAGAGAAAAGATAATGGAAAGGCACCTTTGATCTGTCTTCATGGCGGACCGGGTTCTACACACAACTACTACGAGGTATTAGATAACCTTGCAGACGATGACGATCGTATGATCGTTATGTATGACCAGATTGGTTGTGGTAACTCTTACTTAGATGGACATCCAGAGCTTTGGAATCAGAAAGTTTGGTTAGATGAGCTAGATGCTTTAAGAGAACATCTTGGATTAGATGTGTGTCATATCATTGGACAGTCTTGGGGAGGTATGATGCAGATCGCTTATGCTATCGATTACAAACCACAAGGCGTAAAGAGTTTCATTATTTCAAGTGGACATCCAAGCAGCTCCATGTGGGAGAGCGAAGGTCTTCGTCGTATCAAGATGATGCCTCAGGATATGCAGGATGCAATCAACCACGCACTTTCAACAGGAGACTTCACTGGTGAAGCTTACGATGCAGCAGTTGCTGAATACATGGATAGATATTGTAACTACTGGCTTGGAGAAGATGCTCCTGAGTGTTGTAAGAGACCTAAAAAATCAGGTTCTGAATCTTACGTTGAAGGATGGGGACCAAATGAGTTCGCACCTACCGGAACATTAAAGGACTTCGAATATGTTGACAGACTTGGTGAGATTGAAGTTCCTTCACTGATTTGCAGCGGTATCTCTGATCTCTGTTCTCCATTGATCGCTAAGACAATGGCTGATGGAATTCCAAACTCCAAATGGATTCTTTGGGAGCGTTCAAGACATACTTGCTTCGTAGACAGACACGATGATTACTGCAAAGAAATCATTGAATGGATGAACAAATACGACTAGGAAGTTTCCTATGATACATAAAGGGGAATCGTGTTATGCGATTCCCCTCTTTCTATTTAAAACATTTTTGTAAAATATACATAATAACTCCCCAGAATTGAAATTCTGAGGAGTCGAAAAATCTTTTTTGAAATTGTTGTTCTGAAAACGTATGATTAACGTTTAGGTAACCAGGAACGCTTGATTTTACTGGGTTCTTGAAATGTGGTGTTGCATACACGTTACAAACGCAGGGCTTCTCATTACTTCTTAGAACACCTCACCGACTACATCTGTTCAATATAGAATTCATCCTGACAACTTCTTCCCTCATTTTTTAGCAGCAATTTGTGTTCGTCATATGAACGCATTCCATTCACACGAAGTATTTCTCCAATGTTCTGTCTACTACTCGGAATAATTCTGCTTTGCACCCAACGCATACTCCACTCAGAATTCATGGAGCGAATACCTTTTTTTAAAAATAACGATATCATAAATGGGGCATCCTTATATGAAACATCTTCCGGAATATCGATTGTATATTTCTTGGTTCTCTCATCATACTTTAAAATTCCGACAATTTTATTTCTGTTATTTCTCTTGATTGCATACTTTTTCAAAATAACACCACCTTTTCCAAATCATCTCCCAAATTTTGTTTATATGCTTCTCTGACAAAATATTATTTATATCTTTGAAAATGTAATCCCTATCTTCTTTTTTTAACGTATGAATCTGCAGATTATATCCTCTTGGTATCAATGATAAATTATACTCCAAAGATTTTGCCCCAATGTAGTTATTAACCGGAAAATCTCTCATCACATCTACATTTTCAAGTAGTTTTTCATCACCATATGTTGAAAACAACAACGATACGCCCTGATCAAACAAAGGAGCTATTCTCACACTGTCTTCTTCATCATTTCGCAACACTTCCAAATTGCTTCCATGACGGTCTCTATTAGCAATCAAATAATCGATACAGAACATCTGGTACATAGATAATTCCCAACCATTCCTAATTGCAAACTCTAGCGGAGATTCATTTTCTTCTTTTTGCAAGTCATAATATAAATCATATGCCAGTTTTTCTTCATTGTTTTTGCGAAAATTTTCAGAGACAGAAATCCATGTTTCCTCTTCCTTACCATCTAGAATAATCTGTGCATGTATCAATTGGTACATCACATGTGGAATCCCCAAAACATTCATTACACGACTCACAATCAATTCATTTACACATTCATGGCCAAAGACACCACGATAACTATCATAATTAGAGAGCTTATAGTATAACCTTTTACCATTCACTTCTTCATATGCTTTCAGGAAACACCCAGGAGTTCCCGGTGACATTTTTCTTGCCGCCCAATCCAGATGTCTCATATCTTGTAATTCGCAAATAATATCTCTCATGATACCACCTCATTTCTGCTCATTTACCGTTTATCTGGCTCAAACCGCTCCGGATAACTATCACTTCCTTCATATCCGCATATACCCATTCTAGGTGAATTACAAATCGGCAATAAAAATTGCAGCTCGTAACCTTCTTCCTCTTCATCCCTATTTTTTTCATCTAAACATTTATCACACCAAAAAGGCAGATCTTCATAATATCCTTCAGGATCAACCCACTTTGCCTCATTTTGTTCACAATTGCTGCAAAGAATTTTCGGTGGATTATTTCGTGATAAAATTATAATTTCGTTATTCTTTTTTTCTCCTTCACGACGGCTATGTATGCTCAGCATCAATTCCGTTGTTGAACCAAAATCATATTCGTAAGAAATAGAATCTCCAACATCCACAACATCTTTTAATCGGAAATTCATATTTTTTGATGGCTTTCCCCAAAATCCGTCTGTAACCGGGCAACTCTCATATTGCGTCCCATGAATCGTAAAAGCGCTGAGATGTCCACAGCATTCCACCCAAATATCACGGATAAACCGATCTAGTTCTTTTAATGTAGTATTCTCACTTGTTTCGACAATTAACCAATACGCTTTCGCATATTTACCAGAAATGACAATTTGAAAATATTTACATTTTCTCTTACCTGTTTCCATTGCTAATTTACTTTTTCGTTCTTTACACGCTTCCAAATGACGAAGCATTCCACTTCTTGTATATTCTTTTCCACAATATTTGCAAAAGCCTTTTGTTTGAGTGCCCATATCTTTCCCTCCAATCACTTATTATAAATGATTCGTCCAACTAATTTGTGTCAGCAATGCGGACACAAATTCATATTGTTCATTTAATGATTTTCCTGCGCCCAAGAAAATCTGTTGCAATAATAAATAACAAGCTAGACCTATATAGATTATACCATTATCTTTGTTTAAAATACATACAAAAAACCTCCCAAGATCAAAATCCTGAGAGGTTTGTAAATCTTTTTGAAATTGTACGTTCCGAAAACGTATGATTAACGTTTAGAGAACTGTGGTGCTCTACGAGCTGCTTTGAGACCGTATTTCTTACGCTCTTTCATTCTTGGATCACGTGTTAAGAATCCAGCTTTCTTAAGAACTGGTCTGTAATCATTGTCAGCCTCAAGAAGTGCTCTTGAAATACCGTGACGGATTGCTCCAGCCTGTCCTGTGTATCCACCACCCTTAACATTAACGATTACGTCAAATTTTCCTTCTGTCTCTGTAGCAACCAATGGCTGACGTACAACAACCTTTAATGTCTCAAGTCCGAAATACTCGTCGATATCTCTTTTATTGATTGTAATATTACCTGTTCCAGGTACTAAATATACTCTTGCGATAGATTTTTTTCTTCTTCCTGTTCCGTAGAATTTTGCTTTAGCCACTGTAATATCCTCCTTTCAACCTTTCCTTAGAATTTCAATTCAACTGGCTTCTGAGCTTCCTGTTTGTGCTCTGGTCCAGCATATACATGAAGTTTCTTAATCATTGCTCTTCCTAAAGGTCCTTTTGGAAGCATTCCTTTTACAGCAAGTTCGATAACTTTCTCGGGTTTCTTGTTCATCATCTCTTTTAATGTAGTCTCTCTCATTCCTCCTACATAATCAGAGTGATTGTAGTAGATCTTCTGATCCATCTTCTTACCTGTTACTTTTACTTTCTCAGCATTCACAACGATCACATAATCACCTGTGTCTACGTGTGGTGTGAATTCCGGTTTATTTTTTCCTCTTAAAACTTTAGCCACTTCTGATGCAAGACGTCCAAGTGTACATCCTTCTGCATCCACTACATACCATTTTCTTTCAATCTTATCTGGATTAGCCATATAAGTTTTCATTGGTTTCCCTCCTGTGAATCATTAACTTTTTCATAGTAGATATATCGAAATCAACAAGACTCCGGGGCTTTGGCTTCCTGCTGTTTCTCCTTTTGTCATACTGCTTTATTATATTATACTGTCCCGTGTGTGTCAACTCTTTTCCGATACTTTTTCTTACTTTTTTCCAATACTTTTTCCAATACTTTTTCTTGGTTTCAAAATGAAAATGCTCTTTGTACTCCTGCTCTTTTCTCCTTATTTTGAAATGATTTTTAAATACGAGACAGCTGTTTTTCTCATGCGGTTATGCTATAATGATCGTTGGTGAGCATGAACATGCGAAACCGTTCATCTTAAACATTAACTTTTTACACCGGAGGAATATTTTGTGAAAAAACATGTGGATTTATTGAAAGGTCCTGTCCTTTCTTCATTAACCAGACTAGCCATCCCCATTATGGCGACATCTCTTATACAGATGGCATACAATTTAACAGACATGATCTGGATCGGACGAATCGGAAGTGATGCAGTTGCAGCAGTCGGAGCTGCCGGAATGTATATGTGGCTTTCCAATGGGCTTGCATCCCTTGCCAAAATGGGTGGTCAAGTAAATGTCGGTTATGCGCTTGGAAGCGAACGAAAGAAAGAGGCATCCTTGTATGCTGCCAATGCACTTCAGCTTTCTGTTATTTTAGGTTTGATTTACGGACTGATTTGTTCCGGCTTCAACTCCCCTCTCATTGGTTTTTTCAAATTAAACAGTCCGCATGTTATTTCAGATGCCAGAATGTACCTCGTCATCACTTGCGGTTTTGTAATTTTTTCTTTTTTAAACCAGACATTTACGGGAATCTTTACAGCCATCGGCAATAGCCGGGCTGCTTTTCTTGCAACGACAGCCGGGCTGTTGGTAAATATTATCCTTGACCCAATATTGATTTTCGGCATCGGTCCTTTCCCGGAACTGAATGTAACAGGTGCAGCCATTGCTACGGTTCTCGCTCAGGCAATTGTTACACTGATGTTTGTTTGTTTCGCCATGAAAGATTCGCTGATTTTTCAAGATATACATATATTTAAGAAACCAAAGGCAGACTATATCCGCTCCATCATTCATATCGGACTTCCCACATCTATACAGAATATGTTATTTACCGGGATTTCCATGATTCTCGCCAGATTCGTAGCAAGCTATGGAGATGCAGCCATCGCTGTGCAGAAAGTCGGCTCTCAGATTGAGTCCATCTCCTGGATGACAGCCGATGGATTTGCTGCTGCCGTTAATTCTTTTATCGCACAGAATCACGGTGCCGGCAATAAAGTCCGTATTCGCAAAGGATATACCTGCGCTATGGGGGTGGTCCTTATTTGGGGCGTGATCTGCACATTGCTTCTCATGCTGTGCCCTGCCCCGATTTTCCGCATATTTATCACTGAACCGGAAATCCTGCCTATGGGAATTGATTATCTTGTGATTCTCGGTGTTTCGCAACTATTTATGAGTGTAGAAATCACAACTGCCGGAGCCTTTTCCGGGTATGGAAAAACACTGACACCTTCTGTAAACAGCATTGTTTTCACGGCGCTTCGTATTCCGCTGGCTTTATTATTGATCCGTACAGATTTAGGGCTCAACGGAATCTGGTGGAGTATCACCATTTCCAGTATTGTAAAAGGCATTGTAATATTTACTTTATTTTTTATTTTTCTTAGGAAAGAGAGGATTACTTATGTGGACAAATAATAGTGTATTTTATCAAATTTACCCCATCGGTTTCTGCGGTGCACCGACACATAACGATGGTATCTGTGTATCCCGCATCCGAAAATTAATAGACTGGGCTCCTTATTTAGAAAATCTGGGTGTAACTTCGATTCTTTTAAATCCAGTCTTCGAATCCGACAATCACGGATATGATACACGGGATTTTAAAAAGATAGACTGCCGCCTTGGAACTAACGATGATTTCTCCGAAGTATGCCATGTACTTCATGAACACCATGTGAAAATTGTACTGGATGGTGTGTTTAACCATGTTGGGCGTGGGTTCTGGGCTTTTCAGGATGTTCAGGAGAAAAAATGGGATTCTCCATACAAGGACTGGTTTCATCTGAGTTTTGACGGAAATAGTTGTTACAATGACGGTTTCTGGTATGAAGGCTGGGAAGGACATTTTGAACTTGTGAAATTAAATTTACAAAACCCTGCTGTTGTTGACTATTTACTGGAATGTGTAAAATTCTGGATCGACACCTTTCACATAGACGGGCTGAGACTGGATGTCGCATACAGCCTTGACCATAATTTTATGCGGAGACTCCGCCAATTTACCCATGACTTGAATCCGGATTTTGTTCTGATTGGTGAAGTGCTGTTTGGTGATTACAACTTAATTGTAAATGATGAAATGCTTCACTCCTGCACAAACTATGAGTGTTATAAGGGCTTGTATTCCAGCTTTAATTCTATGAACCTCTTTGAGATTGCTCATTCACTGCACCGACAGTTTGGTGCAGACCCCTGGTGTATTTATCGCGGCAAGCATTTGATGACATTTGCAGATAATCATGACGTGACAAGGCTTGCCAGTATTCTGACTAACAAGAATCATATCCGCCCCGCCTATGGCCTTCTCTTTGGTATGCCCGGAATCCCTTGCCTCTATTACGGAAGCGAATGGGGTACAGAAGGCGAAAAAGCGCCGGATAACGACTATGCACTGCGCCCTTGTTTTGACAAGCCGCAGCCAAATGAACTGACGGATTTTATCCGCAGGCTTATATGTCTGCGCCAGACACATGAAGCATTAGGAAATGGAAGTTACCGGAATGTAGTCATTCAAAACCATCAGCTTGTGTTTGAACGAAAAACAGAGACAGAATGCATTTTCGTGGCAATCAACGCATCCGATTCACCTTATACCGCTTATCACGGAGATCTGAGCGGCACAGCCATCGAGCTTTTAAATGAAACAGAGCTTACGCTGGATGGGAAATTGGAACTTCCGCCGTATAGTGTTCAATATGTAAAACTATAACGAATTTGGGACGAAGGCTTTAAAAACCTCCGTCCCAAATTCTATAGATCTAATCTTCTTTTTTCAACACTTTCACAATTTCAGCTATATACATAATATGATAATCTTTATCCGGATAACATACTGCATCGCAAGTTGTATCGATAAAACATTCTGATTTCATTTCCTGTGCATATAATTTTCTGCAGACAAATACGAGATCTGCCTCTTCTACCGCTGTAGTTTTATCTACATAATGCGGATGAAGTCCTGACAGTTCCCATTTATCTCCCACTTCTCTTCCTGAGAAAGAACCACACAGATTCAACGCCTTTCGATATTCTTCCGGAAGAAACGAGATCGTAAACATCTCATTACTATCCACGAATTCTTTTGTATAACGCTGTGGGCGAATATAGGCTGTCACTACATTTTTTCTCCACATGATTCCGACGCCGCCCCAGCTTGCGGTCATTGTATTACTTTTTTCTTCGTCTCCTGCTGTAATCAGCATCCATTCTTTGGAAATCTTCTCAAATGGATTGAAATTTAATGATTCGATTGAAATTTCTTTAAATGCCATGTTTTATTCCTCCTGTCCTGTGAAACCTTGATTTGTTTATAAATTGACTACCTTTTCAAAATGTTGGTAATCTTTCGAATTTTTCCAGTCTCCGCCCCATGTAAACCCATATTTTGTAAAAATCTGGTACGCCGCATCTTCATGTGTGATCATATGCGCAGCTCCTGAATTTCGATCCAAATATTTTTCCATATCTTTATAATATGTTCTGAAGCTTCCGTCACTTCGATAAGCAACATATGGATTTTGCAGCGGATTCAGATCGATCGCATACCCTCTGGCATGATTTGACAGATGATTGGTTCCCGGCACAACACGATAATTAAATGCAGAACTGTTATTTTCTTCTATAGATGCCGTATCCGTCGTCACACCATCTCCCGTCCAATATTTTTCCAGAAGATACATGGATGCAATCTCATACTCCTGCATAAAAAGCTCAGTAAAAATATGTTTGCAGTCTTCCGCAATCTCTGCATTAACGATCAATTCTCCCACTTGTATCTGATGATCATAATTGTAATGAAGGACTTTCAAATAGCGAAGCTCTTCGATTCCAATGTGCTCATTTTCCACATAGGTTTTACCGTTAATCTTCCCGAAAATCTCTTCTCTGATCTCCTCTATCATAAAATAGTCTGACCATCGGTTCGGATCAAGCTTCTCTTTCTCCACGATCGTTCCGGCAAAAAGTCCCTGAACATCCGAAAGATATTCCTGCTCCGCTTCTGATTCCGGAAGCTCTTCTGTCACATTTTTTTCCGTCACATTTTTTTCTGTCTCGGTTTCTCTTATTTCCGCTTTTGACCGCCGAACGCACCCAGTAAAAATTAACGCAGTTCCCACAAGCACGCAAACAAGCAGCCCGGCAATACAATTTCTTCTCTCCATCGTTTAGTTTGCTGCTCCATAAAACTCTATTCCGGCAATACAAGTATCATTCCATGTCGTGCTGGTTCCTCGATAGACATCCTGAATAGTAATATTAATGTCAGATACCGGACAATCTTCGGAAAATTCAATCCAGCATTCTTTTTGCTCATCTGGAAATGTAATCGTCGCTGTCGTTCCTTTGTCTGTTGTAATCTCCAGAGTCTTCGGCCGGTTATTTTTCCAATAATAGTCCGAAGACCTCCAGTTTCCTAATTTCAGAGACATATATTTCACTTTACATTCGCCGCCGAATTGGAGCGTCAGACGTTCTCCTGTACCTGTGCCATCAACGCCTTCCTGCCATGAAGTTTCATCTTTTCCGTCTAAGACCATATTGGCGCTGTTGTCATGCCCTTCCTGATCAACCACAGACGTTGCAGTCGCATTTTGCACACTGAGCTTTCCGTAGGACGAAAGCCCGGAAGGAGTTGTTGTCAGCTTGGCAGTAATATTTGCCGGATCTGCCTTGTCTGCTTCTTCCTCTTCTTCTGCTGCTTTAGTCTCATCCTTATCTTCTGACTTTTTGTCCTCTTTTTCTGCAGAATCTTCTACCATTTCCTCTGTCTTTTGAACTGCATCCTTCCTTGTGTTATGATGCACCAGCATATAGGCTCCGACTCCCACAAGAATCCCGACAATCACAATCACAAGAATCATAATAAGAGGCATTTTAGAGACTTTCTTTTCATCATCTTCCAGATCCAGATCCGCATACCCGCTGTAATCATTTTCATCTTCTATCTGTCCGTCCCACTCGGATTCCGGTTCCATGCGATTCTCAGATACCGGTTTTATTATATCATTTTGCACTTTTGTGCCACAGTTCGGACAAAATTTTGCACCATCATCTAATTTCGTACCACAGTTTGGACACCACATTTTTCTACCTCATATTATTTCATCACGACTTTGCGGAAGTTCTTCTTTCCTTTTTTCACTACAAGTCCTTCGCCATCCATCTGTTCTCCGGCAAATTCTGCATAAATGTCTGTCACCTTTTCACCATCTACAGATACACCGCCTTGCTGAACTGCACGGCGAGCCTCAGATTTTGACGGAACAAGTCCTGTTTTTACAAGCATCGTGAGAATATCAATTTTTCCATCTGGCAGATCTTCCTCAGTAAGCTCTGTAGTCGGCATATCTGCCGCCGCACCCTGACTAAACAATGCTCTTGCAGCTTCCTGCGATTTCTTCGCCTCTTCTTCACCGTGAACCAGCTTTGTCAACTCGTAAGCAAGGATTTCTTTTGCCTGGTTAAGCTGAGCGCCTTCCCACGCATCCATTTTATCAATTTCTTCCAATGGAAGGAAGGTCAGCATACGAATACATTTTAAAACATCTGCGTCCGCTACATTTCTCCAGTACTGATAGAATTCAAATGGAGATGTTTTGTTCGGATCAAGCCACACTGCACCGCTCTGAGTTTTTCCCATCTTCTTTCCTTCGGAGTTGAGAAGAAGGGTAATCGTCATGGCGCTTGCATCTTCACCCAGTTTACGGCGGATCAGTTCTGTACCTGCCAGCATATTGCTCCACTGATCATCTCCGCCAAACTGTAAATTACATCCGTATTTCTGGTACAATGCATAGAAATCATAAGCCTGCATGATCATATAGTTAAACTCAAGGAAGCTTAACCCTTTTTCCATTCTCTGTTTGTAACATTCTGCAGTTAGCATACGATTTACGGAGAAATGCGCTCCCACTTCACGCAAAAGTTCCACGTAGTTTAAATCCAGCAGCCAGTCAGCGTTGTTTACCATGAGTGCTTTATCATCTGAAAAATCAATAAATTTGCTCATCTGCTCTTTAAAACGATCACAGTTGTGACAGATTGTTTCCGGTGTCATCATAGAACGCATATCCGTTCTTCCTGATGGATCACCAATGTAACCGGTTCCTCCTCCGATCAGTGCAATCGGTTTATTTCCCGCTTCCTGAAGTCGCTTCATCAGACAAAGCGCCATAAAATGCCCTACATGAAGACTGTCTGCTGTTGGATCAAATCCAATGTAAAAAGTAGCCTTTCCTGCATTTACCAGATCTCTGATCCTCTCCTCATCTGTTACCTGGGCGATGAGTCCTCTCGCCTGTAATTCTTCGTAAATTCCCATAATCTTTCTCCTTTCCATTCTATCAACAAATAATGCTCCCTATGCGGATCGCTTTTGATGTAATAGGAAGCTTACGAAATAAGTTTCTTTTACATCAAAAAAGTCCTTATATCTCAACGATATAAGGACGAAATATCTTACGTGGTACCACCTTAATTCACTGTAAGCTCGCACTTACAGTCTCGACAACTGCCTCTTCACAGTCCGGCACGATAACGTGCGCCACTCGTCACAGCCTACTTGCATAGTTCTTCCGCGCGTTCGGTGTGAAGCTCCAAGATGTATTCATAACCTGCTCCTTCATGCGCCTCTCATCTTCCGGCAGCTTTCTGTCTGGGTGATGCTGGTCACTACTTCTTCTTTTCAAAGCCTTTGTCTATTTGATAGCTATGCTAACTTATTTATAACTATTTGTCAAGTCATGCCTCATTTTATTTTTCTTGTTTTTTTTGCGGGCTTATCACCTTTTATTTCCCCGGATTGTACGGGCAGTGCTTTTTCAGACATTGTTTATTTTCCGCAGAAAAATCACACAAGATTTTCTCTGGAAGTTCCATTACAATTCCCATGTTCTCCCTGACATACTCTGCTGCCACTTTCACCGCCGTAAAGGAATTTCTCTTACAGCATCTTGGTCCTCCCAGCTTTGCGATTTCTTCCAATGCCTTTGCCGTCATTTCATTGGACATTCTCCATGATTTTCCTGTCAGCGGAGTGGCTTTCGTAAGAATACTCATAAACATTCCCGTACTCACTGCGGCTCCGCAAGCTCCCCATAACCCACATGAGCCTCCCGGATACTGACCGCCTCTCTGCTTGATCTCTTCCAGCGCCTCATCAAGATCAATCTCACCTCCGCAGTTGTGATACGCGGTAAGAAGCACTGCACCAACCATGACATGGTGCTCCGGTCCATGCATATAAATATACGGATCTTCCATTAATTTCTGCAAAAGAACGATTGGATTTTTAGACGTACTGTTCTTACATTCCTCCATCACCATATCAATTCCCTTTTTCGCATGACACTCATCACAGACAAAATGCCCGTCTTCACAGCTTGCGTAACTTTCAAATGTCTTATGACACATGATACATTTCATTTTTTTTGCTTTATCAAAATATATAATCGGTTTCCCGCATACTAAGCAGGCTCCTTCACCTCTTGTCATAACTTTCTCTCCTCTTTCTTTTGAAACAAATATCTTCCCTCGGAAGTATTTTTATTGATCACAATTCTTGTTTACCCAAGATAAACAATCTCTTCCTCCGGTTTTTCCGTCGGTTCCAGACTGATCAGATGCAGCACCGGCTGTCTGCTGTCTTCATAGACCAACGGCTCAAATTCAAACCTGGCACGTACTTTTACCCACTGGTTTTTCTGGATTTCTATTTTCTCTTCCATTTTGCAAGGATATCCATAATACCTCATATCATCTGCACAACAGGTCATAATCTTCCGAACCGGAACAAACATATCTTCTTCCATGCTCTTCGGGCGAAATGCCTGAGCCTTAAATTCCAATTCTTTATGAAGATATAACTCCGGGTGATCATAAGCATCTACATACCAGACTCCGAAATCAGAATCTCCAATTATAATTTTTTCTCCCTTAACATCATAAGGCAGATCATCCTCTGACGGCTCAATAATCTTCCCTTCAAGATCTTCAAATATTAACTGCGCCATCGGATTTTGTACTTTCAAGGCTCTTCGAAAACCTGACCGGTCCATCTTACGATCGCATCGATTGACAACAATCAGTTCAGATTCCGTAAGCTGCTCCATAAGCAGATTTCTCATATTTGTGAGATACATATCAAGCGTTGTTCCATTTACGGTAGAATACACACCTTGCAATTCCCAATTACGTGGATAACGGATCATCAGCAGATCCTGAAGCTTCCACATGCCATTATATTCAATGACCACCTGCGCCGGGCGATAGGTTTTTTCGCACTTTTTGAAAAATGCTGTATTTAGCTGTTCAAACTCATCAACCTTCAGCACGATCATTTCCTTCTTGTTTAAATATTCTTCCGGGTATTCCTCTTCCCCTTCTTCACAAAGCAACAGAAGTGTGGGACCGGGTTCGATCCAATCCTGCTCCATCAAGGTGTCCTTTACAAGCGTCGTTTTTCCACTGTCCAAAAAACCTGTACAAATAAATACTGGAATTTTCATAACTTTAACCTCTTTTCATTTTCTTAGAGATGTTCTTCCTTTTTAGAGATGGAACAATTTTGTTAACTCGTCCTCTTTCAGATCTGTTCCGATAACGCAGAGACGTCCTGTATAATCCGCTGCGCTTTCCCTTACTTCATATTCCTGCGGCACCAGATCAAACTGTTTCCATGAGCCATTTTCCAGCTCAACAATTCCTTTGGCACGAAGAATTGTTCCATATCCTTCTGTCTCTGACAGCGCTTTCAGCAGAAAATCCAGCTCTTCTTCTGTGTATTTATGAGCGGTCTCCTGTCCCCAGCTTGTAAATATTTCATCCGCATGATGATGGTGATGGTGGTGATGTTCATGACCACAGCCACACGCTCCTTCATGGTGATGTTCATGATCACATACCGGACACTTTTCTTCTTCAAAAATACCTTCTAATTGTGTATCAGGGGAAAGTGCATGTTCAATCGCTTCCTTGCTAAGTTTATCCCATGAAGTAGAAATAATCGATGCCTCTTTATTCTCTTCTCTCAGCATTTTCACACATTCCTCTATACTATGATCTTCCATCATTTGCGTTCGGCTGACAACAATTGTATTGGCATACGCTACCTGATCTTTGAAAAACTCCCCAAAGTTTTTGAGATACAGCTTTGCTTTCTTTCCATCTACAATTGTAATACGACCTTCAATCTCTATGTCCGCCTCTTTTTTCACATGTTCAATCGCTTTGGACACATCTGATAATTTTCCAACACCAGACGGCTCGATCAACACACGGTCCGGATGATATTCCTCAATTACCTTTCGAAGCGCTTTACTAAAATCTCCCACTAATGTACAGCAGATACAGCCGGAATTCATCTCCGTAATCTCAATCCCGGCATCCTTCAAAAAGCCTCCGTCAATACCAATTTCACCGAACTCATTTTCAATCAGTACCAGCTTCTCTCCGGCAAATACATTCTCGATCAACAGTTTAATAAACGTAGTCTTTCCGGCTCCGAGAAAACCTGAGATAATATCTACTTTTGTCATAGTCATCAACCTCTTTTCATCCTAAAATCCACTACTTATCTTAGCACAAATGGCTGGAAGCTACCAGCCATTTTACAATTTGGAACAGGTCATATTTTAAAAAAGGACACCCCGAAATGCAATTTGGGACGTAGCCTTTTGCAAAAAGGCTACGTCCCAAATCAACTACAACACTCCACCAATTGACAGGAACAATGGTGCGAACACCAATGATACGATTGTCATTAATTTGATCAGAATATTTATGGATGGTCCTGATGTGTCTTTAAATGGATCTCCCACGGTGTCTCCTACAACTGCGGCTTTGTGTGCCTCGCTGCCTTTTCCTCCATGTGTTCCATCTTCTATGTATTTTTTCGCATTGTCCCACGCGCCTCCGGCGTTAGACATAAAGATTGCCATCATGACACCTGTGACAAGTGCTCCGGCAAGCAGTCCTCCAAGTGCCGCAGGTCCTAACAGGATACCTACTGCTAATGGGGATAATACTGCCATGATACCCGGCACTAACATTTCTTTTAATGCCGCTGTTGTGGAAATTGCCACACAGGATTTGTAATCTGGTTTTTCTTTTCCTTCCATGATTCCCGGCATTGTTCTAAACTGACGTCTTACTTCTTCAATCATCTGATAAGCCGCTCTTGATACGGAAGACATTGTCATTGCAGAGAATAAGAATGGAAGCATGCCTCCTACAAACAGACCGATAATAACACGGCTGTCTAAAATATCAATACTCTTAAGTTGTACTGCCTCTGCATAAGATACAAACAGTGCAAGCGCTGTAAGTGCCGCAGAACCAATGGCAAATCCTTTTCCCATAGCTGCTGTTGTATTTCCTACTGCATCCAGTTTGTCCGTAATCTTACGAACTTCCGGTTCCAATCCAGACATCTCTGCAATACCGCCGGCATTATCAGCGATCGGTCCATACGCGTCTACCGCAACAGTAATTGCAGTTGTGGAAAGCATTCCTACTGCTGCCAGTGCGATTCCGTAGAGACCACACACCTGAAATGCTGCAAAGATTCCCACACAGATCAAGAGTACCGGAACTGCTGTAGATCTCATACCTACTGCAATACCGCTGATGATTGTAGTTGCAGCTCCTGTCTCCGACTGCTCCGCAATTTCTTTCACCGATTTATAATCACCGGATGTATACACTTCGGTAATAAATCCTATGATCAATCCTACAACCAGACCTGCTACTACTGCAATGGCTGCACTAAAATTACCAAAACATACTTTACTGAATACAAATGCTGCGATAAGTACAATCACACTTGCTACATAAGAACCCATTTTCAATGCTTTATGTGGGTTCGAATTTTCATCACCTTTTACAAAGAAGGTTCCAAGGATAGAAGCAATGAGTCCAAGTCCTGCTATGATCAGCGGGTAAACTGCACCTTCCACCTGATAGTATACGATTCCAAGAGTCAATGCGGAAATCAACGCTCCGACATAAGACTCAAATAAGTCTGCGCCCATTCCGGCAACGTCTCCTACGTTGTCACCTACATTATCTGCGATAACTGCCGGGTTTCGCGGATCGTCTTCCGGAATTCCGGCTTCTACCTTACCTACTAAGTCTGCGCCCACGTCAGCTGCTTTCGTGTAAATACCTCCGCCGACACGTGCAAACAGAGCAATGGAAGAAGCACCAAGACTGAAGCCCGACAACACATCTACATTTCCGGTAATCAGGTAAATCGCGCTCACACCGAGAACTCCAAGTCCTGCCACGCACATTCCCATAACTGCACCACCGGAAAATGCGATAGATAACGCCTTATTCATTCCACTTTGCTTCGCCGCATTTGCAGTCCTTACATTTGCTCTTGTTGCTACACTCATTCCAAAATATCCGGCAAGTGTAGAAAACAATGCACCCACTACAAAACAGATCGCGGTAATCCAGTTTCCAATTCCAACTCCGATCAATATGAAAAGTACAACTACAAAAATCAGCAGAATCTTATACTCTGCTGTCAAAAACGCCTGTGCACCTTCACTGATAGCTGCTGCAATCTCCTTCATTCTGTCTGTTCCTGGTTCCTGTTTGTTTACTTTAGCTGTAAGCATTGCTGCAAATGCCAGTGCTATCACTCCAAGAAACGGAACAATCATTAAAATTTTTTCCATATTCAATCCTCCCACAGATTTTTCTGTAAACCAATAGTAACACAGACCTGTGTAATAAATAAAGTTTTTTTTGTAGAATTTTCTATTTTTTTCGTCGAATTTTTAACATTATGGAGAAATTGACATGTCCCTAAAATCAAAAAAGAAGTCAAAATTATCTTGACTTCTCTCTTGCAAGCAGTGCCGCTCCAAGCGCTCCTGCATATCTTCCATTCTCTGTTGTCTCTACCTTGTGATTTACTTTCTCAGACAAAATCTTACAGAAATAATTACTATCGCTTAACCCGCCGGTTAAAATTGCCTTCTCTGAAAATGTCTTGCGCTGACTAAGCTGCGCCACCTTTGTCGCCACTGAATCTACAACTCCGGCAGCGATATCGCCTCGTTTTCTTCCTTCCCCGATGTAATTGATCACCTCAGACTCTGCGAACACCGTGCACAGAGAGCTGATAGGAAGCACCGTTCCGGCTTCTGCCATATCAAATAATTCCTGCAATGTCACACCCAGTCGGTTTGCCATGATCTCTAAAAACTTTCCGGTTCCTGCCGAACATTTGTCATTCATAAGGAAATCCTGTACCATTCCGTCTTTTACGATAATGACCTTCGTGTCCTGACCTCCCACATCAATGATCGTACAGTTGTCTCCTGCCATTTCCCGTCCGCCTCTTGCATGACAAGTGATCTCGGTGATCACATAATCCGCAAATTCTACTGCGATTCTCCCATATCCTGTCGCAACTACTTTCGTATTTTCTGACCGGACATCAACGCCTTTTTCTTTTAATTTTTCTTCAATTGTCTGGCAAGTTTCTTTACTGCTCCACCCTGTCGGCAGCACAAAAAAGAACTCTTTCTCTCCTATCACAGCTACTTTAGAAGCTGTTGAGCCAATATCAATGCCTACATAATTCATAACTTTCTACTCCCATTAACAATATTTATCTCTATTTGGATTGATATCTCTCTCAATCTCTACAATTTCGAGAATCTCAATCTCATGTTCCGCTATACACTCACGAATCACATCGAGATCTTTTTCTTCCACGAGAAGAGAAATGCCACAGCATTTACTCGCAGCTCTGGGGGTAGGGGCAATGGTTGCCCGAACCCCCAGATTTTTTAATTCTTTATAAAGTCTCATGCCATTGTCGTGATTAGGGAACAACACATAATGCTGTATTTTCTGCATACAGATCTTGTCCCTTCCTACTTTATTTTCACACTGCTGCCTCTCCGGCAGTCTGACACTGCTTAATTGTTCAGCATTTCAATAAACGCGCTGACTCTTGTTCGAAGCTGCTGTGCGTCACTATCTGTATAATCTGTTTCAATACCAAGTACCGGGATACCGGCTTCTTTCATTGCACGTTCTACAAAATATCCTTCTGTATCATAGAGATTACAGAACTTCAGATTTACATCAATGATTCCGTCTACTTTATATTCTTTTGCCAGACGTAAGATATCATCGATTCTTCCGCTGTTTGGTGTGAAGCATGCACAGTTGATATTCATATATCGATTTGCAAGTGCCTGATACTGCTCTTCTAAAGTAGTTCCGGATTCGTCTACCAGCTTCTCAAAGTAACGGGTTCCTGTACACATTTCTTCACAGACAACAGCTGCTCCGCTTGTCTCTACGATATTGTGAAGCTTCCAGTTTGGAATTGCCAGAGGTGTTCCTGTCAGCATAATACGTTTTGTTCCCGCCGGCACAACGCTGACACCATCTGCCACACGTTTCTCCAATTCGTCACAGAGCTTGTTCGTCATCTGAGTAAATCTTGCAGGATCATCATAGAATGCAATCTGAGAAATAAGAAGTGCATCACAGCCACTGATCGGCAATGTCTCATTTTTGCGAAGATCGTATAATCTCTCTAACGCTTTTCTCTTATTATTGATTAATTTAATACTCTCTGCAAGTTTATCTGCAGTTACTTTATTTCCCGTAAATTCCTCTACGATATTTTTAAATGTCTCAATCTCCTCCGCCCATGCCTGAACATCTTTTGCGCGTTTCATCTGCGGAAGATTCATCACATGAACCGGAACATCTTCAGCCAGTATCTCCCATGCCTTCTTCTTACCATCACATGTGGTTTCTCCGACATACATATCTGCGATTCTGAAGAATGGGCAGGTACGGTCAATTCTTGCACCTACGGAAGCTTTGATCAGCGGACAGGTATTAGTCGGAAGCACTTTCTCTCCGCCCGGAACCCAGAACTGAGACCCTCCGCAAAGTCCGGTTGCAATTGCATCTGCCGCAAATACAATCTCGTCCGGAACATATACACAGAACGTTCCAAATACTTTTCCGCCTTTTTTCTGATGCTCGATCAACTCAGCCGGACGAATTCCGTGAATATCTGCAACTACCATATTATAGTAATCCATTCCCTCCGGACGGTTTTCCTGAGATAAAAAGACATCCCCGAACGCCTGTGGCAATACTGCACATAACTGGTCATGCATTTCCACATCCATCCCCAGATCTTCCCACATTTTACGATAATCAGCCATAATTCATTTCCTCCTTGATTCTCTTATCATTTCGTACATATCACTGTATTTATGGTATCAATTTTTCCACTTAGAAACAATACAAGGAACCGGAATGGCTATTGTTTTTTCTGATAATTAAGCTCTGTTATTCAGAAAATCTATACTGAAAACAATTCTCGAAATCCATCTATACACCGATCAATTTCTTCCTTGGTATTACTTGCACTGAACGCAAATCGCACCGTTCCCTGTGGGTAAGTATGTAAAGACTGATGGGCAATCGGTGCACAGTGAAGCCCTACCCGTGTCATGATTCCATAATTTTGTTCCAGTTCAAAAGCTATGATTGCATTATCCTCTCCCTGAAAATCAAGAGATACAACCGCTACACGATCCTGCACATCCTGCTTTCCTACTACACGGATATTCGGAAACTCTCTTAGCTTCTCTAAGAAATATGCAGTAAGTTCCATCTTCTTATCATGAATATCTTCGATTCCCGTTTCTTCTATATAAGACAGTGCTGCGTGCAATCCGATGATTCCCGGAAGATTCATCGTTCCGCTTTCGTATTTATCCGGCAGGTTCACCGGCATATCAAGGGAGTCCGACTGACTTCCGGTTCCCCCCGCGAGATAAGGAGCCATCTGCGCATCCAGTTTCTCTGAAATCAAAAAGCCGCCGATCCCCTGTGGCCCAAGCAGACCTTTATGTCCGGTAAATGCAAGAAAATCAATTCCACATTTCTCCATATCAATCGGAATGGTTCCGGCGCTCTGAGCAGAATCCACAACAAAAAACAAATCATGTTTTTTGCACACCTGCCCGATTGCTTCAATCGGAAGAACGGTCCCACATACATTAGACGCATGCGAGATGATCACTGCCTTTGTCTCCGGTCTCACAAGTGCTTCCACTGCTTCTTCAGTCACACTTCCGTCTTCTGCTGTTTGCGCAATATCGTAAATAATCCCGCAGTGCTCCATCTGATGAAGTGGTCGCATCACCGCATTGTGTTCGATTCCACTGACGATCACATGATCTCCGGCTTTTAAGAAACCTTTGATAAAATAGTTCAGAGAATGCGTAATGCCCGGTGAGAAAAGCACTCGCTTAGAATCCTTACAGTGAAACATTTTCGCTAATTTTTCTCTCGTTTCCAGTACGAGTCCTTCTACCTCATAGGCACCTTCATAATTCCCCCTGTTAATGTTAAATGCCCCTCTGGTTAAGAGCTCTGACATTGCCTCCGCAACACCCGGAGCTTTTGGCCAAGACGTACTTCCATTGTCAAAGTAGATTTTCCTCTCCATACTTTACCTCCACCAACACAAGACCATTGGCCGGTGCAGTAACTCCTGCTGCCGTCCGTTCCTTTTCTTCCAGTATCGCCTTTACCTTATCCGGTGTGTAAAATCCGCGTCCCACCCGGATCAATGTTCCGGCGATAATGCGCACCATATTATATAAAAAACCGTTTCCGGTAATGTGTATGGTAATATCTTCTCCGTTTTGCGTAATTGTAAGATCCGTCACTGTCCGCACCGTGTCTTCCACATTCGTCCTGATATTGCAGAAACTGACAAAATCATGTTCTCCTATCAGATATTTGGCACCCTCCCGCATTTTCTCTACATCCATCGGGAAAGATACATGGGTGCTGTATCTTCTTTTTAACGGATTCGGCACCGGAGAATTACATATATGATACTCATACGTTTTGATTACTTCATCCTGATACCTCGGATGCCAGTCCGACGGCACTTCATCTGACCTTACGATCACAATATCCTCCGGAAGCTTCTGGTTCAACGCATAAGACATGCGCTCCGGCGGAATCGACGATTCTGTGTCGAACACCGCAATCTGCCCAAGTGCATGTACACCGGAATCGGTCCTGCTGGCTCCGATCACATGGATGTCCTCGCCTGTGATCAGACTTAGCTTCTTATTTAACACTTCTTCAATTGTAATTCCATTCGGCTGAACCTGCCAGCCGCAATAATCTGTGCCATCATAGGCAATCAATAACCTGACTCTTCTCATTAAAATATCCAAAACTTTATTTTTATAAATCTGCCGACTGCTACAACTAAGATCAAATACACGATCACAACAACATATGCCATGTAGTCACTGCTGCAGTAGCGAAGCGGCTTCATTTTTGTACGACCGTCACCGCCCCGGTAACACCGCGCCTCCATTGCCATTGCCAGATCATTGGCACGCCGGAAAGCAGACACAAACAACGGCACAAGTATCGGAATCATACTCTTTGCTCTCTGCATGATATTTCCACTCTCAAAATCTGCCCCTCTGGCAAGCTGCGCCTTCATAATCTTATCTGTCTCTTCCAAAAGAATCGGAATAAACCGCAGTGCGATTGACATGATCATAGCAATCTCATGCACCGGCACATGAATCTTATTCAACGGTCGAAGCAGCTCCTCAATACCATCCGTCAATTCATTTGGCGTTGTGGTAAATGTCATTAGCGAAGAACCTATAATAAGATAGATCAAACGGATTGCCATATATACTGCTGTCCGAAGCCCGCCTTCTGTAATCGTAATGATCCACGCATGAAACAGTACATCTCCCTCTCTTGTCAAAAACAGATTAAAAAGCACGGTAATCATAAGTAACATAATCACCGGCTTCAATCCTTTCACAATAAAACGAAACGGCACCTTTGATGCCTTGATAATACCGACAAGAAATAATGTTGCCACCAGATACCCCGATATACTTTTAAATAAAAACAGCGAAATAAGATAAAGCAGTGTCCCCACAAGCTTTACACGCGGGTCAAGCCTGTGCACCACACTTTTCGCCGGATAATATTGCCCTATTGTTATATCTCGAATCATGCTTTCTTCTCCAATGCAGTTGCTATCTCACGAGCAGCCTCTTCTACGGTGGTCACATTTGCACTCACCGGAAGCCCTTTTTCTTTCAGATCATGCATAATGTATGTGACCTGAGGCGCTGCAAGTCCTACCTCTTCCAGTTCCTTATAATGTTCAAATACCTTCTCCGGGCGGTCATTGTACATAACCTGACCTCTGTTCATCACAATAATGCGGTCAGCATATCTGGCAATATCCTCCATACTGTGAGATACCAGAATGACCGTCAGATCCTGCTTCTTGTGAAGATACGCAATCTGGTCTAAAATCTCGTCTCTGCCCTTCGGGTCCAGCCCTGCGGTTGGCTCATCAAGAACAAGCACTTTCGGATGCATAGCAAGCACTCCGGCAATCGCCACCCGCCTCTTTTGTCCTCCTGACAGTTCAAATGGAGAAGCCTCATAGTATTTCTCCTTAAGGCCGACTAAATGCAGCGCCTCCAATGCGCGCTGTCTGCACTCTTCTTTCGTAAGCCCCTGATTCTTCGGGCCAAAACAAACGTCACTCATGACATCTACTTCAAATAATTGATGCTCCGGGTATTGAAAGACAAGCCCCACTTGGTTACGCAGCTTACGCATATCATATCCCGGTTCATAAATATTTTCTCCATTATAATAAATGGCTCCGTCCGAGCCCTTGATCAGCCCGTTCAAATGCTGAATCAGCGTAGACTTCCCGGAACCTGTATGTCCGATGATTCCCACAAATTCACCATGCGGGATTTCAAGACAAATATCCTTCAAGGCATGTTTCTCATATGCAGTTCCGGCGCTGTATACATAATTAAGATGCTCTATTTTAATCGACATACTGCTTCCACCAGTTCTTCCTTCCTCAAGATCCCCTCTGGGATATCAAGTCCCATTTTTCTCAGTTTATCTGCCAAAATCGTCACCTGCGGCACGTCCAGCCGATACTCCTTCAGACGATCGACCTGCGCAAAGATTTCTCTTGGCGTTCCTTCCATCACTACATGCCCATGATCCATCACATAGATCTTATCTGCATCGATCACTTCCTCCATGTAATGTGTAATCAGGATTACCGTCACATTTTTCTTCTTCCGAAGCTTCTGTACCGTCTTTAGCACTTCTTTTCTTCCCACCGGATCTAACATGGCTGTCGGTTCATCAAGCACAATACATTTCGGTTCCATAGCGACCACACCTGCGATCGCTACCCGCTGCTTCTGTCCGCCCGACAATTTGTTCGGTGAGTGATGCCGATACTCGATCATTCCTACCGCCTTCAGGCTGTCTTCCACTCTCTCCCAGATCTCATCTGTAGGTACGCCCAAATTCTCCGGTCCGAATCCGACATCCTCTTCTACCACTGTACCAATGATCTGGTTGTCCGGATTCTGAAATACCATTCCTGCCGACTGTCTTACATTCCATAATTCTTCCGGCTTCTTCGTATCCTTACCATCCACCCACATGGTTCCGCCTGTAGGAACTAAAATTGCATTGATGTGTTTTGCCAGCGTTGATTTTCCAGACCCATTATGCCCAAGAATCGCAATAAACTGTCCTTCCTTCACATCAAGATCCACTTCATCAACTGCGCGGTGCATTCCGATTACATTTCCCTCTTCATCCCGCTTCTCATATTCAAATACAAGCTTGTCTGTCTTTACCATATCCATAGGACTAAAAAGCCTCCGTCTGTTCCTTCGATCTGCACCGATTTCCATTACATTTTCTCTGGTTCCGGATATTCCTCACCAAAAGTTTCTACTGTAACTTCTTCCATTCTCTGCTCTTCCAACGGTCTGTCACTGTAGTCTGTTGCAGTCTCTGCAATTTTATTTACCACATCCATACCTTCTACAACTTTACCGAATGCTGCATAAGCTCCGTCAAGATGCGGAGAATTCTTGTGCATAATAAAGAACTGAGAACCTGCTGAATCCGGGTGCATTGCTCTTGCCATTGACAGAACACCTTCCGTGTGCGCCAGCTCATTAACAAAGCCATTCTGATTAAATTCACCCTTAATTGTATATCCCGGTCCGCCTGTACCGATTCCATCCGGACATCCGCCCTGAATCATGAACCCACGGATCACACGGTGAAAAATAAGGCCGTTATAAAAACCCTTCTTCACAAGAGAGATAAAATTATTTACTGTATTTGGTGCGATATCCGGATATAACTCCGCTTTCATCACATCGCCGTTCGCCATCTTAATTGTAACAACTGGATTTGTCATCATATCTTCCTCACTTTACTAAATATTTAAAACTCTGTTACTTATTGTAACGGATATCACAGGTTTCGTAAAGTGCAAAAAAGGGGAAATCGGCTAATGCCGATTTCTAAGATGGATTATTATTTTGGGGCGCAAAAAATCAAAGGGATATGTGAAATCAAACAGACTTTTATTTAAGCTGCGTGTTCTTCTTTTTTACCCTCGAATTTCTGTATTTTATTGCAAAGAAAACGATGATATTTGTTGATAT
>Ga0129317_1000207_pt1 | contig 72327 bp, 77 predicted proteins | sample Cm1ome_FD_94430 | JGI IMG/M metagenome (GOLD analysis project Ga0129317, IMG submission 94430) | Eastern black-and-white colobus group fecal microbial communities from Wisconsin, USA - Cm1105 metagenome | ecosystem: Host-associated > Mammals > Digestive system > Large intestine > Fecal | place...
TACACCTGTACCCATCCCGAACACAGAAGTTAAGCTCTTTAGCGCTGAAGATACTTGGAGGGCAGCCTCCTGGGAAATTAGGACGTCGCCGGTTTTTCTTTTTCTAGAAGATTCCATTATGGAATCTTCTTTTTTTATGTTAAGACTTCTGTGATATAATAGCGGCATGTTGACTAAATATCTAACAAAAGCAGATATAGTGTTGTTTATTATACTGATGATACTTGGCGGAGTATCCTCAGCATATTTTTCGTTCTCTGGAAATAGTGGACAGACTGTTGTAATTGAGTCTGACAAGAAACCATATGCTACGTATTCTCTTTCGGAGGACAAACGTGTTGTTGTTACATCCAAGAATGGAACTAATACAGTAGTTATTGAAGATGGTAAGGTATACGTAACCGATTCGTCTTGCAAGAATCAGGTTTGCGTGAAGCATACTGCCATATCCAGAAGTGGAGAGTCAATAGTATGTCTTCCTAATAAGCTTGTCGTATCTATTGAAGGAAAGGAAGGTGATGGTCCGGATGTCGTCTCGGGATAGTAAGTCTAAAGATGTGGCCCACCTTGCTTTACTGATATCGCTTGCACTTATTTTCTCGTATGTTGAAGCTATAATTCCATTCAATCCTGGAATTCCAGGTGTAAAGCTGGGTGTGGCAAATATAGTTACAGTAATTACACTGTATATGTTTGGTAATAGGGATGCTTTGATTGTAAGCATTATTAGAGTATTAATAGCAGGACTCCTGTTTAACGGTGTTTTTGGAGCATGTTATGCGATGGCTGGCGCTGCTGTCAGTTTAACTGGAATGGTTTTACTTAGGAAGACAGGTCTATTTAGTCCTGTCGGAGTTAGTATGGCTGGAGGTGTACTCCATAACCTTGGTCAGCTTCTTGTTGCTGCTGCTTTAATTGAAGACATGAAAATATTCTTCTATTTCCCTGTCCTGATGTTCAGTGGAATCATTGCTGGAATAGCAGTTGGAACAGGATCAGTGCTGATTTTGGCAAGATTAAAGAAATCTGTACTCATTAAATAGTGAGTTTTAGTATAATTAGGAATAAACAAAACATTGGAGGAAATGAATTGAAGAGTTTAATTCTGAATGTGGATAGCAATTCAAATTTAAGGTTATATGAGCAGATATACGAAGCTCTCAAGAAGGATATCGTTTCAGGCAAGCTCAGAAAGGGAAGTAAGCTTCCTTCTCTTAGAAAGCTTGCCAAGGAGAACGGAATCAGTATTACAACAATAGAAGCTGCATACAGCCAGCTTCTTGTTGAAGGATATATCGAAAGCAGACCTAAATCTGGTTATTATGTACGAGAGAATATCGGAACTCTTGCAGGAGAGAATCTGAATAATACTGAAGAAGGTATAGAGGCATACCTCGGCGAAGAGACAAGTACAACTGCAAGAATGGTACATAATGAGAAGAAAGTTGTGTACGACGAGCAGAGCTTTGATTTTGGCAAGTGGAAGAAGTGTATGAATAAGGTCTTCAACGATCACTCCAAGCTTCTTAGAACTCATGCGGATGTTCAGGGTGAGCCTGCTTTGAGATATGAGATTGCGAAATATCTGTATCAGAGCAGAGGTGTAAAGTGTACACCAGATCAGATTGTAATTGGAGCAGGTGCGCAGCAACTTATGATTCAGCTTACAAGAATCATGAAGACTGTTGGCGTTCAGAATGCACTCACTGAGACACCGGGATATGGACCTGTAAGAAGTATTTTTAAAGATGAAGGCTTCCCTGTAACCGAGGTTCCTGTATCAGATGATGGAATCGTTGTAGAGCAGCTTCCTGATAAGCTAAGAAGCATAGTGTATGTCAGCCCATCGAACCAGTTCCCTAGCGGTGCTGTTATGCCTGCTGCAAGAAGATATGAGCTTATAAACTGGGCGGTTAATAACGGCTGCTACATTCTTGAGGATGATTATGACAGCGAGCTCAGATATTTTGGAAAACCGATACCTGCCATGCAGGGGCTCGATAACGCGGGATGTGTTATCTATATGGGGTCGTTCTCAAGTACACTTTTTGCATCAATCAAGATAAGTTATCTGGTGCTTCCAGAAGAGCTTATGAGTGTATTTGAAAGCACAAAGCACCTCTATTCACAGACATGCTCGAAGGCAGAACAGCTATGTCTGTCTCTTTACATGGAGGAGGGCTATTATTACGCACATATAAAAAAGCTCAGACGAATCTACGCGTCCAAGCTTAATATAACAATGGATCTGTTTGAGAAGAGCGGCGCAGATATAGTGACTGCTGTTGATTCAAGATCTGGGCTTGCTGTAATGCTCAGAATAAAGAGTGAATACAGCGCCGGCGAAATTTGTGCAATTGCGGAGCAGCTCGGCCTATCAATGAAGCCGGTAGATGATCTGTGCACAGAAGAAGAGAAGGTTGTGTACTTCTACTTCTATATGGTGCCTGAGACACTTCTCAAGATGATCATAAAGATGTTTATACAGAAACTGAAACCTCGCCAGAGAAAACAGTAACTGCACTGTCTGAACCGGATGGAACAACAACGAGCGCATATGAATCGTTGATATCGATACTTTGAGCCTCGTACGAATCTCCGTTTGTATTGCGAACGGTGACGTGGCGCCCAATGCTCAAGCAGTTTCTTGTATAGTATTCGTGCATCGAAGGGAGACTTACAGCATCAGGGCGGAATACACGGGCAAAAGCGTCATGCATTCTGCATGCTATCTCGTCACGGGAAGCTTTTTTAGCAAGGTTGCCGATGACGTCCCGAAGCTCCGAAGGAAGATCTGCTGGCTCGAGAACATTGATGCCTGCACCGATTACGATCCAGCGGGAACCATCTGCATCTAGAAGCTCAGTCAGAATACCAGCGATTTTGCCCGAGTCATTGTAAAGATCGTTAACCCACTTGATACGAAGCGGTGAATCAGAGTATGCCGAGAGCTCCTGGTGAAGGAGAGCAGCGGTAACAGGCGTTACGGAGAGAAGCGATTTTTCATCAAGATTGCTTCTGAAAGCATAAGTCATATAGATGCCAGTACCCGATGGTGAATAGAAACTCCTGGTGAAGCGACCACGGCCTCCGGTCTGCCTGTCTGACACGACTGTCAGAGCACCAGAAGCTGGCGGATCCGACTTGATACGGTTTAGCATGTATGTGTTTGTGGAATCAACGCTGTCGAGAATGATTACATCCTCGCGAGCGGATAAATTCAAATAATCATTAATCATATGATAACCTCCAACAATATTATATGCGGAGGGGAAACAACATGAAAGAGGAAGATAAATGAGAAGAGTAATAGTAACAAATGATGACGGAATCAATGCAGCGGGAATAAGAGAGCTTGTGAAGAGCCTGTCTCATCTCGCTGACGTTTATGTTTTTGCACCTGATACACAGAATAGCGGAAAGAGCCATGCAATTTCGATCCGAGAGAAGATGACTTCAAAGGAAAGAAAGGTTGAGGGCGCTGTATATGCATGCGAGGTCGGTGGAACTCCTGCGGATGCTGTAAAATACGGCCTCGGCTTTATGGATGATAGAGGCATTAAGGTTGATTATGTAATAAGCGGAATCAATATGGGTGGAAACACCGGAAGTGATATCGTTTATTCAGGAACCTGCGGAGGTGCAAGAGAGGGTGCGCTTAACGGAATCAGATCTATCGCGCTTTCTGTTAACTCACACGATGCTACAGAGTTTGACTACATTTGCTCAATGCTTGGTGATCTGATGGAGCTATCACTCGAACTTCCTGCGACAACCTTCCTTAATGTGAATGCACCGGATAAGCCAATGTGGAAGGTTAAAGGCGTTAGAATTGTGCCTGCAGCTGAGCATAACTTCGGAAAGCGTTTTGTAATTAAGCCTAACGAGGAGGGCATTAATTCATATGTGGTTGATCGTGTTGAATACAATCACCACGTTGACAATGATTATGTGAAGCTGAATAAGAATTTCGCAACAATCACTCCTGTTGCAACTAAGCTGACTGATGAATCTGCACTGACAACGCTTAACAGAATGGATTTTGGCGGTGCAATGTGTGTCATGATCGATCTTCAGGAGAAACTCGTGCCAGCAATGAGAAAGCCTGAGCGCCTTGAGAAGAATGCCGAAAAGCTTCTCAGGTCACTTAACAGACTTGACGTGCCAATTGTCATCACAGAACAGTACTCAAAGGGACTCGGCAGAACACTTCCTTCGCTTACAGCAGCAGCTGGAGGAAAAGCGGCATATATCGACAAAGTGGAATTCGATGCTTTTAGCCAAAAGGACTTCGAGGAGCTTATGAAGAAGGCTTCCGGCAAGCACGTGATTCTGTGCGGCGTGGAGTCTCATATCTGCGTTCTTCTTACTGCGAGGAGCTTTATTGAAAGAGGCTTCGAGGTACATGTGGCATACGACTGCTGCGGTTCAAGAACAAAGGGTCTGCATGAGGGTGCTATGAAGCAGCTTGCAGAAATGGGCGCACACGTCGCTTCATGGGAGACTATCGTGTACGATATGCTTGGAAGCTCGAGACATCCTGCTTTTAGAACGATTTCTGCTATTGTCAAAGAAGATTAGTTATGATAAATTAATAAAGTATATTTAAAAATGAACAATTGGAACATATAAAGGGTTCTAAATAAAATTTAAAAGGAGAGAAAATGAAAAACAACAAAAGATGGGTTGTCCTTACAGTTGCTACAATTTCGCTTCTGTTCCTCGGACTTATTTATGCTTGGTCAATTTTCAAGACACCAATCGGTGAGATGTTCCCAACATGGACTGTTTCACAGCTTTCAATGACATTCACTATTTCAATGTCACTGTTCTGCATTGGTGGTTTTGTCGGTGGTATCACAGGAAAGATTTTCAGCCTGAGAACTAAGTTCTTTATCTCAGCTGCACTCCTATTCATTGCGTTCTTCGGAACTTCAATGCTTGATACAGCTAATCCGGCAGGAAGCCTTGTTAAGCTATATGTATTCTACGGAGTATTCGGTGGAGGCGGCGTAGGTTTCGCTTACAATGCAATTATCGGTGCTGTTACTAAGTGGTTCCCTGAGTGCGTTGGTCTTGCTTCAGGAATCATGCTTATGGGATTCGGTTTCGGATCACTTATCCTCGGTGGTGTTGCAAGCTCAATGATGGGCTCAAGCCTCGGAGTACCTGGAACTCTTAAGGTTCTTGCAATCGCAATCGCAGTTGCTATGGTAATCTCAGCAATGATCGTAGTTGCTCCTAAGGAGGGTGAGGTTGCTGCTGATAACAAGCAGACTGACAACGCTGCTGCACCGGTTAAGGAGCAGAAGAGCTACTCAACTGGAGAAATGCTTAAGTCACCTACATTCTGGATGTTCGAGATCTGGAACGTATCACTTTCAGCTGCAGGTCTTCTCGTAATCAACAGTGCTGCAAACATTTCTGTAGCTTACGGTGGAGCTGTAATTCTTGGAATGATCATCTCAGTATTTAACGGACTTGGAAGAATCGTTAACGGAACAAATATTGACAAGAAGGGTCCAAGCACTGCAATTCTTATTTGCACACTCTTCTTTGCAATCGCAGGCGTACTTCTTGTAACAGGTGACAAGACGACATCACTTCCACTTGTAATTGCAGGTCTTATCTTCATTGGTCTTGGATACGGTGGTTGCCCTTCACTTACATCAGCTTTCATCAGCAAGATGTTCGGTCCAGCCAACTTCCCAACTAACTTTGCTACAGCAAACTTCTCACTGATGGTTGCTGCAACAATCGGACCTACAATTTCAGCTAAGCTTCTTGAGGCTTCAGCAGGTGCATACACAACTAACTTCTATGCAATTTGCGGATTTGCAGTATTCTCACTTTGTCTGTGGGTATTCCTTGCAAAGGCAATCAAGAAGAGCGAGAACTAATATAGATACACGCGAAATAAATCCGAAGGCTCAGGCCTTCGGATTTTATGCTATATGGTATTAAGCATCTGAATGGTTATAGAAATTGCGGATGCGCTCTCTGATTTCATTAAATTTCTTCTGTGGCACAGGAATCTCTTCCCCATCAAGCATAGTGATTGCATATCGTTCAATGGATGAGACATAGTTAGGATTTATAATGTATCCTCGATGCACCTTAATAAACCGACTTCCTAGAAGCTTATGGATTGCAGAAATTCCCATCTTAACAAGAATCTCTCCATTAACTGATGCAATGATTGAGTCTTTTGAAAAAGCAGCGACATACATAATCTCAGAATGCATAAGACTGTGTATCGCACCATTCTCTCCAGTGACTATTACTCTGTGGCATTCGGAGAGTTGTTTCAGCTGGTGCTCCATATACACCTGAGCCATCTTACCCATTGTGTTAGGAAAAAGTTCGCCGTCTGATAAACGAAGTTCACCGACTGGATTAGAAATGTGGATATGATGGATTTTCATGCCATCGCGAGTATTCTCCCATACAAATGTGCAGCGCTGCCTGTTCTGGAGGAAGAAATCTGCACTCTTGTCTGTTGTAGTAAGATAATTACCTATAACTACGCAACACCTTGAACCTGTGCTTATTGCATGAAATTCAGCTTGAAGAAGAACACAAGGTGGAATCTCTTCAAGGGCATTAGCAAGATCAGCCTTCACCGCTTCAATTCCCACAATAAACTCATCCTTCTGTGCGCCAATCCACATTATATCCTCTGCAAAATAACCCATGTGATAATTCGGGTCCTTCTGCCAGAAGCGTCGCAAAATTTCACTTGTTAGTCTGATGGCCTCTTTCTCAATTATCTTCATAGTCAGCTCCTGCTATCTGCACATCTTTGTTGTTGTTTTATAATATATTCAAATAAAGCTTGTGTGTCAAATACAATAATGAGTTAAAATCGAGATTTTGTTCCATTATACCGTCGTTCGTTCCAATAAATTGAATCGCAAGAAAAGCAGGTGTTATAATTTCTCAACTAAATAAATGTTTATGCATTTTGAGATTAAACAGCTTAGAGATGAGTCCGAAGGATTATGTAAGGAAAGGAGAGGTAGGTATGAGTATTATGAAGAAAAGTATGGCGCTGATTCTATCAGTAACGTTGGTTGTAACGATGATGCCAGCCAGCGTAGCATACGTCTTCGCTGCTGATAACACCACTTCCGGCAAGTCTGCAGGTGGCGACGCCTTTGCAGCAATCGGAATTGATACAAGCGTTGCTCCTGATGGATATGATGCAGACAGCATCGATAATCCGTATGGAAGAGCTACGGTTAAGGTCAATACCGTATCGGAACTGTATACGGTGGGACTTAGCAGGGATGTAAGCAAGATTAACGATGACAAAATTAAAGGAAATAATTTTGCTAATGCTAGTGCAGAAGGAAAGAGTTCTCAAATTGACAAGGATGATAATTCTGATTTAAAAGCGACTCTTTATGGTGATGGCAGCGGCTTGAAATCAATAACAGCTGCTCTTGGAAAGAAATCAACTGGCACAGTATCAAGTGGCAAGGTTACCGCAACTGGAAACTACACAGAACTTAATACTGGAGATCATAAAGAAGGCGGGAAATACAGTTATATGCATTATCTGACAGGCCTTGCTAATGCTTCTTCTGATCAGGGCGTTATGTCTGATGTCGCTTCTGGTAATTTTGACAAGAACACTGAAGGCAAATCTGCTCAGATTGCCATGGTATATACCAAGGGATACTCGGCTAAGGGTGGATTATATCTGAAGTTCGGTGATGTGAAGGGAATAGACACTAAGGCGTATGGCGATTCAATAGAGCTGCTATCACAGTCTAAGAAGCTTGGCAACCCTGATCTGATGCTTGAGAATGAAAACGGAACATCATCGGACAAGAAGGCTGAGAATTTTGCAGAGAATCCTTATCAGCTAAAGAATTACCTTCAGGTTGCGACAGGTGACTGGAATGGCGATGGAGTGGATGAAGTTGCCGTGTATATTCCTGAAGAGAATAATTCAAGAATTGCAGTTTATGCACTGCAGAGGACTGAGGGGGGGCTTATAAGAAGGCTTCTAACTGGTCACTTGCATGGACATATTACCTGAAGGAAGACAATGTTGTTTCCAATATGATTTCCATGACGAGTGGAGATGTGGACAGAGATGGTATCGATGACCTGTCGTGCACATGGGGATACTATTACGGACCAACACAGAACAAGGGCTCTAAGGCAGTCGTTATGTTCGGTGGAAAGGATAAGAATATTCTTAAGCGTTCACAGCAGTTCGATATAAGCTATGGCTCAAGTAATATCGTCAGAGGTTCATTTATATTCGGCGATATCGGAACTGGAGAAGACTCTCTTATTCTCTGTGGACAGGCTGATTCTGACCTGAAAGCGGGAAATACATACACAAGGTATGTTGCTATGTATGTATGGGATGGAAAGAAATTCTCTGCAAATATGGAGAAGAATTTCAACCTGTTCGAAAGGGACAAGGACGGAAATCTTGTCAACAGCAAGATGAGTGGACACGGAGAAAAAGGAAAAGAAGTATTCTATTCACTGCCACTTTGTCCTGCGAACACAGCTATAATCAATAAGGGAATCAAGGATGAAGGCGGAAATAAACTCTACTTCGACTCACTTGTTTTCTCTTATACAAAGAATGGTCTTGAGCTTGAAGAGGCTTGGGATATGGCCAGTTTCATGCCAGGCAATGGCAAAACAGAATACGTAGAGTATGATGGCACTGCCGGCGATATGACAGGCCAGACCGGAGCGGGCGCACTTATGACAGTGACTCAGACGCTGTCTAGCAATAGCGATAAGGACGCAAAGTATACAGAAACAGGCAATGTTCAGGTTCCTGTATATAAAATGGAATCATATTATAAGAACTGGTTCTATAAGCTAATCAAGAAAAAGTCCTATAGAATGGTATTTAAGGGATATGAGACCAGGGAAGGCACTACTGAGATAAATCAGAAGTACTATAAGAATACCTGGGGTACAACCGAGATGGTCATTGCCTGTCCTTCTGAGGGCAACTACTCCAAGGTAGAGAATGTCAACAGTTCATTCTCGCTATGTCTTGCAAACACTGATAATGATTCAAGTTATATGAACTATGCCGGAAAGCATTATTTCCGTTATACAGATCCGAAGGTTCTGGCCGTTCTGGCTTCACCTCCTTACTTCAAGGATTTACTCGACAGAGATGACCTCTCCGGAAACTATGCAGAATCAACTACAAGCTATGCAAGCACTACAGGTTCTGAAAGTGGATCTACTGGTGGAACAACTATTACCGTTGGATCTTATGTATCATTCGAGCAGGAAATCTCAGTGTTCGGCGTTAAGATAGGCCAGACAGAAGCTGAGGCGGTTGTGACACATGGTTTCACCTGGGAAACAGAGAAGACTTCAAGCCTTGAACAGACCGTTGCATATAGCGCAACATCAGGTGAAGACAAGGTTGCACTGTATTCCATCCCAATGGAAATTTATCAGTACGAATCATATATACCTGATGAAAATGGAAAATATGAGAAGGTGATAACAGAAGTTAACCTGCCTCACGAGGCGTGCATCAAACTGCTCGACCTAAGTGAATACGAGACCATTGCAGAGGATTACAGCATACTGCCAACTATTGCAGAAAGCGTTCTTCGTCATGAAATCGGAGATCCATCAAGCTATCCATCAAGCACAGCAGGTTACAACGTAATCGCTCAGTACAATGGAACACCTGCATCGGTAGGATTCACATCTAAGGGTGGAGGAGATACTATCACTCAGGAAATCGCAATGTCTAAGAGTAACAGCAACACTTACTCCTATGTAGGCAATGTGGAAGCGAAAGCTGGTGCCGGCGCCGGAGGCGTGACGGTGGGTGTAATTGCAGGATTTGAAGGAACAGGCGGAACTGTTCACATTTCAACCGAAGGAAGCTCATTCTCCGGTGAACTTCAGGCAATGCCTGCAGAAGCTAAACCATACGGATACAACATGAACTGGAAAATCTTCTGTTACAAGTATAAGAGTGCAAAGATGGAATTCCCTGTTGTAAGTTATCTTGTAACAGACGTGCAGCAGCCTGCATCACTTCCAGAGGATTTCGATCAGGATGTGGCAGAAACAACAGATGATTCTGTAACTCTTACATGGAGCTATGATAAGCATGTTTCAGGATTCCAGATTTACAGATACTATGAATTCCCTGATGGAAACGGAAGCTACAGGCTCGAGTATGTACCTTTTTCAAAGGGCGTTAAGAAAGGCGATAAGTATGAATTCTCATACACAGACAAGAATCTAAGCCCATATACGGAATACAAGTATCAGATTCAGACAGAATCTACATATAATCCTAAGGTAAGTATTTACAGCGAGCCTATTTCATGCAGAACAAAGACTAAGGTCGGATACCCTCAGATGATGGTTGAGGGTCTTGTCGAGGATGGCAAGGATAAAGGAAAGCTGGCGATATATCCTGATGCTGAGGGTAAGGCAGTTGTAAGTGTAGCTGACGAAAAGCAATATAAGAGCCTTTCATATCAGTGGCAGAAGCTGAGCAATGGTGAGTGGAAGAATCTTCCTGCTTATAAGACGAAAGAGCTTACAATAGCTAATGCGTCAGCGGCAGATAAGGGAACTTATAGATGTAGAGTAAACGCAATTTACTTTGACACAACTGCACAGAAGGAGTTCTCAATTTCGGCATACACACCTAGCCTGGAAACTGTATATACAAAGAGAACGCCAGAGGCGGTAATGACTGTAAAGGCTGAGCAATATGGAAATAACAAGGATATAAATGGAATCCATGCGGAGATTACTCTCCACTCAGCAAACCATAACAACACTACAGCCCCTAAGGGCAATGTGACATTTACTGTTGAAGGAAAGGATTATGAAAACACAAAGGTAGAAGTACTAACACCAAGTACAAGTACTAAGTCTTTCGACATGGGCAACGGCAAGACTGAAAATAAGTACTATTCAAATGCAATTCTAGATCTAGAGGGGCTTGCGGATGGTACGTATACTGTTAAGTACTATTACAGTGGAGATAGTGTATTCAAGGATAAAACTCAGGAAATTGGACAGATCGTTGCTATCGGAAGTGCTACTGGTTACGTACTTAATATGAAGAATGCCGGCGACCAGACAGTAACCAAATACACATATGGCGATACAATTAATCCAACACTGTACACTGTAAAGGCCGGAACATCCGATACAGAAGAAGTGAAGGGTGCTGTAACTTATAAGTACAAGACATCGAAAAATTCGGAACTTAAGGATTTCAAGTCGGATGCTAAGCTCGATGCAGGAAAGTATACTATGTATGCATATATTGCGGGCAAAACTGAAGCAGTCGCATCAGCAGCATTCTCCGTAGAAAAGAAGATATTGACTGTATCGGCAGTTGCTAAAGATAATGTTTCTGATGTAACGCAGACACCTCCAGAACTTAAGACTGATATAGAGGGTGTTACAGCAGATGATCTTGGTGTTGAGTACAAGGCATACAACTCTGCCGGAAACGAGACAAAGCTAAGCAATGACGATCCTGGAAATTACACAATAATTCCATGCTTCAAGGCAAATGCTTCGGCAGCAAATGAAGCAGCGCGTGCTAATTATGAAATTCATTTCGAAAGCGCCGTTTACACAGTTATCGGTCAGATTTACAAGCTTAGTGTTACTGCGATGCAGTACACAGATAAGGATGTATCCAAGAATGTAGGAACTGCAGCTATCAGTGAAAGTGGACTTACAACTGGAAACTACACAAAGGGTACTACTGTACAGCTCTATGCTTCGCCTGACGAAGGATATGAAGTAAAGAAGTGGGTAGTATCTGCTAAGGGATTCGATGATGAGACATATACTGCAGAGGATCTTAAGGCAAAAGGACAGAATCCTAGCAGGCTCAATCTGAGCATGAAACCTGGAGAAACTAACGTAAGTGTATTCTTCAGGGTAAAGGGAACTCACCTCAACATCATAAAGAACGAGGGAGGAGACGTTACATGTACGTCAGATAACAACTTCGAGTCTGGAGCAAATGTAAGACGTGGTGCAGAATTCACATTCAAGGCAACACCGAAGACTGGATACTCCTTCGATCAGTGGGTTATAAGTGAGACAGGATTTAATGCAGTCTATAAGAAGGGAACTGCTGCGGAAGATGGCACTAACACAATCGATGTTCAGGTAAGAACTAACGACATCGGTCTTAAGGCAGTATTCGTAAGAGACAGCTACAAGGTTGAACTCGATGGCAATGTGACAGCTTACTACTATAAGGAAAATAGTGACAGTACCGCAGAGAGAGAAAAGATCTACATCACAAGTGGCAAATCTGTAAAGGGTGATACTGAGATTACAGTAACTCCTAAGACAGGTTATGTAGCTGCAGAGGGTGCATCCATAACCATTAATGGAAAAGCAACAGATCAGAAAGCTTCTCACAAATTCAAACTGACGGAGAACACCACTATCGGTCTTGAGACTGTAAGAGAAAGCTATAAGGTTAAAGCGTCTGTTAAGGATGATGCCACTGGAAAGGTTGTTATCACTGCAGACGGAAAAGACATTGAGTCAGACAGCGATGTTGAGGGCGGTAATAAGGTTGTCTTCAAGGCAATTGCTGAAAGAGGATATGTATTTGATCACTGGGTAATCGACGAAGATTCTAGTATGACCAAGGATGAATACGTCATCGACGAACTCGGAAAGCCGGTAGCTGTTACTGCAGTATTTAAGGAAAACAGCAAGCATACCATGACGGGAACTGTTTCACCAGCAAGTCGTGGAACTATGACGTATACTCTCTATGACATTTATGGCAATGCAGTAGAAGAGAATAAGGAATACTCCGCAGCAATTGAAATGTACAAGGGTGAGTCCATAGACATTTCGGTTAAGCCAGCAGGAGGAAGCATGGTAGAGCAATGGGTTCTTAAAGATGGCAAGGAGAAGAAGACTGTTTCATCATCTAAGACATATCCTGGCGGCAGAATTACCATGAACGAGAGTGATATAGCTATCGAGGCAGTAATGGTTTCAAGCACATCATATGATCTGTACTTTAATGCTGCAGATGCAAATGATGGCTCTGTGACTGCTACTTCAGATGGCAAAGCACTCAAGACTGGTGATGCAGTAGATGGAGGATCAGATGTTGTATTCACAGCAGAGCCTGCTGACGGCAAGATGGTTGATTACTGGACTGTTACAAAAGGCAAAGCGAGTGTTGCGCCAACAGAGGAGAATACAGTAAAGGTAAAGGATGATGACGGAGATATTCTTGTAGATCCTGTATTCCGCATCAGCGAGTACAAAGGTGTTAATACTGTAAGAGTATACTTCAAGAATATTGAACAGAAGACAATAAGCATTTCGGGAAATAATGCTTCAGCAGGTTTTACATATGTAACTCCAATTAAGAACGGCGACACAACAGAACCTGCCGGAACATCGGTAAAGGCGAGAACAGGCGGAACAGTTAAGCTCGTTTTGGCCGCAAAAGACAATTATGCAACTTCACTAAATGATGTAAAGAAAGCATTCGCCGGATGTAGCGAAAAAATCAAGGCAGAGTATAAGGATGGAAAGTACTCAATCGTCCTCAAGAACATCACAAGTGACAAATCTGTCGATGCTGATGGCTTCATAGACAAGCTCGTACAGGTAAAGGCTTCAGGCAAGAACTACACTGCGGGTGAGATCAAGGCTAGCAAGACCGCTGACAGCGTAGCAGCAGATCAGGTAAGAAGCGGAAGCAACGTCGAAGTTAAGCTGACACCTAAGAGTGGATACCAGGCGGACGAGACAAAGCTTCAGGCGTGGATTACAGATGTCAAGACTAAGGGTGTTTGCACAGAACTAGAGGCACCTAAGGCTGCAGATGGTTCAGTCACTGCCAAAATCAAGGACATCATGGCTGATGTGGAAATCCCGGATGAAGTGTTCGTACAGGTTCCGTCCGGAGGTGGTGGCTCTGGTGGCGGTGGAGCTGGCGGAGGATCAGCAACTCCTGATGAGAAGCCAACCGAAGATAAGCGAATTACTGTAGAGGATACTTTTGACAGCGAGGGTAAGAATATAACTGAGCTTAGTGTTAAGGTTGAGGCTTCAAAGAGCGATGATGGCAAGTATATCGAGCTTGAAATCGGCGATGAGCTGAAGAAGGCTGTAATAGAAAAGGCAATCGAAAAGAAGGTTGACAATATCGTCATCAGAAATGATAAGCTGAGCGACGAGCTCGAAAAGGCTTCTGATGCGGCTAACGTTAAACTCGATGCTGATTTTGTAAATGAGATTATAAACAAGACTGATTCAACATTAACTGTTGATACACCAGTCGGCAGCGTGAGATTTGATAGAAAGGCACTTAAGGCAGTGCAGAATCAGATTGGTGATGCTAAAATTCTGAAGATTCATCTTAAGATTGAAAGCAATGATGATTACAGTCACATCGTTGGTGAGAATGCACTGGTAGTTTCAGTAAGTATGCTTGCTGACTCTGGCAGAATCACTGATTTTGGCGACGGCAAGGTAAGAATCAAGCTGGAAATTCCTAAGGCTTTAGCTGACAAGAATCTGATTGCGGTATTCATCGGAGAGAACAATTCTCTTGAGAGATTCGAAGGAGATATTGTTGAAAGCAAGTACTACTGCTTCGATGTAAATCACTTCTCAGTTTATGCTCTTGCAGATAGGGAGACTGTGGATAATTATGAAAATTCACAGGACGAAAGTTCAGACGTTAACAAGGCAAAGGTAAAGCTTACTGCTAAATCTCTCAAGAAGAAAGTTAAGCTTTCATGGAAACTGATTGGTACAAAGGTGGATTCATACGAAATTTACCGTGCTAAGGTTAAGAAGGGTAAATATGTAAAGGTTCGTACAGTCAAGAAGTCTGGTGCAACTGGTTACACATACCTAAAGAAGCTTAAGAAGGGTAAGACTTACTTCTATAAGGTTAGAGGCGTAAAGACCATTGATGGACAGAAGTACTATACTAAGTGGTCTAATATCGCAAAAGCAAAGAACAAGTAGCTATAATTAGCAGGACTAAATTACAAGGAGCGATGGAAATCATCGCTCCTTCATTTGTAGATGTAATAAATATTCATGGAAATGAATGGTTTTAAAATAAGGACAAAATGAAAATGCCTAAAAGCAAATAAAATCTAGGAAACGCGGGAATGAGTGTAAAGGTAAAGGGGCGCAGAAGCCCGTAACGACGGGATTTTGGCAATATGCATATAACGAAAAAACTTTGAAAAAAGTTTTCTAAAAAGCTTGCATAGAGCATATACGTTATGTATAATAATAGAGCTTGTTTAATGCGATGAAGTGGAAGGTTACCGCGCTATCGGATAACTCCCACCGAGAATTGTCCTTACTAGATAAGGGCGAAGGGTTCGCGTCTTTTCTCTGCGTTACCACATAGGAAACGCACGGGCGAGTGTGAAAGACGAAATCCCGCAAAACAGGGGTTTTGCCCGAATCGCAGCCGAAAAGAGGATTTCTCGTGAATCCTGTACAAGCAATAGCGACAATTTGTACAAACAATAAGGAGGATCTACTAATGAGTGAACTACAGAAGATTAGAATCAGACTGAAGGCTTATGACCATGCTCTTCTTGATAAGGCAGCTGCAAAGATTGTTGAGACTGCTAAGAAGACTGGCGCTGAGGTTTCAGGTCCAATTCCTCTTCCAACAGAGAAGGAAGTTGTGACTATCATCAGAGCCGTACATAAGTACAAGGACAGCAGAGAACAGTTCGAGCAGAGAACTCACAAGAGACTGATCGACATCACAAGCGCAACTACTAAGACAACTGATGCGCTTACTAAGCTGGACTTACCTGCAGGTATTGATATCGAAATTAAGCTCTAAGCTAGATTAGAAAGATCGCACGAGAGGGGATAGAGCACCAAACCGGAGCGATCCGCTGTAAGAAAGTAGGAGGAAAAATATGAAAACACTGCTCGGAAAGAAAATCGGAATGACTCAGATTTTCGCAGAGGACGGTACTGTAATCCCAGTTACTGTCGTTGAGGCAGGTCCTGAGACTGTTCTTCAGGTTAAGACAGTTGAGACAGACGGCTACAACGCAGTACAGGTTGGTTACGAAGACCAGAAGGCTCACAGAGTTAACAAGCCAATGACTGGACATTTTGAGAAGGCAGGCGTAACACCTAAGAAGTACGTTGCTGAGTTCAGAGCTGAGGATGGCGAGACTTATGAGGTTGGACAGGTTATCACAGCTGCTGATTTCGAAGAGGGAATCAAGGTTGATGTAACAGGAACTTCAAAGGGTAAGGGAACTCAGGGTAACATCAAGAGACATGGACACCACAGAGGACCTATGACTCACGGTTCAAAGCACAAGAGACTTGCCGGTGCACTTGCTGCCGGAACATACCCATCAAGAGTGTTCAAGGGCAACAAGGCTCCTGGAAGAATGGGTAGAGACACTGTAACAGTACAGAACGTTGTGCTCGTAAAGGTTATTGCTGAGAGAAACATCATGATGATCAAGGGTGCGCTTCCTGGAAAGAAGGGTGGACTTGTTAAGATCAGAGCTGCTGTTAAGAGCAACTAATCAAAGCAGAAAGGAGGAAAAGTAAATGGCAAACATTACAATGCTAAACATGGCTGGCGAGGCTGTAGGTACAATCGAACTTAACGATGCTATCTTCGGAATCGAGCCAAATGAATACGCTGTACAGACTGTAGTAAAGAACATTCTTGCTAACAGAAGACAGGGAACTCAATCTGCTTTAGACAGAGGTGAGGTTAGAGGAGGCGGACGTAAGCCTTTCAGACAGAAGGGAACAGGTCGCCACAGACAGGGTTCAACAACTGACCCATCACAGATCGGTGGAGGTGTTGTTTTCGCACCAAAGCCAAGAAGCTACAGATATTCAGTTCCTAAGAAGCTGAGAAGACTTGCACTTAAGTCAGTTCTTTCAGCTAAGGTTGCTGACAACGAGCTCGTAGTAATCGATGAGCTTAAGTTCGAGGCTCCTAAGACTAAGGAAATGATTAAGGTCCTTGAGAACATCAAGGCTGAGAAGAAGGCGCTTATCGTTATGGATGAGAAGGACAACAACGTTGTTAAGTCAGCTTCAAACATCCCTGGCGTAAGAACAGCTCTTGTAAACACAATTAATGTATATGACATTATGAACCACTATACACTTGTTCTTACAAAGGCTGCTGCTGAGAAGATTCAGGAGGTATATGCATAATGAAGACAGGTTACGACGTAATTATCAGACCTATCATCACTGAGAACAGTATGGATATGGCTTCTGACAAGAAATATGTGTTCAAGGTTGCTAAGGAGTCAAACAAGACTGAGATCAGAAAGGCTGTAGAGGAAATCTTCGGCGTTGAGGTAGCAAAGGTTAACACAGTAAACGTAAACGGTAAGACTAAGAGAATGGGAAGAACAGTTGGTAAGACTGCTTCTTACAAGAAGGCAATCGTTACTCTTACTGAGGACAGTAAAGAGATCGAGATCTTCCAGAATCTATAAGACAGGAGGAAGTAAGAAATGGGAATTAAGAAGTATAAACCAATTACTCCGGGTCTTAGAGGAATGTCAGTTTCCACTTTCGAGGAAATCACAACTAAGACTCCTGAGAAGTCTCTTACAGTAACTCTCAAGAAGAATTCAGGAAGAAACGTAAGAGGTAAGATCACAGTAAGACACAGAGGTGGCGGATACAGACCTAAGTACAGAATCATTGATTTCAAGAGAAACAAGGATGGTATCCCAGCAACTGTTAAGACTATCGAGTACGATCCAAACAGAACAGCTAACATCGCACTGCTTAGCTACGCTGACGGAGAGAAGAGATACATCATCGCTCCTAAGGGACTTCAGGTTGGAAACGTTGTAGTTTCAGGACCTGACGCAGATATCAAGCCAGGAAATGCACTTCCAATTGCTAACATTCCACTTGGTACAATCATTCACAATATCGAGCTCAAGCCTGGTAAGGGTGGCCAGCTTGCAAGATCTGCAGGTAACGGTGCTCAGCTCATGGCTAAGGAAGGTCAGTACGCACAGGTTAGACTCCCTTCCGGCGAGGTAAGAATGGTAAGAATCGAGTGCAGAGCTACTATCGGAGAGGTTGGTAACTCAGATCACGCTAACATCTCAATCGGTAAGGCTGGTAGAAAGAGACACATGGGCTGGAGACCTACAGTAAGAGGTTCTGTAATGAACCCTAACGATCACCCACACGGAGGTGGAGAAGGTAGAGCTCCTATCGGTCGTAAGGGACCAGTTACTCCTTGGGGTAAGCCTGCTCTTGGATACAAGACACGTAAGAAGAACAAGGATTCTAACAAGTACATTGTTAGAAGAAGAAATAGCAAGTAGGGAAGGAGCATATAATGGGAAGATCGCTTAAGAAGGGCCCATTCGTAAACCAGAAACTCCTCAAGAGAATTGAAGAGATGAATGCGGCTAACGAAAAGAACGTTATCAAGACATGGTCAAGACCATCAACAATTTTCCCTCAGATGATCGGTCACACAATTGCTGTTCATGATGGAAGAAAGCATGTGCCTGTATACATCACTGAGGATATGGTAGGACACAGACTTGGAGAGTTTGCTCCAACTAGAACTTATAAGGGTCACGTTGCTGACGGTAAGAGAAAGTAGTAACAGAAAGGAGAGTTGACAATTATGGAAGCAAAAGCAATTGCTAAATACGTAAGAATGTCTTCAAGTAAGCTCAAGCCTGTTGCTGATCTCGTAAGAGGTAAGGACCTGAACGAAGCACTAACAATTCTCAAGTTCATGCCTGGTAAGGGTGCTGAGCTTGTAGAGAAAGTTGTAAAGTCAGCTGCTGCAAACGCAGAGAACAATCACGATATGAACCCAGATAACCTCTACGTTGCTGAGGTTTATGCTAACCAGGGACCAACAATGAAGAGATTCAGACCTGGAGCACAGGGCAGAGCCGGAATGATTCTTAAGAGAACAAGCCACATCGGCGTTACTCTTAGAGAGAAGGCAGTAACAGTAGAAGGAGGTTCACCAGATGGGTCAGAAGGTTAATCCACATGGACTGAGAGTCGGAGTTAACAAAGAGTGGAGCTCCAAGTGGTATGCAGACAAGAATACATTTGCAGATTACCTCTCAGAGGATAATAAGGTAAGAACATTTGTAAAGAAGAAGCTTTACAACGCAGGCGTATCAAAGGTTGTTATTGAGAGACCTGCTGCTGATAAGATCAAGGTTATCGTACTTGTTGCAAGACCTGGAATGGTAATCGGAAGATCAGGAGAGGGAATCGAGGAGTTCAAGAAGTCACTCGCTAAGATGACTGGCAAGAACGTTGAGGTTTCTATCGAGGAAGTAAGAAGAGCTGAGCTTGACGCACAGCTTACTGCAGAGAGCGTTGCACAGGCACTTGAGAGAAGAACTTCTTTCAGAAGAGCTATGAAGCAGGCTATCGGCAGAACTATGAAGGCTAACGCTAAGGGTATCAAGATTCTTTGCTCAGGAAGACTCGGTGGTGCTGAAATCGCTAGAAGCGAGAAGTACGCAGAGGGTAACGTTCCACTACACACACTCAGAGCTGATATCGATTATGGATTTGCTGAGGCAGATACTACATACGGTAAGATCGGTGTTAAGGTATGGATCAACCACGGAGAGATCCTTGACAAGGGCCTAAAGGAAATCGTTCCTGAATTCAAGGCTGAGAGAAGAGACAAGAAGTCCAGAAGAAATGACAAGAGGGACAGAAAGAGATCTTCATACGAAGGAAGAAACAGAAGACCTGATGGTCGTGATGCTAAGCCTGAGGTAAAGCCTGCTACTACAAGAGTTAGAAAGGCACCTAAGGTTGAGGCACCTGTAGTTGAGGCTCCAGCAGTTGAGGCTGAAGAGACTACAGAAGCATAAGAATTGAAGAAAGGAGATACTTGCCATGTTAATGCCAAAGCGCGTTAAACGTAGAAGAGTCCACAGAGGCAGAATGAAGGGTATTGCAACTAAGGGCAATACCGTTACATATGGAACTTATGGTCTTATGGCAGAGGACCGTGGTTGGATCGATTCTAAGCAGATCGAGGCAGCCAGAATTGCCATGACAAGATCCATCAAGAGAGGCGGAAAAGTATATATCAAGATTTTCCCAAGCAAGCCAATTACAAAGAAGCCTGCAGGAGTACGTATGGGATCCGGAAAGGGTTCACCGGAGTACTGGGTAGCAGTTGTAAAGCCAGGTAGAGTTATGTTCGAGATCGAAGGTGTATCTGAGGAGGCAGCAAGAGAGGCGCTTAGACTTGCGTCATACAAGCTCCCAATCAAGTGCAAGTTCGTTATCAAAGGACAGGAGCATGGAGGTAACGAATAATGGATCTGAATAAGATTAGAAAGATGACAGATCAGGAAAGAGTTGCTGAGCTTAATAGAATGAAGCAGGAGCTCTTTAACCTGAGATTCCAGCACGTTACTGGTCAGCTCGAGAACCCAGTAAAGATGCGTGAGGTTAAGAGAGATATCGCTAGAGTAAAGACTATCATCAGAGAGAGCGAAAACAACTAATACGAAAGGAGGATGAAATAGATGGAAAGAAATAGAAGAAAGACAAGAATTGGAATCGTTTCAAGCGATAAGATGGATAAGACAATTGTTGTTGCTACAGAAGAAATCATTAGACATTCTCTTTACGGAAAGGGTGTTAAGAGAACTAAGAAGTTCAAGGCGCACGATGAGGAGAACATCTGTGGTATCGGCGATAAGGTACTGATTATGGAGACTAAGCCAATCTCAAAGGATAAGAGATGGAGACTAGTCGAGATTATTGAGAAGGCTAAGTAAGGAGGCAACATAGAATGATCCAGACAGAAACAAGATTAAGAGTTGCCGACAACTCAGGAGCTAAGGAGCTGCTCTGCATCAGAATCCTTGGCGGTACAGGCAGAAGATATGCTAACATCGGTGATATAATCGTTTGCTCAGTAAAGGATGCAACACCTGGTGGTACTGTTAAGAAGGGTGACGTTGTCAAGGCAGTTGTAGTAAGAAGTAAGCGCGGCACAAGAAGACCAGACGGAAGCTATGTGAAGTTTGATCAGAACGCTGCAGTTATCATTAAGGACAGAAACGACAAGAACCCAGTAGGTACACGTATCTTTGGACCTGTTGCTAGAGAGCTTAGAGATAGCGGCTTCATGAAAATCGTGTCACTGGCACCGGAAGTATTATAAGGAGGCCTATAGATGCAGATTAAGAAGAATGATACAGTAGTAGTTATTGCAGGAAAGGATAAGGGTAAGACCGGAACTGTCCTCAAGGCTATTCCTAAGAAGAACAAGGTTGTTGTTGAGGGTGTAAACGTGCAGACTAAGCATGCTAAGGCATCAAGAACATCAGCTTCAGAGATCAAGCACATCGAGGGACCTATTGATGCTTCAAACGTAATGTTTTACGATAAGAAGGCTAAGCAGGCAACAAGACTTGGTGTTGAAATCAAAGATGGTAAGAAGGTAAGAGTCTCAAAGAAGACTGGTGCCATTGTAGACTAGGAAAGGAGATAATCAAAGATGGAAATCAGACTTAAAGATAAGTACAAGAGCGAAGTCTTCCAGGCTATGAACGATAAGTTCAATTACTCCAATCCTATGGATGTTCCAAAGCTTACTAAGATTACAATCAATATGGGTCTTAGCGAGGCTAAGGATAATGCAAAGATTCTTGACTCAGCAGTTAAGGAGCTGGCACTTATCTCAGGACAGAAGCCTGTAGTGACTAGAGCTAGAAAGTCAATCGCTAACTTCAAGGTAAGAGCAGGAATGCCTGTTGGTGCTAAGGTTACTCTCAGAGGAGACAGAATGTACACATTCGCTGACAAGCTGTTTAACCTTTCACTTCCAAGAGTAAGAGACTTCAAGGGACTCAGCAAGAACTCATTTGACGGTAGAGGTAACTACTCAATGGGTCTCAAGGAGCAGCTCATCTTCCCTGAAATCGTTTACGATGATGTAGAAACAATCAAGGGAATGAATATTGTATTCACAACAACAGCAAAGACTGACGAGGAAGCATATGCACTCCTCGAGATGCTCGGAATGCCGTTTGAGAAGTAATAGGAGGGTAATATGGCAAAGACTGCATTAAAGGTAAAGCAGGCAAGAAAGCCTAAGTACTCAACAAGGGCTTATACAAGATGCAAGGTTTGTGGAAGACCACATTCTGTTCTGAAGAAGTACGGCATCTGCCGTATCTGCTTCAGAGAGCTTGCTTACAAGGGAGAGATTCCTGGAGTAAAGAAGGCAAGCTGGTAAACGTTAATTTACGAAGGCCCACCGCATAGGGCGGTTGGGAACCACGCAAAGAAAGGAGAAACACTGTTATGGCAATGACAGATCCAATAGCTGATATGCTAACAAGAATCAGAAACGCCAACACTGCAGGTCACAAGACTGTTGACGTTCCTGCTTCAAAGATGAAGAAGTCAATCGCTGAGATTCTTCTCAAGGAAGGATTCATTTCAAACTATGAGGTTGTTTCAGACAACGCTCAGGGCACAATCAAGATTGAGCTTAAGTATGGTCCTAACAAGGAGAAGACAATCTACGGAATTAAGAAGATTTCAAAGCCAGGTCTTAGAGTTTACGCTAAGGCTGACAGAGTACCTAAGGTACTTGGTGGACTCGGAATTGCAATCCTGTCAACTTCAAACGGAGTAATCACTGACAAGGAAGCAAGAAAGCTAAGAGTCGGCGGAGAAGTAATTTGTTACGTATGGTAGGAGGAATAAACGATGTCAAGAATAGGTAGAAGACCAATCGCTATCCCTGCCGGCGTAGAAGTTATGGTAGAGGATGGCAACAACATCAGAGTTAAGGGACCTATGGGCGAGCTTTGTGAGCAGGTATGTGAGAACATTACTGTTACAGTAGCTGACGGTACAGTTGAGGTTACTAGACCTGATGATACAAGAGTAAACAGATCACAGCACGGACTCGCTAGAACACTTATCGCTAATATGATCGAGGGTGTTACTAACGGATATCAGAAGAAGCTTATCATCAACGGTGTAGGTTACTCAGTTTCTAAGTCAGGAAACGCACTTACACTTAAGCTTGGATTCTCTCATCCTGTAGTTCTTGAAGATCCAGAAGGAATTACAACTGAGGCTCCTGATGCAACAACTGTAATCGTAAAGGGAATCGATAAGGCGCTCGTAGGAAACTATGCTGCTAACATCAGAAAATGGAGAGCACCAGAACCTTACAAGGGCAAGGGTATCCTATACGATGGAGAAGTTGTTCATAAGAAAGAAGGAAAGGGCGCATCAGCGTAAAGAAGGGAGGATTAGAAAATGGCAAATACTAGCAGAAATGATAGAAGACTCAAGAGACATGCAAGAGTCAGAAAGAACCTTTTCGGAACTCCTGAGAAGCCTAGAATGTGTGTGTTCAGATCAAATAAGAACATCTCAGTTCAGGTTATCGATGATGTTAACGGCGTAACACTTTGCTCAGCATCATCACTTGAGAAGGAACTCAAGGGAACAATCGAGAATGGCGGCAACAAGAACGCTGCTAAGATCGTTGGTAAGGTTTGTGGAGAGAGAGCTGTAGCAAAGGGCATTAAGCAGGTTGCATTTGACAGAGCCGGATATCTTTATCACGGAAGAGTTAAAGAGCTTGCTGACGGCGCACGTGAGGCTGGATTAGAATTCTAATGGGAGGATACGGAATGCGTACTAGAATTGATGCATCCAAGCTTGAGCTTACTGAAACTATTGTAAACATCAGAAGAGTTGCAAAGACAGTTAAGGGCGGAAGAAACATGAGATTCTCTGTAACTGTAGTTGTAGGTGATGGTGCAGGTCACGTAGGTGTTGGTCTCGGAAAGGCAGTAGAAATTCCTGAGGCAGTAAGAAAAGCAACTGAAGATGCTAAGAAGAAACTGATTTACGTTCCTACTGTAGGAACAACAATTCCTCACGAGATTGAGGGAATTTTCGGAGCTGGAAGAGTTCTGATTATGCCAGCTGCTAAGGGTACTGGAGTTATCGCAGGATCATCTGTAAGAACAGTACTTGAGGCTGCAGGACTTAAGGACGTAAGAGCTAAGAATCTTGGCTCATCAAACACAGGAAACATGGCAAGAGCAACAATCGCAGGACTTTCAAACCTTGTTACTGCTGAGGAAGTTGCAGCACGTCGTGGACTTACTGTAGAAGAAGTTATCGGATAGGAGGGTAAACAAAAATGGCAAAGACTTTAAAGATTACTTTAGTAAAGAGCCCTATTGGTTGCCAGCCTAAGCAGAGGAAGACTGTTGAAGCACTCGGACTGAAGAAGCTTAATCGTTCAGTTGAGCTAGCTGATTGCCCAGCTACTAGAGGAGCAATCGCTAAGGTTTCTCATCTTCTTAAGGTTGAAGAGCTGTAAGGAGGATTGGAAACTATGAGACTTCACGAGTTAAAGATAGCAGAGGGTTCAACTAAGGCTCCAAAGAGAGTTGGACGTGGTCAGGGATCTGGCCTCGGAACAACTGCCGGCAGAGGTATGAATGGTCAGAACTCAAGAAGCGGCGGCGGAGTAAGACTTGGATTCGAGGGTGGACAGATGCCACTCTACAGAAGACTTCCTAAGAGAGGATTTACAAACCATTTCGCAAAGGTTTATTCTGAAATCAACGTTAAGGATCTTAACAGATTTGAGGATGGAGCAGTTGTAGATTGCTGCGCTCTCATCGAGGCTGGACTTGTTAAGCAGGTTAAGGACGGAGTAAAGGTTCTAGGTAACGGAGAGCTTACAAAGAAGCTTACTGTTAAGGCTGCTAAGTTCAGCAAGACAGCTGTTGAGAAGATCGAGGCAGCTGGCGGAAAGGTAGAGGTACTCTAGGATGGAAAAGCTGAGAACTTTGGCAAAAGCCTGGAAGGTAAAGGAGATAAGACAGAAGCTTATCTTCACAATGCTTATGCTTGTTGTGTTCAGGGTTGGATCAAACATTCCTGTTCCGGGCATTAATAGAGCTTATCTATCTCAAATGTTCTCAGGCGAGAAGGGGTTGTTCGAACTATTCGACCTCTTCTCGGGAGGATCTTTCAGCAACTTTACTATTTTTGCTTTAAGTATCACTCCTTATATTACAGCATCAATTATTGTTCAGCTTCTTTCAATTGCATTCCCATACTTTGAGCGACTTGCCAAAGAGGGTAATGAGGGTAGAAAGAAGATGGCAACTATTACAAGATACATGACTGTAGTACTCGGCCTTATTCAGGCATTCGGTCTGACAGTTGGTCTTTTCAGAAAGGCTATTATTGATCAGAGTGCACTGAACATGGCAACTATTGTACTTGCACTTACAGCCGGCACATCATTCCTGATGTGGCTTGGTGAGAAGATTAATGAACATGGCGTAGGAAATGGTATTTCACTACTAATCTTTGCAGGAATCATTTGCAGAGTCCCAACTGCAGTTAGAGGAATCTATGCTCAGGTTAAGAGCGGAGAGACTTCATTCGTAGCAGTTATTGCACTGATTGTAGTAGCAATTCTTATCACTATGCTCATTATTATGGTTCAGCAGGGAACAAGAAAGATTCCTGTACAGTATGCAAAGAGAGTTGTTGGAAGAAAGATGTATGGTGGTCAGTCATCACACATTCCTATGAAGGTTAACCAGGCCGGAGTTATTCCAATCATCTTCTCACTGTCACTACTTCAGTTCCCACTGACTATCACATACTTTGTTCCTAACTCAAAGTATGCTGAGGTGATGTCAAAGTATCTGTCACCTTCAGGCGACCCTGGTGTATATGTATATGCTCTGCTTAATGTAGTTCTTACACTTGCATTCACATACTTCTATACATCAATTACTTTCAAGCCTGATGAGGTTGCGGACAATATGAGACAGAGCGGTGGCTTTGTACCGGGCATCAGACCTGGTGAGCACACTGTTGAGTATCTTACAAGAATAATGACAAGACTGTGTTTTGTTGGAGGAGTATTCCTCGCAGCAGTTGCTTCAATACCAACTGTTGTAAGTGCATTCACACCATTCAACCTTTCATTCGGAGGCACTTCACTTCTGATTGCTGTAGGTGTTGCACTTGACATGGTACAGCAGCTCGAGACACAGCTGATGCAGAGGAACTATCAGGGCTTCCTCAAATAGTAAGGAGATTGAGATGTTAAGAGCGGTATTACTTGGACCTCCCGGAGCGGGAAAGGGTACAATGGCGGTTAGAATCGTTGAAAAGTACGATGTACCACATATTTCAACAGGAGACATCTTCCGTGCAAACATTAAGGAAGGAACTCCACTCGGAAAGAAAGCTCAGGAGTATATGAACGCAGGAAATCTTGTTCCTGATGAACTCGTATGCGACCTTGTTAAGGACCGTCTGTCACAGGATGATTGTGCTAACGGATTCCTGCTAGACGGATTCCCACGTACAATCATGCAGGCAGTTGAACTTGATTCATTCCTTAGGGAACATGATCAGAAGCTTGATATTGTGATAAATATCGAGGTTGGTAAGGATGAGCTTATGAAGAGACTTACAGGCAGAAGAGTCTGCAAGAACTGTGGAGCAAGCTTCCACCTTGTAAATATTCCACCTAAGCAGGAGGGTATTTGCGATAAATGTGGCGGAGAGCTTCAGCAGAGAAAGGACGATAACGCTGAGACTGCAGAAAACAGAATCAACGTTTATGAGTCACAGACTGCACCGCTTGTAGGATATTACGCAGAGTCCGGAGCGCTTACGGATTTCAATGGCGAAACAACTGTTGATGCGCTGTTCGGACAGATTGTTGATGCAATTGGAGAGTAGTAATGATTATTATTAAATCTCAACGAGAAATAGACTTAATGAAGGATGCGTGCAAGGTTACTGGAGAAATCCTGAGAAATCTTGAGGACTTCATTAAGCCGGGAGTATCTACAATGGATATTAACGAGTTCGTTGAAAATGCAATTGCCAAACACAATATGAAACCGACATTCAAAGGATATGCAGGCTTCCCAGCTGGAGCCTGTGTGTCCGTGAATGAGGAGATTGTACATGGTATTCCTTCAGCTTCAAGAATCCTGAAGGAAGGCGATATCGTTAGTATCGACACAGGAGCAACTTATAAGGGTTATTGCAGTGATGCTGCAAGAACTTACGCTGTAGGTGAAATCAGCGAGGAGGCAAGAAAGCTTATTGATGTAACAAAGCAGAGCTTCTTCGAGGGAATCAAGTACGCTACTCCTGGAAACAGAATTCACGATATCGGACATGCCGTTTCGGTGTATGCAGAAGCAAACGGTATGGGTGTAATCAGAGATTATACAGGACACGGAGTCGGAAGAACACTTCACGAGGATCCGCAGATTCCTAACTATGGTACACCTGGAACCGGGGCAAAGCTTAAGCCTGGAATGACACTGGCGATTGAGCCTATGCTTACGCAGGGATCATACGGAACTATAGTGCTCGATAATGACTGGACAGTTATTACAGATGATGGATTACTTTCAGCTCATTACGAAAACACCGTAGTTATCACCGATGGTGAACCAGAAATACTGACACTTTAATGCAATAAGGAGTTGTTATATGGCGAAGAAAAATACCATCGAAGTTATGGGCACCGTTGTCGATGCGCAGCCTAATGCAATGTTTAAGGTTAAGCTTGAAAACGGATTTGAAGTACTTGCTCATATTTCAGGTAAGATCAGAATGAATTACATAAGGATTCTGCCTGGTGATAAGGTAAAGGTGGAGCTGTCACCATATGATCTTACACGTGGAAGAATTACATGGCGTGAAAAGTAAAGACTCGCTTGAGAATAGTTTAAGGAGGACTTAAAGATGAAAGTAAGAGCATCTGTAAAGCCAATCTGCGATAAGTGCAAGATTATCAAGAGAAATGGCCGTCTAATGGTTATTTGTGAAAATCCTAAGCATAAGCAGAGACAGGGTTAATTTTTCAAATTAAATACTTGATTTTATCGCAAATCAGTGATATAATGCACATTCGGTAGCACCTATTGACAAAATAGGCGTTACTTTTGTGCTTATTAAAAGTCAGTCGACCGGGAGGCTGACGAGATAAAATACCTATTTTGTAACCCCCGTCTATATCACCCCCGGGGCGGTGACGGAAGATGGGAAAGGAGGAACACATGGCACGTATTGCCGGAGTTGACCTTCCTAGAGATAAGAGAATCGAAATCGGTCTAACTTATATCTATGGAATCGGTCTTAAGACATCAAGAGATGTACTTGCAAAGGCAGGAGTAAATCCTGACATCAGAGTTAAGGATCTATCAGAGGATGATGCTGGTAAGATCAGAAGAGTTATCGAGAATGATCTCATCGTAGAGGGAGATCTCAGAAGAGAGATTTCACTCAACATCAAGAGACTCATGGAGATCGGTAGCTACAGAGGAATCAGACATAGAAGAGGTCTTCCTGTTAGAGGACAGAAGACAAAGACTAACGCTAGAACTCGTAAGGGTCCAAAGCGTCTGGCTGGAAAGAAGAAGTAGGAGAGGAGGTATAGAACATGGCAGCTGTTAAGAAGAATATTAAGAGAAAGAAAAGAGAACGTAAGCACGTTGAAAGAGGCCAGGCTCATATCCAATCCACTTTTAATAACACTTTAGTTACTCTTACCGATATGGACGGAAACGCTCTATCATGGTCAAGTGCAGGATCAAATGGTTTCAGAGGCTCAAGAAAGTCAACACCATTTGCTGCAGCAAGTGCTGCAGAAGTTGCTGCTAAGGCTGCAATGGAGCACGGTCTAAAGACTGTTGAGGTATACGTTAAGGGACCTGGCTCCGGAAGAGAGTCAGCAATCAGAGCACTTCAGACTGCAGGTCTTGAGGTTACTATGATTAAGGATATCACACCAATCCCTCACAATGGTTGCAGACCACCTAAGAAGAGAAGAGTCTAATCGGAAGGAGGATATAATAAGATGGCAAGAAATAGAGAACCAGTACTCAAGAGAGCAAGAGCCCTTGGCATTGATCCAGCGTACATGGGATATAATAAGAAATCAAACAGACATCCTGCAGTAAGCAGAAAGAAGAAGTCTGAGTACGGAATTCAGCTGAACGAGAAGCAGAAGGTTAAGTTCCTTTATGGTCTTAACGAGACTCAGTTCAGAAACACATACGAGAAGGGTGCTAAGAGAGCAGGTGGAGCAGGTGAGAACCTTCTTATCATGCTTGAGTCAAGATTTGACAACGTAGTATTCAGAATGGGATTCGCTGCTACAAGAAGAGAAGCTAGACAGCTTGTTAACCACGGACACTTCCTCGTTAACGGCAAGAAGGCTAACATTCCTTCAATGGAGCTTAAGGCAGGAGATGTTATCACAGTAAAGGCTAAGTCACAGTCATCACCTAAGTTCAAGGAGCTTAAGGACATGATTATCACTACTCCTGAGTGGATCAGCCTTGACCAGGACAAGTTTGAAGGAAAGATCCTGAGAACTCCAACTCGTCAGGATGTAGACCTTCCAATCGAGGAGCACTACATCGTAGAGTTCTACTCAAGATAACGATAAGCTGAATAGTATATTTTTCGTTATATCAGTAGCTATTTAATAGGGAGGACGAGGATGATCGAGATTATTAAACCTACCATCACAAAAGAAATCGATGAAAATGGACAGTACGGAAAATTCGTAATTGAGCCACTCGAGAGAGGATATGGTACAACACTCGGTAACTGCATGAGAAGAATTCTTCTCAGCTCACTTCCTGGTGCAGCGCTGACATCAGTTAAGATTGATGGAGTTCTCCACGAGTTCTCAACAATTCCAGGTGTTAAGGAAGACGTAACAGAGATTATTCTTAACCTTAAGAGACTGGCAATTAGAATTGATGGAGACGAGGATAGGAGAGCGATCATCAATGCTGTTGGTCCAAAGGAAGTAACAGCAGCTGATATCATTGTTGATGCGGACACAGAAATTTTCAATCCAGACCTACATATCGCAACACTTGCTGAGAATGCGACACTGGTTATGGAAATGAATGTGGCAACTGGTAAGGGTTACGTTCCTGCAGATATGAACAAGAACGACTCAACACCTATATCAGTTATTCCAGTAGATTCAATTTTCACACCTGTTAGGAAGGTGAATTTCTCGGTTGATAACACAAGAGTTGGACAGATTACAGATTATGACAAGCTCACTATCGAAATCTGGACTGACGGTTCCATCACACCAGAGGAAAGCGTTTCAATAGGCGCAAAGATTATTCAGGAACACTTGGAGCTGTTCATTGATCTAGGTAATGATCTGAACGGTGTCAAGTTTATGACAGAGAAGGAAGAGGACAACAATGGTCTTGATCTCTCAAAGCCAATCGAGGAACTTGAGCTTTCAGTACGTTCATTCAACTGCCTCAAGAGAGCAGGAATCAACACTGTAGCTGAGCTTACTCAGCATACAGAGGAAGATATGATGAAGGTAAGAAACCTCGGTATGAAGTCACTTGTAGAAGTGAAGACAAAGCTTACAGAGATGGGACTATCCCTCAAACCAAACGATAATTAATGTAAAGGAGCAGATTGATGAAGGGTTACAGAAAGCTGGGCAGAAACACTGCACACAGAAAGTCAATGCTGAGAAACCTTGTTACTGATCTCCTTAGAGAAGGAAGAATCACAACTACTGAGTGTAGAGCAAAGGAAGCAAGAAGAATCGCTGAGAAGATGATCACTCTTGCTAAGAGAGGAGACCTTCACGCTAGGAGACAGGTTCTCGAAGTAGTATTCGACGAGAACGTTGTAACTAAGCTCTTTGACGAGATCGCACCTAAGTATGCTGATCGTCAGGGTGGTTACACAAGAATCCTCAAGCAGGGACCAAGACAGGGAGATAATGCTGAGGCAGTATTCCTTGAGCTTGTATAATTGAGTTTTGTTAACGGACCGGCTGATGGTCGGTCCGTTTCTTAAATGATGCACTTTGGTACATCATACTGGTTTGTTTAAATAAACGTTAAATTAACGGACGACTTGTAGTGTGCAGGGGTCCTGCGCAATGGAGCGCTGTGAACCTTGTCAGGTCCGAGAGGAAGCAGCAATAAGCGGTTAGCTCCATGTGCCGCAGTAAAGCCTCTGCATACTACAAGTCGCCCGTTTTTATTTTATGCAAATAATGACGGATTTAGGGAGAAAGCTAAACAGGCTTTCAATTGTAATAGTGCGTGAATTATCATATAATCAAGCGTGCGAAAGAATTTTTGCATTGCGACGGGATGTCATCATGATAGTTAGAACAAGTTTTTGTACGGGAGGACAGCATGCAGCTTTCATTATATAGAGCTGAGAGACCTGAAGTTTTTGAAGATATAATAGGTCAGAAACAGATAGTCAGAATTCTTCAGAATCAGATTAAGAATAATTCGGTCAGCCAGGCTTACCTTTTTACAGGAACTCATGGTACTGGTAAGACTTCGACTGCAAGAATTCTTGCGAAAGCTGTAAACTGTGAGAAGAGAGAGCAGTCGCTTGATGGAAGCGGAATTCCGTGCGGGGAATGTGAGAACTGCAGGGCAATCAAAGAAGGGCGTTTTGTCGATGTAATTGAGCTTGATGCGGCATCAAACAATAAGGTTGAGGACTTGAGATCACTGATAGAGCTTGTTAAGTATCCGCCTACTATAGGAAAGTACAAGGTGTTTATCATTGACGAGGTTCACATGCTTACAGTTCAAGCAGAGAATGCTTTCCTGAAGACACTTGAGGAACCACCAGAGTACGCGATTTTTATCCTTGCGACAACAGATCCGCAGAAGGTAAAGGATACAATTAAATCGAGATGCATGCAGCTTAATTTTAAGAGAGTAAGCGAGGCAGATCTGATCGACGGAATGGGACGCATATGCACTAGGAATGGAGTAGAAGCGACTCAGGATGCTCTTGGGACTATTGCCAGACAAGCAAATGGTTCTGTAAGAGATGCGCTGAGCATTCTTGATCAGTGCATGGCTGCTGGTGACAGCTATATTGACAAAAGCCTTGTTCTAGAATATACATGTACCGCGGGAGAAGATTTTTTCATTGAACTAACAGATTGTGTTATAGATGGAAGAATCGGCGATGCTATTGTGTGTATCGGAGAGGCTGTTTCGAACGGTAAGGATGCAAGACAGCTGCTCAAGGACTGGCTTGAGCATTACAGAAATCTGCTCGTGTGCAGATATGTAGATAAGGCAGAAGGCCTGGTCGGTGCATCAAGCGAGAACACTAAGCGTCTTAAGGACCAGGCTATGTCAGTTGGAACATCAGATATAGACAGAGCAATAAGGATGCTTTCAGAGTACATTAATCTGGCAAGATATTCAGATAGACCTAGAATTCTTGTAGAGACGGCAGCAGTAAGACTTGCCGGTGAGACAGCAGAGGAACCGGCGCAGAGGAGCACTGTCAAGGCGAAACCCGTTTCTTTTGACAGCACAAGACCGAGACAGGCTGTGAAGGAAAGTCCCGAGCCAGAAGAGAAGCTTGAAGTAGAGACAGAGACGGCGGGAACTAATGATGCGGACCCTGCGGCGATGTGGAGAAACATTGTAGCTTCGATTTCAAGAACAGATATGAGCTTCGAGACGCTTGTTGGCAAGAATTCAAGAGGGGATTCATACAGCAATGATGAGCTTTTGATTACGGTTAAGAAGACTAAGATCGGTTTTGCTGAAGATCTGATAAATGAGATCAGAGCTACAGCACAGTCGCTTTATGGAGCGAATATTACTGTAACTCTGAGACCTGGTGATGTAAAGAGTGTTCAGAGTGCGATTAAGACTAGCGCACCTCAGCATGTTGATCCAGATCCGATACCGGAAATACCGCCGGCTGCGATGAGCCCAGAGGAACTTGCGCAGTTTGATACGGAAGCTATCGTTGAAGAAGACATTGCTTTTGACGAGATGGTAAGTGATATTGAAAGCGTGCTCGGAGTGAGCAGCGTTGATATAATAGACTAATTTAAGAAATAAAGGAGACTAGATATGGGTAAGGGAATGAGAGCAGGAAAGAGACCTAAGCAGAAGGCACCGGATATGCAGAAGCAGCTTAAACAGGTTATGCAGATGCAGAAAGATATGGAGGCAGCACAGGCTGATCTTGCAGAGAAGGAGCTTACAACTACTGCAGGTGGCGGAGCTATTGAGGTAACTGTAAACGGAAACAAGGAGATTACTAGGTTAACAATTGACCGTGATGTAGTTGATCCAGATGATGTTGATATGCTTCAGGATCTGATTATCGCTGCCGTAAACGAGGCGATGAGACAGATGGAGTCAATGATTGAAGGTGAGATGAGCAAGATTACAAGCGGCCTTGGTGGACTCGGCGGCGGATTTGGCGGACTAGGATTCTAATGAAGCAGCAGTACCCAAGACCTTTAAGCAGACTTATCAATGAGTTGTCAAAGCTTCCGGGCATCGGCGGTAAGACAGCGCAGCGACTTGCTTTTCATATTCTATCTCTTGAGGAGAGTGAAGCGGAGAGACTTGCTGAGGCGATTTCTAACGCGAAGAAGAGCATGCATTATTGCTCAGTCTGCGGAAATATTACCGACTCTGATCCATGCAGAATCTGTGCAGATGAAACAAGAGACAGAAGTGTGATATGCGTTGTTGAAACTCCTCAGGATGTAATGGCTATGGAGAGGATAAGGGAGTACAAGGGACTATATCACGTTCTGCATGGTGCAATCAGCCCTGTAGATGGAATAGGTCCGGCTGATATTAACCTTAAGAGTCTTATTACAAGGCTTCAGAGCGATTCTGAGGTTCAGGAAATTATCATTGCAACCAATCCTAATATTGAGGGTGAGGCAACTGCAATGTATATTTCAAGACTGCTTAAGGATACAGGAATACGAATTACCAGAATTGCTCACGGAATTCCGGTAGGCGGCGACCTCGAGTATGCAGATGAGGTAACGCTTCTCAAGGCCATGGAGGGAAGACGAGAGCTATAGACGGAGGAACTCATATGTCAATTGAGAGAGTAAAGGCTTTTTTTGAACAATACGGCATTGCAGACAAGGTGCTTGAATTTGATGTGTCTAGTGCGACGGTCGATCTGGCAGCGGAGGCTGTCGGTGTTGAGGGCGCACGAATCTGCAAGACTATCAGCTTCAAGAGAAAGGATGGAGGCTGTAATCTGATTCAGATGGCAGGCGATGCGAGAGTAGATAATAAGAAGTACAAAAAGTTTTTTGGCGAGAAGGGATCATTCCTGAGCCATGAGGAGGCTCTCGAATATACTGGATATGCCGTAGGAGGCGTATGCGCTTTTGACATCAGACGAGATGACGTTCATATATTCTGCGATGGATCTTTGAAGAGATTTGAGACTGTTTTCCCAGCTTGTGGAACTTCAAACAGCGCAATTGAACTGACACCGGATGATTTATACAAGTATTCTAATTCTTCGGAATGGGTAGATGTCACAAAACTTCCAGAACTTGAATAAGTATAAAATGTTAATTTGTTAACAGAATCAAAAAATAATAAAAAAATTGTAAAAATCCACCTAAAAACGTTAGACAGGTGGATTTTTTTGTTGTATAATAGTGCTAATTTCTCGTTGAGTTTGTGGTAATTCAACAAAAAATAAGTAAAAAATTGCGAAAGGTAATAAAAAGATATGAAAGACAAGAGAGAAACATGGAGCGGCAATATAGGATTTCTGATGGCCGCTGTAGGCTCAGCAGTAGGACTGGGCAACCTGTGGGGCTTCCCCTATAAAATGGGTAATAATGGCGGATTTGCATTCCTGGTATTTTATCTAATATTAGTAGTATTTGCAGGTTATGTACTTGTTATGACAGAGCTTGCTCTTGGTAGAGCAACAAGAAGCTCAATCATTCCGGCTTACAAGAAGGCTACAGATGGAAAGCTTACATTTGTTGGAATCTTCAGTGCACTCGCACCGTTCTTCATTCTTGGATTCTATTGCTACCTCGGTGGTTATTCTGTTAAGTATATGGTAGCAAACCTTGGTGATTTCTTCGGCGCAAGCTGGGGTGTAGGCGGAGTTGATGGAACTGAATTCTTCACAAATCTGTTCACAAACAGAGCTGAATCAGCAGTTTATACACTCCTGTTTATCCTCGTTACAATTATCATTGTAAGCAAGGGTGTTGAAGGCGGAATTGAGAAGTTTAACAAAGTAGCAATGCCTGCACTTTTTGTGCTTCTCTGCATCGTAGTAGTAAGAAGCTGCACTCTTCCGGGTGCAGGTGCTGGAATCAGCTTCATGTTCAAACCTGATTTCTCAGTATGTGCAGGAACTGGATGGATTAAGGTACTGGCTGCAGCTGGTGGTCAGATGTTCTTCTCTGTATCGCTCGGTATGGGTATTCTGGTAACTTACGGATCATATATTAAGAAGGGTGACGATATCGCACTTTCAGGAATTGTTATCCCTCTTGCAGATACAATCATCGCACTCCTTGCTGGACTTGCAATCATGCCTGCAGTATTTGCATTCGGAATGGAGCCAACAAGTGGCCCAGGACTTCTGTTTATGACTCTGCAGAATGTATTTAACAGCATGGGTAAGATGGGCGGCGTCTTCGGATCAATGTTCTATTTGCTTGTTGCTATCGCAGCACTAACATCATCAATGTCTGTCCTCGAGGCAATTATCGGATCATTTATCGACAACGGTCTTGAGAAGGGAAAGGGTAACCAGCGTAAGAAGATTGCATGGATTGCTGGTGGCCTCTGTGCAATTATGGGAATAACTGTAGCATTAGATGGACTCGGAACTTATCTTCCTCCAATGTTCGGAAAGTTCTGCTGGCTTGATGGATATGATCTTCTTGCAGAGGGTCTGTTGATGCCAATCGCAGCATTCTTCACAGTGTGCTATTTCGGATGGGTTAAGAAGGACTTCCTTCCAGCTGAGATTAAGAATGGATCTGAGTTTAAGTCAGAGAGGTTCTACAGATTCTGCCTGAAGTGGATTGCACCTGTATTCTGTGCGTTCATTCTTATCGGTCAGATCGATTCATTCTTCGGACTGGGACTTTTCTAAGTCTGTTATAAGACTTCTGTCTTACTTAAAATAAAACAAATCAAACAAATGAAGATGAAAGACACTCTTAGTATCAGCAAGATATAGAGTGTCTTTTATTATTTATTAATAGATAACAAAATATTATTGCAAAAATTATAAAAATGCGTTGACAGATGCCAATTAAATGTATATCATAACATCATCACAGTAATACTTTAACACGCTAAAGCACTCAAGCAAGCAAAGACAATTCAGGCAGTGACCGGTAAGCTTGAAGTAAATGGGAAAGAATACTACAGATTAGAATTAAATAATTAATGAATAGAAAGAAGAGGGTACGACAAATGAAGAAGTATATATCAATGGTTCTTGTAGCAGTTATGGCACTTACAACGATGATATTAATGACTGGCTGTGGAAGTGACAGTTCAAATGACATGAAGGATTCAGAATATGTAGCAGATCAGGGCAAGCTGATTGTAGGCATTACAGACTTTGAGCCAATGGACTATAAGGATAAGGATGGAAACTGGATTGGATTTGATGCGGATATGGCTAAGGCTTTTGCAAAGTCACTCGGAGTAGAAGCAGAGTTTGTAGAAATTGACTGGGATCAGAAAGAGCTTGAGCTTGAGAACAAGAGCATTGATGTGGTATGGAATGGAATGACACTAACTGATGCTATTAAGGAAGCAATGGCTACATCAAACCCATACTGCGACAATGGACAGGTTGTAGTAGTAAGTAAGGACAAGGCTGCTAAGTATAAGGATGCAGATGCATGTAAGGATCTAGTATTCGCAGTAGAGGCTGGCTCAGCAGGAGCACTCGTTGCTTCAGAGAATGGATACGAAGTAACAGAGGTTCAGACGCAGGCTAACGCACTCATGGAGGTTAAAGCAGGAACTGCAGATGCATGTATCATCGACCTTCTGATGGCAGATGCGATGATCGGCGAAGGCACATCATATCCTGATCTTGCTACAGCCGCTAAGCTATCAAGCGAGCAGTACGGTGTTGGATTCAGAAAGGGATCTGACCTTGCAGAAAAGTTAAATGAGTTCTTCGTAACTTCATACGAGGATGGTTCAATGCAGAAGTGTGCTGATAAGTATAAGGTTGGCGCATCTGTAATCGAACAGAAGTAAACAGTATATAAGAGTATAACAATAAACTAAAGTAGTACCGGCTGCGTGAAGATGCGCAGCCAGAATTACGCTAAAAAGGAGATACCATGTTTCAGACAGTTATGACCGAGCTGACGTTCGGCTTTGGAAAGACAATAGAGATTTTTATACTGACTCTGCTCGGTTCACTACCACTTGGGCTGATTCTTGCTTTTGGTTCAATGAGCAACTTCAAACCTCTCAAGGCTTTGGTGCGATTTTTTATCTGGGTTATCAGAGGCACTCCGCTGATGCTTCAGCTTATAATCGTATATTACGGCCCAGGACTCGTGTTTGGAACTAATATCTGGGGAATCGGAAATGAGGGTAGATTTGTTGCAGTAATGGTGGCTTTCATAATTAATTATGCTTTCTATTTCTCTGAAATCTACAGAGGTGGAATCGAGAGCATTCCTCAGGGACAGTATGAAGCAGGTGCGGTACTTGGAATGACTAAGAGACAGATATTTTTCAACGTAGTTCTGCTTCAGGTTATAAAGAGAATCATCCCTCCAATGGGAAATGAGATTATTACACTAGTTAAGGATACTTCTCTTGCAAGAGTTATTGCAGTATATGAGGTTATTTGGGCAGGACAGAATTTCATCAAGTCTGCAGGAATCATCTGGCCTCTATTCATGACAGCAGTATATTATCTTGCTTTTACAGGAATTGTTCAGATTGCACTTAATCATATCGAAAAGAAGCTATCGTATTTCAATTAGGAGGATGCCATGTCAATACTTGAGATTAAAGGCTTTACGAAGTCATTTGGAGATGTTCAGGTTCTTAAAGGCGTGGACTTCTCAATAGAAGAAGGGGAGGTTCTTGCAATAATAGGTCCGTCAGGAGGAGGCAAGACGACACTCCTTCGTTGTATAAACTTTCTTGAGCGGGCTGATGGAGGCACTCTCTCTATCAAAAATAAAGTGATTTATGATGGAAACAACCCGAATATAACAGAAGAAGAGATAAGACAGAATCGTCTGCACCTTGGTCTTGTGTTTCAGCAGTTCAATCTGTTTCCGCAATACACTGCGCTAGAGAACGTAACTCTTGCGCCGAAGCTCAGTCGCAAATGGCCGGAGGATGAGATTATGGAGAGAGGCAAAGACCTTTTGGCCAGGGTCGGTCTCGCGGACAAAATGAACAACTATCCATGCACACTTTCCGGCGGACAGCAGCAGAGGGTTGCAATCGCGAGAGCGCTTGCGATGCAGCCAGATATTCTGTGCTTCGATGAACCGACATCTTCGCTAGATCCGGAGATTACAGTTGAGGTTCTAAGGGTTATGAAGAAGCTTGCGGATGAGAACAGAACCATGGTGGTTGTAACCCATGAGATGGGATTTGCAAGAGAAGTTGCAGATAAGGTGATTTTTATAGATGGTGGAGTGATTGCTGAATGCGGAACTCCGGAGGAAATATTCGAAAATCCGAAGTCTTGGAGGCTAAAAGAGTTCCTTGGTTCAGTAGTTGGATAGATGATTCGTATATTGTGCTTTTTTTAAGTATGTTAATCTTATAACGCTCGACAAAAACATCTGCGAGAAGTTATAATAAATACATAAAAATTCGCACATATGACGGATGATGGGCACGGGAGAGATCTCACGCTGAGGCGCCGAAGGGGCAGAATGGTAAACTCTCAGGCAAAAGGACCGTGTTCTGACGTAACTCTGGAAAGAGCGAGAGCCACCGAAGAAGCAAATCTTTCAGGTAAGAAGACAGAGACGCATTTGACCTTCGGGCCACGTGCGTCTTTTTATGTTTAATAAAAATAGTTAATTCTAAATATTTTACGGAGGTGAGTCCAATGGAACTCAAAACACCACTATATGACACACATGTAAAGTACAACGGCAAGATCGTACCTTTCGGAGGATTCCTTCTTCCTGTACAGTACGAGGCAGGAGTAATCAAGGAGCATATGGCAGTAAGAACTGCATGCGGACTCTTCGATGTATCTCACATGGGTGAGATAACATTCAAGGGACCTGATGCTCTTAAGAACCTCAACCATATCATGACTAACGATTTCACTGATATGGCTGACGGTGATGCTAGATATTCTCCTATGGCTAATGAGAACGGCGGAACAGTAGATGATCTTATTGTTTACAAGAAGGCAGACAACGATTATCTTATCGTAGTAAATGCAGCTAATACTGACAAGGACTATGCCTGGATGTGTGATCATAAGATCGGTGACTGCGAGATGGAGAATATCTCAGCATCAATGGGACAGCTTGCACTTCAGGGGCCTCTTGCTCAGAAGATTCTTGAGAAGATTGCTGATCCTGCAGATATTCCTGAGGGATATTACACAGCAAACTTTAACGGCAAGGTTGCAGGAATCGACTGCATTATCTCAAGAACTGGATATACAGGAGAGGACGGATTCGAGCTTTACATGGCTGCAGAGGATGCAGTTACACTCTGGGAGGCACTTATCGAGGCTGGTAAGGAAGATGGACTTCTTCCATGCGGACTTGGTGCAAGAGACACTCTAAGACTTGAGGCAGCTATGCCACTTTACGGTCACGAGATGAACGAGGAGAGCTCACCTAGATATGCTAGACTCGGAATCTTCATCAAGAAGGATAAGGAAGAGTTCGTTGGTAAGGACGCTCTTATGGCTCAGGTTCCTCTTCAGAAGAGAGGTATCGGTCTTAAGGTTACAGGCAGAGGAATCATCAGAGAGAACTGTGATCTTTACGATGGAGACAAGCTTATCGGTAAGACTACTTCAGGAACTCACAGCCCTTACTTCAAGGAGTCAATCGCTCTTGCTATCGTAGACGCACCTTACAAGGAGCCAGGAACTAAGCTTTACGCTGACGTAAGAGGTCGTAAGGTTGAGGCTGAAATCGTTAAGCTTCCATTCTACAAGAGAGAGAAGTAGTAACAGTAATTTTTATAACACAGTGTTTAACGGAATCCGCTAAGCGGAATCCGTTATCAGCCCTTATTAAGGGTAATTAATAGATCTATTTAATTTACGGAGGTAAACTATCATGAATTTTCCAGCAGAACTAAAGTACTCAAAGTCACACGAGTGGATTAAGGACAACGGAGATGGCACATTCACAATCGGAATCTCTGATTTTGCACAGGATGCCCTTGGCGATCTCGTATTCGCTAACCTTCCTGAAGAGGGCGATGCTGTAACTGTAGAAGAGGCATTCGGAGATGTTGAGTCAGTAAAGGCTGTTTCAGATGTACTTTCACCTGTAACTGCTGAGGTAGTTGAGATCAACGAGGAGCTCCTTGACGCTCCAGAGTCAATCAACGAGGATCCATATGGTGCTTGGTTCATTAAGGTTGCTAATGTAACAGAAACTGAGGAGCTTCTAGATGCTGAGGCTTATGAGGCATTTTGTGCTACAGAGGCATAAGGAGGAAAATATAAAATGGGATCATACATTCCTAATACCGAGGCTGAACAGCTGCAGATGCTGAAGGAGGCGGGCTTCGAGAGTTTCGAGGATATGCTTTCAGTAATTCCTGCAGAGGTTAAGCTTGGAAGAGAGCTTAACATTCCTGAGGGAAAGTCAGAGCTCGAGGTTAGCCGCGAGATGAAGAAGATCGCTGCTAAGAACAAGATTTACGATACAGTATTCAGAGGAGCTGGCGCATACAAGCACTATGTTCCTGCTATTGTTAACACAATTGCTAACAAGGAAGAGTTCCTTACAGCATACACTCCATACCAGGCTGAGATCAGCCAGGGTATTCTTCAGTCTATCTTCGAGTATCAGACTATGATCTGTGAGCTGACTGGAATGGACGTAGCAAACGCTTCTGTTTATGACGGAGCTACTGCTGCTGCTGAGGCTTGTGCAATGTGTCAGGAGCGTAAGCGCCACACTGTATATGTTTCAGAGACTGTAAATCCATACACTCTTTCAGTAATCAAGACTTACTGCTTCGGAAGCAACGTTGATGTTAAGGTTGTTCCTGCATGCAAGTGCTGCGGAAGAACTAACACTGAGAAGCTCGCTGAGATGCTTGATTCTGAGAGTGCATGTTTCGTTGTTCAGCACCCTAACTATTACGGAATTCTTGAGGATATCGAGACTATCGAAAAGACTGTTCACGAGGCAGGCGCTAAGCTTGTTATGAGCTGCAACCCTGTAACTCTCGGAACACTTAAGACTCCAGCGGAGTACGGTGCAGACGTTGCTGTAGGCGACGGACAGCCTTTTGGCCTCGGACTCGCTTTCGGAGGACCATATCTCGGATATATGGCAACAACTTCTAAGATGATGCGTAAGATTCCTGGTCGTATCGTAGGTGAGACTGTTGATACACAGGGCGAGAGAGGTTTCGTGCTCACTCTTCAGGCAAGAGAGCAGCATATCAGAAGAGAGAAGGCATCAAGCAATATCTGTTCTAACCAGGCTCTTTGTGCTCTTACTGCTTCAGTTTATCTTGCAGCCGTTGGTCCTGATGGACTTAAGGAGGTTGCAGATCAGTGTGTAGCTAAGGCTCATTACCTTGCTTCAAAGCTGACTGAGGCAGGACTTTCACTCAAGTATGACAAGCCATTCTTCAATGAGTTTGTAACTGAGTGCAAGTGCGCAGACGCTGTAATCGATGCATGTGCTAAGGAAGGAATCCTTGCAGGTCTTAAGCTCAGCGACACAGAGATTCTCTGGTGTGCAACAGAGCTTAACACAGCATGTGAGATCGAGAAGGTTGCAGCAATCGTAAAGGAGGTGTGCTAGTATGCAGCTTATTTTTGAAAGAAGCAAAAAGGGAAGAAAGCTAAGCCTTTTCCCTGCGTGCGATGTTCCTGCATTCGAACTTGACGCACCTAAGAGAGCAGACGCTCCTAAGCTCCCAGAGATTAGTGAGAACGAGCTCGACAGACATTACACAGAGCTTGCTAAGCACGCTCAGGGACTGAACGATGGATTCTATCCACTAGGTTCATGCACAATGAAGCACAATCCTAAGATCAACGAGCAGGCTGCTGCTCTTGACGGATTCACTCAGGTTCATCCACTTCAGGCAGAGGCTGAGGTACAGGGTTCACTTGAGGTTATCAAGAGAGCTACAGATACACTCTGCGAGATCACTGGAATGGACAACATGACACTTCAGCCTGCAGCAGGTGCTCACGGTGAGTTTACAGGACTTCTTCTTATCAAGGCTTACCACGAGGCAAGAGGAGACAAGAAGAGAACTAAGATTATCGTTCCAGACTCAGCTCACGGAACTAACCCGGCTTCAGCAGCAATGGCTGGCTACGATGTAGTTAGCGTTGAGTCAAATGAGGACGGATGCGTTGACCTTGACAAGCTGAGAGCAGTAGTAGGTGAGGACACAGCAGGACTTATGCTGACTAACCCTAATACTGTAGGAATTTTTGACAAGAACATTCTTGAGATTACTAACATTATCCACGAGGCTGGCGGACTTTGCTACTATGATGGAGCTAACTTGAACGCTGTAATGGGTTATGTTAGACCTGGAGACATGGGATTCGATGTAATCCACTTAAATCTCCATAAGACATTCTCAACACCACACGGTGGCGGTGGTCCGGGAAGCGGTCCATGCGGATGCAAGGAATTCCTCGCTCCATACCTCCCTGGTATGACTGTTGTAGAGAATAACGGAGTATACAGCTTTACTAAGGCTGAGCACTCAATTGGTGACATGAAGGCATTCTACGGAAATTTCCTTGTAATCGTAAGAGCTCTTACTTACCTTCTGACTGTTGGTAAGGAAGGAATTCCTGCAGCTTCAAGAAATGCTGTACTCAATGCAAACTACATGAAGGCTAAGCTTGAGGATATCTATCCAATGGCTTACGACACAACTTGCATGCACGAGTTTGTAATGTCACTTGAGGGAATGAAGCATGACATCGATGTATCAGCGCTCGATGTTGCTAAGGCACTCCTCGATAGAGGAATTCATCCACCTACAATGTACTTCCCACTCATCGTTCACGAGGCACTCATGGTAGAGCCTACTGAGACTGAGTGCAAGGAGACTCTCGATCACGCAATCGATGCATTCAGAAGCACCTACGAGGATGCTAAGGCAAATCCTGAGAGAATGCACATGATGCCAATGGAGACTCCTGTAAAGAGACTTGATGAGGTTAGAGCTGCAAGAACTCCAGTCGTAAAGTTTAGTTTTGAAGACTAGAATTATCAGATCGGACAGTTTTGATCCGACTAAGAATCTTGCACTTGAAGAATATCTTACAAAGAATGTGGTAGAGGATGAAATCATCCTCTACCTCTGGCAAAATGAGAAGACCGTCGTTATAGGAAAGAATCAGAATTACTGGGCTGAGGTAAATGCACCTGTTGCAGAAGCTGATGGTGTAACTGTTGTCCGCAGACTTTCCGGCGGCGGTGCTGTTTTTCATGACCTTGGCAATCTGAATTTCACTTTTATCGTTCGCAAGGATAACTATGACGTAGATAAGCAGCTCTCAGTTATAGTAGAAGCTCTTGCGGGCCTTGGAATCACTGCTATGAAGACAGGCAGAAACGATATCGAGGCAGATGGAAGAAAGTTCAGCGGCAATGCATTCTTCAAGTCAGATGCAGGATGGTATCACCACGGAACTCTTATGGTTAACGTGGATAAGGAGAAGCTTGGAACATATCTTAATGTTTCTAAGTCTAAGCTTCAGTCAAAGGGCGTTAAGTCCGTAAAGTCAAGAGTAGTTAACCTTAAGGAGCTTAACGAGGATCTTACAATCGGAATCCTTTCGGATGAGCTCGATAAGGCTTTTGGCCGCATCTACGGAAGCGAGCCGGTGAAGATTGACTATTCTGAGATTGACTGGGATGAGATCAGCAGACTTCGTGAGAGATATCTTTCATGGGAATGGAGAAAGGGTCGCAAGATTCCTTTCGCTACTCAGGTTGAGAGAAGATTCCCTTGGGGTAACCTCGATATTCAGATGAAGGTCGAGGGTGGAATCATTACAGATGCTGTATGTTGCTCTGATGCAATGTGCGAGGATCTTGGTGAAGGTCTGGCTAATGACCTTATCGGCGAGAAGTATGTCGAGGGCGAAGCCTTCTGGGATAAAATTACTGAAATGGTGAATAAATATGACATATGATTTAATTATAATCGGCGCAGGCCCTGGCGGTTATGAGGCTGCACTTGAGGCTGCTGATAAGGGCATGAAGGTTGCTCTTATCGAGAAGGATAAGCTCGGTGGAACTTGCCTTAACCGTGGCTGCGTACCTACAAAGACTCTTATGCACACAGCTGATATCGCTCGTGAGCTTAAGGATGCTGCAAAGTTCGGTGTAAATATTTCAGATTACGCTGTTGATGCGGCTAAGATGCAGGAAAGAAAGACTGAGGTTCTCGACACTCTGAGATCAGGCATTGCTGCTATGATGAAGAAGGGTAAGGTTGATGTAATCGAGGGAATCGGCGTAATCGAGGGAACTGGTAAGGTTCGTGTTGGTGACGATGTTCTTGAAGCTAAGAATATCATGATTGCTACAGGATCAAAGACTTTCGTACCTCCAATCGAGGGAATCGATACCCCTGGTGTTGTTACAAGTGATGTACTCCTCGATAAGGCTGATGGTATCTATGAACATCTTGTAATCGTAGGTGGCGGTGTAATCGGAATGGAGTTCGCTTCACTTTACGCTGCTCTTGGAACTAAGGTTACTATCATCGAGGCTCTTGAGAGAGTTCTTGCTCCACTTGATAAGGAGATTTCACAGAACGTTAAGATGATCGGCAAGAAGCGTGGAATGGATATTCATGCTAAGGCTATGGTTGAGAAGTTTGAGCCTGCTGCTGATGGCAAGGTTGTTACTTACTACAGAGAGAAGGATGAGCTTCAGTCAGTAGAGTCTGATGGCGTACTCGTATGCATCGGAAGACGTGCTTGTACTGATGGGCTATTTGCAGAGGGTGTTGATGTTGAGATGGATCGTGACAAGATTGTTGTTAACGATAAGTACGAGACATCAATTCCTGGTGTTTATGCAATTGGTGATGTTATCGGTGGAATCCAGCTTGCTCACACCGCTACTGCAGAGGGAAGAAATGCTGTTGCTATCATGAACGGTGAGGAGCCAACAATCAACATGAATGTTGTTCCAAGCTGTGTTTACACTAACCCTGAAATTGCAACTGTTGGAATCACTGCTGATGAGGCTAAGGCTGCTGGCCAGGCTGTTATCACTAAGAAATTCATTATGTCTGCTAATGGTAAGTCTGTCCTTTCTGATCAGGAGAGAGGCTTTATCAAGGTTGTTGCAGATGCTGAGTCAAGAAAGATTGTTGGCGCTCAGATGATGTGTGCAAGAGCTACAGATATGATTGGTGAGTTTGCAGTTGCAATCAGCAATGAGCTTACTTTGGATGATATTGCTAATACAATTCATCCACATCCTACTTTTGTAGAAGGAATAAATGAGGCTGTAAGAGGCTAGGCAGTGCTTAGGTCCTCAATTCGGGCACTCGCTACGAACTGACTCAAAGGACTTTCGGGAATTGCGCAAAGTTGATGCGCAATTCCTCGAAGGTCTTTTTTTTTCGTCGAGTTCGGCGAGTGCATCCTCATCTGCGGAAGCGCACTGGCTAGCCTCTTACAGCTTTGTGGGGTGAACAGTTTGAATTGAATAGAAGGATGAAGCGTTTTGAAACGCAGCGGAGTGCTTCTTCACAGGACGCTTCTGATTGTCGCTTGTAAGTGTCGCCGAAGTTGGCGGCGACGTGATATCGCGACTATCGAAGCGTCAGCTGTTCATACGCAAAGCTGCGTTGTCAAAAGCTTTGCGAACAGTTTGGATTGAATAGTGTGATAATAAACGGTAGGGAATGCTGAGGCATTCCCTATTTATGTGCGTCGAGTTCGGCGAGTGCAGCCTCATCCGCGGAAGCGCACTGCCCAGCCTCTTACAGCCTTTCGGCTTGTGATCAAAGTTTTACTTTTCTTAGTTGATAAATGTTTGACAAGAAAAGTGTACAGAACTACAATTTATTTGTGGGAGGATTGTAGTTCTTCCCAAGGACATAAATATGGCAAAACATTCGAAAGGGTGTGACGCAAAGCTCTAGAGCCTGTAAAATGGTAGTCAGTTGCAAATTAGGATAGCATTGCGCCCTGCGCAGTGTTTTTTGTATTTATGGACTAAATTAATTCCTTGAGATCGGGTATTCCGATAGGGTTCTATTAAGGAGAAAATTATGAAGAAACTTATATCAATTCTAATGAGTATCACGGTAATACTCTCGATGATGCCGGCAATGGCGTTTGCGGCAGATGGCGAGACTGGTGCTGCACAGCCTGGTGTTGAACAATCGGGCGCTGATCAGTCGGGAAATGAGAAAGCTGATAGTAATCAGCAAGATGAAACAGCTTGTGTAGCAAAGGTTGTAGTAGGAGATAATGAAACATCATATTCTAAACTGGAAGATGCTTTTGCAGCAGTGAATGCAGGCGAGACAGCTGAAATCACACTTGCTGATGATGCAGTTATAACAGGAATTATTGATGTAAAAGATGGAAGAAATATCACCTTAAATATGAACAACCATAATATAACTAAAAATGGAAACTATGTTTTCAAAGTAAATGGCGCAAGATTTAATGTTACAGGCACAGGCATAATTGATGAGCATACCAAAGATGGCTTTGCACCTATTGTAGTTTTTGGTTCAAGTACCGATGTAGCTAATTATTCAGTTGTTAATGTAGATAAGGGAGTCACACTAAAGGGCGACTACTCTGGTTTGTTTGTTAGTGCTACAGGTCCTGTGTATGGTGTAGTTGTGAACATGAAGGGAACTATAGATATTTCTGCTGAAGGATATGGTACAGATAATTATGGTAGTGGCGTCTATGTTAACGGAAGTAATACAGCAAGCAGTGGAAATGTCGTAAAAGTAAATCTAGATAATGCTAATATTGCTGGTGGTGGATCAGGAATATATGCTGCAGGTTATGCAAATTGGAGTTTAACAAACTGCAATATTTCAGGATATGATTCTGCTGTTGAAATAAGATCAGGAAATATGGATATTAACGGTGGCACATATACTGCTTCGTGTGATAAATATTAATGCGATGCAAATGGTAATGGTGCAACTACATCAGGTGCTGCACTTGCGATTTCACAGCACACAACAAAGAAAGATATTAGGGTAACTGTAAATGGAGGAACTTTTAATGGTGTTAAAGCTATAAGCGAATCAAATCCACAGAAAAATGATCCAGCACCTCTGGTTGATCTTTCAGTAAATGATGGAACATTCAACGGAGAAATTACATCTGCGGATTGTAAAGACTTTATTAAGGCGGGCATATTCTCTTCAGATCCAACTGCATATGTAGGAAGTAAAGCAATCTATAAGAAAGACAGCAGGTTCTACGTAGGCACTGCTCCTGCCCATTCAGATGGTATGAACGCTTGGGTTAAGGGCGATGATGGTCTCTACACAGAGACATACATAGCTCCTGCACCAGAGAAGAATCCTATTACTAATTCTGGCTCTGCCTCATCTGGTGATGCGTCAACCAATGTAGATGCATCTGATAATACTACCTCATCTGATGGCAAGTCAGAGACTAAGGTCGATGCTGATCTTGGAAGCAAGATTGTTGATAACGCAGTAGAGAACAAGTCAACTGAGGTAAAGGTTGATGCTACTACAGCTGCTGGTGGTTCAACTGAAGCAAGTGTGGTTCTTCCTGCTGCAACTGTTAAGGAGCTTTCAGACAAGACTCAGGCTTCTGTAACTGTAGGCACAGATAATGCAACTGTGTCACTCGACAAGAAAGCAGTAGCTGCCGTTTCTGAGAAGGCTGGTGCAGAAGGAGATGTTAAGCTGATTGTTCAGAGTAAGGAAGTAAGTGAAAACAAGGTAGTTATTGAATTAAAGATTGAGACTTCAAATGGTGCTGTATCTGACTTCAAGGGTGGTACTGCAACTGTAACAGTTCCAGTTCACAAGGATTTGAAGGACAAGGAACTTGTAGGTGTATATATCGATGAAAATGGCAAGTATATCGTGATTGGCGGTAAGCTGAACGACGATGGAACATTCACATTCACAACAGGTCACTTCTCAACATATGCCGTAATGACTAAGGCTGATGCAGAGGCTGCCGTTGCTGCACAGGACATCACTAAGGCTGAGGTTTCAGGTATTACTGACAAAACTTACACTGGCAAGGACATCACTCAGGCTGTAGTTGTTAAACTTGGGGAGAATACTCTCACAGAGGGAACTGACTACGAAGTGGCATATGAGAACAATAAGAACGTAGGTTTTGGCAGCATAAAGATTACAGGTAAGGGCAAATATGATGGTGAAATCACAAAGACCTTTAAGATTAATCCTAAGGGTGTTTCGCTTACATCTGTGAAGGCTCAGAAGAAGGCTCTTAAGGCTACATGGAAGAAGTCGGCTAACAAGGTTAGCGGATATCAGGTAAGATATAGTACTTCAAGCAAGTTCAAGACTTGCAAGACAGTAAGCGTTAAGTACACTAAGAAGATTAACAGCAGGGTTATCAAGAAGCTTAAGGCGAACAAGAGATACTATGTAAAGGTTAGAACTTATACTAAGACTTCAGGTGGAACATGCTATTCTGACTGGAGCAAGGTTAAGTCAGTAAAGGTCAAATAATCAATCAGCGAGAGATGTCAAAACGGCATCTCTCTTTTTATAAATATTTTTCATAAAAACTATTGACCTTCAGGTGACTTTAGGGTTTACGATTCAGTCATCGAAAGATAAAATTTATGCGAAAGGAGATGACTGATATGAAGATTAAGGATGTTGAGAGAATGACTGGCCTCAGTCAGAGTAATATCAGATTCTACGAGGAAGAGAGCCTGATATCACCTAAGAGACTTGAAAACAATTATAGAGATTATAGTGAGCAGGATATAAAGGTTCTGAACGAGATTAAGAAGCTGAGGGTCCTGGGCTTGCCAATTGAGCAGATCAGAAGCTTATATCAGAATAATGCGTCACTTGAGAAGTGTCTTAAGTCAAGGCTTGAAGAGATAGATAATCAGAAGAAGAATCTTGCTGAGATTGAAGAATTCTGCAAGGCCGCAATTGATAGGCACATCACACTTGATGAGATTGATGATGTAAAGCTCGATGAAGAAAGTGTTCTTGTTAAGAGCATTCTGGAGCAGATTATTTCTACAGATACCTATGAAGAAACCGTAGATATCTCACACTTTAAGAAGATTGCAATCACAGTATATTCTGTTTGTGCTGCACTCGGATTCTGCAGCTTGCTGGTGCTGATTAATCGCATTGAGGCAAGTGCTGACGGACTCGACATAAATAAGTTATTCCTACCTGCAGTAGCGTGCACGATTGCGATATTTATACTTGGCAAGGCTGTCAGAAGTGGAAAGATATATGTGGTTATGTCAGTAGTGGCATCGGTGGTGCAATCTCTGCTGATAACAGTAATAGTGACCCTTATATATGGTTTTGCAGAATTTGCGGTTACGACGAATTATACAGAAGAGGACCCATATGTAAAACAGCAGCTTCTGTGCAGCAAGATTGCGTTCACTATCGTGCTGGTTTGCCTGATTCTTGCGCTTGTTAATGCCCTGATAAAGAGTCGGGCTGGAAACTCAATTGCACTTTCAATGATTGAGACGACAGTTGCTACAGTTATAATCGTTGCAGCTGTAAAGATTGCATTCGGCGGTGGCACACCAGGCCTCATCTCGGCGGGACTTGTGGGCTTCGTCTATACTTTTGGCACTGCGCTGATCTGGAACAACGCGGTGAGACAGCAGTTCAGATTAAGCTCGTGGTATGCGATCAGAACTGCGACAGATATGCTCAATATCGTGGGAATAATAATGGATCTTCGTGGAAGATACGGCACTTACAATATCAGAAGAACTCGTGAGGAAGATAGGAGATTCTACGGCGAGTAATGTGGTATAATCCTACTCATGAAAAAGATTGATTTAACGAACAGATTAACGGTATGCGCGATTGCGCTTTTCGCCTGCTTCCTCTGGGGCAGCGCGGTTCCGGTTATTAAGACCGGTTACAGACTTACAGGAATAGAAACAGCGGATTCCGCCGGGCAGGTAATGTTCGGCGGAGTTCGTTTTGCGCTTGCGGGCCTTATGGTAGTTTTGCTCGGAAGTATGCTTAGCGGACAGCTTCTTAAGCCTAACATGAAGATGATTAAGCCGATTGTGATTCTGAGTATTTTTCAGACAATCGGACAGTATGTCTTCTTCTATATAGGCGCGGCTCACGTGTCGGGAGTGAAGGGCGTAATAATCGCGGGAATGTCGCACTTCTGCGCGATTCTTGTTGCATGTCTGCTGTTTCGTCAGGAGAAGTTTACGGCAAGACTTCAGATCGGCTGCGCGCTTGGGGTTCTTGGAGTGGTGCTTGTGAATGTGATTGGAAGTTCAATGGATGCGGGGTTCAGCCTTCTCGGTGAGGGCTTCTATCTGATTTCGTGCTTCTGCAGCGGAACTTCGACTGTCCTTATAAATCGCTTCTCGAAGGACAACAATCCGGTAACGCTTTCGGGTTATCAGTTCATGCTCGGTGGAATTGTGATGTGCGTTATTGCCAAAATCATGGATATGAGCAATACAGATCCTGCGTGGAGAACGGATATTTTCAGCAGAATGAACATCCCGGCAGTTTGCGTGCTTCTGTATCTTGCATTCGTGTCGGCCGCGGCGTACACTCTGTGGTCAATACTTCTGAGACACAACCCGGTATCCCGCGTAGCAATCTTCGGATTCACGACCCCGATTTTTGGCAGTATCATCTCGGCGGTTGTTCTGGATGAATATAGCCAGCTCGGAATAGGAACAGTGCTTTCTCTTGCGCTCGTAAGTACCGGAATTGCGATAATTAATATGAAGAAAGAGTGATTCTACCTCCAAGTGGTGTGACTTAAATTCTGAATATGCTTTAATCCTGGCATAAGGAGGTGCGCTATGGATCAGATGAAGACTGGCAGATTTATAGCCGAAAGAAGAAAAACAAAAGAGATGACTCAGGCAGAGCTTGGCGAGAAGCTAGGTGTTACCGATAAGTCAGTATCGAAGTGGGAAAGAGGCGTGTGTCTTCCGGATGTTGGATTGTTCGAAGGTCTGTGCAAAGAGCTCGACTGCTCCGTTGGAGATCTGTTCGAGGGACAGATGCTTGAGCCTGAGGAGGCACTTGGTGCTACTGAGCAGAACCTGGTTCTCACTTTTGCAGAGGGAATTAAGAAAACAGGTAATTTCAAGAAGATTGTAACGATTCTTGTCGTGTTTATAATTATTCTTGGTGCGCTGGGTGCTGCAGCAGCTAGAATGCTTGGCAATTATGGATTCTGGGATCGAAATTACGTGAAACCGTACGGCGGTCTCGACAATGAGGTTACTCAGATGTTCTCATCGATCTTTCAGAGTGACTGTTATATGTATGAATTCTCCATAGATGAGAATCATAAGGATATCAAGTTATACAAGGAGGTTTATAAGGGTTCGAAGAAGATTTCAAGTGAGGATGTTTCGCCGCTTTGTATAACACCTGAATCCGATAAGCCAATCAAGGGTCTGCTGCTTATCAGCATAAATGAGAAGAAGAATAAGTGCTCGTTCGGAGTGGGATACGATGGAGGATTGGCCTGCACGAACGGTTTTGTACTTGTCGATAATGTCAAAAAGTTCAATCAGTGGGGTTACAGTCTCCCGGCAGAGCAAGTGAAAATCAGCGATAAGCCGATTGACATTCTGTGTTGTAGTCTGAGCAATTCCGACGGACTGTCAGGGTATGATGTAAATGGTGCCAGAGATGCACTTGAAGGTAGTGATGTGAATGAAGATCAGTATACAGTGATTTTTACAATTAAATAGGGATCAAGGGTAATATGGAGCGGAGTAACATCCGCTCTTTTATATAGCGTGTCTTGACGCACCCTCTGCTCGAATTGTAGAATCGACATAGATTCATGTAACGGGGGATAGAAATGAATTACGAAAACAAGTGTATGTATGTTAGGGATAAGGTTGCGCAGCCAATCGATGAGATGAGAGTTGCGGGGGGACTTCTTATTCTTCTTAATGGCGGCAATCCTGTTGATCATGGAATTATTAAGATGTCAACTGAGGTATACGGTGTGCTGGCATCTGATGATGTTAGAAATATAAGTATTGTTACTGAGGGGGCTGATTCAAGAGTACTTTCGATTATCTGCTGGGATGATGATGAATATGAAGATACACTGGGGCTTCTTAAGCACAGCTTCAAGAGTCTGACTTTTTCGGCACAGAATAACAAGATTAACAGCTACGCGGTAAGCATCAGCGAGAAGCAGAGAAGCGGTATCGAGGTTACTATCTTTGATACTGTTGTGCCGGATGATATGATAGAGTGCCCTTCATGCGGAGCACTTAATGACAGGAACCCTGCAATGCCTTACTGCCTTGATTGCGGAGCATTGTTGGAAGTTTAGTGTGCCTATGAATAAAGATGAGTTAATTAAAGCAAGAATTGAGGATCTGATTGCAAGATGCCGGGACGGGTATTACGTATCGGTAAGTGGGTTTATGGATACTCATGAGCAGGCTATCGCGAGAGCGATTGCCGCATCTGCAGCGTCGTCGGGCGTGCGTGCTACATTTTATGGCGGATACGACGATGCTGAGCGCCGGATTATGGTGTGCGCTCCAGAGGACTGGTACACTGATGATTTCAGCGAGTATCTTAGAGTGCTTAGGGTTTCTGTAAAGAAGGGCTCTAAGCCACTGACTCATAGAGATTACCTTGGATCCATACTTGGCCTTGGCCTTGAAAGAGTTCTTATCGGCGACATTCTCACGAGAAAGGATGGCGCCGATATTGTTGTGTCTGCGGATATCGCAGACTTCCTCTTAACTGAATACACTCAGGTCGGAAGGGCGGAGACAACGCGGGAAATCGTGAGCCCGGAAGAGATTATTTTGCCCGAGATGAGAAAGGAAACGATAAGAGATACGGTGCCGTCAGTAAGACTCGACAGCGTGATTTCATCAGCTTTTAAGGTTTCACGAGCGAATGCGGCGGAAGCAATCAGAAGAGGAATCGTCTCAGTTAATCATCTTGAGGTGACTAAGCCGGATGCGCGAGTCGATGAGGGCTCGGTGCTTGTGCTTAAAGGTAAGGGTAAGGCGATTCTCCGTGAGATAGGCGGTGAGTCAAAGAAAGGGCGCCTATGGATCACGATAGAGAGATTCCTATAGATCGTGGCCAAAAGTTGTGTCCTGGCAATATATTCTCCCGCGAATTCGTGTTGCTGTGATATAATCTCTGGGTAAGCCTATTTAAGTTAATGGAGGAATCGATATATGGCTGATAAGATGAAGAGAACAGAAACTATGGTGCTGACTGCTGTTTTTGCCGCAGTTACAGGCGTGCTTGCCTGGATTTCAATACCACTTCCTTTTACACCGGTGCCTGTTAATATGGCGCTTGCAGGCGTGCTTCTTGGATCTATTATTATGAGCAAGAGGGGTAATGCAAACGGAGGAGCTGCTGCAGCCGCTCTATACGTACTGATGGGTGCGATTGGAATCCCGGTATTCAGCGGTGGAACAGCGGGACTTGGAGTTCTGACAGGACCAACTGGTGGTTTTCTGATTGGATATATTGCAACTGCTCTTGTTGTAGGACATGTGTATAAGTATCTTACAGGACATGGAGATAATACTTCTTCTACAAGAACATCACTTCCTGTAATAGCGGTTGTTAACATGGCCGGTATTCTGTGCTGCTATGCTTTTGGACTCGTATGGTTTATGATGCTGACAGGATCGACTCTTATAACGGGAATCAGCGCGTGCATGCTGCCATTTTTGCCAGGAGACGTACTCAAATCAGTACTGGCGGCTTATCTTGGGAGGAAGATTAAATGGTAAGATTCAATAACGACTACAACAGAAATGCGCATCCTGCAATTCTTAAGGCTCTTTATGAAACTCAGAATGAGGCATACGGCGGATACGGACTCGATGAGTGGTGTGATGCAGCGAAGAGGGAGATTCACAAGTACCTTGATTGCCCGGAGGCTGCGATTCATTTCCTTGTAGGAGGAACTCAGACTAATTATCTTGCAATTGAGGCGATGCTAGACAGACCTTATTACAGCGTAATTGCTGCCGATTCAGGACACATCTGCGTGCATGAGTCAGGCGCAATTGAGCATACAGGTCACAAGATTCATCAGCTCAAGAGCGAGAATGGCAAGATTAACGCTGCTCAGATTGAAGAAGAGGCTCGTTACTATGCAGAGAATGCTCTCTATGAGCACATCACTCACCCAAGAGCGGTGTATATTTCACAGCCTACAGAATTCGGAACCTGCTACAGCCTTGATGAGCTTAAGGCGATAAGCGATGTATGCGACAGATATGATATGTATCTATATGTCGATGGTGCGAGACTAGGATACGGTCTTGCTGCATCAGATGCAAGCCTTTCAGATATCGCAGCGCTTTCAGACATGTTCTACATCGGTGGAACAAAGTGCGGCTTTCTGATGGGAGAGGCTCTTGTAATCACTAACCCTGCTCTCGATTTCGGAATCAGAAATTTCATGAAGATGAACGGAGCTCTTCTGGCAAAAGGATGGCTTCTTGGCATCCAGTATTACGAGATGTTCAAGGACGGTCTCTATTTCGAGATTACCAAGAGCGCTGTTTCGTATGCAATGAAGATTAGGGATGCGTTTAACGAAGCGGGAATCAAGTGCTTCCTTGACAGCCCAACTAACCAGCAGTTCTTCCTGATGAATAAAGAGCAGCAGGCTAAGCTTTCAGATGAATTTGTGTTCGAGTTTATCGATCCATACGACGATGAATACGACATCATCAGATTCTGCACAAGCTGGAGCACAACAGATGAAGAGGTTGACAAGCTGTGCGAAGCAGTAAAACGTAAATAAACATAAATAGTACAATTGTATAATTTTTAACAATATGGACAGGTTCAGCTATTGAACCTGTCCATTTTTTAACAAATTCACACCTTAATAGTAATATTCTTGATAAAAAATAACACATCACAAGCCCAAAACAACCGAATTTCTTACACCACAGTCTAAACTAAGGTATAAATCCCACTCCAAACCCCATGTTTTTATTAGAAACACGAATAGATATTTGTTAAATTTGTGACAAATTTCGTTGACAAAAAATTAACGAAGCATATAATAAAGCCATAGGCAAAGAAAAAGCTATGCATGAACCCCGCATAGTTATACAAGCTCTGTCCTAACACTTATTTAAAGAGAGAAGGAGATAAGGATGTATACACTAGGAATTGATATCGGATCAACAACTTCTAAGTGTGTAATCCTCAAGGACGGGGAATATGTTTACGCAAAGGCGCTTGCCCTAGGGGGCCTGGGAACAGAAGGACCTGAGAAATCACTACAGTCAATATGGAATGAAAGCGGTCTTAACAAGAGTGACATCGCCAGAACTATTGTTACAGGATATGGTCGTAACAGGTTCGAGGGCGGTGACGGCGAAGTCAGTGAGCTGACATGTCATGCACTCGGTGGCCGTTTTATTTTTGAAGGGCTTAGGACGGTGATTGATATCGGCGGACAGGACGCCAAGGTTATAACACTGAGTGAATCCGGTAAGATGTCGAACTTCGTTATGAACGACAAGTGTGCCGCAGGTACAGGAAGATTCCTCGATGTAATGGCCAACATCCTGTGTGTAGACATAAACGATTTTGAGGAGCTTGCAGGGAAGTCGGATACGCCGGCATCTATCTCAAGCACATGCACTGTTTTTGCCGAATCCGAGGTAATCAGTCAACTCGCGAACGGAGTCGAGATGCCTGACCTGATCGCCGGAATCTGTGACAGTGTTGCAACAAGAGTCGGAGCTTTAGCGAGAAGAGCTGGAGTCAGAGATAAGGTCTGCATGTCCGGTGGAGTTGCAAGGAACGGAGCTGTCAGAAAGGCAATGGAGAAAGCGCTCGGTGTAGAGATTGAATATGATCCGCAGGCACAGTACTTCGGAGCAATCGGAGCAGCGCTATATGCATACAGACAGTTGAACAGATAACATATTTTTAAGGAGGAAATATCATGGCTGAAGAAGTAAAGAAGGCGCCACGTCCAGTGGATCCTAATTCTGCAAAGTACAAGCTCGGCAAGATTGCAGGAGATGCATATGTGAATGCAATTGAAGCAAAGAAAGCCGGCAAGCCGGTTGCGTGGGTTTCAAGTAACTTCCCGGTAGAAATTCCAGAGACTCTTGGACTTTACACTGTATATCCTGAGAATCAGGCTGCAGGAATCGCGGCAAGAGGCGCCGGTGAGAGAATGTGCGATGTAGCTGAGGCCGACGGATATTCAAACGATATATGCGCTTACGCAAGAATCTCTCTTGCATACGCAAAGCTTAAGGAGTGCCCTGAGCAGGATGTAGCAATGCCTGATGTACTGCTTTGCTGCAACAACATCTGCAACTGCATGATCAAGTGGTATGAGAACCTCTCACAGGAGCTCGGAATTCCTATGATTATGCTGGATATTCCTTTTAACCCTGACTATGAACCATCACAGGCGTTCATCGATTACGTTGGAGCTCAGTTCTGGGATGCAATTCATCAGCTTGAGGATATCTTCGGAATCAAGTGGGATGATGATAAGTTCAAGAAGGTTACAGAGGCAAGCTGCAGATCAAGCAGAGCATGGCTCGAAGCTACTGCACAGGCTAAGTACACACCTTCACCATTCAACGGATTCGATCTTCTTAACCACATGGCTGTAATGGTTACAGCAAGAGGTAAGGATGAGGCTGGGGAAGCAATGGAGACTCTCCTTAAGGAGTACAAGGAGAATCACGAGAACGGAACAAGCACATTCAGAGCTGACGAGAAGTACAGAGTAATGTTCGAGGGAATTGCTTGCTGGCCATACCTTAGAGCAACATCAAAGGGCCTTAAGAACAGAGGAATCAACATGGTTACAACAATCTATGCTGATGCATTCGGATTTGACTATTCAAACTTTGATGAGATGATCGCAGCTTACTGCAGCGTTCCTAACGCAATCAACCTTGAGAAATCAAGAGACAAGAGAATCAAGCTCTGCAAGGACAACAATGTAGAGGGACTTCTCGTTCACACTAACCGTTCATGCAAGCTCTGGAGCGGATTCATGCCAGAGATGAGTCGCCAGATTGGAGAAGCATGCGACATTCCAGTAGCAAGCTTCGATGGTGACCAGGCAGACCCAAGAAACTTCTCAGAGGCTCAGTACGATACAAGAGTTCAGGGTCTCATGGAGATTATGGAAAGCAATAAGGAAGCTTAAGGAGGAAGATAACTATGGTAAACGAATTACTTAGACAGTTCCATGAGGTTGCAGCTTCACCTAAAGCTCAGATGGATAAATACCTCGCAGAAGGAAAGAAAGTAGTGCTTACAGCTCCTGTTTACACACCGGAAGAGCTTATTCATTCGATGGGCTTTGTACCATTCGGTGCATGGGGAGCAGATACAGAGATTAACAGAGCTAAGGAATACTGCCCGGCGTTCCTGTGCTCAATCGTACAGTCAATTCTAGAACTCGGAATGAATGACGAGTACAAGGGTGCAAGCGCAATCGTGATTCCATCACTTTGCGACACACTTAAGACTCTCGGAGAGAACTGGAAATATGCTGTTAAGGATATTCCATTCATCCCAATGACATATCCACAGAACAGAAAGCCTGATTTCGGACTTAAGTTCACAATTGCTGGTTATGAAAAGGTAAAGGGAGAGCTCGAGAAGGTTGGCGGAAGCTATTCAAACGAGGCACTCGCTGCATCAAACGAGGTTTACAACAGACACAATGCTGCTATGAGAAAGCTTGATGAGGTTCTCGCAGGACACCCTGAGGTAACAGCATCACAGAGAAGTGACATCTTCAAGAGTGCGTTCTTTATGGCTAAGGAAGAGCATACAGAGCTCGTAGAGGAGTTCATCGCTGAGCTTGAGAAGACTCCTGCTGGAGAGGAAAAGCTTCCTGTAATCGTATCAGGAATCCTGACAGATGCTCCTGGCCTGAACGAAATCTTCGATGACCTCGGAATGCACATCGTAGCAGATGATGTAGCAGCACAGTCAAGACAGTACAGAACAGATGTACCTGCAGGAGACGACGCACTTTGCGCACTTGGAAAGAAGTTCCAGGCAATGGACAACTGCTCAGTGCTTTATAACAGAGATAAGCCAAGAATTCAGTGGATGGTTGATACAGCCAAGGCTAGAGGGGCAAAGGGAGTAATTGTAGTAATGACTAAGTTCTGCGACCCAGAAGAGTTTGATTATCCGCTGATCAAGAAGGCGTGCGATGCAGCTGATATCCCGGTTGCAATCGTAGAGGTGGATCGCCAGATGGTTCACTTTGAACAGGTAAGAACAAATCTCGAGACATTCAGAGATATGTTGACAATGTAGGAGGACGAAATGAGCAAGAGACCTTTAGAGGGTGTAAAGGTAGTAGAGCTGGCTACTTTTATCGCAGCACCATGTACAGCTAGAGTACTTGCAGACCTTGGTGCAGATGTAATCAAGGTTGAGGCACCAATGGGAGACCCACTTCGTTACACAGCAGTTAACGAGGGAAGACCAATGGATCAGAAGGAGAATACATCATATGACCTCGAGAACGCAGGCAAGAGATGTATCTCACTTAACACAAAGACACAGGAAGGACACGACGCTCTAGAGAAGTTGATCTCAGAGGCAGACGTATTCATCACAAATGTAAGACAGAGACCTCTTACTAAGATGGGCTTTGACTGGGAGACACTTCATGCAAAATATCCTTCACTCGTATTCGGATATGTTTCAGGATACGGCGAGAAGGGTCCAGATAAGGATCTTCCGGGCTTCGATTTCACAGCATTCTATGCTAGAGGTGGAATCCTCGGACCACTCCGTGACAAGGACAGCGTTCCAATGCTGACGGTTCCTGGATTCGGAGATCACCAGGTATCAATGAACCTTGCAACAGGAATCCTTGCTGCACTGTTCAGAGCTAAGATGACTGGCGAGGGTGAGAAGGTTGTAGTATCACTTCTTCACAGTGCTATCTGGGATATCTCACTTGTACTTCAGGCAAGCCAGTATGGTGCAGATTGCATGCAGTTCCCTCTAAAGAGAAACGAAATTGCTAACCCACTGACAGTATGCTACCTGACTAAGGATGAGAGATGGCTTCAGATTGCAATGCCTCAGTATGACAGACATTATCCAATCTTCATGGAAGCTGCGGGACATCCTGAGCTTGTAGGTGACCCTAGATTTTACCCACAGGCTGCACTCCAGGCAAACAAGCCTGAGTTCTACGAAATCCTCGTATCAATCATGGGATCAAAGACTCTCGCTGAGTGGTGCAAGGTAATGGACGAGGCAGATCTGCCTTACGCTATCGCACAGAACTGGGACGAGCTCCTTCAGGACAAGCAGGCTTGGGGTTCAGACTGCTTCTATGAGATGGAGTATCCAAACGGCGCGAAGAGAACTCTCGTAAGACCACCAATGATGTTCGAGGAGTGCGGTCTTCCTCCATATAATAGAGGACCATACCTCGGAGAGCATACAACAGAGATCCTGAAGGAAGCAGGATACAGCGAGGAAGAGATTGCAGGAATGGTAGACAGCGGAGCAGCTGCACTTATGGATCCTGCACTCGCATAAAAGATTACAAATAAGACATACTAAGGGCACGACACAAAGTAAGTAATATAAATCAACCAAAGATACTATTTTCCCTATTTAGAACAAGTATTTATATAAAGGAGATAATCATCATGAAAATTGCTGCATTTGAAGTTAGACCTGACGAGTTACCTGTAGTAGAGAGACTTTGTGCTGAGATGGGCATCGAAGTTGAATGCACTTCAAAGAACATGGATATGTCAACAGTAGAGATGGCTAAGGGTGCTGATGGAATCACAACTCTTGGACAGAGTACATACTCAAAAGAGGTGCTCGATACTCTTAAGGAGTATGGAGTAAAGGTGCTGGCTTCACGTTGTGTTGGATACAATCACATGAACGTTGATTATGCAAGAGAGCTTGGATTCTACCTGACTGCAGGATCATATCTCCCAGACGGAGTTGCTGATTTCACAATCATGTCAATCCTCGTTTGCATCAGAAAGTTCAAGAAGGCTCTCAAGAACACTGACGATAACGACTTCACACTGAAAGGTAAGCAGGGTAGAGAGCTCAGAAGCTTGACAGTTGGTGTTATGGGAACTGGTAAGATCGGACGCGCTGTAATTAAGAGACTCGTAGGCTTCGGTTGCAGAATCATCTGCAACGATATCTATGAGAGCGATGAGGTTAAGCAGTATGGTGCTGAGTACGTTGATCTTGACACTCTCTATGCAGAGTCGGATCTGATTACTGTTCACACTCCACTTCTTCCAAGCACAGTTGGAATGATCAACAAGGATACTCTTGCTAAGATGAAGGATGGTGTAATTCTTATTGGAAATGCAAGAGGAGAGCTCTTCAACATCGAGGATATCATCGAGGCTATGGAGTCAGAGAAGATTGGCGCAATGTTCATGGACGCATTTCCAGGCGAGACTGGAATCATCCACGAGATTCACAACACTGATATCGTAAGAACAGAGGGAATGCCTTGGTTCAGACTTAAGTATCTGAAGTCATTCGTTAACTTCGTTCAGACACCTCATATGGCATTCTTCACAGAAGAGGCTGTTGCTCAGATGGTAGAGAGCGGAATCAGAGGAATCTATGAGTGCATCACTAACGGTGAGAGCAAACACGAGATCCCTAAGAACTAATCAAACGACATAATCATTTAGTCAGAGTATAAGGAGGACATAATAAATGATTCTAGATAAGAAACATGCCCTTCAGCAGAAGCTCTTCAGAGAGTTTGCTGAGAATGAATTCACTAAGGAAATTCAGGATGAGCTTGACCAGACACATGAGTTTAACTGGGATATGCACAAGAAGATGGCAAAGTACGGCTTCATGGGAGTAAAGATTCCTAAGCAGTACGGCGGTACTGGTTCAGACCACCTCACATATGCACTTATGATCGAGGAGCTCGCTAGAGTAGATGCTGTTCTTGCTATCTATGCAAACACTTCAAACTCACTCGGTGGTGGACCTATCATGCTTGCTGGTAATGAGGAGCAGAAGAAGTTCTACCTCCCACAGGTAGCAAGCGGTGAGAAGATCATGGTATTCGGTCTTACTGAGCCAGGCGCTGGATCAGATGCTGGTGGTACAACTACTACTGCAATTCCTGATGGCGACGATTACATCATCAATGGACGTAAGTGCTTCATTTCAGGCGCACCTATGGCGGACTGGATTGTAATCTTTGCTAAGACTGACCTTACTAAGAAGGGCTCAAGAGGAATCTCAATGTTCGTTGTTGACATGCATCTCCCAGGCGTATCACTTGGAGCACCTGAGAAGAAGATGGGAATCAATGGATATCCTACTTGCGACGTAGTATTCGAGGATGTAAGAGTAAGCAAGGATTGCCTTGTTGGACCTCTTAACAAGGGCTTCCAGTACGCTATGAAGACTCTTGACGGCGGAAGACTTGGCGTTGCTGCAATGTCAGTTGGTGTTGCACAGTCATGTCTTGATGAGGCTGTTAAGTACGCTAAGGAAAGAAAGCAGTTCGGAAGACCTATCGCTGATTTCCAGGGTGTAAGCTTCATGATCGCAGAGATGGCAGCAGATGTAGAAGCTGCAAGACAGCTCACATATCACGCTGCAATGCTTAAGGATCAGAATTCACCAGAGGCAACTAAGGCATGCTCAATTGCGAAGTACTTCGCTGCAGAGGCTGCTAACAGATGCGCATACAAGGCAGTTCAGATCCACGGCGGATATGGATATATTCAGGAGTACAAGGTTGAGAGACTCTACAGAGATGCTCGTATCATGAGTATTTTCGAGGGAACAAGCCAGGTACAGCAGATCGTTATTTCAAGTTCACTGCTTAAGTAATTAAAGGAGGATATGGAAATATGAAAATCATCGTAACTGTTAAGCAGGTTCCTGATACCTCCGGTAAGGTAGCAGTAAACCCAGATGGAACACTAGATAGAGCGTCAATGCAGACAATCATCAACCCAGATGACCTTAATGCAGTTGAGGCAGCTCTTACACTTAAGGATGAGTACGGCTACAAGGTAGTTGCATTCACAATGGGACCTGCTCCAGCAGAAGGAATGCTCAGAGAGCTTATGGCTATGGGCGTAGACGAGACAGTTCTCGTTTCAGCAAGAGAGTTCGGCGGATCAGATACTTACGCAACTTCACAGATTCTTGCAGCAGCAATCGATACTTACGGAGTTGATGACGAGGACATCATTTTTGCCGGAAGACAGGCTATTGACGGAGATACAGCTCAGGTTGGTCCACAGATCGCAGAGAAGCTTCACCTCCCACAGGTAACATATGCAGGCGACATCAAGAAGGATGGAGATACACTCACTATCCACAGAATGCTTGAGGATGGTTACATGGTAGTTAAGGTTAAGACTCCTTGCATGGTTACTTGCATCAAGGAGCTCAACGAGCCAAGATACATGTCAGTTAACGGAACTGAGGAGTGCTGGGATATGCCACTTACAGTAATGGGATATGATGCTCTTAAGGATCATGATCTCATCGACGCTACTACTATCGGACTTAAGGGTTCTCCAACTAACATCTACAAGTCATTCACTCCACCACAGAAGGGTGTTGGAATGATGCTTGAGGGTGCAGGCAAAGAGACTACAGACAAGCTTGCAGGAATTCTTGCTGGCAAGCACATTATCTAGGAAGGAGAACTAACAATGACATACAATAGTGCAGATATTGCTGCTTTCAAGAATGTATGGGTATTCTGTGAGCAGCGTCAGGGCGTAATGATGCCTACAACATATGAGCTTATTTCAGAGGGCCGTAAGCTCGCTGACGAGCTCGGAGTAGAGCTTTGCGGAGTTCTCCTTGGAGACAACGTTGATGAGCTTGCTCCAACACTTGGTGGATACGGTGCTGACAAGGTTTATGTTTGCAACAGCCCACTTCTTAAAAACTATACAACTGAGGGATACACTAAGGTTATCGCTGATGTTACAAGAGCGTACAAGCCTGAGATCATGCTTGTAGGAGCTTCAAACATCGGAAGAGACCTTGCTCCAAGATGTGCTGCAAGACTTCACACTGGTCTTTGCGCAGACTGTACTCACCTCGATGTTGATCTTAATGGATACATTGAGTTCCTGAGATCAGGATCATCACTCGATGTTGATGGAATGAATTTTGAGACAAAGCTCTTTGATGTTAACACTAACCTCAAGATGACTAGACCTGCTTTTGGTGGACACCTTATGGCTACAATCGTATGCCCAAGATTCCGTCCTGCAATGGCTACAGTAAGACCTGGAGTTATGAAGAAGAGACCTTTTGACGAGGAAGGCGTAAAGAAGGTGGAGATTATTTATCCGGAGTTCTCACTCACTGAGGAGGATATCCAGACAGAGGTTGTTGAGGTAGTTAAAGCTGCTAAGAAGCTTGTGGACCTTATCGGAGCTGATTTCATCGTTTCAGTTGGTCGTGGTATCGCTGCAGACGTTGAGGGAGGAATCAAGCTTGCTGAGGAGCTTGCAGAGGTTCTCGGCGGAGTAGTTGGTTCTTCAAGAGCTTGCGTAGACGCAGGCTGGATTGGAGCTGACCACCAGGTAGGACAGACTGGTAAGACTGTTCATCCTAAGGTTTACGTTGCTCTTGGTATTTCAGGAGCTATTCAGCACAAGGCTGGAATGCAGGATTCAGAGTGCATCATCGCTGTAAATAAGAACGAGAATGCACCAATCTTCGAGATTGCTGACTACGGCATCACAGGCGACCTGTTCAAGGTTGTTCCACTGCTTATCGATTCAATCAAGCAGGCGAAGGCCGAAGCATAATAATAACCCAATCGGAAAAGCCGCTGCACCCGAGCAGCGGTTTTTTCGTGCGAGTCGTTTAGTATGCCCATTAATTTATCATAAAACTATGGTAAAATATCATGTCAGACTATTTGTTTTACGCGGAATTTGGAGGGAAATATGCACGTACCACAGCTGATAACAGATCTTGCGATAATGCTATCAACCGCCGGTGTAGTTACTCTGGTCTTCAGGAAACTGAAATTACCAGTAATACTCGGATACATCCTTGCAGGCTTTATGATAAGCCCGTTTTTTCCTGCGTTTCTGACTGTTGCAAGTAAGGATTCTCTGACTGTCTGGAGTGAAATCGGAGTAATAATCATACTATTTCATATCGGTCTGGAATTTGATATAAACAAGCTGGCCACGATAGGTTCAACTGCGGTCATAAGTTCCTTTGTGTGGATGACGCTTACGATGGCAGTTGGGTACGGACTCGGTGTTGCACTTGGCCTTACAACTATGGACTCGGTATTTCTCGGCGCGATGCTTTCAATCAGTTCAACCGTAGTGATACAGAAATGTTTTGATGAACAAGGACTTTCGGGACAGAAATTCACGAACCTCGTAATGGGAAGCCTTGTAATGGAGGATATCTTCGGAATACTTATTATCGTAATTCTATCTACACTCTCAGTAAGCAGTGTAAGCGGTGGAGAGATTGCGGTGCAGCTTCTTATGATGGCATCGTATCTCATAATTTGGCTGGTACTGGGAATATATATCCTGCCAACGTTTCTTAACAAAGCGAAGAGCCATTTCGACAACGAGCTTCTGACAGTCGCGTCGCTTGGCCTGTGCTTCCTGATGGCACTGTTTGCATCGAAGCTTGGTTTTTCAATGGAGCTTGGAGCGTTCATTGCGGGATCTCTCATTGCAGGAACAAAGCATGCGGAGAGAGTTATGGAGGCGACAGAGGGCGTTAAAGACCTTTTTGGCGCCGTATTCTTCCTCTCTGTAGGAACAATGGTTGAGCCTGCAGTAATCGTCGAGAGATGGACTTCGATCATTCCAATCGCTATTGTCGGCGTACTTGCTAAGTTTGTGACTGCTATCTTTGGATTCGTTCTGTCGGGTCAGGATCTGAAGACTGCCGTTAAGGCGGGTACTTCACTTGCGCCTATCGGAGAGCTTTCATTTATCATCGCATCGCTTGGAATTTCGCTCGGTGTTATCGATTCATACCTGTATCCGGTTATCGTATCGGCATCAGTTATAACCATTATATTTACGCCGGTGTGCATTAAGCGTTCGGATGATTTCGTAAGACTTATAAATAAGATACTACCTAACAAGCTGATTCAGGCAATCAGCGATTATACGTCTGATGACCAGGATGATGCGGAGAAGGATCAGGATTGGGGCATTGTTCTGAAGTCTTTTGCGAAGAAGACTATTCTCTACGGTGGCATTATGGTTGCTGCTGCGGAGTTTTCTATCAGAATCGTGTTCCCGCTGCTGACCAATCGTTTTGAGGTTCTGCATGCGAAGTTGATTGCGGTTGCTCTGGTATATGTCATTATCATAATGTTTACTGCACCACTGATGGATTTCCATAGCGTAAGCTTCACACATCTGTGGCTTGAAAGACTTGCAAACAGACCGCCTCTTATGACACTTATCGTGCTTAGAGTTGCAATGCTCGCATTTGCAGCATACATTCCGCTTAGAGCATTCTGGGATGTACATATGGTTGTACCACTTGCTCTAACGGTTGTAGTTATACTGATTCTGGGTCGAAGCGATGCTGTTCAGACCTTCTACCTGCAGCTAGAGACAAGGTTCCTTCGTAACCTTAACGAGAGAACTATCGACGAAGCAGAGGTTGAATTCGGTAGACAAAGATGGCTTGACGAGGACTTCAGCATTTTCTCATATTTTGTTCCTGCCGGGGCAAGCTATATCGGAAAGACTATTGACGAGCTTGACTGGGGAAGAAAGCTTAGCGTATATGTTGTAAAGCTCAGAAGAGGCTCTACTCAGGTGGTGCTCCCTGAACCTACAACTAAGATAAAGGAAGGCGACAAGCTGTACATCATCGGTGATGAAAGTTCGCTTCAGATATTCTATAAGACTCTGAACCTGGGAGCTCCTGACAAGTTCAGAACCCTAAAGGAGTTTATGGAGACCGGCTATCCTGATACAGAGCATGCGCTCGCTTGCACACCTATCAAGGTTCGAGGCAATGAGGATTATGCAGGCAAGCCTATCAAACACAGCAAGATCAGAAGCAGAGAGCACTGCTGGATTCTCGGAATTCAGAGAAAGGGCTATGCTGTAACTATGCCAGGCGCAAACATGCTCATAGAGAAGGGCGATATCCTCTGGGTAATCGGTCTTAATAATAATATAGGTAAGCTCGCATCACGAAGTGTGGGCAGAAAGGGTGTTCATAATGATTAAATACATTGCCGGTCCGCTAATTGGAATGGTAATAGGTTATTGTACAAATTATATTGCGGTTAAGATGCTGTTCCTTCCTCGTGAGGAGAAATATCTTTTCGGACATAAACTCCCTCTTACTCCGGGAGCTATCCCTAAGGGCAAAAACCGTCTCGCTAAAGCAGCAGGTACCGTGGTATCGGAGGCTCTCATCACAGAGAATGATATTTCTGAGAAGCTTCTGACCAAGGAGATGGAAGACGGTCTTGTAGATTCTGTAATGGAGGTTGTGAAGACTCCAATAGAGAAGACTCTTGCTTCAGCAACGAGCGAAGAGCAGGCGACTGTATTCAGAATTGGAATCGACAACATGGTTACAGGCAAGGTTGTTGATGCAATTTCGAACTATGACTACGAGACTCTTATCAAGACGCAGGGCATGAGAGCCATCAAGGAGAAGATTGGCGGATCAATGATTTCAATGTTTGTGTCAGATGATATGATTAACGGCATTCTTGACAGTGTGGTAATGTGGCTTCGTGCATACATAAACGATGGTGCAACAGCTGCAATAAGACCGCTTGTATCGAATGCACTTTCAGATATCTTCGAATCGTCACCTGAATCACTCGCGGAAGCGGCGGGATATGATGATGATGCAATCCGCGATTTTGTCCGCGAGCTCTATAGAAAGGCTGCAACCCAGGGTGTAAGAAAGGCTCTCGAACGTATCGATATCGCGTCTGTTGTTGAAGAGAAGATCAATGCAATGTCGGTTGAGGAGCTTGAGAAGCTTGTGCTTGATGTAATGAAGAGCGAGCTTAACATGATTGTCAATCTTGGCGCGCTGATTGGTTTCGTGCTAGGTTTATTAAATATCTTTATATAAGGAGAGAATGAAATGAAGAAGTTTACAATTGAAATGGAGAACGGTGGCGTAATGACTGGCGAGCTTTATGAGAATATTGCTCCTGCTACAGTAGAGAACTTTGAGAAGCTTGCTAATGAGGGATTCTATGATGGACTTATTTTCCACAGGGTTATTCCTGGATTCATGATTCAGGGCGGATGTCCTGACGGAACAGGAATGGGTGGTCCTGGATACTCAATCAAGGGTGAGTTCACAATGAACGGACACCAGAACAACCTAAAGCACGAGAGAGGTGTTCTCTCAATGGCAAGAGCGATGGATCCTAACTCAGCTGGTTCACAGTTCTTTATCATGACAACAACATCACCACATCTTGATGGACAGTATGCATCATTCGGTCGCGTCATGGAGGGAATGGAGACTGCTGATGAGATCGTAAATGCTGAAAGAGATGTATTTGATAAGCCAATGGTAGATCAGGTAATTAAGACTATCAGAGTTACAGACTAATTGCGATTGGATACAATTTTAAATATTCGGTTTAGAACAGGGCGGAGTGACGCCCTGTTTCTTATTAATACATACACTTGTCTTTGTTGAATGGACATAGGTTGGTGTGTTATTATTTATGCTATACACCAAATGTATACATCGTGATGCGATGCATACATGATTTTGGAAGACATATTTCTAGGACACTAAGTTTATTAAAGGGGAATTGAGATGAAACACAGATTCATTGCTAAAGAACACTGGAAGGAACAGAGCACTGCAATGGCAGCATCAGACGTAATCGCTGCTTCATTTGATGATTGCATTAATCTAAGTATCGGAGACCCTGATATGGTTACTAACCAGGGAATTATCGATGCTGCTTTTGAGGATGCAAGCAAGGGCTATACAGGATATCCTAATTTCCAGGGTGATCCTGAGCTTAGAACTGAGATCAGAAACTTCTACAAGAGAGCATACGACATGGACGTTTCTGACAAGGAGGTTCTTATCACTGCATCAGGAACAAGTGCAATGTTTATGATAATGAAGACTATCCTTGATCCAGGTGATGAGGTTATTCTTCAGGGACCTTACTTCAGCCCATACCCACAGCAGGTAAGAATGAATGGCGGAGTTCCAGTTGAGCTTCCTACTCTTGAGGAAGAGGATTTCCAGGTTAACCCTGAGAGACTTGAGTCTCTTATCACAGAGAGAACTAAGGCAATCGTAATCAACTCACCAAGTAACCCTACAGGAAACTGTCTGACAGTTGAGACAATGGAGAAGATTATTGCTATCGCTGAGAAGTACGACCTTGTAATTGTATCTGATGAGATTTATACAAGCTTCAGCTTCCAGGCACCATTCGTTTCAATCGGAACACTTCCTGGCGCAAGAGAGAGATCAATTATAATCAACTCATTCTCTAAGAATTTCATTATGTGCGGATGGAGACTTGGTAACATCATCGCTCCAGATTTTATTATTAAGACTCTTCTTTCTGTATCACAGGGTGTTATGTTTACTGCACCTTCAATCTCACAGAGAGGAGCAATCTACGCTCTCAGACACATGGAAGAGATCGTACCGCCAATCGTAGAGGAGTTCAAGAAAAGAATGTACTACGCTGCAGAGAGAGTTAACGGACTTCGCAATATGCACGTTATTTTCCCACCTAAGGGAAGCTTCTATCTCTGGGTTAACATCAAGGATACAGGCCTCACATCAGTAGAGGCACAGGAGCTTATTCTTAAGGAAGCACATGTTCTGATGCTACCAGGCGTTGCATTCGGTAACTGCGGTGAGGGCTTCCTCAGAATTGCTTGTACTGTAGGCGTAGATAAATTCAAGGAAGCGTTCGACAGAATTGAGAAGATTGATATGTTCAATCCTAATCTGTAAGGCAGGTAATTGAATAAAGGGTATTACGAAGCACGGGTCATTGATATGGCTCGTGCTTTTGTAGTGTGCCAAAATCTGCATATATTTAATATGATTTTACACAAATAATCAGCTAAAAGTCTGAATGTTCATATCTTTATCAACACGATTACCAAATAGTTGCTGTGACTATAAAGAGAATCTTCAAGATGATTATCAAGTTGAATATACTACTACTGCTGAGCGGGAATGTAAACAATTAATTTACAGCATAAAAGCATGAAAGTAATATTGACAAAATGCATGTGGGGGGGGGTAGCATGTAGAAAACAGCAGGTGATTTCCACCTTATTATAATTTCTATACATAAAGGGTTCGATTTATAATAGGAATGAAGTATGGGATAAACATGGCAAAGCACTCGAAAGGGTGTGGCGCAAAGCTCTAGAGCCTGTAAGATGGCAGTCAGCTGCATATTTTAGCATTACGATAGCGTGATGTTTTTTTATTGCTTGAATAATATAGGAATCATGTTTGTATGGATCAATAACAGTTCTACCAAATAAAGAAATAAGATTTTATATAGATGTCAGCGAATCTGCCAGCGGATTTGATGTCAGGAAAGAAATCTGAAGAGTGGTGGGCAAGATATTAGGAAAGCGATTATAGACATCAAGGTTATAGATTTATATCTAGAGAAGGATATTACACAACTCACTAAAAACAGTCACCTAGAAAGTTAGCGAAGAAAGTTAAATAAAAGTTGGATCATTGTGAAAAAGAATAGGAGGCAATAAAGGATGAAACGAATAACGATGAAGTTGGTTGCAATCATGTGCTGCATAACGCTTATGCTACCTCAGGCGGTGTTTGCGACAGATTCAGTTAGAAGTACTGAATCAGAACAAGGCAAGGACTACACTGATATGACATTCCTTAAGGTTGGGGACAAATTTACATTTGGAAGCTATCCACAGAGGGAAGTTGTAAAAAATGCGAGTGATTGCGGTACAAATGGTAAAGCATGGGGTTCTAGCGATGACTACATTGCAGATGCAGGGCTTTATGATAAGCTCACAAATGCAAATTGGGACGGAAATAATGATACAACTATAGATGGAGTCAAGTATCATAGGCTTAAAAAAGAAGACGCAACATCATCCATAGATAATGGTAGTGGGTACTTCTACAATTGGAATAATGGTAATAATGAAACAAGATATTTCTGCTATGAACCTATCAAATGGCGTGTGCTTGATAATACAGTAATTGAAAATACACTTGTGATATCAGAGACAGCTCTTGATGATCAGATATTTGATATATATGATCATACTTGGAAATCATCACATATGAAAACTTGGCTAAATAGTGATTTTTATAACAGAGCGTTCAGCGAAGCTAAAAAGAAAAGCATTATCGAGACAAGTAATAAAGATGTTAGTTCTGATGATAAAGTGTTTCTGCTTTCGGTAGACGAAGCAGAAAATGCGAACTATTTTAATGAAGTCGTTAATCGACGGGTAAAGAGCAGTACATATGCAAAGGCTATGGGAGTATCTGCGAACATTCGTGGGGATGGCGAGTGCAATTGGTGACTCCGCTCTCCTGGCGGTATTAATACTAGTGTGGCGTGGGTGGAGAATACAGGCTCCGTTTATAGAGATGGTATGTTTGCCAAGTTCGATAGGTTCGGTGTCCGCCCTGCTTTGCGCATTAATCTAAAATCAGATGCTATAGCTACAGTCGTAGGTCAGGGTTACTGTAAATCTACAGCTGTAAAGTGGAAATTGTATTCAAACGGTCTACTTTCTATTTCTGGAGATGGAGATATACCAGAATATGACAACTATAGTCTTAATCAAGGCAATCCTGCTCCATGGAAGAATTATAGGACTCCTATAAAGACTATTGAATTCTCAGGTAATGTAACTAGTATAGGAAACTCGTTATTTAGTGGATGTTCAACGGTAGAATCAATTTCTTTTAATACTATAGATATTAAAATAGGTGATTATGCGTTTAACAACTGTGGTAGTCTTAGAACAATAGACTTTGGAACTGGATATGTGAGACCAGGTATGAGGTCATTTAGATATTGTGATGCGCTCACATCAATTTCAATCCCTAAAAATGTAATTATGGATAAATCTTATTACGGTTATTCTGGTTATGACTTGTTTGAGTCGTGTAAAGGATTAAAAGAAGCTACGGTTGATTGCGATTACATGGGACCGTACGTATTTGAGAATTCAAATCTTGAGAAAATAGTTTTCAATAATCCAAATACCACCTTTTATTGCATGGACGAAAATGGATATACATCAGGTGACCTCTTTAACAATTGTTCACCTAAAATTTTTGGATATGAATGTTCAGAAGTACATAGATATGCTGTATCAAGAAGTCGAACAAATTCCTTTATAACAATCTCTGGTGATAAAACAAGTCACAAATTAAAACACGTGGATAGTACTTCGGCAACTTGTGAAGTTCCTGGTAATGTTGATTATTGGGTTTGTAGTAAGTGTAAGATGCAGTTCAAGAATCAAAATGCAACTGAACCGCTTAGTAATGTTACTGTTCAAACTACTCCTCATAATTTTGTGAAAAAAGATGCCGTGGAACCTACTTGTGTATCCAAGGGTTATAAAGAACACTATGAGTGTGGTATGTGTAATTCTTGGTTTGATATGAGCAAACGGAAGGTTGATAAATCTACACTTGAAATGGAAGCAACGGGGGTGCACAAGTACGATAAGGAAGTAGTTTCTGAGAATTACCGAAAGAGTGTTGCAACGTGCACAGAACCAGCAGTGTATTACAAGTCTTGTGAATGTGGCGATGTAGATAAGAGTGAAAATGCAGCAACATTTACATCAGGAAAAGCGAGAGGACATATCGGTGGCAAAGCAACATGCACAAAGAAAGCAGTATGTTCTGTCTGCGGAAATGAATACGGCGAACTTGCATCACACAAGTATGACAAGGAAGTCGCATCTGAGAAGTACCAGAA